>CEUD01125637.1_pt1 | contig 157277 bp, 143 predicted proteins | sample 356481 | NCBI WGS metagenome assembly CEUD01 (sample SAMEA2623314, study PRJEB7988) | marine metagenome | isolation source: saline water (ENVO:00002010), including | reverse complement strand
CCAAACCGTCCAGGAAATGGTGGTGTAAATAGACCGAACCGTCCAAATCGTCCAGGAAATGGAAACGGTGGTGTAAATAGACCTAACCGTCCAAATCGTCCAGGAAATGGAAACGGCGGAGTAAATAGACCGAATCGTCCAAACCGTCCAGGAAATGGAAACGGTGGAACGACTCGTCCAAATAGACCAACTACTAGACCAGGAAATGGCGGAACGACTCGTCCAAATAGACCGACTACTCGTCCAACTACACCGACAACTCGTCCAACTACACCGACGACTCGTCCATCTAGACCAACAACTCGTCCATCTAGACCAACAACTCGTCCATCTAGACCGACAACTCGTCCATCTAGACCAACGACTCGTCCATCTAGACCAAGTGGTGGATCTAGTAGGCCAACTACACGTCCATCAACTCGTCCAAGTAGACCAAGTGGTGGATCTAGTAGACCAACAACAAGACCAAGTAGACCAAATAGAGGTTCAGGTTCAAGTACTAGACCTAGCCGTCCAAACCGTGGTTCTTCCTCTTCTCGTTCAAATAATGGAAGAAGACGCAGAGGAAACGAGTAGGATTAGTATCTCCTCAGCGGGAGCTCATATATGAGCTCCCTTTTTTTTGTCAAAAACTTCAACATTAAACAATAATCACTCTTTTAATTCTCATAAGTCCTTAAAATCATGCATAAATATTGGAATAAGAATTGCTTTAATAAAGTATATGAGAAAATTTAAAAACCTAATGATTATTTGTTTATTTAGCCTGAGTGCATTTGCACAGATTAATTCACAAAAGGCCTATGATGACCTTCACTCTAGTCATATGACTTTTCCATTTCCTAATAAGGGAAAGGAGTTGGGAACTAGTTTCTTTGGTTACGGGTATTTAAAAACTGAGATTCAAGCTGATGAGAATATTGAACTCGCTTGTAGAGAAGAAAATAAAATCAGCTTAAATACTTTTGAGGCTGATTATAGAGTAGAGCAAAGCTTGTATTATAAATCAATGTATCAACTAATTAAGGGTGAAAGCATTGATACATGTGTTGATATTAATCTTTCACAGCTCGATTCATACCAAAGTGCAAAGTATCAGCGCTTAAAGCAAATGTTGGGAATAAACTATACTTTGAAGGCATTTTTTTGGTATCACTATCAATTAAAGAAAATGAATTATTATTGCTTTGAAAATATTGATGAGAAAAGGTGTCACAAAAATAAATCAGTATTATACAAAGTGATGCTATCACATCCAGTTTTATTTGCAGGGGAGAATCAGGAGAGTTTAATTATCTTTAAAAATAAAGTTATTGAACTCGTTGGGAATCTATTTGAAAGTGATGGTGAAGATGTTTTAAATAATGCATTTAAATTTCTGAACAGTGATTCTACAAATATAAATAAGTTTCTTACGTCATTTAATTCAAAAATTCATGAGCAGTTGAGCTTGGAAAGTGAAGCGCTTTTCTTAGATTTATATGCTCATTATGAAACGATGCAAATGGATTATGCTCGTAAAATTGAAGAATTAGTCAACTCTTGTAATCGTTTAAATATCAACTCATTAGTATTAAAACAGTATATTGCGGACAAGGCACAATTAAGCAATGAAATATGTCAAAGTGATATATATACAGAGTTACTTGATCATAGTTTATTTGAAAATAGAACCGTTGAATGTTCTAAATACGATAAGCTTGAAAGTAATGGAGTCGAGTCTTTAGCAGACAAAAGAATTAATTATGAACAAGCAGGTGATGTCTTAAAGATACAAGTAAATGTACCATTTAAAATAAATCCAGCGGTATTAAATGTGTATGGAGTCGCAGCAGTAGAGCAAAGATTAGAGGAGTGGGAACAATTAAGTCAGAACTATTATAAGTGTCAATTTGGAGAGATTGAATCTTTTAGTTATGTCGATCAAAATAATAATTCGCAAGTTGTAAACTGCTCTAAGAATTCTTATCAAAACACGGATATAAAGTTTAACTTTTTCATTGATGATAAACATGTGTTTCCAATTAACTTACATCTTTGTTTTAGCAATGATGCTCCAAGAGATAAGAGAACAAGTTGTGATGAATTATTTCAAATTAAAATAGAACAGTGTTTGAATAATAATTCTGAGTCATACTGTTATGAGAATATTAAGCCAGACTCTTATCAACTTTTAACTGGTAGAGTAAATGCTGCAAATTATACTTATGAAATGAGCAATAAAACTCTTATTCATGAAGTAGGGCACTTTCTAGGCCTACGTGATGAGTACCCTTCAATGGGTCTATGGAATATTGATTTAAATGGAGGTTTTCCTTCTATTATGAGTAATCTTCCATCGATGGCGAATTTACATGAGTTTAAATTATTACCGAGGCATACTCGTGAAATACTAAGTATTAAGCGCTGTTTTTTACCTCGTGAAGATAGCGATATAAATAATGAAGAGATTGAAAGTCGCTCAAGTAATGGTCCTGCAAGTGAGAGTCGATTTGAAAGAATTAAGCGCTCTGCCAGTGGATTTTTTGAAACAATAAGTAATAAGGCAAAAGATTTAATAAATAGATTCTTTTAAACTTTATTGAAAATGTGTTAAATTCATTTCATGTTAAAGAAAATTATTCTGGTTCTTTCCTTATTTGTATTTCTATTCTTAGTTATACTTTCAAGAATATACTTTTATCCCCAAAACCTTGGGGAAAAACCAAGTGGTGCCTATAAAGAAAGCTTTAAAAAATATGCTAATTACTCTGAGGATGCAGGGGGCTTTGTAAATGAAGACCCTACAGTTATAGAGAAAATGCTTAGTCGCTCTAGTGAGTGGGATTCATTTTATGAGTACTATTGGCCGACTACAGTTGGGTGGCCAGATGTTAAAATTAAAGAAGTGGCCTTTGATAAAGAAATATTTAATAGCAAAAAGGGAATTCACTTTGTCTGGTTTGGACATAGTACAATTTTATTAAGAGTAGAGGGGATAAATATTTTAATTGACCCTGTCTTCTCTAAGTTTGCTAGTCCATTAAGCTTTATTGCTAAACGTTTTCAAAAACCCATTATTAAATTAAAAGACCTTCCTAAAATTGATTACGTACTTATTTCTCATGATCATTATGATCACTTAGATCGAGAGAGTATTGAGTATTTTAAGGATAAGAAAGAAACAAAGTTTTTAGTACCCTTAGGAGTTAGGTCTCATTTAAATTTTTGGGGGATAAAGAAGAATTTAATTATTGATTTTAATTGGTGGGGAAGTGTTAATTTTGCTGGAACAAAATTTACCTTTACTCCGGCACAGCACTTCTCTGGACGTACCAAGTTCATTGATAATGCTACCCTTTGGGGTGGGTGGATGATTGAAGCTGGAGAGAAATCTATCTTCTTTAGTGGTGATTCTGGTTATGCAGGACACTTTAAAGAAATCGCAAAGCGATTTCCTAAAATAGACTATGCCTTTTTAGAAAATGGCCAATACAATTGGAGATGGCAAGCTGTACATATGATGCCAGATGAAACGGCAAAAGCATTTAAGGACTTAAGGGCACAAAAACTTATTCCCATTCATTGGGGAATGTTTAATTTCTCTCTTCATAATTGGTATGATCCTCCGATTGATTTAAGCTCTGAGTGCTCTGAGTGCAAAGTTATCATTCCTTTTATTGGAGAGATTGTAGATCCAAATAGTGAATATCCACTGCCATCTGAGATGTATAATTTTCTTTTAGAACAAAAAGATAGGTACAGTAAGTAGCTGTAAACACAAGTCTCTATAGGCTTAGTTTATTATCTCTATTAAATAATAATAATATTTTTTTATATTGTTCTGCCGTAAAGTATATGTATGAAAAGAAGAAACTTTATTAGGAATTCTATTTATACATTATTAAGTTTTGGCCCACTGAGTTTACTTAGGGCTAAAGTACAAGGAGGAACTATGAATGCTGTATTACACCCTTCTAATTCTAGAGGACATGCAAATCATGGATGGCTTCAATCTTATCATTCATTTAGTTTTGCGAATTATTATAATCCAGAGATGATGGGTTATAAGGCACTAAGAGTAATAAATGATGATTACATTGCACCATCACAAGGTTTTGGAACGCATCCTCACCAGGATATGGAAATTATCACTGTTCCTTTAAGAGGAAGCCTGAAACATAAAGACACGATGGGGAATGAAACAATAATTCGTCATGGTGAAGTTCAGTTGATGAGTGCAGGAACTGGGGTATATCATTCAGAGTATAATCACTCCGCAGATGAAGATGTTAATATGTTACAAATTTGGGTATTGCCAAAAAAGAAGCGTATTGAACCTCGTTATGGACAGAAGAAATTCATAGCACAGGAAAGAAAGAATAAATTGCAATTAGTTATTTCTCCAGATGGCAGAGATGATTCGATTGAAATTAATCAAGATGCATTTTTTTGGTTAAGTGATTTAGATGCTGGGCAAAGCCTAGATTATCAACTGAAACTAAAGGCCAATGGACTTTACGCTTTTGTTATTGATGGAGAGATTGAGATAGCAGGGCATAAGTTGAACACAAGAGATGCATTAGGAATTGATGAATTCGAGCAAGTGACAATAAGAGCAAATAAAGATACACAATTATTATTAATAGAAGTTCCGGAGGCGTAAATGAAAAACGTATTAATTATAACAGCTAGTAATGGACAAAATTTAAAACTAGCAAAAGACTTTCAAAAAGAATATGAACAATTAGATGCTAGTGCAGAGATACTTGATCTGGTGGACTTAGATCTACCACTTTACTCACCAGCAGCAGAGGGCAAGGGAATTCCAAGCCAATTAGAAAAACACCTTTTTGACTTAGAAAAAGCAGATGCTCTAGTGGTGATTGCACCTGAGTATAATGGAGGAGTCCCACCAACACTTACTAATTTTATTGCATGGACATCACGCTCAAGTAAAGATTGGAGAAAATATTTTAATGGCAAAAAGACTGCCATTGCTAGCTTCTCTGGGGGCGGAGGAATTAACGTTCTTAATAGTATGAGGATTCAGTTGGCCTATGTTGGGGCGAATGTTGTTGGTAGGCATGTGCAGGCCAATTTTGGGAAAGAGTTAAATCCTGAGGATATTCCTGCAGTTGCTCGCTTATCTCTAAATTAAACTAAAATATAGGTCATTTATTACAATAAAGATTTTCATGGTTTTCTTTTATGCTATAAGGAAGCCATGAAAACTTTAATAATTATGACAATCTTAGTAGTAAGTGCATTCGCACAACGTAACCCTCAAATCAGAACTTGTAATATTACTGGTGGTAACTTTTCAGTTTTAAACATTCAAGTTGATAAAGTTGGACATTGTAATTATGGAGATGCTTCAGTTGATACAATCTCTTTAATGGATAAAGTCTATGAGAATAAAGAAAGTATGGCCGTTAAGCAATTTCTTGATGGTGTAACTGATTGTCGTGGAATTATCATTACTGGATTTAATAACGTTGAGACGGCACTTATTTGTTATTATAATGATAAATCAAGTATTAGATTATCTACTTTAAATGCAGGTAATAATTCTCCTGCAAATAAAAATTTAGTAGAAGCTCTTAATTCTCAGATATAACTTCACAATAAGAACTAGCAGTTTGACCATTACGATACTTTATAGTTGATCGTTGTCTAGAATTTGGTCTAATCGTAATCGTTTTTAAATTAGAATTCTTATTTTTAAATGCGATTTTAATTGTATCTGAATTAATAAGGTTTCTAAAACGAATACCTTTAAGTTCTCCTTGTGCCTCAACAATCTCTTCTTTGACGGCCTCTCCATTTATATCAATGGTAAATCCACCTCTTAATTGATCTTGGCTTAAGTCTTCAAGATTACCAATTAAGTTAAAGGAATCACCTCTACGAATAGATTCTCCATTGCAGTGAACATTTATTGCTTGAGCATAAGTTAGGCCAGTTAATAGACCCAGTAAAATTATAGTTTTCATATATCTAATATATCAAAACTGTGAAAACTATCTGCTCTCACTGAAATAATGTTATGGGGTGTCTAAAAAATAGACATTAAGGGCCTAACTGCCAATTTTATTAGGCCCAATACGTAAGCAAAGGAAATTTTCAAATTAAGCGTCCACTCTAAGTGAGTGGAGGGGGAAGGTTATAATCCATAACCTTAGTATACTTTGTACTTGATTGGCACCAGATTTGGCTCAGATTAAGATTTCTTTCGTGAACATCTAACATCCAAGTCATTTAAACCTCCTTTGTAAAAGTCCATTTAAAAAGATGTATTATCCACTGGATGATCAATCCATATTTAAAATTTAATATCATCAAAAAAAATGTCAAGACTATGAAGATAATTTTTTTTTGATATGATGATTATATGAAAAATATTTATTTAATCCTTTTGACTCTTATTACTCTTTCTTGTGCTCATACTCCAAAGCCTTATAATGGAGTAGGAAATACTAAAATTGCTCTCTCAAGATTTTTTATTCAGGGAGGAAAAACATTCCCTGAGCATATGCAAAAAGTGGAAAGTGACATAAGAGCGGCTTCTAAAAAAGGTGCTAAGTACATTCTTTTAGCAGAACTAAATACCTTGGATGTTTTTACTAAAGAGCCCAAAGATGTTGATAAAGAAATTAATGATCTTGCCCTTGTAAGTAATAGTTATGAAAAAGAATTAAGTGAACTCGCAAAAAAATATCAGATAAATATTATTGGAGCCACAAGTTATACTAAAATTAAAAATAAGCTACTTAATAGGGCCTATTTTATTAATGCGAAAGGTATGATTAATTACCAAGACAAGGTTTACCCAACACCTTGGGAGAAGAAGCATAAAATTGCTAATGCTAAAAACCAAGTAAAACTTTTTAAAACAAAAGACTTCTCATTTGTCATATTGATTTGTCATGACTCAGAATTCCCTCAGCTTTCAGTTCAATTAAAAAAATTAAAACCCGAACTTATTTTTGTACCAAGCCAAACTGATGGAGCTTATGGAAGAGAGAGAGTGAGAGCAACCTCTAGAGCAAGGGCAATAGAGAATATGAGTTATGTCTTTTTAAATGGTGGACATGGAAGTGATAAAGAGCCATGGCACTCATATGTTGGTGGAGCCAGTTTCTTTTGGCCTCAAAATAAGTATTTTAAATTGGGGGGAGTTAGTCATTTTCCCGGAGCAGGTGAGCCGCAGGTTATTGCAATCGATTTAAAAAAGCTTAGAAAAGCGAGAGGGGATAAAACTCAAGTTTATCCCCAAAGAGATGCCTTATAATTATAGGGTGTAAGGAAAACTAATACTCATAACATAGCCTTCATCTGTTAATTCAACATTATCAAAACTAGTTGAGCTATTAAATTGTCCAACTGATTCAAGTTTAGTCTTATCATAAGAAATCGTTTGATATTCTAAGTTTAAACTTAAAGTTCCTAACATAATACCGGCACCAACTCTTCTGCCCGATGCTTGAGTAAATTCCACATCAAAATTATTCTCTTTTTCTGGATCCATTTGTCCATGAGTAATAAGTGTGGCCCATAAGCGCAGACTAATATCAGTTGGCAATTGTAAGATCGCAGTCGGACCTACATTATATAAATTTGCACTGGCATCATAATTATTGTCGTCATCGGTAAAATTCACTCTAGAGTAGCGACCATCAATTCCAATTAAAAATGATTCATAAATATGGATACCGATTTTTCCACCAATCCCAGGACCAGTAATCGTTCCATCGGAGTCGCCTAAGGGACTTGGATAATCGACTTTAAAATCTGAGTTCTGATATGACAAAAGTGGTTCAATAAAAACGCCCCCTTTATTGGCGGCAAATAAACTAGTGCTAAATGTAAGTGCTGATAAAATTAAAATGCTTGTAAGTTTCATAAGTTCTCCTATTGTTATTTAAGATTTTACGAAACTTACTTAAAAAGAATGTTAAGAAATATATTTTAAATGTGTAATTAGCTAAACATTTATTTAGTTAAAAAAGAAAACACACTATCAAGATCTCTGTGTAGATCTTGATTCATAAAAAAGTCCTCATGCCCACGATCCCAAATCGTTTCATATTCTTTCTCTCGACTACCTATATGGGCAAAAGAATCTCTCTTAGTACTGATGGGATCTGCAAGTTTGTCATCGCCATATGTTTGTTGAAAAAGAGGAACACGAATAAAGCGATTATTCTTTGGCCAACTAAAACCACTTTTTTCAGTGCGGATGTCTTTATTAATGACACCTTTAGCGAATTGTAAAAGGATTCCCTTAGTTGAAGTGTCAACGCTGTATTTATAAAGAGCATCACGTGCCTCTTGTGATACGTTCTCTCTATTGTATAGAAACTCCCAAAAAGGAACTCTGGTAACAAGCATAGTAATCTTAGTAAATGTATTAAGATCGATTTCATCTAATGGTCTAAAAAGTAAATGAGCTTTTAAGGCCGCTTGTGAAATAGGCTCTAAAATTGATTTATATTCAAAGCTCATAGCTGTATTTCCAGCAAGTAATGCGACCTTCTCAATTTTTCTTTGTCTACTATTGGCAACGATAGGATTAAAGCATGGAACTACTAAGCACTGACTTAGACCAGCTAGGCTGGCCTGGAGAGTAATAGCTCCTTGGGAGTGTCCTCCAATAAGGATTTTCTTATTCCCATTAAGGCGATACAAATAATTAATTGCCTTTGGGATATCTTCCATGGCGATACTATCCATATTTGAATTCGGTATATAGTCTGATGACCCGACACCACGAGTGTGTAAAATAAATGGGTGAAGATTCCACTTCTCAATCATATAACGAGCGAGACTGATTCCCTTTGTAGGAAGCAGGTCAAAGATATATGCATTTTGAAATAGGCCTGGCATTAAAAGAATTTTCTTCGCTCCAGGTTTATGATTTTGAATTTCAACGATCTCTAAACATTTTTGATTTTCACAAACTTTATGAATATTCCAATCTTTTCTTGGAGAGTAATCCCCAAAAGATGCACTAGCATTGGTGATGATTAAAAAAGACAAAAAGATTAAATGTTTCATTTTAGAGCTCCTTAAGATCTTGCTTATTGCACCATAAGTAAATACTCATAAGCTAGACGAGGTGGGTCAAAATAAAGTGACTAAGTACTTAAGTTTCCTTTGACATCAAATGACACAAAAAGTAATATTTCCGAGTGTTTAACTACATTTATTAATCAATTAAACTAAACGTTAGGGTGGTTTTAATGGAAGCGTACGTAATTTATTTGGTGCCGGCTCTAGGAGTATTAGGTCTTCTAGTTATGGCAGTTAAATCAGCATGGGTTACTAAACAACCTACTGGTGATGAAAACATGGTAGAACTTGCTACTTATATTGCTGAAGGTGCAATGGCATTTTTAAAAGCAGAGTGGAAAGTTCTTGGTTATTTTGCAGTAATCACTGCAATTCTTTTAGGATGGTCTGGAACTCTTGTTCCATCAAGTGACTGGCTTATTGCTGTTTCATTTGTAATCGGTGCATTCTTTTCAGCATTTGCTGGATACCTTGGAATGAACATCGCGACTAAATCAAATGTGAGAACAACTCAAGCAGCAAGAACAGATCTTAAAACAGCTCTTAAAGTATCTTTTACTGGTGGTACAGTAATGGGACTTGGTGTTGCAGGTCTTGCGGTTCTTGGGCTTGGTTCATTATTTATTGTCTTTTATAACTACTATGTAGTTTCTCAAGGTGGTTCGGTTAATGGAATTGAAATGGAAAGAGCGATTGAAGTTCTTGCAGGTTTCTCTCTAGGAGCTGAGTCAATTGCACTATTCGCAAGAGTTGGTGGTGGTATTTATACTAAAGCTGCTGATGTTGGTGCGGACCTTGTTGGTAAAGTTGAAGCTGGTATTCCAGAGGACGACGTTAGAAACCCTGCAACGATCGCTGATAACGTTGGTGATAACGTAGGTGATGTTGCTGGTATGGGAGCTGACTTATTCGGATCATACGTTGCAACTATTTTAGCGACTATGGTTCTTGGTAGAGAAATTTCAGTTAGTGATAACTTTGATGGTCTTTCACCAATTCTTTTACCAATGGTAATTGCTGGTCTTGGAATTATCTTCTCAATCATTGGTTGTGCTATGGTTAAAATTAAAGATGACAGTGGAGACGTTCAAAAAGCATTAAACGTTGGGAACTGGACTTCTATTATTTTAACAGTAATTGCATCTTATTTCTTAGTTACTTGGATGCTTCCTGAAGATTTAAGATTACGTGGATATGAATTCACTCGTATGGGTGTATTTTGGGCGATAGTTGTTGGTTCAATTGTTGGTGCCCTGATGAGTATTATTACTGAGTACTATACAGCTATGGGGAAAAAACCAGTTAGCTCAATCGTTACTCAATCAGATACTGGTCACGCGACAAATATTATCGGTGGTCTATCAGTAGGGATGGAGTCAACTGTACTTCCTATTTTAGTTCTTGCTGCAGGTATCTTTTTATCTCACTACTTTGCTGGTCTATACGGTGTAGCAATTGCTGCAAGTGGTATGATGGCTACAACTGCTATGCAACTTGCAATCGATGCTTTCGGTCCAATTGCTGATAATGCTGGTGGGATTGCTGAGATGAGTGGTCTTCCTGAAGAAGTTCGTGGAAGAACTGATATTTTAGATGCTGTTGGAAATACAACTGCTGCAACTGGAAAAGGTTTCGCAATCGCTTCAGCTGCATTAACTGCACTTGCATTATTTGCTGCATTTGTTGGTATGGCAGGAATTGATTCAATCGATATTTATAAAGCTGACGTTTTAGCAGGTCTATTCGTTGGTGGTATGATTCCTTTTATCTTCTCTTCATTAGCTATTGCAGCCGTTGGTCGTGCAGCGATGGAAATGGTTAAAGAGGTAAGAAGACAATTTAAAGAAATTCCTGGAATCATGGAGCATAAAGCTAAGCCTGAATATGATAAGTGTGTTGCTATCTCTACTCAAGCTAGTATTCGCGAAATGATTTTACCTGGTGCAATCGCAATCGTAACTCCAGTTGTTATTGGATTTGCATTTGGTCCAGAGGTTCTTGGTGGATGTTTAGCAGGTATTACAGTTTCTGGTGTACTTATGGGTATGTTCCAGAATAATGCTGGTGGTGCTTGGGATAATGCTAAGAAGTCTTTTGAAAAAGGCGTTGAAATTAACGGTAAGATGGAATACAAGGGTAGTGAGGCTCACAAGGCTTCAGTTACTGGTGATACTGTAGGTGATCCATTCAAAGACACTTCAGGTCCATCAATGAATATTTTAATTAAATTAACTTCTATTGTTTCTCTTATCATTGCTCCACATATTGCAATGAAAGCTAGTCATGGAAGTCACGGTGGTCACGGCGGTCATAATCATGATGGTCATCACCACGGATTAAAAACTCCAAAAGCGATTGAAAGATCGATCGATAAACAAGAGCTGAAAAAGCTCACAACACTTAAAAAGTAAATTATAAGGGCCCGAATGGGCCCTTTTTTTATGCAATAATTTCTTTTAAAGCTGTATATAATTCACGAGGATGCATTTCATCGATGCTCTTTGGCAGCTCACGATTCTTTTCACTATAGAGTTGGTCCACTTCATCTTTTAGCATTAAGTAGGCGAACTCAGAGCAGATAAGAGTCTTGGTTCCATCAATACCTCTATTAATAATAAAGTCCCATTTGTCTCTTAGCCATAAAAAGATAATAGTCCACCAACCGTATTTTATACCTAAGTGGTCAATACAATAGCCAATAATCTCTCTCTTTCTTTCTAAGCTAACTAAGAAGTCATGGGCGTATATTGATTTATTCTTTTTTTCCCAGTTATTAAACTCAGTGGCATGAATACCGTTTCCACCAGCTTCATAGATCAGAGTTCTCTTATATGTTTTAGAAGTTATTTTTAGGCAGGTATGACTAAAGGGGGTTCCCATTCCAAAAAGCTTGGTTCTAAGTAGAAAAGAGCTGAAAGCAAATTTTTTAGGAGTAGAGAAGATGATTTCAATTTTTTCAGTATTCATATTTATGCTTCGCTTGTGGATTCTTTTATCTCTATTGGTTTTATATCAAAATTGTGTTTGAGCTTAGGAAACTTTATAATAAAAGTGGTGTATTGATTATCTTTTGACTCACACTCAAGATGTCCTTCAAATTCATTGATAAAGTGTAGGGCGATACCAAGTCCGAGGCCTTGACCAACTTCACCTTTAGTTCCTAAGGTCGTTTCTTTTTTATCTCCTGCCAAAATTTTATCAATTTGTTCTTCAGATAAACCACGACCAAAGTTTGAGATTTTTAAAATAACTGAATTAGCATCTTCTGAAGTTGCAATATCAATATGACTTTTCTCATCGCTAAATTTAATGGCATTAGATAAGAAATTACTAATGACACTGGATTTTAAAAAACTATTATTGGCATAGATATAACTATTGGATAAGAGTTCAAGCTTTATATCGAGTTTCTTTACTTCAATATGTCCTGCGAATACGGCTAAGCAGTCTTTTACTACATCATTAATACAAATCTTTTCTTTTAAAAGAGTCACATTCTTCTTATCCATATTATAGTATAAGCGTGTGTCGTGAATTAGACCCATTAATTTATCAACTTGTTTATGCAAACTCTCATGGAGAGTCTCTGGCATTTTATCTTTATGTTGACGTAGTTTTAAATTTATTACTGTCATGGGACTGGCAATGTCATGGATGGCAACTTCAATAAGCTTTTCATACTTTGAAGTCATTAACTTTAGTTGACCCGTAAGGGACTCAAGGTTTTTAATGGCCTTAACTTTTTCATCAATTAAACTTTTTCCAATCATAAAGGTGGCATATAAAGTCGCAATACCACAGATGATAATATAAAAATGTTTTTCCATCTGAGTAAGAGGAATAAAACTAGTATTAAAATAAAATGGTACTAGGTGTGAGCTAATAAGTGAAAGAGCACAAAAGCTTATTAAGCAGAGAATTCTTTTTTTGGAGTCAGTTAAAGTAAAAATAAAAATGGCCACTGCTGGAAAGAAAACTAAATTATGGTGAGTACCAGGCTCTAAAATAATAGTTTGAGCAAATAATTGCAGGCAGCATGTAATAACTAGGAGTGAACCTAGAAAAGGTTTTTGGTGAAAGCTATTTCGCATTAAATAGAGAGCATAAAAGATGGCTGCGGCCAAAGCATCTATGGCAACTGCGACATAGAACTTAGTAAAAATATTTAAAATGGCAAAAATAGCAGAAATAGAAAAACAGATTAAGCAAAATTTATCAAAATAATCACGCTTGTTTTTCAAGTGAATTTTCTCTAAAGATAAGTAATCTGTATTCATATGCTTATGATAAAGACCCAAAAAGTAATCGTCACGGAAAATTAAATTATTCTTAATTGAATATGCTCGCTTTTTGCATGGCGTCAGTGTAAAAATAACATTTCTTAATTTTCTACTTTAAATAAGGCCTCATATTTCCTAAATTTTCCCCAGAGGGAGAGTTTTATGAAATTACTTATACCATTTTTGGTTTCTTTAAATGTTGTTTTTGCAACTTGTATCCATGAAAGTGAGGTTTATGGGGCCAATATTGCAGAATTAGAAAAAAGCTATTCAGTATTTATAGAAGAAGATGGAAAGTACTTTAGTAGTGATAAGTTAAGTATCATTCCAACTCAAAGGTATCATGTTCAATTAAATCAAAAGTCGGAACTTTCAAAGAAAAAGAATAATGGTGATTTTAGCGCCTATAATAGAAAGTATATTGAGTACTATACCTATCCAAGACTTGTTAATTATTTGAAAGAGATAAAATCAAAAGTACATGCAATAAATTATCAATTTGAAAAAGTAGGTAGTTCACTTGCTGGCAGGGATCTTATTTATTTAGGGCCTGAGGTGATTGATCCTAATAAGAAAACAATTGTTATGTTTGGAAGACATCACGGTGATGAGCATACTGCAAATTGGATTATAGAAGGCTTTTTAAATGAGTATTTAAGTCGTGGTATGAATAATGAGTTCCAATTAATCCTTTATCCAATGATTAATCCAGATGGGGCTATGAAACAGACTCGTTATAATCTTAATAATAGAGATTTAAATCGTGCTTGGACTAATCAATCAGGTAAAGATGAAATTGTTAGTATTCACGCTCACTTAAAAAATAAAATTAAAAACTTAAAAAATATTGTTATTGCTTTGGATATGCATGGGTCGTGGGATGAAGACTTCTTTTATCGAGTTGAAAGAAGTTATCGCGGTCGTAGCTTTTATAATATGCAATCTGAATTTATCAATCAATTAGCTAGATATGATTCTTGGCAGGCGGGGAATATTATTCATTCAAATGGGCATCCTGGTATGGCGAGAATTGTATTAATTAATCACTATAATCTAAATGCTCTAACCCATGAGACGATTAAGAATATTCCTTTGCGTAATAATCGTGGCAGATCTAAGGGAGATCTAGTCCTACAAGGGGAAGCTATTGTTGATGCTATAACTGATATTTACTAGTTAAGTTTTTGAAATTACAGCATACTTAATAATCAATCAAACATTTGTTTGAAATAGATGTTTGAGCGTGTTACATTTTTAAACAATTGTTTGAAATGGAGCACACATGAAAAAAATATTATACCTTCTGGTTCTTGCAAGTTTCACTAATCAATCACTCTTAGCGTTCGAGTTAAGTGAAGAGTCTTTGATAAACCTTGCTAAAAAAGATAGTCCTCAATTAGATGAAATCCAATCTCGCTTATTAGAGGCAAAAGCAAATTACCAAATGTCCAATGACAACTTAAGTTCTGAAGCCTACGCTGGTTATAACCATGTGACCACTAATGAAAAAGCACCGGTTCCATTCTTACCCATTTATTCTCCTGTTAATCAATATAAGCTAGGAGTCAGAAAGAATTTTAAATATGGGTTAAGTGCAGATGTTAGTGCGAGTGTACAACAACAAAGTGGTTCTAGTGTGGACTCTGAGTTTGATAATATTCACACTACAATTTATGATCTGACGATTAATATTGATCTTTGGCAAGATTTATTTGGAAAGTTAACTCGTTTAAGACTAGATAATGCAAAACTTAATTTTGAATCAAATAAATTAAAATCTAAAATTGAAAATAAAACTTTTCTTGTAGCAGTTAGGCGAATGTATTGGAACTTAGTTGCTAACGCTGAAAAGTTAAAAATATCTAAGAGGCTATTAACTCAGGCAGAAAAACAGGCCAAAGATGCCAGACAGAGAAAGAGAAACTCAATTGCTGATGCTGGAGAAGTTGCTCGCTATGAATCTCAAGTGGCCTCTAGAAGAGGAAGCGTTTTATTATTAGAGTACCAAAGAGAACAAATCATTAAGGCCTTGACTGATATGGTTCCTCAATTAAGTGGTAAAGAAATTGTTCTAGCTCCTTATAGTGTTGATAAATCAATTTTTGATGTTCTTGCATGTACACAGATTATTGGTAAGGAACAAACGGTTCCTTATAAATTCACTGACTATGATGAAGTGACTGGAATTTTAAAGAAGATTCAAAAAAATCAGTCACAATTAGATGAAAGCTATGACGATATAGATTTAAAACTCTCAACAAGCTTTAAGCAAATTGGTGTTGCCAGTGAAGATCCAGATGGGAATGGTAATTTATATGAAGGGAGCTACCAAGAATCACTAGATGATATTGCTGATAATGATCGTAGTGCTTTTCAAGCTGGATTAACTCTAACTATTCCACTTGGTTCGCAAGAGAAAACAGCACAAGTGAAAGAGGAATATAATAAAAGGCGTTTAGATGCCAGCATTAAGTCTACGGAAAATAATATTATCGCTACTCATAACCAAATATCAAGACAGATAAAAGTCTTACAAGAAGTTATTAAAACTCAAAGGCTTAACTCGGATAAATTAAATATTCGTTTAAAGGATATGCGTAAAAAGTTTAATCAAGCCAGAATCTCTGTCTCAGATTTAATTCAAGATCAGGATGCACTTTTAAATAGTGATCTTGCTATTATTGATACTCAATTAGAAATTTTAAATACACTTTTTGATTACTTCACCATTTTCACAGACACACCTTGTGGATTTAATAAATAAGGATAAAACATGGAAAGATTAATTAAATTTTTCTTAGATAATTATAAGCTCACGATCATCATTTCTTTTATGTTTCTCATATTTGGATTGATGGGACTATTGTCACTAAATGCAGAGTCGTATCCACAAGTTAATTTTGCTATGGCACAAATTACAACTCGTTATGATGGAGCAACTGCTAGCGATATAGAAACAAAGATAACAAAGCCAATTGAAGATGAAATTAGAGAAGTTAGTGGTCTAAAAGATGTTCGCTCTGTTTCTCAGTCAGGCTTTAGTAAAATCTTTGTTAGAGTGGATATGGATAATGAAGATGAAGATCAGGTCTTAGATGACTTGCAAAAAGCTGTTGAAGGTGTAAGTGATCTACCTGCTGATTTAAGAGATGACCCAGACTATCTAGAAGTTAATTCTGAAGAGTTTCCGGCCATCGAAATTGCTGTTGTAGGTGAAAATATTGATCGTGAAAGAGACATTATGGTGGATATTTTAAGTGAAGAGTTAGAAGACTCTAAGAAAGTAAAGGATGTAAGGCTTGTTGGTTGGGATAAGCGACAATTCAATATTCGTCTCGATGAAAGCAAAATGCTTAATTATCATATTGGTCTTGAAGAGGTTCTTCTAAAAATTCGTCAAAGAAATCAAGATATCCCTGGTGGAGAGATTGAAAAAGATGGAGTTAAGAAACTTATTCGTATTGAAGGAAAGATTTCATCAGCGAAGGAGTTAGAAGAGATTGTTATTCGTTCAAACTTTACAGGGCAAAAAGTCTTATTAAAAGATATTGCTAGAGTAGAAGATGGAGAAGCTGATCCTGAAGTTCTAAGTAATTATAATGGAAAGCCTGCTGTATTTATGATTGTAAATAAAAAAGCTGGTGCAGATACAATTGCATTGGTTGAAGAAGTCAATGTCATTCTTGATCAGTTCAGAGCAAGATACAAAGATAAATTTGAAATCCTTGTTTATAATAATGAAGCAGAAAAAGTTAAAAATAAATTAAGTATTCTTTCTTCAAATGCAATTAGTGGACTTGTTCTGGTTATTGTTTTTCTATTAATCTTTTTACCAGGAAGAATTGGTTTAGTTGCTTCGATGTCGTTACCATTAGCAGTCATGGCAACTATTGGATTTATGCCAACTTTTGGTATGAACTTAGATGCGATTACCATTCTTGCATTGGTTATTGCACTAGGGATGCTAGTAGATAACTCGGTTGTTATTAGTGAGAACTTTGCTCGTCTTAAAAATGATGGATATAACTCTATGGATGCTGCAATGGAGTCGGTAAGACAATTATGGCTTCCAATTACGTGTACTGCTTTCACTACCATTGCTGCCTTTTTACCGATGTTAGTAACATCTGGGATTATGGGGCAATTTATTAAGTGGATTCCTATTGTTGTGACGATCTCATTATTGATCTCACTAGTAGAGTCATTCTTCTTATTACCGATGCGTTTATTATTCGCAGGTGGAAAAACTCCAGTCATTTCAGATCAGCCACAATCAGATTGGTTTGATAAGTTTATTAAAAAATTTGAAAATATGATGGAAGGTCTTATCAATAATAGAAAGAAAGTCTTCTTTGTTTTTGGTGGTATTATCATTGGATCTTTTTTACTAATGACTCTTGGAAATAAATTTATGCTCTTTCCTCCTGAGCAAACAGAAATCTATGTAGGTCGAATTGAAATGCCAAGAGGGACGACAATTGAAAAAACCGAAGCAGAGATGGAGCGTATTTCAAAAGAGATTAAGGAAGTCATGGGAGATGATGCTAGAGCGATCACTGCGAGGGCCGGTCAAAGTAGTATGGGACCAACTGATCCTAAAGGTGCAACAGGTGATGCTCATGGATTATTCTTAATTTATGCTTCTAGCTATGCAAAGTATAATATTAATTATCAAGATTTCTTAAAGCGACTAAGAACTGTAAAAAGTGATATTGCTAAAGATTTAACATTTAATGAACAAGTGAATGGTCCACCTGTCGGTGATCCGATTAATGTTACATTTAGATCAAATAATATAAAAATGCTAGATGAGTTAATAGGCAAAGTGAAGGCCGACCTAAGTGAAGTTGAAGGGGTTTTTGATTTAAAAACAAATGATGTTCGCTCAGAGAAAGAAATTAAGGTGGACATTGATTATGCTAAAGCAGATCGTCTAGGTTTAAGTGTTGAGGGGATTGGTAATGCAATTCGAACTGCACTGAGTGGAACTATGGTATCAAAGGTTACATTAGATAATAAAGAAGTTGATTTAAATGTTCGCTATATTGATGAGAAACGTCAGTCGAATACAGATATAAGTGGCATTAATGTAATGGATAATCGAGGAAACCTTGTACCAGTTTCAACAGTTGCACAAGTTAGAGAAACTGATGGGCAAAATGAAATAAAGCGTTTTGATTTTAAAAAGTCTAAGACACTAACAGGAAGTGTAGATGGGGTGAAGATGACTTCTCCTGTTGCAAATCAGAAACTACAAGAAATTTTTAATAAGTACTCACCAGATTATCCAGGTGTAAGTCTCGTTTATGGTGGGGAGGCAGAATCAACAAAAGAGTCAATGCAATCTCTTGCTCGTGCTGGTCTATTGGCGGCGATGGGAATCTTTGGTCTCTTAGTATTTTTATTTAAGTCTTACCTTAGACCAATAATTATTATGAGTACGATTCCACTTGGATTAACGGGATTCTCAATTGCATTCTTTTTCCATAATAGACCGATTTCATTCTTAGCACTGATTGGGATTATCGGATTGGCCGGAATTATTGTAAATAGTGGTATTGTCTTGATCTCATTTATTGATCAATTAAAAGAGGAAGGAAAAATTCCTTTGGATCAAATATTAGTTAAGGCATCCGGTATGAGGTTACGTGCAGTTTTAGTGACTTCACTAACGACTATTTCTGGACTTGTGCCAACTGCTTATGGAATAGGTGGGAGTGATGCTATGTTAGTGCCGATGACTCTTGCTATGGCATGGGGATTAACATCAGGTACTTTTCTTACCCTAATTTGGGTACCTTGTGCATATGCTTTATTAGAAGATTGGAATAAATTTCTTTTAAAGTTTAAAATGCTTAGACGCTTTGCAGACTCTGATGAGAACTCTCAAAACTCAGAGCTCTTAGGAGATAAAGCGTAATGAATGATCAATCAACTAAAGAAAAGATTATTGCACATGCACATAAACTCTTTGCTGAAAAAGGTTATAACGGAGTTTCAATTCGAGAAATCTCTCAGGCCGCACAGGTAAATGTTGCGGCCATAAATTATCACTTTAATAATAAAGAAAACCTTTACCGTCATACTGTTCAAGCAAGTATTACAGAGATGGCAACAGATATGAGAAACTTATTTGAAGAAAATAGTGATTGTACAGTAGAGGATTTCTGTATAAAGATTTTTGATTACTTTGTAGAGCATAGTGATGACTTAAAAACTTCTTCTAAAATGTTTGTTATCAATTCTGAAGTCCATCCTGAAATGATTGATCCTGATGATGAAATCATAGGCCCACCAGGTGGGAAAGTTCTGTATGACTGTATTCAAAAGGTGAAGCCTAAGGCAAAGCACGATGATATTATCTTTGCTGTTAGAGTAATTTTTACCACAGTTATTCACAAGGCACTTGTTTTTACTTCTAACTGCTTGGTTGGAAGAGAGAATATGTACAAAGTTACTGAAGATGATTTTCATGCATTAATTAAACGTGTGGTTAAGATTACAATAAACGATATTTAATTCCCTTATTTCTAATAATTATCAAATAAATTCTATTGATGAGATTGTGTAATAATTTTACTGCACCTCGTCAATAGTGCCTAACTACTGTACAATATAGAATCATATTGGCACTAGAGTGCGAAATGCAACTAGTTTCAAACTATTAAGTAGCTGAAATCATGTCACTAAAGATGGCATATTAGTTGCTTATTATAGTCGGAAATAGATCAGGCACGAAGCTCGAGAAAAACTAAGGATCACGGATGACCATAAAGAGATTTTATGAATATATTTGGTTATCTTACATTTTTACTTCTACTCAGCCTTACTTTTGTAAGCTGTAATCAAGAAAATTCTGAGAGCTTAAATTCAGAAACGACTAATACGTCTAGCTTAGGTGAGTTAGAAAAAGTAGAAGCAAGTGACATAAAAGAAGACTTAACAACAGCACTTGAGCCCACAGAGACTCAAGATACAATTTCAGAAGATACTACTGCAGTTAAGACAGAAGAAGCTGTTGTGCCTTTAAAAGAAGCGACTAAAAAAGAAGTAATTAAAGCGGAAGTAGCTAAGAAGTCAGTAGCTAAGAAGCCAGTAGCTAAAAAGAAAACTGCTAAAAAAGTAACTCCTAAAAAGAATAATGAATCTAAAGAAATAATAAAAGAGGCAATTGCATTAACTCAAGCAAGCACTCAATCAGATACCATTGATACTCAAGCAGCTGCTCCAAAGAAAACGGGTAGTTCAAGTACTCTTTCTACTCAATTAGACCCAAGTTTAGCAGCAAGTGGTAAAACTGGTTTAAGAGGACAAGTATCTTTTGATGGTTATACAGATTTTAAAGCTACAGATCGTAATGATAAGGTTTATTACGCACAATCAACTTTAAACTTATTCTATGACTTACAAGGTGGAGATAATATTGGTCTTCTTATTCCTATGCAAAAAGACTTATATGGTGAATATGAAGAGAAGTTTTTCTTAGATGCAAGACTTTCATATGCTCAAAATGCTCTCGTACGTAATGATAATTTTATCTTTAATATGCGTTATGGGGTTTTGTATCCAACAACGGAAACATCTAAAGTAAGAGATGATATGCAGATGGGTATTGAAATTAACCCAACTCTTATTTTCCCTCTGACTAAACTAGCTCAGGGACTTACTTTTGTTTATATACCAAGATTTAGAAAAAGATTTCATAAATACGAAACTAATAGAACAGGTGAATACCTAGTAAATGACTCTTTACTACAGTTCTTTGTTCTTAGTTATCAAATGAACCCAAAATGGGATATCAGCTCGACACTTCTTTATGTTTCTAGCCAGAGATATGATGGAGCGAGAACAGATGACTCTTTCCTAACAGTTCAAGAATTAGGTTATAGAGTTATGCCATCTGTTCGTGCAAGAGTTGGTATTATGACTGGTGGAAATATAATAAATAAACAATATGGAGAAAACGAAACTGTTGAAGTTTTTGATTCGAATTCAACTGAATTCTACACTGGCTTTGCTTATCAGTTCTAATATCTGGAGGAATTATGTTCTTTAGAACGCTAACTTTATCGCTAACCGCTCTACTACTTGCTAGTTGTGCTCAAGAGAAACCTTATGAGGAGTCAGAGTACAAAACTGAAGCCCTAGGTCGTGGTGCTCTTTTTAAGAAAGAGGATGTAAACTTTTGTACCTTAGAAGACCCTTGTTTATGGGCACCTTCTGTTGCTGATACTAATAAAGATGTAACAGCTTCAAGGCCGTATTCAATGGGGACTCCAAAACTAGTCATTACAAGAATTACTGAAGACAAGTTAGAAATCCTTGAAATTGAGCAAGAAGATAGATTTGATGATAATATTAATAACTTCACTCCAGTAGCACACTTTGATATTAAGCACGTTGATTTTAGATGTAAAAAAGACAGTCTTGATAAATGTACTAATGCTGAAGAAAAAGATGAAGAAAAGCATTGGAGTAAAAGAAGATATGTAGAAATCACTGATAAAGCGATTGATGAAGTAAACACTCTTCCTATTGAATTAGATACTGCCTTAGGTTCAAACTGTGTAAGTAGTGAGTCTGTAGGAAAAATTAATATTAATGATCCAGAATTAATTGTTGAAGCAAAGACTGCGATAAACTTTGGCTTAAAAACACATTATTCTGCGAAGGCAGGTTGTGCAGCTCCTCTTAGAGAGTTTAGAGACTTAAGTAACTTAAACTTCTTCGTTGATCATAATTACTCATTAGTTAAACTTTCAAGTGTAGCTGATCCTAATTATAAGCCACTTGTATATCCTGCAAGTGACGAAAGATACTTTGGTTTCTTTACAACTGAACAAGTAAAGATGACTCCAGATTATAGAGATGACCTAATGGGTACAAGAAACATTCTTGCTAATAGATGGTCTCCTAATAAGTCAGAAGTCGTTTATTACTTAAATGAAACTTTTTATAAACCAGAAATGAAGCCAGTATTAGATTCAACTATTGCAGCAATTGAAACTGTAAATGAATCATTGGCAAGAACTGGTGCAAAACTAAGAATTAAACTTAAAAATGGAACAGGAAAGAACCCAGGAGATTTAAGAAATAACTTTTTAGTACTTGTTAAAGACCCACTGGCCTCAGGTGTTATTGGGTATGGACCAAGTATTGCGAGTCCATTAACTGGTGAGATTATTCACGCTCGTACAGTTATGTATTACGGAACGATTATTAAATTCTTAACTCGTGCCTATGATGAAAGAATTGATGCAATCGTTGACGAAGTTGCAACTCAGGCCGCTGCAGCTGCTGCTAATAATGCTGCTAATGCTGGTAACTCTTCTCGTAGCACAAGCGATAGACGTGCATTTAATGATGTAATGTCTAGTGTGATTAATTCAAATATTAATACTAATAAATTAGACCTTGAAAGATCTTTAAACGTAGATTCAATTGCTGGTCTTGGTAGAAACTTAAATCGTAACCAAGTAAGCAATGTAATTGATTCTATCCGTGAAGAGATGAGTCTATTAAGCTCTCACAATCATGATGTAACGATTGATGATGTAAAAGAAAGTTTAGATAAAAAGAACGATCTAATGGCTAAGTTCTCTGAGAAAACATTCTTTCATGCAGAAATGTTTAACTTTGAAGGTGCCGTTGGAGCAAGTCTTCAGTGTTTACGTTATGCTGAAGAAGACCAAGGTGAAGATATTCCAGTTAAGGATAGAACATATATTAAGTGGGATAACCTAGATAAAGAACAACAAGAAGCGGTATTAACTTGTTTAATGCCAAATGTATGGGTTCCAACTTTAGTTCACGAATTTGGACACAACCTTGGATTAAGACATAATTTTTATGGTTCTAAAGATAAAGAAAACTACTTCAAAACTGGAGAGAGAGCAGCAAGAAATCTTCCAATGGATTTAAATGTAACTTACTCTTCAATCATGGATTATGCTTATAGCACAATTAATGAATTATCTATTATGGGTAAGTATGATGAAGCAGCTTTAGGTTATGCTTATGCTGGTAAAGTTGAGCTTAAATCAGAAGATACATTTGTAACTCTTGATGGGAATATTACTCAATTTCCTGAGAGACAAGCTCAGAAAATCTTAGCAAGTCGTGGAGTTGAAGTTACTGATTTAACGAAAGTTACAGAAGCTATTGAAAGAATGGGACAAAGTACTCAATCTTCAATGAGAGCTGCAGCAGCAGCGGCTAAGGTGGCGATGGAAAAAGCACAGGCCATTAAGAGTGAAATTAAAAGATATGCATATTGTTCAGATGAGCATGTAGGAACTGATGAAACTTGTAATCGTTTTGATGAAGGTTCGAATGCAAAAGAAGTAGCTGAACACTATATTGCAGCTTATAAGAAAAATTACGAAAGACTTAATTTTAGAGGAACAAAGCGTGACTTCTCAGGAAGAAGCGGTGACTGGAATTATTTTATTCGTCAAATTAATACACTTTCAAATGTAAGAGTATTCTTTGATCGCTATGACCAAGCTGTATTTAGAGGTGACTATGAAGAAGAGTTTATGTCTAAGCCAGAAGAGGAATTAACTGAACAAGAGAAGAGTCAAAAAGAAAGACTTGTTGATTTAAAAGCTGCTTCTGATGTTGCATTTGATGGGCTAATGGATATTGTTGAAACTCCATCTTATCACTGTATTGAATTTGACCCACAAGTTGGTCAATTAGGTAGAGTACTTCCATTTAATAAAATGGCAGAAGGAACTCAATTACAAGACTTTGGTATTACTTTTGATATTCGTTTTGGTTGTGAAATCTTAACTAACTTTGCTCGTCAAGATGATGATCCATCTAATGACAAGTATGTATACTTATCTGCTGGTAAGTACTTTAATAACTCTCTAGACTTAACTATTAGTAATAGAGATCTTATTTTACAAGGTGATACTTCTCAGATTGATGTTAGAGGTTTCTGGCAAGATAAGATGGCAGCAGCTTATATGCTTTCATCTCGTTTTCAATCACCAACTAGTATTGGTGCAGCTTCTAACGGTAGTTTCTTAGACTATCCTGAATACAAAGAAAGATTCATCAAGTTTATGGATGGATTACTTTCTAATAAGTTTGAAATTACAACAGAGCTTACTTTTAACGGTAACACAGTTGGATCAGCTCCTATTACTGTTGGATTTGAAGGGAACCATGAGATTAATAAATCTTATAACCCAATTGTAAACTTTGTCTTTGGTTTAGATAATACTCAGAATAACTTTAAAACAGTTCTTATGGGTCTTATGAAAGATAAGTTTAAAGTACCTCAGAATGTTGATGGTATTGATAGTGATATTAAAATCTACCATGACTTTGATGCTTATACTCAAAGTGGAGCAAGTGGCTTTACCAAGCTAACACTTGAGGAAGTTAAGAGAAGATATGGTTTTGATAAAGTTGTTGATTTCAAAAGTAGTGTAGGTGAAGTAACTTCTAGATTTGGTCTTTATAGTTATAACTCTTTTGCACTTAAATTAGCTGCAACTAAAGATATTATGGATCAAGTAAGCAACTTACCTGAAGAGCAAGCTGTTTTATTAGATGCTGTTATTAAAGCAGTTCAAGAAGCAACTTCACAAGCTGATATCCAAGCAGCACTGGCATTATTTGGTGAAGATAATGACTTTAGAACATTCTTTATTAATAATGTTCAAACAATTATGGATGCTAAAACTGGTGTGATTACGATGAAATCTCTTGAGAATTCATTTAAAGCTCTTGCAAACGATGGAAATGGTATCTTATAAGAATTAAAAAAATCTAGAATATAAAGGCCCAGGCATTATGTCTGGGCTTTTTTTTAGTATTTATACTTAATAACAATATCTAGTATCGCAATAACTTGTGATAATTTAGTGAGGACTTCTTCTTTTTCTTCTTTGGGGATTTGGTTTTGCATATCATAAAAGAAAGCAGCATAGGCCTTATTATCAGCTTGATTAAAGGTACTTTTCATACTTTTTAAAATCACTTCAGCAATGGCATCTTGATTCTTACCGCTTCCATCCATCAGTTTCTTTAATTGCGCCTGAACTGCAAGTCTTCTTGCTAGTCTTTGTTCATTACGAGATACAAAGAGCCCTTTGTGTTTTTTAATGATTTTTTTCTGTGTTTCATTCATATCACCTAGAAGTGTTTTAAAGCGTCTTTTATGATCACTTAGGCTTTTCTTTTTTAAGCGCTTGGTAATTTTTTTATTTTCTTCATCCCACTTCTCAAAAACAGTTTTTAATTGTTCTTTATCTAGTTGGGCATAATACTTTGAAAGCATGGGAACAATAATTTTTCCCCCTTTGATGTATACTCTTTGTAGATCATTAGCGATTTTTAAAAGCTTTTCTTTGCCAGTGGTGCCTGATTTAATTTCTTTTTTTACATCGACTAAAATATTTCTTACTTCTTTAAAGAGCTCTTTTTCTGTATTCAGAAAGTTCTTTATATCTTTATCTAGTTCTTTTTCTTGGCGATAATAAAGATCCATCATATCTGCAATTTTATCTGATAAGATATAATCGAGATTCTTGCCAATAACTCCATAAAAGCTACATGATTGAAGGAGTAAAAGGGTTAAGTATAAGCAAATTAGTTTTTTCATAAATTAATCATATTAGATCTTAGATTTTATTCCATTAGAATTTATAACGCACATGCTTTGGAGATAGACAAGTATTTAGCTATATTTAAAAAAAATTGACTAAAGCTCAGTATTCATTAATCTTATTCAAAAGGAGAATTTATGCCCAAGGTAACTTTGAAGCTCTCAGGGGATGTTGAGGTTTTTGAAACTGATACGAATACTACTATTTTAGAAGCAGCACAGGATGCTGGAATTGCCACACCTTTTGGATGTACTAGTGGAAGTTGCCATGTTTGTGTCGCTCAAGTCACAAGTGGGGAAGTTGATAGAGGTGGAATTTACGATACTCTTGATCAAGATATGAAAGATAAGGGTGTTGTTCTTACTTGTCAGGCAAAGTGTAAGTCTGACATTGAAGTCGATTTTGATTCTTTTTAATTAGTTCTTATAACGAGAGGCAAGTTGTTCTAAGAAGAAATTGAACTTGGCCTCTCTTTCTTGTGAGTGAAGTTCTACTTCAGATAATTTTAATAATTTTATAAAGTCATTTAGAATAGTTACTTTTAATTGTGCAATTTCAACTTCAACAATTTTTAAAGTTTTAGAAAGACTTGCTTTTATTTCAGCTTCATCAACACTTAAATTCATCTCTTTCATTTTTAAGAGAAAGTAATTGATATTTCCATTTTTAAGATCTGCTAAAAGAGTTTTGTCTTCACCTTTGAAGTCTAAAAAGTCATCTACGATTTGAAATAATAATCCAATATCATTACCGATTTTATCTATGAGCTCGTTCTCTAAGTTTCCAAATTTAACGGTTAGAACTGATTGTAGGCACCAAGAAAAGATACTACCAGTTTTATGAATAGCAACTTGCTTATAAGTATCCATAGACCAATCGGCCTTAGTGATGCCTGCTTGTAGCCATTCACCTTCAACTAAACTGCTAAGAACTGCTGAAATAGAGTGAACTAACTCCACTCGATTAAGCTCACTAATTTTTTGAATTGTTTTAGCGAGATAATAATCACCTAAGAGAATGCTCTTTTTATTATCGATAACATTATTTAATGATGTTTTTCCACGACGCATTTGAGCGTTATCGATGACATCGTCATGTACAAGTGTTGCAGTGTGTAGAGATTCAGTAGCGTCACTTATGATATCAGAGTCAGCTTCAGCAATTTGAAAGATGTCAGCTAATAGAGCAATAAATTTTGCTCTAAATCCCTTTCCACCCTCTAAAATAGCGATACTATCACTTAATTCAGATTGAAAATTAAAGTCTCTTTTGAAGTCTTCGAAAACTTTTGTATGTTCCATTAACGCCCTGTATATGAAATATCGAATACCTTAGCATTAATTTCAAATAATTCCCACAATTTTGTATGAATAAATGCTCTACGTCTTTGTCTATAAATCGTGCATCCTTGATGCTGATCAAGTCTTAAGTAATTTCTTATAATAAATATGCAAAGAGAGGGGAAAGAAAATTCCCCAAAGAATGGCAATAAGGACAAATCCCTCTTGAGTAACATCAAAATTCGCTAACTTTGAACCCCCTTGATAGGCCATAGGTGCTCCAATAAGAGCAAATACAATGGCCAAGAGCTTATTTTGCTTAAACTTATCAAAGGCAAAGTCATAATAAGGTGCAAAAATTATCCAAAAGCCCCACATATTCATAGGAGATAAATGGTGATGCTTCTGAGTCAGTATCCATTGAAAGTGAAAGAGAATGCTATCGATCATGACACCACAAATCAGAAGGAAAATGAGAAAGATAATAAGGCTTCTAAAAGTGATCTGAGAATTTGCCAGCTTCCAATCTACCAGCACACTTATTAAGGCGATAATTGGAACTAGGAATTGATAATCCCATGTGCCCCAATATGCAAAGAGAAACCAAAGGGATTGAAATATAATAATTCTAAGAAAACTTATCATTAGAGGATTCTAGAAGTCAGAAATTGACAAGGCAAGTAGACGGCCGTTAAAAAAGTAGTTCATTTTAAATGAGTAGGTTTTTAAAGGAGAAAAAATGGAAACTGTTAAATCAACTGAAAATTACACAATTTACAAAAAAAGAAGTGGTCGTTTTGGCGTTAAAGGTTCAAACAGAAAATGGATCAATGGTGAAGAAAAAGTTAAAATTCTTAGCACTGAAGGGTTAATTAAATTAACTGCTCCAGCACCAAAAGAAGAGCCAGCAGCAGAAGAAGCTGAAGCTGCGACTGAAGAAACAACAGAAGAAACAGCAGAGTAATATAATGTCCCTTCTACTCAAATAGAGTGGGAGGGGCTTTTTTTAAGATCAGGTTAAGGTCCTGTTAAACCTTCGTCATATAATATCATCCATACTATTCACATTTTATTTTTACCTTTAGCCTATGTATATGAAGGCCTATCCAATCCTTAAAGGAAATAGTTTTTACCTCTCAATTGAACGTCTCATTTTGAACGCAAGTGCAGATGATGAAATAATTGCGAATTATTTTGTCATTCGAGAAGATACGATGGGACTTAAGTTTTGTTCACTACTACTTGATGCTGCCAAGAGAGGAGTTCGCATTAAGCTTATTATTGATAGCTATGGCTCATGCCATGTAGCTGGTAATGGTACTGAATACATAGGAGATCCCTTATCCGAAGACTTATTAACAACATTGCGTCTAAATGGGATTGAGCTTTATATCTATAGACCTATTATATCAAATAAAATTCTACACCCCTTTAATCTATTTCAGTGGAAAAATTACTCTCGTCGAAATCATAATAAAATTTTTGTCTTTAACCTAAAAAGACTTAAAAAAAGAGGTGTAATCGTTGGTGATACCCAATGGGCCAATGAACATTTTAACTCCCAATTTATTGGACATAATCTTTTGATTTTCTCCACCGACCTATATATTCAAGCTAAGCAATACAATACCAATCTCTTGCACACTGATGAGTGTAAGCAGTACTTAAATAATCATGTCAGTAGTAAAGCAATGAGTTTTTGGGAGAAGAGACTGAGCTTTCTTCATAAGAAAGTTCCTTTCCAATTTAATTTTTTAAATGAATTTCATATCGAGAAAGCAGATTTTGTGTACTCTGAAATTCAATTTGATTGTATGGAGTCTCGCAAAACAATTCAAGACATTGAAATTAACTTATTAAAAAAAATGCAAACCAAAGGCGTATACTGTACACCTTATTTTTGTCCTGATCTAAAAATGCTAAAAGCTCTCTTATCCTTTTTAAAAAAAGGGGGCAAGGTATTTATCGGTAAGTATAGTGATGACCCATATTTACCTTATGGTGTTCATCAGGCAATAAAGTATCTTTCAAAAAAATGCTTTAGTGTTTTTTCTTATGAAGGTTATGGAAATGTTCATTACAAAGATCTTATATGTGACGATCAGGTTTTTATTAAATCTGCTAATGGGGAAGGGCGTTCACGCTTTTATAATTTAGATAGTGGGATTTTAGTGCAAGACCATGAGCTAGCAAAGTATTTTATAATGGAACATAAGAAATCAGAAGCATACTTCTCTGAGATAATGACCGTTGAACAAGTTGAAATTAAGCATACCTTTTTTGAAAGAGTCATAAAGTTCTTATTTAGACCCTTTTATTATCATCATTTATGATTATTTTTTAATCAATTGGCCAAGTAAGGGAAATAAAGACCAGAGAATATACATATGTAGGATTATAAAATAAATATAAGAAATTATTTTAACAACCCTCATCTCTTTTAAAGTCAGTATAAAAGTAGGAAAAATAACTAAGAGACCTGTAATGGCCATAGGGTAGTCTTCTAAGTATGGAACTTTAACAAAATTTAAAACAATTCTTTTCCCAATAAGGTCTGGGACAAAATTTTCTGGCATAAGAGTAATTATAGTACAGGCAAGTCCAAGAATAATTAAGTAGAGTAGATAAAACTTCATTACTGGTCCAGAGTTTGCGAAGGCCGATTGCTCTGGATCAATTTCATTCTCTACAATATCTGTTTTTCGCTTACTCTTAGAACTTGGTTTTTTTGCTTTTGGTTTTTGTTTGAAATTATTTTTTACATGCTTAACTAATTTATCATCATGAAAAATATAAGTTTGTTTAAAATTTAATTGCAGACCTAAGCAATTTTCACAAAAAATAAAACTCTCTTTATCCTTTTCATCTTTAGCACTCGAAAGAGCACTTTCACAATTAGGGCATGAGTATTTTAATTTCTTGAAATTTTTAAGACTAAAGTCACTTTCAAATTGCTCAATCCAAACTTTACGGCAGCTAGAACAAGTCCATAATCCTTCGTGTTGAGGGACTTCAAACATTCCTTTTTGACATTGTGGACAATACAATTCTGACATAGATATATTCTATCACTATTTTTTTAATCTTCTAACTATAGAAAATTATTTGCTCTATAGAAGAGTGAAATACTCGTTTTTAGGCATACTCTTTACACTGTTCAGAGAGGATATTTCTCATTAAAATAACTGTAAATTTCCTGTGAGACTGTGGAGGTTCTTATGAAATTCTTAATTATTCTTAATTTTATTGTTTTATTTATTATGGGTTGTAGCTCAAGAAAATTACAGAAAGACTATGTGGTTGTGGACTCTTCTCACCAAGATATCCCTGAGTGGGTAGAGGATCTAGATGAATGGATTGAAGATGAAGAGAAGAATGAAAATCGTTATCGCTATTTCGTTTATACCAGTGATCCAAAAAATGATCGTCAAATCTCTTGTGATCTTGCAAGTGCTAGAGCGGGAACATATATTGCAGGTGAAATCTCTCAAACTATTAAGCAAAATATTGAAAGCTTTAAATCAGGTGACCCTAATTCAAAAAATGAAAAGCTTGAGCAATACGTAGAGGAAACTTTAACTAAAGAAATTCAAGCTAAATTAGTCGGAGTAAAGACTTATAAAACTTACTGGGAAAAAAGACGTTTTCAAAAAGACCTAGGAGCGAAGAAGAATAAAGATGCTTACACTTGTACTAAGCTTTTAAAAGTTCCAAAAAGTGACATGAAAAAAATGTTTGCTCACGCTTATAAGAAACTAGAAAGTGTCGCAACTAATGATGTTCAAAAAGAAATGGTAAAAAAAGCTGTCGAGAAAGCTGAAAATAATTAATTCAATATACTGCTGGCCTATAAACTATGGGCCAGCTCAACACCTTCTTTAATAGCTCTTTTGGCATCAATTTCTTCTGCTAGTTTCGCACCACCAATCAAGTATGTATCTCTTTGATCTGAGTTTTTAAAATCCTCATAGAGTTGGTTCACACTTAATTGTCCTGCGCAGAGAATAATATTATCAACATCTAAGGTTTCATTTCCATGTTCTGTTTTTAAGTGGAGACCCTGGTCATCAATACCTTGATATTCCACACCTCCTAGCATCTTTATTCCAAGATCTTTTAAGCTTTGACGGTGTATCCAGCCAGTGGTTTTTCCTAGGTACTTACCGTGTTTGGTTGTCTTACGTTGTAAAAGGTAAATTTCTCTAAATGCCTTAGGTGAAGATTTTGGCTTTAATGCTCCTGGTTTTTGGTATTCAGTATCTATACCCCAAGTATTAAAGAACTCCTCTTTATTTAAACTGTCAGACTGTTTATTAGGGTCATGAGCTAAAAACTCTGCAGTATCAAATCCGATACCTCCAGCTCCAATAAGGGCAACTTTTTTTCCAACGGGTTTCTTTTGAAAAAGAACTTCTTGATAGGTAAGTACTTTCTTATGATCAATACCATTTATTTTGGGGATACGGGGAATAACACCTGTTCCAAAAATAAAAACATCGTATTGTGAATTTTGTAAGTAAGTTAAATCTACCTCTGTATTTAGTTTAATCTTTACCTTCTCTTGCTCTAACATACTTTTAAAATAACGAATTGTTTCATGAAATTCCTCTTTACCTGGAATCTCTTTCGCAATATTAAATTGCCCGCCTATTTCATTTGATTTTTCATAAAGGGTAACATCATGACCAAGATTGGCGGCTTCAATAGCACAAGACAGTCCACTTGGTCCTGCACCAATTACACATACTTTTTTCTTTTCTCTTAATGACTTCTTATCAAACTCAGTTTCGTGACATGCTTTAGGGTTAACTAAGCATGAACAGATCTTATTTTTAAATATATGATCTAGACAGGCCTGATTACAACCGATGCAAGTATTAATTAAATGAGCTTGATCCTTTTGTGCTTTTAATAGAAAGTGAGGATCGGCCAAAAATGGTCTTGCCATTGAAACGAGGTCGGCTTGATTATTTTGTAAAATATCTTCAATCACTTCAGGTGTATTAATCCTATTAGTTGTCACAATAGGTAAATCAATTTCCTTTTTTACTCTTTCACTTATCCAAGTAAATGCTGCTCTCGGTACCATGGTTGCAATCGTTGGTACACGTGCCTCATGCCAGCCAATACCAGTATTAACTATGCTTACTCCTGCATCCTTTAGCTTTTTAGCTAATTCAATCACCTCAGGAAAACTAGAACCTTGGTCTACAAGATCAAGCATTGATAGGCGATATATTATGATAAAGTTTTCTCCGACTTTTTTACGAACAGCACGAATAACCTCTAGAGCAAAACGCATTCTATTTTCATAGCTGCCACCGTATTCATCTTTTCTGTGATTAGTTCTCTTACATAGAAATTGATTTATTAAATAGCCTTCACTCCCCATAATTTCTACGCCATCATAACCTGCTTTTTGTGCCATTTTGGCACAATTGGCAAAATCAAATATGGTTTTTCTTATTTCTAACTTCGTCATTGCTCTGGCCTTAAAAGGGCTTATGGGTGACTTGGTTGAAGAGGCACTTACTGCAAAGGGAGAGTAGGCATAGCGGCCAGTGTGAAGGATCTGTAAACAAATCTTACCATCATGCTTATGAACAGCATCAGTGATGAGTTTATGTTTTTTAACTTGCCAGGGAAAGGATAATTGCATGGCCAGGGGAAAGGTACGGCCTTGAAAGTTGGGAGCAATTCCACCGGTTACGATTAAGCCCACACCACCTTTGGCACGTTCCTCATAGAATCTGGCCATTTTTTGAAAACCATTTTTTGCTTCTTCTAAACCAGTGTGCATTGAGCCCATAATGACTCGATTTTTTAATTGAGTGAAACCCAAATCTAGTGGTTCAAAAGTTTTTTGATACTTACTCATCGCATTATCCTTGGTCATTTTCTTTTGTTTATATTAACATAAAATTTATGATCGCTAATCGATATAATGAAATTCTTAACTTTGTTGAGCCTTACTTACTAGGAAATCCAAAGGTATTTGATAATTACTCTTTAAATGTGTTTGGAAAGGAATTTAATTCTGATTCATTAATGAGTTGTTTAAGTACTAAGAACTATGAGTTTTTTAAGTTAGTACATAAACTTGATAGCTTAACTTTTGGCCATCAAGGGATGGGAATGGATAAGTGGGTTTTCTTTGATTGTTCTGCTATGCCAGCCGGAATCTTTGGATTTGCAATACCTAGAAAACTTGTTCCTGATAAATTATTAAGAATTTTTGAGGTACCAGATGATTACCAAGGACTGGTGCCAATAACGATGTATATGGCCATTCCTACCAGTGATAGAGGAAGATGGTTTGGACATAATCTCTCATCTTTATCTAAGTTCTTAGATCAAGATGTACGAGGTATAGGGCTTTTAACCAAGGCATTTGCTTGTCAGGTTTTTCAAATTGAATGGTGCTATGGTGCAACTCAATGGGGAAGCCCAGCTTTAGAAATTCATACGCAATTATCTGATATGAAGCTTAAGGCCAGTTACTTACCGGCCCATACTCATCAGAACTCACTTTGCTATGTTAGTGACTATTCTTTAGAAAACTTAGAAAGAGCACTTAATGGAGAAAGAAGAGTAAATGAAGATTATGATTTCTTGATTGAATCAGCAGATCTTGTAGCTCAAAAAGACCTACAAGAAAAAATTGAAGCTGGTAGTGAGTTTTCCATCTGTGCTAGGCCAATACATCGTGATGAAAAGATTTTCTATCCCATCAAGAAATTAAGCTAAAAAATTAAGCAATATCTTTTATATTCTCTAACCAAATAATTTTTCGACAACCAGAATCAGAACAGAGAACATATTCATCTTTCATATCTTTTGAGCGTGTATTTAGAAAACCACAATGAGGACAATTGTACTCGTAAAATAATAAACGACTCTGAGTCCTTATTTGGGACTTGATTTTATCGTCGAGGTTCAATAAATTTGATTTGCTGTTTACGCCCATGGATAGGGGGTTTTCGGTCATTGGAGGCAAAAATTTAACTTTATTTTTTAGAAGTTTTTATTACAAGAAATAATATTTATAAATAAAAAAAGGGGACTTAATGCCCCCCTTTACTATATGTTTTGAAATCACAAATTTATAATAGTGCTGTTATGATTAATGGAAAGATAAAGAATACACCAGTAATGTATAAAATCCCATGTGCTCTATTTCTTAAAGTCATATCAGCAAGTTTCTCACAAAGAATAAGAGGTACATTTCTCATTTTTGGATGAACATACCATAAAAGCATTCCTGAAACATTGAATAAGAAGTGAACAAGTGCAATTGCTAGCCCTGTTGCATTTCCCGCAAGAGCAGCAAGGAGAGCAGTTGTCGTTGTACCAATATTAGCTCCAATAGTAACAGGTAGGATACTTCTAAGAGAGAGTACTCCTGCTCCGGCCATTGGAACAAGTAATGAAGTGGTAATCGAACTTGATTGAACACTGATAGTTAATAAAGTACCAAAAAGAATGGCAAGATAACCATTTTTAGAAAGTAGATTATTAACGATTTCACCTTTATTAGACTCAACAACAACTTTCATTGTTTTCACAATCATAGTTAAAGCTGTGATAATAATAAGTGCTGAGATAATTGCAAGTGCTACACCTGAAGCTGTTCCACTTATGCCTAAAGTCTCAGTTACAAATGATTTAACTCCACCAGCAACAGGCTTAATAGCCGCTTTAATTGGTGAAGAGAATTTAAAACCACTGACAGAACCATAAAGCATATTACTCATATAAACTGCAGTTTTTTCTAAATATCCAGTTGCAAGTTCAATAGGAAGTAGAACTGCTACAGTTAAGATATTAAAGAAGTCATGTACAGTTGCAGCTGCAAAAGCATCTCTAAAGTGTTTTTGATTTTTAATATAACCAAGGCTTACGAGTGAATTTGTCACTGAAGTTCCTAGGTTGGCACCCATAATCATTGGAATTGCACCAGTTAGTGGAAGAGCTCCTGAAGCAACTAAACCAACGATGAGTGAAGTTGTTACACTTGAGCTTTGAATTAAAACTGTAGCAAACATTCCAGAAAATAGTCCCAGAATTGGGTTTGAAGTTACACTAATTAGTCCTTTGGCAAAGCCTCCGCCCATTAATTTAAATGAACTTCCTAAAACTTTGATACCTACTAAAAAGGCAAATAAAAGTGCGATCACGGTAACAATACGAATAATAATATCGAGATTTTTGTTCTTAGCCGCTACGCTTTTTTGTGTTTGTGTTTCCATAAAATCTCCTTAATATGCAGCGACAATATCAAAACTAAGAACAGATGTGTGTTAGCTTTTAGTTAAGATTTTATAAAGAGCGTTTAGGGCGAATAATAAGGTTTCCAAAATAGGTTCCAGCTACCAAGGCGAGACCTATTGTAATGGTATTAAAGAGGGTATTAATCCCATCGACGGTATTTTGACTAAATAAAAATTCTAGACCTTTAAATCCAATTGAGCCAGGAACTAAGAGGATAATCGCGGGTAGTGAAGCAATCATGGAAGGGCGATTTAAGGCCCTAGCATAGAGATTAGAGCCAGCTCCAATATATGTTCCCGTAATGAGTGTGGCAGCAGTTTGACCTAATTGAGAGATAACATAACTATTAATATAAAAGGTGGTGGTTCCAGCAAGTATTATCCAGATTGTCTCTTGCCATCTTGCCTGAAAGCTAATCACAAAGGAAAAGCTTATAAATAAAAGGGCCATAAACTTTACAAGTTCATGAGTGGTTTCAAAATCTGCTCCCTGAGGAATAAAGAAGTAATGAGCTAAAATACTCCCAAGATAAGTACCAAAGGCCAATTTTAAGAGAATAACCAATGCTCCCATAAGTCTGGCCGTTCCGGCAGTTAGATTTTGTGAAGAAATCTCTCCAATGGCCATGGTTAAACTAAGCCCTGGAACAAAGTAAATAAGCGTTGATAGGATAATTATATTTGGGTGCATTCCACTATAAAAAGAGCTAAAGGAGAAAGAGGTAAAGGCCACTGTAAAGGCCATGAGGGCCTCAGAGATAGTATCAAAGCGTTCAATTTTGACCTCTGAATTAAAAATTCCCAAAACTAGTCCTAGAAATCCTGCTAATAGTGAGTCAAAGAGATTCCCACCAAGAACCAATGAAATATTAGAGGCCAATATAATAAGACTAATGATGGTAGAAAAATCAGAGTGTAGTGGTTTTTTATCAATGATAAATTGTAATCTTTGAATCCCATCAGCAACGGATATTTTTTCATCAATCACATCGTCGACTGTTTTATCAGCATAGTATAATTTCTCAAGATTAATTTTACCTGGATCCAGCCTTTCCATACGGGTAAACTCGTCATCATCAGAAACCTTAAAGTTCCCCATAATAGAGGTTGGGAGCGAGAAGTAACTTGCTTCGATCTTGAGCTTTTCTGAAATCACTTGCAGGGCATTTTCAATTCTATCCGCACTGGCACCATAGCGATGCAGTGCTTTTGCAATGAGCATGATAAAGCGTATTTTTTGTTTAATTGCAGGTGTATTATCCATAACAAACTTTCAATTAATCCACTCAAGGTTTATACTTATTATAAGCATCATAGCTTTAACATGAAAGACAAAAAATAGTTAGAAGAAACTTTAAAAAATAATAACAAGATGAAAGAGTTACATGAATTAAAAAAGATTACAATTCTCTCTGGAGCAGGTCTGAGCCAAGAGTCTGGGATTAAAACTTTTAGAGATGCAAATGGCCTATGGGAAAATCATCCTATTGAAGAAGTTGCAAGTCCTGGGGGGTATCAGAAGAATCCTGAACTGGTACAAAACTTTTATAATCTAAGAAGAAGGCAATTAAAAGAAGTGCAAGCGAATGCCGCTCATTTGGCCATCGCTGACTTAGAGAAGTTAGAGCAAAAAGATGTACTTATTATCACCCAAAATGTGGATGACTTACATGAAAGGGCAGGAAGTAAGAACATTATTCATATGCATGGAGAGTTGAGAAAAATTAGAAATACTAAAACCAATGAAATAAAGTATTGGGAAGAGGATATTTTAGAAAAAGACTACCTGAGTTGGCGTCCAGATATCGTTTGGTTTGGAGAAGAGATTAAAGGGGCGCAAAGAATTTATCAGCATCTTGTAGATACAGAGTTATTTATCGCCATAGGAACCTCTTCACAAGTTTATCCAGCTGCTCAGTTTTTTCAAATTGTTAAAGAGAACCACGGTCTTTGTGTTGAGTTAAACTTAGAACCAACTCAAATGTCCTCATATTATGATCTATCTATTCAAGGTAAGGCCTCAGAAGTTGTACCTAGTTTTTTAAAGAAATTATATGCAGATGAACTCTAAGCCAATTACTGATTACAAATTATTAAGTAAAGAGGACATTCACAAAGTACTTGCTAAGTACAAAGGGGATAATCACAAGCCTGTATCAGACTATATTGATAACATTTCTCAAAAAATTATGGCCCATGGAAATAAGCGTTTAATTATTGATTGTTTTTGCGGCGTTGGTGAAAGTACCTATAAACTGAGTGAAAAATATCCAGATTTCTTAATCATTGGTTTTGATAAGAGTTTAAAACGTCTGCAAAGACAAAATAGTTTTAAAAAGCAAAATCCTAAAAATTTATTACTCTTTCAAGCTGATATCTTTGATTTTTATCTGATGCTATCAGACTTAGTAAAAGACTATGACTTTAAAATTGAAAAACAATATATTCTCTACCCAAATCCTTGGCCAAAAAAGAAGAATGCAAAGAAGAGAGTCTACTTAAATAATGTGATACCTTATTTATTTGCTCTGAAAAGTACGATCGAAGTTAGGAGTAATTGGGGGAGATTCTTAATTGAGTTTTCTTATTCGGCTGAGTATTTTAAGTATAACCATGAGTTTTATCAGCTAAGACCCAAAATTCCAATGACTCCCTTTGAAAAGAAGTACTTTTTAAGCGGACAAAGCCTGAATAAATTACTTCTTAAGCCTCTTAAGTTATAGAGGGGATAGAGAGACATTTTCCTCATTTTAAATACTTTAAATTTATAAAATTACAGATAAAATATTCATAAATATAGAGGAATAAAATTATGGATAATGACGCTTTAAAGAATGAATTTTTAGTAGAATCTTTTGAGAATCTTTCATCAATCACAGAGGACTTAACTACCATTGAGAAAAACCCTGATGATAAAGATTTACTTAATAAAATCTACCGTACCGTACACACGATGAAAGGAAGTGCGAGTTTTCTTGGGTATAAAAAGTTGCAAGAACTTACTCACTCAAGTGAAAACTTATTAGATGCTATTAGAGAAGGTGATAAGAAAATTAACTCTGGTATCATTGATACACTCTTTCAATCATTTGATATCTGTAATGCCATTTTAAAATCAATTGAAGATAATAACTCTGAAGGTGATAGTGATATTTCAGGAATCACTAAGGTTTTAGATAGTCTCTTAAAAGAAGATGAACTCTCTTTAACTGATGCAGATGCACAAGAGGATACAACTGATGAAGTAGAAGATGCTTTTGATGATGAAGATGATATGCAAGATATGATTGCCTCACATAAAGAATCAAGTGAAGCAATAGATAATACGAGAGAAGAAGACAAAGCAAGTAATACTGATGAAGATACAGATGATTCCATAAGTGCTGCCGCTCTAGAATCAATGCAAGAATTAATTAATGAAGGAAAATTAAGTCAAGATGCTATAAGTGATCTTGGTGGTACAAGTTCTGAAGAAAGTAATGAGACCAGTGAAGATGAAGGGGAGTTTAATCAAGCCGCTTTAGATTCTCTACGTGAACTTGCTGCCGATGGTTCAATTGATCCAAGTATTCTGGCTGAATTAGAAGCAGAGGCCAAGGGACAAGCAGCTCCAGCAAAAGAAGTGAAAGAAGCTCCAGTAGAAACTGCAAGTGTCCCAGAAAAGTCGATAGCAGAAAAGCCGATAGCAGAAAAGCCAAAGATGGAAACACCTAAAGAGCCAGTTAAAGCGACTGGGGCAAAAGCACCAAAAGAAATTGCAAATACCAGTCCTGCCAGTGAGGGGGGAGATGATGCATCTAAAAAGTCTATTGCAGATAGTGTTGTAAGGGTTAATGTTAATATTCTAGATAAGATTATGAACACTGTTGGAGAATTAGTACTTAATAGAAATCAAATTTTACAATTCTCAAACAATAATAATAACTCAGAACTAAGCCGTTTAGCGTTACAATTAAATACCATTACTTCTGAATTGCAATCAGATGTTATGAGTACACGTATGCAGCCGATTGGAAGTGTATTAACTAAGTTTGAAAGACTGGTTAGAGACTTTGCCAGAAGCACAGATAAGAAAATTCAACTTAAATTATCAGGACAAGATACAGAGCTAGATAAGACACTTATTGAAGCAATCAAAGATCCATTAGTTCACATTGTTAGAAACTCTTGTGATCATGGTTTAGAGGTTGCGAGTGAGCGTGTTGCTAATGGTAAGAATGAGCTGGGTACTTTAAGTATTAAGGCCTATAACGAATCAGGACAAGTCACAATTGAGATCTCTGATGATGGTAAAGGACTAAATCGAGCTAGAATTTTAGATAAAGCAATAGAGAAGGGAATTATAAAGGCAGAGAATGCTAGTGGTTTATCTGACCAACAAGTATTTGGAATGATCTTCTCACCAGGCTTTTCGACAGCAGAAAAAATTACTAATATCTCAGGTCGTGGTGTTGGTATGGATGTTGTGAAAACCAATATTGAAAAAATTGGTGGTTCTGTAAGTCTTAGTTCTAAAGAAGGTGAGGGAACGACATTTAAATTAAAAATTCCATTAACTCTCGCTATTGTTCCAGCTTTAATTGTTAAGAGTTTAGGGGAATCATTTGCAATTCCACAATTAAACCTTGTGGAATTAGTAAGACTTGAAACGGATGAAGAGAAAGCTCAAATTGTTCAAGTTCAAGGTAGTGAGTTTTTAAAATTAAGAGGTAATTTAACTCCTGTATTTCGCTTAAATGATGTGCTTAATTTAAATGAAGTGAATGAGAGAACTAAGAAGCTAGCTCATTCTGTGGATACAAGTTTTACCAATACTTCTCAGAAAAACTCTCAGAATAAATCTACATTAGAAACTTTAGAGTCTGAAAATATAGCAATCCTTTCAGCAGAAGGACATGACTTTGGTATTATTGTGGATGAGATCTTAGACACTGAAGAAATTGTAGTAAAACCTTTAAATAATGCATTTAAAAATCTTAGTATATTTGGTGGTGCAACGATTATGGGTGATGGTAAAGTTGCCTTAATTTTAGATGCTCTTGGATTTTTAAATCAATTTTCTTCAGATAGAGAAAAGAGAACTGAAGATATTCAACAATCGGTGGAGACTGTTCATTCAGATGATATCGGCGAAGAACAAGAAAATATCTTATTTAGATTAAATGATAATCGTATTTATGCTGTCCCTCTTACTCTCGTTACTCGTTTAGAAGAGTTTTCAAAGAAGAATGTGGAAATGACAGGAAAGCAGCCAATAGTTCGCTATCTGAATGCTCCAATGCCACTTATAAATGTGGAGAAAACATTACAACTAGGAGCACTGTCTCTCTTAGAGGAAAAGGAACAAACCCAGCTTCCTTGTATTGTGACAACTATTAGAAATAAAAACTACGGTATTATCGTGCAAGAAATTATGGATATTTCCATTGATAATGTTCAAATCGATGCAACTGCAGTGGATAGAGAAGGGATTTTAGGAACTGTCTTTATTGGAGATAGAACCGTGTCTTTATTGGATTTATATAAGATCATCGATGCCCAAAAAATTGGAATTAAAACCGCTAGTGTCGAAATGAAGGAAAAAAATATCAATGCAACCAAGAGAATTCTTTTAGTTGATGATTCAGCTATGTATAGAAAAATGGAATCAGATGCTCTCTTAGAGCTTGGCTATCAAGTAACTCTAGCAAAACATGGAGAAGATGGATTTCAAAAGCTTGAGAGTGATGACTTTGATCTCGTCGTAACTGATATTGAGATGCCTATCTTAGATGGTTATGGTTTTGCAGAGAAAGTAAGATCAAGCTCAGAGACTAAATCAAATATTCCAATTGTGGCCCTTTCTACTAGAGCATCAGTTCAAGATAAAGAAAAGGGAAAGGCAGCAGGTTTTACTTATCACTTAGAGAAATTTAAGCGTGATGAAGTGGTGGATTTAATTAAATCAATTTTTAATGGAGATAAATAATGGAACAAGTAAAAGCAGACTCAACACTGACTCAGTATTGTGGATTTAAAATAGGGAATGAAGAGTATGGAATTCCAGTCATGGAAGTTCAAGAGGTAATTAAGCCACAAGTAGTGACTCCTATTCCTTTGGCCTCTGAGTTTATTAGAGGGTTGATTAATCTAAGGGGTCAAATTGTTAGTTGTCTTAGTTTAAGAAAGTTATTTGGACAAGATGATAATCTGGAAAAAGATCATATGAATATTATCGTTAGAGGGGAAGAGGGACTCTTTTCGTTAGTAGTTGATGAAGTGACAGATATTATTGATATCAAAAATGAAGATGTTGAAAAAGCTCCTGATACTATTAATCCAAATTTAAAGAAGTACGTGGATAAGATCTTTAAAAGAGATAATGGGTTAGTTATCCTTTTAGATATTAAAAAGCTAATTGATTTAAAAGATTTGAATGTCAAAAAGTAAGAAGTTAACTTTAGATCTTAAATTATCTAGTTTAAAACTAAAATCTATCTTAGAGGAAGTTACTCGCTTAAATGATTCGATTTTAGGGGATTTAGAGGCTTCTAAAATAGATGAACACATTATTATTTCTGAATTTAAATTATTATATCATACAGTTCATGATCTTGCTCATATTCTAGATGGCTCTTTGTCGGTAGAATTAAAAGAGAAACTCAAAGGATAAGAATTGAAAGTATTGATTGTTGATGACTCTGTTGTATATCGTTCTGCCATTAAAATGGCATTGGCCCAATCTTCACTATGTGAAACAGTAGATACTGCTAATAATGGTAAAGCTGCCTTAGATAAATTAAAAACAGCACAGTACGATATTGTAACACTGGATATTGAAATGCCTGTGATGGACGGTGTTGAGGCCATACAAGAAATTAGAAAAATAAATAAAGAGATTCCAATTATCGTTTTCTCTGCCCAAAATAATCACGCTGCCTCCAAGGCCTTAAGAGCACTTGAAAATGGTGCCAGTGATATCGTCAAAAAAATTGAGGGCAGTGGTGATATAAGTGAAAATTTGAAGATGATCCAATCAGAGCTTTTACCGCGTTTTAAAGCATTAGTAGAAAACTCTAAAAAGACTAAGAATAAAACTGCAGCAGCTGGACCCGTTAATAAAGATACCAAGGCCTATTTAAAAAAATCAAAACCACAATTTCTTGGAATAGGTTCATCTACAGGTGGACCTGATACACTTAAATCGATTATTTCAAAGATAAAGCATATTCATGTTCCAATTTTTATTGTGCAACATATGCCACCTGTTTTTACAACTCAATTGGCAAAGGCCCTAGATAAAATTACTCACTATACAGTGGTGGAAGCAGCTAATAATATGCAAGTTCAAAAAGATCATATTTATATTGCTCCAGGGGATTATCATATGCGGGTTGTGAAGGCGGAAAATGGCTATTTAATTCGTCTGGATCAATCAGAAAAGGTATGTTTTGTAAGACCAGCAGTTGATGTACTTTTTAAAAGCATGTCTGAAACTTTTAGTGATAAGCCAATCGCTTGCTTGGTACTTACTGGAATGGGAAGTGATGGAGCTCAAGGTTCTCAATACATTAAAAGTAAGGGCGGTACAGTCTTAATCCAAGACGAAAGCTCAAGTATTGTGTGGGGAATGCCAAAAGCAGTTTTTGAAATAAATGCTTACGATGATATTCTTCACTTAGATCAAATACCTGAAATTATTGACCTGCTTTCATAAAAAATTCATGTTTTCCTAATAAATCTCAGCTAAATTATTTCATCTTTTTTTCCGAATAGGTATCGAGTACACATAAGGAGAAAAAGAGATGAAGTTTTTAATTGTCGACGATTCAAATGCGATTGCATTAATGGTATCGGAAATGCTTAAAGAAATGGGTTATACATCTGATAGAGCAGTAGATGGTAATGATGCTGTAAAAAAATTAGAAGCTGATAATAGTTTTGATTTTATTTTATTAGATTGGAATATGCCTAATATGTCTGGGATTGAATTCCTAAAATACAATTATGAAAATCATCTAACAGAAACTCCTATCATTATGATGACAACAGAAAATAAACCAGAAAATATTCGTGAAGCACTTATGTTTGGAGCTTCTGAATATATAATGAAGCCTTTTACGAAAGACATTATTGAGTCAAAGATATCAATGTTAAATCAATTTAAAAAAGTAGCGTAAAATGAGTATGGAAATTAAAAAAGAAATATATGATTTTTTTGCGAAGTTTGTTTACGATAAAACAGGTATCTTTTATCCAGAAAAAGACTATTATCGTTTAGACTCGCGTATAACAACTCTTATGGGACACTTTCAATGTGAAACCCCTGATGAATTATTTAATCTTTATGTCACAAAAAGAAATAAAGATATGGAAGTGGTTCTAATAGATCTTTGTACAAATAATGAGACTTATTTCTTCCGTGATAATAAGCCATTTGATGCTTTAACTAAGACTATTATCCCTCAAAAAGTTGCTCAAAATGGATATGTTAATCTTTGGTCTGCGGCTAGTTCTACGGGGCAAGAAGTACTCTCAATTGTGATGGGGCTTTTAGAAAACAATCCTGGTTTTGATCTTTCAAAAGTAAAGATTACAGCCACAGATATTTCTCAAAGAGCATTAAAAAAAGCAAACTCATTTACATATAGCTCTCTTGATGTTCAAAGAGGACTTCCTGCTATGCTCTTAGTGAAATACTTTGACCAATTACCTGATGGGCAATGGCAATTTAAGTCAGAGTTTTCAAAACACCTTAGATACGAAACTTTAAACTTATTAACAGATAATTTTAAGCCAAATTTCTATGATGTAATTTGTTGTCGAAATGTGCTTATTTATCAAAATAAAGAGAATAAACAAATGATCATGCAAAAACTCTTTGATTCAATTAGATCAGATGGTTTTCTGCTAATGGGCTCGGGAGAGAGTCTTATTGGAACTGACATTACTTTAACTCAAAGTAGTGTTGACGGTGCAATGTTCTTTGTTAAAGAGAATCAAACTTGGAAAAAGGCAGCTTAGAAATGGACGATTCAATGCTCGAAGAATTTAAACTAGAGGCTTTTGAACTCCTAGAGGAGTCAGAAGAATCTTTATTATCCTTAGAAACTAATGGGGATTTCGAGCAATGTTATAATTCAATTTTTAGATGTTTTCACTCTTTAAAGGGTGGGGCCGGGATGTTTGGTCTTGAAGAGCTGCAAGGCTTTATGCATAAAGTTGAAAACTTAATTGATAAGAAAAGAGATAAGGAACTATTTGATGAGAAACTTATTTCTTTTCTTTTAAATACAATGGATCAAGTTAAGAGTTATCTTGAAGGTGGAAGTTATAATTTTGTATTTGAATATGATGAATCAGAGAAAGCTGAAGAGGCTCATGAAGAAAATATAATTAAGTTTCAAGAAAAGAAAGAGCATTATAAAGAGCAAATTCAATACGATGGTCTTATCTATATTGTTGATGATGAAAAAGATATGCTTGAGCTTTTACAAATGACTTTTGAGGAAGAGACCAATTTAAAAGTTGAAACTTTTAATGATCCAGAACTAGCTCTAGAGGCATTTAAAAATAAAAACCCAGATCTCGTATTAACGGATTTATCAATGCCTGAAATGTCTGGGGTTGAGCTTATAAGAGAGCTTTCTGCTATAAATCAATTAGTGCCAGTTATTGTATTAAGTGGTTTTGTAACCAAAGAATCTTGTATGGATGCCTTGCGCTTTGGTGCATCGGGGATCCTGGAAAAACCATGTGATATGCAATTATTATTAGATCAATCAAATCACGCAATCAGGCGTTATCAATCGTTTAAGCTTTTAAATAAGAGTATTGATCTTTTAACATATCAATTTGAAGAATTTGATAGCTTTCTTGGAAACAAGGGAGATCAAGTTAGAAAACAGTTTAGAAGTGAACTGAAGAATATTTTAAAGCGTAAAAAAGAATTATATAAAAAGTCTGCTTAGTTTGAGCTTACAGAAGGATTTGAGAGGGTTTAAAAATGAGTGATTATAAAATTTTATGTCTAGATGATGATTTAGATGTTCTCGAGATTCAGTCTCAAATCGTTCAAGAATCTGGTTATGAAACAATTACCTTCTCTGAGCCAGAAAAAGCAATTGAGTATTTAAAAGACAATAAAGACCAAGTCTTAATGATTTTATCTGATTTGAAAATGGATAAAATTAGTGGCTTTGATTTTAAAAAGCTTATCAATCCCTTTGCTGACGAAGTTCCATTTGTTGTCATAACTGGCTATTGGACTAAAGAAATGTCAGCCCAAGCAATGGATTTGGGGATAAATGCTTTTCTTGAAAAACCCCTTAGTGTTGACCTTTTAAGAGAGTATATTGAAAAGTATGTTGAAGTAAGAAAAGAGACTCTTGAAGATCAAAAAGAGATGGTAGCAGGCTTTATTGAAGAGTCATCTGCTATGCTAGATGAAATTGAATCTCTAATTTTAGAATTAGAAGAAGATCCTGAATCAGACCAAACTCTAAGTATCTATTTTCGTTTATTACATACGATTAAAGGAACTGCATCTTGTGTTGGGTTAAACGAGTTAGCTGGCTATACTCATAAGTATGAAGATTTTATCAATGAACTGCGCAATCGTGTTATAAGTGTCAATACAGAGACAACGAATGCCTTATTAGGTGGTCTTGATGATCTAAAAGTGTATTACGCCCAAATTAATAAGAAATTTACTGATGTAGGAGCTGTCGATCCTGCTCGCCAAGAGATGTTTAATGTAGAAAGCTATGCAAATGGTAATGCTCCAGTTATTGCAAGCTCTGATAATGCTGATGAAAGTACACCTGAGAAAAAAGAGACTTCAGCTGCATCTGCAACTTCTAGTAAAAAAGAAGATGATAAAATGACTGTTCCAATGAGTATCTTAAATGATTTCATGGAAGAGTCGGGTGAGTTAACAGTTATTAGAAATACTATTTTAAAGACTGTGAAAAGTATTGAAGCACGTTATCGTGGAGATCATGATGTAGAACTTCTAAATGAATTATTAGTTGGTATTCATAATGTAACTAGTAATATTCAGGGGAAAATCGTTGAAATGCGTAAAGTACCTCTTAAAAATACTTTTAGACCCTTTAAACGTTTAGTTAGAGATATCTCAAAACAATTAAATAAAGAAGTTGAACTAGAGATAACTGGAGAAGAGCTTTCTGTTGATAATATTGTAGCTAAGTTATTTAGTAATACGATGATTCATATCTTAAGAAATAGCCTTGATCACGGTTTAGAAGTACCAGCAGAGAGAGAGGCCAATGGGAAAGATCCAGTTGGTAATCTAAAAATTAAAGTAGAAGAAGTTGGCGAAGATATCGTTTTAGAAGTTGTTGATGATGGTAAAGGGATTAACCCAGATTTTATTAAGGCCAAGGCATTAGAAAAGGGACTTTACTCAGAAGATGAACTTAATCGCATGAGTAAACTTGAAATTATCAATATTATCTTTGCTTCAGGCTTTAGTACAGCGGAACAAGTATCAGATCTTTCTGGCCGTGGGGTCGGAATGGATATGGTTAGAGGAAGCTTTGAGGAAATGGGAGGAGAAATTATTGTTTTCTCTGAAGTTGGTGTGGGCTCTACATTCCGCTTAAAAGTACCAATCCCTAAGTCAGTGCTCATTATTAATACATTATCTGTTAGAGTTAATGATGAGTTCTATATCTTTCATATGGATGAAGTTTCAGAAGTTATTCGTTATGCTCATGATAACGATTCAACTAAACTTTACAATATTGATGGGCAAAATATTATCTCTCATAATGGTGAATCAATTCAATTGGTTTACCTCTCAGATATTATTAATAAACCACGTTCAGAGGAAAGCGAAGTTAAAAGTATCGTTGTCTTAAGAGTTGGTGACTCTAAATACGGAGTTATGGTTGATGAGATATATGAGTTTGAAGAGGTCGTTTCTCGCAAGATTCACGACTCAATTAATGAAACTGGTATTTATCACGGTGCTGCTCTTCTTGGAACAGGTCAAGTTGCAATGATCTTAAGTGCTCAAGGACTTGCAGGTTATGTTTCTCTTGAGATTAATGAGAAAAAGAAATCATTTGAAGAAGAAGAAGATATTTACGGTGAAAGTGCCTTTGATGAATACATGTTATTTAAATTCGATGGGGATAATTACTTAGCGGTTGATCTCGACTCAGTAAATCGTTTTGAAACTTTAAATACTGCTACATTTGAAATGGTTGGTGAGAATGTAATCGTAAGATATCGCAATAAAGTATTACCTTTAATGGATCCAGCATTTAAGCTTGGTTTAAGTGAAAAAGATGGCCTATTAGGTGTAATGCAAGAAGAGCAAAATGTTGAAATCATCGTTGGGCAATATGAAGGAAGACTTATTGGCCTTTATGTTGAGAGCTTAGATGAGATAAAAAGATCATATGATGAATTAAATCAAGATACGATTGATATGCCAGGTTTAAAGGGATCAATTTTTGTAGATGATAAAACTATCTGTGTTCTTAGCATTCCTCACTTAGTTGAGCTCTTAGCTAAGCGTAAGCCAATTGTGGAAAGAAAGGATAATGTTTTAGAATTTAATATCCCTGAAGACGATAATATCGCAGCTTAATTCTGGCCTTTTATATTCCACTTTTGTAATCTGTCAGCATGATTACAAGATCAGGCTTTATTATTGATTTATACTGGAATGACCAAGAGAGTTATGTTGGTCTCTATGTTCGCACCAGTGAAGGAATATTTCATCTTAAACAATTTGGTGAAAGACCTTTATTCTTTGTGCCAAGTTCAGCAGAGTTACCTAGAAGTCTTCAATGCGATGAAATAAAAAATCTTCCACTGAAATCATTTGATAAGAATCCAGTAAGCTGTCTCTACTTTAAAAGCACTAAGCAATTACTAGATGCCAAAAAAGTTCTCGAAGAAAAAGGGATTAGAACTTTTGAAAATGATATTCGAGTTGAATCCCGTTACTTAATGGAAAGATTTATAAAGGGAACCTTAGAGTTTTCGGGAACCGTGACAAATGGGAATGAGATCATCAATGCGAAAGTTAAGCCTATTGAAAAATTGGTACCTTTAACTTCACTTTCTTTAGATATTGAAACATCGAGACAAAATCAATTATTATCTATCGGACTTGCATACTATGAAGGTGATCAATTAATTCATGAACACTGCTATATGCTTGCAGATAGTGATTCTGAAAAAGACAAGTTGACTCTCTTAGATAGTGAAAAAAAATTACTTCAGGCCCTTAATAAATTTATGCAAACTTATGACCCTGATCTAATCTTAGGGTGGCATATAGTAGGGTTTGATTTAAAATTTCTATATGAAAAATCATTAGAGTTTAATTGCCCACTTTATTTGAGTAGAGATCAAAAGCCATTAGTTATTCAAGAAAATAATAATAAAGTTTTTTGTGAATTAAGGGGTAGGCAAATTATTGATGGGCCGCCAGTTTTGCGTCAAAACTTCTTTTCTTTTAAAAATTACAAGTTAGATACAGTCGCAGGTGACGTTTTAAATATTGGAAAAGATATTAGTGCTACTGGATTAGATAAAGTTGAAGAAATAGAGAGGCGCTTTCGAGAAGATAAAGAATCTTTAGCTCATTATAATATATTAGATTGTAAGTTGGTCTTTGATGTTTATAAGAAATTAAATCTATTTCAGCTCTTATACTTTCGTTCTCTATATTCGGGACAAACAATTGAGAGAGTTGGCTTTTCTACCATTAGCTTTGATCATTATATGCTTCCTCTTATCCATAGAAAGGGTTTTGTCGCTCCAAATGTCTTTGATATTAATCGTGAAGAGCAATCTAGTGGAGGTATGGTCATTGAGCCCAAGGTCGGTTTATTTGAGCATGTAGCTGTTTTCGATTTCAAAAGTCTTTATCCTAGCATAATTAATACTTTTAAAATTGATCCTTACTCAAGGTTGATGGCAGATGTTGATACCATTAAAACACCTTCTGGTCATGAGTATTCTAAAACTGAAAACATTCTCCCTCAAATTATTAATCACTTATTAGAGCAAAGACAATTAGCAAAAGATAAAGGCTTCCAGGCACTCTCTCAGGCCATAAAGATTCTTATGAATTCATTTTATGGCGTTATGGGGTCGTCTAAATCACGTTTTTATCATTCAGATTTACCTTCCAGCATTACTCAAACTGGTCATTGGATTTTATTAAAATCTAAAGATTTTTTTGAAAATAAGGGATTAAGTGTTCTCTATGGAGATACAGATTCACTATTTGTTCAGTTTGAGAATAAACCCTCAGAAGATGAATTAAATAGCCTGGTGGTGGATCTAAATCATTATCTAACGGTATTATTGAGAGATGAGTACAAAGTTGAAAGTAAACTCGATTTAGAATTTGAAAAAATCTTTGATAAGATTTTTTTCTCTAGTGCACGTAACTCAGAGCTAGGTGCTAAAAAGCGATATGCTGGTTTTAGTAATTATGAATTATCTTTTGTAGGAATGGAATATGTGCGCAGTGATTGGACTGAACTTGCAAAAGAATTTCAATACAAACTTTTTGAAGCACTTTTTAATAATCAAGATCTTGAGCAGGTTGTTAAAGAAACCATAAAAAACCTTGAGAGTGGCTTTTTTGATGAGCAATTAGTTTTAAAGAAAAGACTTTCTAAAAGGCCATGGGAGTATACAAAATCTATTCCTCCTCATATTAAAGCAGCTCTCGAACTTCCATATGAGGAACAAAAGAAAATTAGAGAAATTGAGTATGTCCAAACGAATTCTGGGCCAAGACCTATTCAATTTGGCTTACAAAATTTAGATTATAAGTATTATATTGAAAAGCAAATCAGACCCATTGCTCAAACAGTTCTCGGGGCACAAAATTTAAGTTTTGATGCTCTTATTGAAGGTGATCAATTAAGTCTATTCTAGGAGTACACAGTGAACTTTGAATCAATATTAGAAAAAACTAGAACTTATCATAACTTTGAAGAAACTAATGTGAATGAATCATTTATACATGATCTCATTAGAAATGCCTTAAAGGCACCAAATCATAAATATACTTTTCCTTGGAAGTATCTATGGCTAAAAGGAGAGGCAAAAGAGAAAGTTGCAAATCTCTTTTATGAATCTAAAAAACATAAGGCCGATCCAGAGCTAGGACGTGATGAAAATTTCTTTAAAAGTAAAATTCTATTGCCAGAAGTCATCGTGCTTGTGCAAGAAAAAGCTGATGATGCATTTACCTTAAAAGAAGATTACGCCACCTTAAGCTGTTCAGTGCAAATTATGGCAATGCATTTAAGAGCTAATGATATGGGCTATAAATGGTCTACCGGTGGTGCAACTCGCGACCCAAAGGTATATAAAATTCTAGGCCTAAATCCAGAAAAAGATGAAATAATTGGATTCTTACTCTTTGGAAAAAGCAAGAATACACCTCCAGAGCGCCGTCGGCCATCAGTGAAAGATGTATTAATTACAACGACTTAACTCTTTGCGTTTAAACTTTTTTCGACATTTAAATTATTTATTTGTCAGTTTCTTACAAGCTGTGTAAAAAAGCGCAGGGAGAGATTTATGCATACTATTATTTTATTAGCACTAATAAGTGCTACTAGCTTTGCATCTACTGACATTATCTATGGAGATGATGGGCGAGTAGAAATTCACGCAGTTGAGAGTCAATTAGTTTCAAATTTAGGGAAGTCTGTTGCAGCAAGAGTAAGCCATTGGTCTCTTGATATTAAAGACAATAAATTTTCTTATTCCGATGTTTCTGTCCTTTCTGATATGTGGGCAGCAGGTGTTTGTTCTGATGAAAAATTCGCAAATCAACCAACCATTGCTGATTGTACTGGGTTTTTAATTGGTGAAGACTTATTAGTGACTGCAGGTCATTGTGCTCTGGATATGGAAGGAGTAACAAAGAATGAAGAGACTTTTGAGTGTCAATCAAACTCATGGATCTTTGGTTATGAAGTACAAAATGGATCGACTGAATTAAAAGATCTTGATGTTAATAACCTTTATAATTGTAAAGAAATCGTACTTGGAAAACTTACAGAAGAAGAAGACTTTGCAATTATTCGTTTAGATAGAAAAGTTATTGATAGAACGCCACTTAAATTACGTGCCACTGGTAAAATCGCCATTAACGAAGACATCTTTGTTATCGGTCATCCAAGTGGTCTTCCAATGAAATATGCTGGTGATTCTCAAGTGAGAGCAAATGAAGAAAAAGCATACTTTTCAACTAATCTTGATACTTTTGGTGGAAACTCTGGTTCACCTGTATTTAATGCAAGAACTTTAGAAGTCGAAGGTATACTTGTACGTGGACGTACTGACTACGTTGATAGTGAAGAAAATGGTCAATTTTGTATGCGTGTTAATGTATGTGACCAAAATGGTGAGAATTGCTTACAACAAGATGAAGATATTAACGGTGAACATGTAAACCGTGTTGATGAAATCGTAAAGTTTTTAGAGCTGTAAAAGACCCTCTAAAAAATCCTATAAAATTAAAGACAAAAAAATAGCCCCAAGTTCTTGGGGCTTTTTTGTACTTACTAATTTAAAGTGTCATTAGTTCAAAGCATCTAAGATCGCGTTACGAACGTTGATCACTTGACCGCTTTTAATGATTCCCTGAAGATCACCAATTTCTATCCCAGAGTTTTCGATAATATTAAAAATTTGATTATGATTAAGACTTGGTTTAGCACTCTTAATTAAAGCTGCGAGACCTGAAACGATTGGAGTTGCCATACTTGTTCCAGAGCTTCTGGTATAAGGCTGAGTTGATTGTGAACACTGTCCAAAACAACTTGGTAGTGCCAGTGATAATAAACCACCATTCTCTTGAGAACCACCTGGAGCAGCAACATGAACTGACTCACCACCAAAGTTAGAATAACTGGCAAGAGTATTATAGCTAGTTACACTTGCAACACTAATGAGGTTACTTTCATCAAAACTAGCAGGGTAGACTGGCTCAGCATCATTACAATCACCAATTCCATCACTACCACCATTTCCAGCAGCAGCAATCACCATGACATCTCTTTGCTTTGCAACTTGGATTGAGCTTAAAAGGTTTCTTATTTGTCCTGTCACACTACTTCCACCTGGACCACCAAGAGACATATTAATAATATCTGCTCCATTATCTATGGCGTATAAAATTCCTGCAGCAATACTCCCTAGATCACCTCTACCGTCAGCACCTAATACTTTAATCGGAAGAATCTTTGCTTGTGGAGCGATCCCGGCGTAAGTTCCCGCGGCAAGACCTGCAACGTGAGTTCCGTGTCCGTGGTCATCAATAGGAAATGCATCACCATTAACAAAGTCCCAACCAACATAATCATCAGCATATCCATTACCATCATCATCAGCACCATTTCCATTATTACCATGACGGTCATTATTATTAGTCTTAATATTAGGAGAGATATGTGGGTGATTATAATAAACACCTGTATCAATAACTGCGATGGTTACACCTTGTCCCTGAACATTATTAATAATATCATGTCCTTCAACTTGGTCTAGGTGAGGGAAAAAACGCGAGATATCACTTGTTCTCGACTCTCTATTATGAGCTCCATAATATTGATAGTTAACACCCGCTTGTGCTTCAAAATTATCACCTTGTACAAGGGGTTCATCAAAGAAAACATTCTTCTTTGTTTTTGCTCTTGGAAGAAGTCTTTTTAATTCAACCTCTTTAATATGAAAAAATTCAATTAACTTTCTCTTCTCATTAATAACTCTAAACTGTAATCCGTGTGCCTCAGATAACTCAACCGCTTGTGCCTTAGTGGTACAACTAGCGATCACTCCAGTTTGACTATTAGATTTTGGGGCCGATGTAATCTCTGAAAGATTCTTCCCACAAGACGTAAATAGAATTGCCATCATGGCAATGTATGAAATCCTTTTCATAGCTTCCTCTCTTTGAGGTCCTTCGTGGTCCTCGCAGTCTATGTTGCAATGAGGATACCAACTTTGACTACCTGATTCTAGGGGGCTAGTAATGCTGGTGTCATGCTGCCACTCGGGTTTTTGACACTATTCGCCGACAAAATGGCCTAGTTTTTGGCCAAATACTTGAAATTAAATTAAAGGTGGTTTCGGTTAAATTTTTGGCAATAAACTCTTAAAGTAATCAAGTTTTGCTTTATCTAAACTTAGTTCACTCTTTGCTTGAAACCTACCACCAAGGCCATACCAATTATTAGCACTATAGCTTTCTTTGATTTTATTTGGGCTTGCTGCCATACCAGTGAGAACGATTAATTCTGTTTCATTAAATAACTCATTCACTTTTAAGATAGCACTGAATTCACTATTTTTTAATTTAAGCTCTCTAGTTTGGATGATGATTTCATCTGTATTTTTTTTGGCACTTATTTTTAAAATACCTTTAATAAGTGTGAGTTCATTATTTGCATTCATTTTTAACTTAGAATTTGGAGCAAGTGTTATGGTGGCATCATTAGTTTGTAGTTTTAAATAAGAGCCCATACCAGTTTTAAATTGGTTCTCAGCATTTTCCTTTATCTCCTTAATAAGAATGCCTGGCTTGAGGTTTTCCCCATTAAAAGAAGTGAAACCCTTTTGGGCCTTAATTTTGATAGGTCCATTAGCAAGTAGAGTGGTACTGAAAGTAATAATGAATAGTAATGTTTGTAATTTCATACTTATAGCATACCTTAAATATGCTTAGAGGTAAGGATGCAGTGTGTAAGCTCCTAGCATCGTGCTACTTATATCTAATGGTAAATAGGTGAGCTTTAAGGTATTATGCAGGCATGAAAAATATTGTGATCACCAATGCCCGAGTTCATAATTTAAAATCTGTTAGTGTCGAAATTCCACGCAATACTCTTACTGTTATTACAGGTCCAAGTGGATCTGGAAAATCTTCGCTAGCATTTGATACTTTGTATGCTGAAGGGCAAAGACGTTATATTGAATCTCTTTCTTCTTATGCTCGCCAATTTTTAGGCCAGATGGAACCACCAGATGTGGAAAGTATAAGTGGATTATCTCCGGCCATTGCTATTGATCAAAAATCCACCAGCAATAATCCTAGATCCACTGTGGGAACAATTACTGAGGTCTATGATTACTTAAGAGTTTTATACGCTAGAGTTGGAGATGCTTATTGTCCTGAGAGTGGTGAAAAGCTTGAGGCACAAAGTGCTCAACAAATTGTTCAAACATTATTAGGGAAAAAAGAAAAAACTAAATTGCAAATTCTTGCTCCTATTATAAAGAATCAAAAAGGTGAGCATAAAGAGTTATTGGCCAAGTATATGTCAATGGGCTTTAGCCGTGTTCGAGTGAATGGGGAAGTGCTAACTCTTGATGATGATATTAAACTCTCTAAAACACAAAAAAGTAATGTGGAAGTCATGGTTGATCGAGTGGTGGTCAAGGATGGAGTTGAATCTCGTCTGACTGATTCAATTGAGCAGGCCCTAAAGATTGGCGAGGGCTCAATTTATGTTTTAGTGGATGATAAAGAAGAGTTTTATAGTGAATTTTATTATTCAGAAAAATCTAAGAAATCATATCCACCATTAGAGCCAAGATTATTTTCATTTAACTCCCCACTTGGTGCCTGTGCCACTTGTAATGGACTCGGTGTGAGTAAAGTTTTTGAAGAATCAAAGTATATAGAAGATGAAAGACTTAGCTTTGAACAAGGTGCTATTAAACCTTTTCAAAATAAGGGTGGGTTTTATTATCAAATGATTTTAAATATCTTGGAAGAGGAAGGAGTTAAAACCAATACTCCCATGGAAAAGTGGCCCGCCAAAGTACGTAATACCATTATTGAGGGAAGTAGCAAAATTTATCAATATAATTTTGAGAGTGATAATTCGAGTTATACATTTAAAAAGAAGTTCCCTGGTATCGCAAATTATCTAGATAAGAAATACCATGAATCAAATTCTGAAAAAGTAAGAAGTGAATTAGAAGAGTATATGGTCATTGAAGATTGTCCTAGTTGTGGAGGACTTCGTTTAAATGATTATGCTCGTGCAGTAAAGATCGGCAAACTAGGGATAATGGAAGTATCCATGCTATCACTAGAAGATAGCTTTGAGTTTTTTCAAAAACTTAAATTTAAAGGTAATCAAAAAATTATCGCAGATAAGCTTTTAAAAGAAATCAATTCAAGACTTAAATTTTTAAATGATGTGGGCCTAAGTTATTTAACTCTTAATCGAAGTGCTAATACTTTAAGTGGGGGAGAATCTCAAAGAATTCGTCTTGCCACTCAAATCGGTAGTGCCTTAAGTGGAGTGCTTTATGTACTCGATGAGCCGAGTATCGGATTACATCAAAGAGATAATGATAAGTTAGTTCAAACCCTTAAAGAACTTCGTGATCTGGGGAATACTGTTATCGTGGTGGAACACGATGAAGAAACCATGGAAAATGCTGATCATATTATTGATATTGGCCCTGGTGCTGGTATTCATGGTGGAAAAATTGTCAGTGAAGGAAAGCCTTCTGTGATTAAAAAAGCAGATTCTATTACTGGGAAGTTTTTAAGTGGGCGTGAGAGTATTGAAGTCCCTAAAAAGCGTCGTGAATTAAGTGATGAAATTCAAATTCTAGGTGTAAGTAAAAATAATATTAAAAATATGGATGTGACAATTCCTCTTGGTGGACTCGTTTGTATTACAGGTGTGAGTGGAAGTGGAAAATCGACTCTAGTGCATCAGGCAGTTGTTCCGGCCATAAAGAATTATTTAAGAAAGAGCTATCAAACCAAAGCAAATTATAAGAAGGTGAAGGGACTAGATAAACTAGATCAAGTACTAGAAATTGATCAATCACCAATAGGTAGAACACCTAAGTCAAACCCAGCAACTTACACTAAGCTCTTTGATCAAATCAGAACACTCTATGCCAATACCAATGATTCAAAAGTTCGTGGTTATAAAGCAGGTCGCTTTAGCTTTAATGTTAAAGGCGGGCGTTGTGAAGAGTGTGAGGGAAATGGAAGTATCAAAGTAGAAATGAACTTTCTACCAGATGTTTATGTTCAATGTAATGAATGTAATGGGAAAAGATATAATAAAGAGACTTTAAATATTACTTATCGTGGAAAGAATATTGCAGATGTACTCGATATGACCGTTGAAGAAGCTCAGGACTTTTTTCAAAATCATAAGAAAATCCATCGTACACTTATGACTTTAAATGAAATTGGTCTTGGCTATATAAAACTTGGCCAATCATCCACAACACTCTCAGGTGGGGAAGCACAGAGGATGAAATTATCTCGAGAGCTATCTAAGGCAACTCGAGGAAAGTGTTTCTATGTTTTAGATGAGCCTACAACAGGTCTACACTTTAAAGATATAAAAGTTTTAATTGATGCTCTTCAAAAGTTAATTAAGGCAGGTCATACTGTCTTAGTGATTGAGCATAATATGGATGTGATTAAAAGTGCTGATCACATTATTGATATTGGCCCAGAGGGTGGTAAGTTAGGTGGGGAAATCATTGCGATGGGAACACCAGAAGAGGTAGCGAAAAGTAAGCAGTCAATTACCGGAAGTTACTTAAAAAAGTATTTAAAAAAGTAGAAAAAAATAAAGGAAAGAAATGATTTTAATTAAAAATGCAAAAACCCTTGGAAAGTATCTTGATCAAAATGAAGAACTCGTAGAGAGTGTGTATTGTTTAGTTAAAGATGGAAAAATTGCCAAGCTTGGAACAGGAGATTTTTCTGAAGCAGGTGCAAAGGTCGTGGATGCAAAAGGTTATTTCTTATCCCCAGGTTTAGTAGATCCACAAGTTCACTTTCGTGAACCAGGAATGGAGTATAAGGAAGATATTGAATCTGGATCAAAGGCAGCTAATAAGGGTGGATTTACCACTGTTATATCAATGCCAAATACATCACCTACAGCAGATACTGCAGAAGTGGTTAGTCGCATGTGGAAGCGCTCACAAGAAGTTGGTCTTTGTCGTGTGTATCCCACTGGGGCTCTCTCATTTGGCTTAAAAGGTGAGGAGATCACTGACTTTAAAGCTCTCAAAGAAGCTGGTGCTATTGCTATAACTGATGATGGTAAAGGTGTACAAAGAGATGAAGTTTTTATGGAGGCCTTAAAGAGAGCTTTTGAAAACCAATTGCCAGTGCTGGATCATTCAGAAGATGAAAGCCTTTCAGCAGGTGGAGCGATTCATCTAGGAGAGGTCTCTAAAAAGTATGGTGTAAAAGGAATTGATGCTCAAAGTGAAGCAGTTCATGTAAAAAGAGGTTGTGAGATGAGTGGGCAAACTGGAGCTCATTATCATGCACTTCATGTTTCGACTAAAGCAAGCTTTGAACACATTAGAGAGGCGAAGAAAAAAGGATGGAATGTAACTTGTGAAGTTTCACCTCATCATTTACTACTTTGTGATGAAGATATTCCATTAAAAGAAAACGGTGAATTAGATGCTAATTTTAAAATGAATCCTCCGTTGCGTTCACGCCTTGATCGTGAAGCAAGTATGGAAGCCTTAATTGATGGTACGGTAGATGCAATTGCCACCGATCATGCCCCTCATTCACCAGATGAAAAAGCAAACCCAATTGAAAAAGCACCTTTTGGGATAATTGGTTTAGAAACTGCATTCCCATTGATTTATACTAATTTTGTTAAAGCTGGAAAAATAAGTCTTACTCGCTGTATTGAGCTTATGAGTGAAAAGGCAGCTGCTTTATTCAATCTAAATCATCTTGGTCGTATTGAAGTTGGAGCAGTAGCCGACTTAGCACTCTTTGATATTGATAATAGTATGGAAATTAATCCCGAGTATTTTCGTTCGAAATCTAAAAATTCGCCCTTTATTGGCCACAAGCTATTTGGCAATGCTAAAATGACTATATTCGAAGGAAAAATTGTTTTCGAAGATAAGGAATTTTAATGCAAGTACCATCAAATGTAGCAGAGGCATTTAAGAAAGCACAATTTGCTCGTAGTAATGCTTATGCCGATTATTCAAAAGTAAAAGTTGGAGCAGCTTTAAAGCTTAAAGGCTCAGAAGAAATCTATTATGGAGCTAATGTAGAGTATGTGGTTAATGGAGTCTCTGTTTGTGCAGAAAGAAGTGCTCTAAGTCATGCTGTTAGTAATAATGGGAAAATTGAAATTGAATTTGTGGTTGTTTGCTCAAATACAGATCCTGCACTCTACCCATGTGGTGTTTGCTTGCAGGCACTCTCAGAATTTAGTACTCCTGATTTAGATATTTATATTGGTAATAAAGATCAAATTTTAAATAAAGTACAATTTAAAGATCTACATCCTCATCAGTATTCAAGTTTACCTAAGGTTTTAAAAGAATAGTGAATGAATTACTTTCAAATTGCAGTTAATTTTCCCGTTAAAGAAAGTGTTCTTACTTATGCAAGTGATTTTGATTTGCAAAGAGGTGACTGTGTTGAGGTACCTTTAGGCCGTCGAAAGTCTGGTGGTGTTGTTTTAAGAAAGTCCACAGAAGCTGACTTAAAAAAAATAGAAGACTTAAGTATCATAAAAAAAATCCATGGTTTTATTCCTAATAGTTTTACATTAAGTGAAAAAGAGATTGAGCTCTATGAGTGGATGGCAAAGTACTATCACTATAGTCTAGGAAAATTAATCTTTGATTGCTTACCTAAATTTTTAAAGCGTCCTCAGAAGGCCAAGTTTGTACAAGGTCTAGATCAGGAATTACCATTTGATTTAACTGAAACTCAAACGGGAATTTATCAGGAAATTCAAAATACACTCGCGAGTGGTTTTAGTAAGCATTATATTCACGGTGTTACTGGTAGTGGGAAGTCATATATTTACCTTAATCTGATAAAAGAAGTGATAAGTAAGGGGCAGAACGCACAATTTCTCTTACCTGAAATAAACCTTACTCCTCAATTTGTAAAAATATTTGAAGAATACCTTGGAGTTAAAGTTCTTTCTTATCATAGTGGAGTTACTGCTAGTCAGAAGTATAATATTTGGAAAGAGCTAAAAAGTAATGAAGGTCCATTTCTAATTATGGGAGTAAGAAGTTCAATCTTTTTACCTATTGATAATTTAGGATTAGTGATTGTCGATGAAGAGCATGATGCTTCCTTTAAACAAACAGATCGTTGTCCCTATAATGGTAGAGATGTTGCTATAAAAAAAGCTCAAATCTTTAATGTCCCTGTTGTACTAGGAAGTGCAACACCGACAATGGAAAATTATAAAAGTTTTCATGATGGTGGAGTAAAAGCTCATTACTATCAGTTACCCGATCGAGTCGGTGGTGGACATTTTCCAAAACTCAGGCTCTTAGATGCTAAGAATAAATTTTCAGAAAACGACAATACTTATCCAATCTTGCAAGAGACTCTAAAATCTATTGAAAAAAGAGTCGAGGCCAAAGAGCAGGTATTAGTTTTTATAAATAAATTAGGTTACTCCCACTTTATTCAGTGCCGAAGTTGTGGACATCAATTTAAAAATGATAAGTGTGGTTGTGATAATAATCTACGTTATTTTAAAAGTAAGAAATTATTAAGCTGTGCTCATTGTGAGTTTAAAATGCCTTTGCCCGATGTATGTCCTGATTGTGGTTCTATGTCGCTTTTAAATAAAGGTTTTGGGACTGAAAAGATAGAAAGTGTTCTACAAAATGAATTTCCTGATTACAAAGTAGAACGATTTGATAGGGATGAAATTACCAATCTAAAACAATTAAATGATAAATTAGATCGTTTTAATAATCATGAGATTGATATCTTAGTTGGTACTCAGATGCTGGCCAAGGGTCATAACTTTGAAAGAGTGAATTTGGTAGTCATGTTAGGCATGGATAATATGCTTAATTACGCAGACTTTAGAAGCTCAGAGAAAATGTTTCAATTAACTAAACAAGTTGCCGGTAGAGCAGGGCGTTTTAGTGCAGATAGTGAAGTTATTATTCAAACCATGAATCCTCATCATACGATATTTGAATTTATTCAAAGTCCTAAGCTCGATGCCTTTTATCAAGATGAATTAGGTCTGCGTGAAATATGTTTTTGTCCTCCTTATACTAAGATGGCGATGATTTATTTTAATTCTCGTTTCCGTGATCGTGCGATTCAGGAATCAAGTGATGTGGCAAGTAGTCTTAGAAAAGTTATTAGTGATAATTTTGGTAATGTGCGACTGCTAGGGCCAGCACCTAATGCCATTGAAAAAAAGGCGAATCAATTTACATGGTCACTTATGCTTAAGAGTGAAGATATTAATCAATTACATCAAGTTCTTAGTACCTTTGAACAAAATTACTCTGCTCCAAGTAATGTCAGTTTTAAAATTGATGTAGATCCAATTTAATTAAAAATAAAATAACCCATTCGACTAGCAGCATAGATGCGTCCATTAATATTGGTAACTTCACCTACAATTGATTCAAAAAAGCGCTTTTCCTTTGTGACCACATATTGATCTTGAGCTTTCTCTTTGCAGATAAGTTTACCCATAAGTCCTAGGCTACACACAGAACTATTTAGGATAAAAGGAGTAGAAACAAATGGCTCTGGAAATTCACCAATATAACCAATTTTTCCATTAGTAATGTTTATTGTAATCATATCTCCAGTTGAGAGATTGTACATAACTTCATCATTATTTAGATCTAATGGCCTAAAGAAATTAAATCCACGTAGTTTAATTTCTTTCTCTATTTTTAAATTATCAAGGTTAATAATTTTTACCAAAGATGGAATATCAAACTTTAACTTCATCATATCAGCTTCAGTCTCTAGGGTGAGGAGTTTATTTTTAACTAAGCTAAGTTCACCTTTTGGATTTTCCTTGGCCTCAAAGCTCTTGATTACTTTTCCCTCTAAGTTGCTACAAAGAATAAGTTTGCTCTCATAAACACTGGTAAAGCAAATTTTATCCTTATAGGCAATTGGATTAGAGTCTACGTGTAATGACTTACTTTCATGCTTATTAATTTTCCATTTTAACTCATAAGTTTTTCTATCATAAGCATGTAGGCCATCAGGACCTGTTCCCACTAGGATTAGATCTTTATAAACAAGTGGTGCTCTTTGTACGTGCCCACTTACTTCAATCTTTTTTACGAGCTTTTCTTTCTTTAAATTGTAAATATAAAGAGAGCTTTCATTATGATTATGAAGTCCTTCACCAAAAATAATAAGATCACCATATTGATAAATTGGAGATGCGGTAGGGAGTTTGGTTTGAAAAAGTATTTTTTCATTTTCAAATTTATAATTCGCTTTAATGAGAACTCCACCTGCTGAAAGAAAATAGAAGTGATTCTCAATAAAGAGAGGAGATCTGACAGTAGGACCAATTTTAGATCTTAAACTTTGCTCACTTGCTTCTTCTGCTGCTAATAGGGTGGTGCTTAAAATAAAAATAAGGATTGTTAAAAGATTTTTCATTTTCTCTTCCCCAATTGTTTCGAAATTAGATAAACTAAGATCATGTATAAGAGTGCAAAGTTTAAATTTTTAAATAATAATGCTTATCTTCATTATATTCCCAAAGTGTATAATGCCAAAGATTTTCTAGAGAATAACAAAGTAATTGAGTCAAAGTTAATCCTAAGAAGTGCCCTTAAAGAAGAGGGGGATAAAAGCTCCTTAAAAAGTGGCATAAGTTTAACTGAGCATGGAATTCAAAACCAAAATGAATTAAAAATCGCTATAGAAAAGCTTCAGGCACAAAAGGATTTAGATGAAATTGTCTTACAAGAAGAAGTTTTTTTTCATACTCACTTAACTATCTATATTGAGGGAAACTTTGTATTTGGAGAAGTTACGGGTTCTAATGAATTCTTCATTTTAAGTGGTGTGACTCAGACTGGTGATAAGAATTTAATAAATAGTATTAGCTCCTTAGTGGAGCTAATACAAAAAAAAGAAGATTCTGCTGTTTTAATAGAAGTTGGATTAAGTGCTGCTGCAAAGGTATATTTATTTCAATTAATGCATATTAATCAACATCCTATTCAAGACTATATTAAAAATGATCTCTTTAAGATACTTATTCAAAAAAAGGATATTTATCTTCGAAAAGGAATTTTGAATCTAATAAAGACTGAGTACTTGGCCTATAAAATTAGAAGTAATCGGGAAAAGTTTAATGAAATAGAGCAAGTTTTTTTTAATTGGATATCACTACTTCATTACTTTCGACTTTATTGTATGCATGAGAAAGTTCCAGCCGAGGCACGTGCTTGGCAAAGTTTCTTAGTGGCCGCGATTGAAAAGAAAGGCTGGGTTCTAAAGAGTGCATATGAACATATCAAAATTTCTTCACAACTTCGTCAAACTGAGGAAATGCCAGAGTTGCCTGCGGGATTTAAAACGGAAGAAAAAATTTACCTTGGAAAGGGAGAGTTTAGGGGAGTCATTGGTGAGGATATTCAAATTATAAATGATCTTAAAATTGATGATATTCTTAAGCTTAAAAGTAGTACCCGAGTCATCTTGTCTAATTATGCATCAGTACTTTCACACCCCTGCCTCTTATTGGTTGAGAGGGGAATATTCTTTGTCGGAGCTCTAAGTAGTGATTATTTAGATAATATACCTAATAAGTCTCAGTGCTTAATCAATTTTGAAAAAAGAAAAATAGAAATTCTCTAATTGAAAGCTCATAAAATTCTCACAAACAGGTAAGTTTCGCCTGCTACAAGTCCATTTAGTAATTCGCTACAATTAAATGAGGGAGTAGTGTATGGTTTTTCCAAGTTTACAATTACCAATCGAATCAGGAATGCTAGGTCAATTTTCATTTCTAGCAGTTATGGCCTTTTCTTATTTTCTAAGATTTTGGAAAAAATTAATAATCGCATCTGCGATCATTCTTATGTCACTAGGGATTTTTAATAAGGCCTATGCAATTGCAGCAGTAGGGTGGCAAGGACCACAACAATCTTGTGGGACTATGTGTGTAAATAATATGAACTATTATGGAAGACCGTGGGGGAATCCATATTACTTTTATCCTGGTCTTCAATATCATTCTTTTTATGGGCCAATGCCTTATTACTTTCAACCCCATGGGCCAAGTCCATATAGACCAATGTGGATGAATTCTTGTCCTAGTTGTCAGATGAATAATCCAGGATGGTTTGGACCACAATTTAATAATAATCCAGTTAATCACGGACCTATGAGTTAATATGAAGAACTTACTACTTTTGGGATTTTTTATCCTATTTACATTAATGAACGTTTAATATGAATTTTCATCTTTTGAATACATTACCTTGGGTAATGCTAACTCTCAGTTTTGGGATTAGCATGATTTTCCCTCAAGCCATTGGTGTTATTTTTCTCATCAATCTTTGGGCATTATCATATCCCCATACTATTTCGACTTTTAGTAAGAAAGCATTTGCGAGTACTAAGTTTAAGCTTTTAGGTATCGCTGTATTTATTGCAATGATTTCACTTTTTGCAGCACTTGCACATTATAAAGACCTAGTCTTTATCATGAATATTTATTTTATCGCTCAGTTTATTCATTATATCAGACAAAACTATGGAATCAGTCGCAGCTACTTACATAATAATAAAGCAATGGATCTTCAAATTAATGGATTTCTGTTTTTTATTTTTCTCTTTACTCAAAAAAGCCTAACTTTCTTTCAATTTAAAATCTGGACTTATCCAATTGAAACCCCAATTCTTTATATATACTTCTTTCATTTAAGTTTTGTGATTTATCGTAAAATTTTATTAATCACATATGACAAGAAAAATATTCTAAGTTTTGAAAATATTCAATATCTTCTTTTTACACTCTTTGTTTTTGATAAGGTGAGCTTTGAAGTGGTTTGGATTGGAATCAATATGATTCACAATCTTCAATATCTAGTTTTAGTAAATCTACAAGATCATAAGAGTAAGTTCTTATTCTTTTATATACCAATCTTTTTGATAAGTTTTGTGCTTTTTAAAAGTGCAGACTTTATTAATGAAAACTTTCACTTCACTTTATCAGTAAGTTTTATTCTCGTGATTGCTTTGAATTTTTGTCATTATTTCTTTGACTCATTTCTTTGGAAAAGAAAGTATCGCAGTATCGATTAAGTTTTAAGCAGGATCATTTCCACCCTTGTTCCAAGGATGACAACGAAGTACTCGCCAGATAGTTTTGACTATTGCTTTAGGAATTGAATACTTTTGAAAACACTCAATAGCATATTGAGAGCAAGTTGGATGGAAGCGACAATTACTTCCAAGAAATGGGGATATCAAATATTGATACCCCTTAATTAAATAGATAAAGATATTTTGTATGAATTTTTTCATGGATTAAGTGTAAGTGTTGTTTTCTTATAGGCCTCTTGTAAAAGCTCCCAGTCATATTGCATTGGAATAAGTTCACCTTTGATCCACTTCTTATATTGATCTCCATAGTGAGGAGAGTTTGGCCAACCACTTTCACCTGTATCAATGCTGTACTCTGCAGCTTCTGGTTTAGCAAGATCAATACTAAGCCTTAGAATTGGTCCGGCCACGGTTTTAAAAGGAGCTCCATCATCATTTAAATTAAAGTGTGCTTTCCAAACCGAATCTAATCCTCCAGCGAGTGGAGCTTTTGCAAGATTCATAAAGCTAAGAATACTTTTCTTTCCAAACGGGTGACTTGGTTGAATGGTATGTAGCTTTCCCCAGTACCACTTAGAAACATCACTACCTAGTTGCTTTGAAATATCTTTTACTGCTTTTTGAAAACTTTGAATAACTGCAGCGGTTCTGATTTCGATTTGATCTTTGGTATTCTTATCATCCCATACTGGATGCATAATTTTTTCAAACCACAGGTCCACAATATTTGTAGAGTACCTTTGCTTTAGAAAGACATACTTAGTCTCTGCATTCACTTTATTTGTGAGAGCATCGAGTATGGCCTGACGATAAGTTGCAAAGAAAATCGTTGCACCAATTGAATTGGCATGAGAGTTATAGTCCCACTTGGCAAGTGTTTCAAGAGCAGCTTTTTCTGTTTTATTCCAATCATACTTAGTTTTTAAATCTCCAATAATATAGGGAGCAACTTTCTTAGCACGATAAAGAACATTATCTTTTTGAATTTCTTGTAAAGATTTTTGTGAATGCTTATGAGCTAGAATGCGATCTTTTATACGATTAAATCTAAACTCTGGTGCCGCATCCACATGAAAAACAGGAAAGTTTTTAAGTGGATTATGAACTAGGTTATTAGCATTTACGAAGTAGTCCTTGGCCGGGTTAAATGAATGTGGCATTTCATCTGGTTTAAGCCAACCAATCCATTCGTACTTCTTAAGCCAACCTGGAATGGGAAAAGCACCTGTGTATGTTAAGCGCTTAGGAACTGAACCAGTAGGGAAAAAGCCAATATTTCCTTTGGTGTCTGCCGCCATAATATTTTGCACCGGACTTGGTATATTCATTAAGTGCTTTCTTAATTCAAAAACATCCTTTGCCATATTCGCACGCATAAGGTGCCCAAAGCTTAATTGAACATTTGGAAGCTGAAACCTTACTGCTACCATCGGAGCTTCTTTAGGGAGAAAACTAGGATACATGTCATTAAAGAGTGTTCCGTTACAGGTCTTGCGCATTCTAAACTTTTTTGACTTGGCATCTTTTATTTTTATCTCAATTTCGCGCTCACTGATCGCACACTTTTTTAACTCATTAAGCGTGTGACCAGGATTATTTGGATCTTCTTTTTCAACCACGAGATCAATCGCATCAGCAACCGCACTAGTTGCTCCCCATGCTACATGGTGATTATAGCCAGCAATTAGAAAAGGCAGACCTGGCATTGTTGCTCCAATTGCATCAAACTCAGGAGTTTTGAGGTGTTGTAAAAATAAAAGACTAGGAAGTGCATGCGAGAGGTGCATATCATTGTGTAGAATAGGTTTGTCACCATAGGAGTGGCTTGCACCAACCACCCATGCATTACTGGCAGCGGGACGCATTTGCATAAGTGCACCTAATGCACTGGTTGTATTCACTTTAGTTGTGAGCTTCTCTTTTATATCAAGGCTATCTAAGTACTCTTTCATCTCAGGTACTAAGGATGGAGGAAGGATACCTTCAAAGTTCTCCTTATCGATTGTTCCATAATCATAAAGGGGATCATGGGGATAAATTTTTTGAGCTTCCTCAGTTCCTAAATTAAGTGCCAGTGCAAACTTTACGGCCTCTTGTTCCCAATTGTGGGTAATAGACCAAGCTTGTAATAGACCGACTATTAGAGTGTCTTCATATTGCCATGGCTCAGGTTTTACACCTAAAAGTTTATGTTCAATACTTGGGTATTTTTTCATGGCCTGATTTACCCCTGAACTAAAGGCCTGAATGATTTCTTTATCTAGCTCTGGTAGTTCATCCAAGTTAACTTTTGCCTTCTCTCTAAAGCCCCATCCTCGCATTGCTAAATCAAACATCACAGTAGAGGAGTTTAATATTTTTTGCTCTCCTAAAAGCTCACTAACACGTCCGGAAGCAAACCTTCTAAGTACATCAAGCTGGAATAAACGATATCGTCCATGCACAAAGCCTGTGGCGAGAACTAAGTCATGTGTATTTTGAGCCTTTATATGGGGAACACCGTACTCATCAAATATCACCGTGGTTTCTTCTTTAAGACCATCAAGTTTTAGAGTTTTTGAATTATTTTTTGGGTATTGATCAAATAGACGATAGGAAATAAGTGTTCCTAGAGGGCTAATAAAGACACCAACGACGATGATGGTAAGAATTATTGGAACAATAATTTTGAGCTTTTTCATAGATATTTATCCTTTGATTGCTCATATTAAATCACCACTTTTCCTTAATTTACAAGGTATTAAACTATAAAGTGGACTCTAAATACTTTCTTAATTTTGGCTTTGGAGAAGCTTTGCGTTAATAGCTCTATGGGGGACTGTGAATAAACGCTGCGTCACCAACACGTCTCTTATTCATACTTATTCATAATGAAGGAGCATCGCAGAAAGCTTGTCTATGTAATTATTATTCTTATTTATGATTTGTCTAAAAAATAAGGCTACATTTGTCTTATTTTTGAGTTATATTTTGTGAACTTTAAAAGCCTGTGGTACAAGGGCTGAAGTTTGGAGAATACATATGATAGATCAAGGTTATAACGAAATTTCGAATCTTAAAAATAAAGTAGTTGAAGATATTATTTCTTGTCAGTTAAAAGACTCACAAGGTCTTAATGACTTTCAAAAACTACCAACAGAGGACCTTATTTCAATCCCAAGAGTTGGTATAAATCGCTTTCGTTTACCTATTACTGTAAGAAACAGAGAAGGCGATATTCGCTCTCATGACGCTACAGCAAGTATGTTCGTATCTTTAAATGCTAATAAAAATGGTGTTTCTATGTCGAGACTTTGCTCGATTTTACAACAAGAGACTTTAAACTCTGTGGTTGATGCCAGCTTTTTCAAGCGAATGATTGAAAGATATAGAACTGAATTAATGGATGAAACAGATGATGATAAGATCTCTGACGCTCAGTTAAACCTAAAATTTAACTATCCATTAAAGCAAAAGTCTTTAAAAAGTGATAACTGGGGATGGCAATACTATCCTGTGAATTTTGTTGCAAAGTACTCAGAACTTAAAGGTTTTGAGCTCTTTATCAAAATGACATATGAGTACTCTTCAACTTGTCCATGTTCGCTCTCAATGGCAAAGCAATATGAAAGAGAATTTGCTAATGGAGAGACAACTCTTGGAAGTGGAATTGGCGTTCCTCACTCTCAAAGATCGACACTTAATTTAACAGCTAAAATTAATCCAAATAAAGAGATTTTTGTTGAAGACCTACTTATGCTTTTAAAAGAGGCTATTCCAACTGAAACTCAAAGTTTAGTTAAAAGACAAGATGAGCAGGCATTCGCTATCTTAAATGGTGCCCATCCAATGTTTGTTGAGCACGCAACTAAGAGAGTATTTAAAGTATTCAATGCTAATGAAGAAATGGTTTTAGATTGGCTAGTTGAGCTAGAGCATATCGAGTCATTACACTCTCATAACGCAGCTGCTGTGATCTTTAAAGGTGTACAAAACGGACTTCGTGCTGATACCATCTTTTCATGATTGTCGGAACATTAAAGAAACTCAAAACTAATCATTCTAAAGATAATACAGTTCAATACACTCTTCCTCTCGGTGGGGAGAGTGCTACTGAGGTTGAACTGAACTCACTTATTGGTAAATCAATAACACTTAAACATACTGGAAATAAGTTCTGTATCGAAACAGGAAAAAAGGTAAAGCAACTCTATCACCAAGGCTACTCTTGGGAGTCATTTATTACTCTTCCTGAGTGTGATAAGTGCATATTCCAGCCAGAGCTTTGTCACTTTTCACATGGAACTTGTCGTGATGAAAAGTGGGGGGAAGACAACTGTTTTCAACCCCATATTGTTTACATTGCTCAGTCCTCAGATGTTAAGGTTGGCATTACCAGAAAAAAGAATGTTCCTCATCGTTGGATGGATCAAGGTGCATTTAAGGCCATTCCTATTTTAGAAGTAAAAGATAGAAAAACTTCAGGCTTAATTGAAATTGAAATAGCTAAAGAACTTGGAGATAAAACCAATTGGCGAAAAATGCTTAAGAATGATCTAGAAGATGTCGATCTACTAAAGGTACGTGAAAAAGTCTTAAAAAAGTTCTCTAAAGTCATTGAACAGAATCAGGCAAATGTACTTGATGTTAAAGAGTATGAATTCTCTTACCCTGTTGAGAAATATCCAAGTAAAGTTAGCTCTTTAAACTTTGAAAAGACTCCGGAAATTACTGGAAAGCTTGTTGGAATTAAGGGACAGTACTTTATATTTGAGCATGGCGTAATAAATATTAGACGTCATCAAGGTTACGAGATAGAATTTACTTACTAATGAACCAATCATTTAATATTTTACTTATTATTCTCATCATCTGTGTTCTGGCACTCATTGCTGTGTTAGGGATTATTGGTTGGCGTTTTCTAAAATTGCGCGAAAAAGAAATTGAATTACAAAGAGGAAATCAGGCCGAGAAGCTCAGTCATGACTCGGTAGAAAGTCCTGAAAAAAAAGAAAGAATTAAACTCACTCGAACAGTATCTGCTGATTTATTAAAGGCATTAAGAATGCGCCAAGAGAGTGGGGGCCACTTTTGCATTGATCACCCTGAAGAGTACTCTCTCGGTCTTTGTGCAATATCAAGTGAACCATATTGTGAAAAGTGCATGAGTATTCAAAATGAAGTAAAAGTCGCTAAGAAATATCTTGATGTATACCTTGATAATAAGTGGGAAGAGGTTTCCATGCTCCCAAACAAGGTACTTTCACATGATATGATTGAGCGTCTAATTAGAATAAAAGAAGATATGTGGAAGAATAAGAATCTTCCTCTTATGATTCAAGGGCATCATAAGATTAATGTTGATACCGATGAAATTGAAATCTACACAGTTATATTTGCAAGGTCTGAAGATAAGGACTATATAAAGGGTGAGCTTTCATTTATTAACTAAGCTCTGTAGTTATTAAAATCAAGTAAATCAAATAAAAGAGGATGAGCCATGAGTCTTAAACTTTATAATACTCTCTCAGGTGAAAAAGAAACTTTCAAAACACTCGAACCAAATAAAGTAAAAATGTATGTTTGTGGACCTACTGTTTATGACTTCTTACATATTGGAAACTTTAGAGGTCCAATCTTTTTTAACCTTGTTCGCAATTGGCTAGAGCACTCAGGGTACGATGTAACTTACGCTTATAATTATACAGATGTGGACGATAAAATTATTAAACGTGCCAATGATGAAGGTGTGGAGTCAATTGAAATTAGTGAGCGTTTTATTAAAGAGTTTGAGCAAGATTTTGCGACACTGGGTTTAAAGAAACATGATCATAACCCAAAAGTTACCGAGCATATTCCTGAAATTATAAATATTGTAGAGACACTTGTTGCAAAAGACAGGGCCTATGTGATTGATGGGGAAGTTTTTTATTCAATCGATTCTTTTAAAACATATGGAAAACTTTCTAAGAAAAAATTAGATGAACTCGATGCTCATAGAGTAGATGTTGATAAGAGAAAGAAAAATCCAGGTGATTTCGTTCTATGGAAACCATCAAAGCCAGGTGAACCTAGTTGGGATTCTCCATGGGGTAAAGGTCGTCCCGGTTGGCATATTGAATGTAGTGCTATGAATAGATCTCTATTTGGAGACTCAATTGATATCCATGGGGGAGGAATTGATTTAATTTTTCCACATCATGAAAATGAAATTGCTCAAAGTGAAGGTTGTTGTGATAAGAGCTTCTCTACTTATTGGATGCATAATAATTTTATCAATATGAATAATGAGAAAATGAGTAAGTCTCTTGGTAATATTATGACTGCACGCTCGTTTTGTGAGAATTATCACGCTGAAATTTTAAAATACTTATTCTTATCAGTTCATTACCGTTCTATGCTCTCGGTAAGTGATGAGAAAATAGTTCAGGTTATTGCTGCTCTTAATCGTATTTATAGCTCAATAGAACTTGCAAAAGCGACTATTGATATGGTCGATGGTGAGGGAGTCGTTGATAAGAACTTTCAAATAACCTTAGATGAATTAGATAAGAAGATTAAGGCCTCTCTTGATGACGATTTTAATACTGCTGAATTTGTATCTTATGTCTTTGAAGGGGTTAGAGCTTTTAATGCTCTTGGCTTTGGCAATAAACAAAAACGCAATGTTAATCACAAAGGTTGTTCGAATCAGTTCTATGCTTGGATAATGAAGTATGGAAAAATCTCTGCACTTTTTAATGAAGATCCAACGACCATGTTAAATCAATTAGATGAAATCGCTCTTAAGGTAAATAAGATTGATAAAGCCAGTGTAGAGCAACTTATCGAAAAAAGAAAAGAAGCCAGAGACGCAAAAGACTGGGAAGCGGCAGATAAGATTAGAGATGAGCTTAATGCACTTGGGGTTGAGTTAACTGACGGTAGTGGTCGGGGATATAGAGTTAAGCTCTCTTTAGATTAACTTTTATTTACCTTTTACCGATTAAGTATGTGTGAAAGGGATTCTATTTTTACTTCTATTATCTACACTTAGCTACGGACGTTGTTTTGTCCATGTCTTCTTAGGTGCCGCTGATGCTGGTAGACACTTTCATCGTGCCGAATGGGTGGAAGAGCGTGCACAAGAAATGGGATGTCTGGTTTTTAAAACCCATGATCTAAGTGTAAGTGATACTGATCAAAAACTAATTGATTTCATGGCCAAGCATAATTTTGATGCAAGTCAGGACAGATTACATATTTCTTATGTAGATCACGGTTCAAGTTCAAGCCTACCTTATGGAGGAGGCTATGAGAGATATCAGAATGTGTTAAATAATTTAGATAATGCAGTTCCTAAAGGAACAGATGTCACTTTTAGCTCACATATATGTTGGCCAGGCTTTAATGATCAACTCGCTAATCATAATTTCAAAAATATTAAGTCCATGTGTGGTGGAACATCTGTAGACAGTGATAACCTCTCTACTGCTTGGAGTGCTAATATGGCCTGGGCACGAAATAGAGAGTACTTACCAGCTGGTTGGGATTACTGGGCCACTGAGTATGATGATAATGAAGGCAATGATTTTTTACAGGCAATCGGTCTGCAAGGAGAAGATAGAGAAGCTGGGCATAGGCACACAAATATGTTTAATTTTCATTATCAATCCATTGATAATGATGCCGCCAATCTTTTAAAAGGTTCCTCATTAACTTCACTCACTTTTGCTAGAAATAAGTTAAAACAAATTGGACATGACACTTATAAAAATCCAAGAAATTATTTATTTAATGACTTAATGTCTAACTCGGTACCTCTTTACTCTAGAGATAATAAAGTTCTAGGAGAGAGCAAGGCAAATGAAGTTTGTTATCACTGTAGTGAAACAAGACTTGAGGCAAGTGGAATTGACGATATATTTAAGTTAAAAGAATTTGCTGATCAACTAGATAGTGCTGCAGTTCAAACTGAGATCGACCGCTTGGCAAATAATAATTCTACTTATCAGGTTTATTCAGAGATGTTTAGAAACTCAAGAGAGTTCATTAGATTGAATATGAATTATTATAAAAACCTAGCAAGTCAGTATGCTGTGCGCTTTGAAGCAATTAGAAGAAATTTAAGAAACGCTGCAAATGCAGGGAATACTTCTCAAGAAGCCGCTTATCAAGAGCAGTATGAAGAGTTAGAAGCTGATATTAATAAAGACTTTAAAAACTTATTTGTTGAACTGAGAAAACTAAATGATGTGGAGATGATCGTAAAGCTTAAAGAGGAGTCTCCTGAATCTATGCAAAAGTTTGAAAGTTTTATGGCATGTGAGCGTAGAAACGCATTGGATATTTTATGAAAAATATTTTGATAATTATATTCCTAATCTTTGTTTCAAAGGCATTCGCACAAGAGGCCTCAGACGTTTACTTATTACATAAGGGACATAATGAAGTTGTTGCGAGACTGAAGTCCAAAACAGATAAAGAAGTTACCTTTATTGCATTAGAGAATACAACTTCTGAGATAGAAATTATTTTAGAGGTTGAACCACAAGCGATAAAGAAATTTCCAGAAAAATACCAAGCAAAGTTTTGTTTTGATATTGCAGAGGATTGTAATTGGTCTTGTAAGGGAAAATTTGTTGGCTATTTAGAGTCTGTAATGCCTTGGAAAAAACTTAAATTAGAAGATATGATTAATAAAGTTCAAAGTTGTGACAAAACCAAATAAGAAAGTACTTTTTATTTGTCTTGGAAATATTTGTCGTTCTCCTGCGGCACATGGAATTCTAGAACATATTGCTGGAAGTGAATTAGAGGTTGAATCGGCCGGGACTAGTGCCTATCATGTTGGTGAAAAAGCAGATGCTCGTATGCGTAAGGCAGCTAGTGAAAGAGGTATAAATTTAAACTCAATATCTAGAGGCTTTAAGATTAAGGACTTTGAGTACTACGACTTAATCATCACTATGGATGATTCAAATTATTTCAATATTACAAATCTTGATTATCAAAATGAATTTAAGAGTAAAATATTTAAAATGACTTCATTTTTGAGTGAAAAATACTCGGACGTAAAAGAGATTCCAGATCCTTATTATGGTGGCAGTCAGGGCTTTGAGTTTGTACTCGATTTATTAGAAGATGCTTGTAAAAACCTCTTAGATAAAATAAAAAAAGGGGAGCTTTAAGCTCCCCAATTTATTTATGCATTTAAATTATGCTCTTCCTACTAAATTAATTTGTTGTCCAAGTGACTTTGACTTACGTCCATGAAAGTTTTGAAATTCATCTCTTTCTGACTCTTCTTTACATGCAATACACATATCAGATGTAGGTCTCGCCTGTAGTCTTTGAAAACCGATTTCAGAACCACAGTCTTGGCATAGTCCATACTCATCAGTTTCAAGCATAAGTCTTCGTGTTTTTTTGAGTTTTTTTAGATAAAGAGTTTCTCTTGTTTGGAAGCGAAGTTCTGTGTGCTTTAAGATATCGTCATTAGCAGAATCAACTTCGTCTCTTCCAGAGCTGTCCTTGTTTAATTCAAGATGAGTTTTGTCGGTAGCTAGTTTATTTTCAATTCTCTCAATTTCCGCCAAAACCTTGTCTTCAAGAAACTTGTATTGTTTCTTATTTAAGTGGGTAATCTTCTTTGATTTACTCATCACTCTCTCCTTGTAAAAAGCTCTCTCTCAAAAAAGCTTTCAATTTGTGTGTTGAATGATTAAACCAATAGCGGTTTCGATTGCCAATTAGGTGTAAGAAATTATCAGACAAAAACTCCTAAAGTCTTTCTTAATAGGGACTTACGTTCACAAATGTTAAGATTTTGCGCTGTAAGAGTATTGCGTCAAAACAAAATAAATAGAAGAATGGGATTGCAAATAGAGTGTAAAACGCCTTTTGAATTACTTCCTGTAAGCCAAAAGACTTGTATGCGTGTAATTTGCTATGAACTTAAGTTTATTTTAAGTTATCGGTTTCAATTATAAAAATGCTTTTTCAAAATATTTAGAAAAAGCCTTTTGATTTTAAGCCTTTAAGGCGCTTACCATAGTAATCAAATCTTTTTAAATTTTAACTTGCAAACAAGTGTTTGGTATGTCAAACTTGAATTGTCCAAGCACACATTCCCGCAAAGTGTCTGGTAACAATGCAATCAATCTATAGAAGGAGGAGCAATCCTCCTTTTATTTTTTAAAAGATCAAAATTTTCAATGAAAAGATAATTAATAAACTACACAGAAGGTACTTCTTCGTATGATCCTCAACGCGATTATTATAGCGAACACCTATTTTAGAGAATAAAAAAGCACCAACAAATAAAGAAAGAATAATAATTGGATTTACATGGCCTATGAAAGTGCGATTGATAAGAGAAAGTTCAGATTCATAAACGATATCTTTATAAAAGTGTGGCAGAAGGCCCATAAGGGTTGCTACAGTCATCGCAAGGTTCGAATAGGGAGATATCAGCCTCATTGGGAGCTTTACAATATTCATAAACATGGGAACAAATAAAATTCCACCACCAAGCCCTGTAAGGCTAGATATTAAAGCACCTCCAAAAGCAGTCTGGAAAACTTTAAAGTCATGTATCTTCAAAAGATTATTGTCATCAACTTTTTTAGATCTAAACACTCTTATGGTTGCGATAATTAAAATAAAGGCAAAGATTTTTTTGACCACTTCAGATGGAATTGAATAAATTAACTTACTACCTAGATAAGCACCTATACTGGTAGCGATAATCATATTAAGCACAATTCTCGCCGGAGGTAATTGTGCTTTATAGCGATAAGTATTAAGTCCACTATTTAAGAAAATTGTCCCTAATGAGGTTGCTATAATCGCCTGAGCTGGCATTTTAGGAAAGAGAATATAGAGGAGTGGAATCATAATTGATCCGCCGCCAATACCGAAGAATGAGCTTACAAAGCCCACAGATGTACCAATTAATGCCAGATAGATATACTCCATTAAGAGCGAGTGTATCATAAAAACTTAAGAAATATTTGAGAAAGATACCAAATCGATTATAATAATATTAAATAAATACACCTCATGGAGTGGAGAGTATGAAAAAAGTACCACAGTTTTTACATGCAAAATTTTCTCCCTCTATTCATCCCATTAATTTAAATTCTAAAATGTATGTGGGTAACGTAATGCATTTTAGATCAGAAGGAGTTAGTTTATGAAAAAACTACTTTTACCACTATTTTTGCTTACGTTAACTTTTAATGCACACGCAGGTTTTCTTATTGATCCCTACATTGGAACTGGTAGCTTTGCTGGAACATTAGATCTAGCTAATGGTGCAGATGCCGATGATGTAGAGGAAACAGTAACGGCCATGGGATCAAGAGTAGGTTATAGCTTTTTACTTGTTAGTGCCGGAATCGATTATCAAATTTTATCTGTAGACGGTGAAAGCCAGAATAATATCTCAGCATTCGTTGGAGTTGATCTACCAATTCTTTTAAGGTTTTGGGGAGAGTACTTTATTTCTTCAGACGCAGATGTAGAAGGTGACGTGGAAACATCACTGGATTTCAAAGATGGCTATGGTCTTGGAGTTGGTTTCACAGGTCTTCCTTTAGTTTCATTAAACTTAGAAGTTCAATATTTAAATTATGAAGGTGAAGCAAGCAATATCAAATTTGATTACGATACTGTTGCTTATATTGCTTCGGTTTCTTTACCTTTAGATTTCTAAAAATAAAAATATTAATAATATAAGGAGTATATTATGAAAAAATTAGTTTTATTATTAAGCCTAGTTTTTATTAGCTTTCAGGCGAATGCAAGTTTACTAATTGAGCCTTATTTTGGTACGGCCATTAATGGTGAGTGGGAAACTGCTAATAGCGATGGAGACTATGCTTCAGCAGGAACAACTTATGGTGCTCGCTTAGGTTATCAGTCATTAGGTTTACAATTAGGTGTAGACTGGAGAAACTTTTCAGCATCGTTTGAAGTAGATGGACAAGACGATGCAGAATATAGCCATAATCCAATTTATGCTTTTGTAGGATATGAGTTTCCAGTAATGTTTAGAGTATACGCTGAAATGGCAATCTCTGGTGAAGGTGAAGTAGAAGATGGGAATACTTATAAAGGAATGAGTTCAACAATTATTGGTTTAAGTTATACAGGACTTCCATTTGTTGCTCTGAATTTTGAAATGGTTAATTATTCATTTGATGAGTTTGAAACTCAAGGTGGAGTAGAAGGTGACTCAGAGTTTGAAGGTAGCCACTATCTCTTATCTCTATCATTACCACTTAACCTATAGGATAAAATATGAAGTACTTAATCTGTTTAATTCTTCTTATAAGTGCCACTGCGAATGCTTCCTTTATGATTGAGCCTTTTGCAGGGATGAACTTTAATGGACAATTTCAAGCAGATGGAGCAAGTGATAAAGATAACTTTTCAGGGACCATGTATGGTGCACGTGCTGGTATAGAGCGAATGGGCTTTATGATTGGTATGGATGCTCGTATCGGAAATTGGACTATCGATGATGATAATGACTCTGAATTAAGTACTACAAGTTATGGCTTCTTTGCGGGATATAATTTTCCAATGCTTTTAAGAGTGTGGGGGACTTATGTTTTTGCCGGTGACGGTACAGTTGAGGATAGCGGAGACTTTTTGAAAGGAAGTGGCTTTATTTTAGGAATTGGTTATAAAGTATTGCCATTTGTTTCGTTGAATTTTGAAACTGGAAATTTAAAGTTTGCTGAGTTTGAAACAGAGGCCGGAGTAAATGATTCTGGTCGAAGTGATGAAGCAACTTATTATCTCTTAAGTGTATCTGTTCCTTTAAGTATAGGATTATAAAAAAAAAGGCCCAAATTCTTGGGCCTATTTTTTTCGTCTTAGGGTGTACTTTTTGATTCTCAGTTCTTCTTACTCTCTTTCTCTTAAAACTTTTTTTAAAAACTTTTTCTTAGATACTCTCTCGAAATAAAATCCCCTACAATTTTAAATCAAATGAAAAACTGAAATCCAAAAAGTAGCATTATTAAAATTAATATATTCTTCGTCATCTCTTCCTCAAACTCTGAACAGGTTCTAGCACCAGTGCGTACTTAGCTGAAATAGATTTAAAATATGATATCTATATAATAATTAGATGCGTCAAACTAACTCATATCTAGCTAAAATTATTAGAAATTCGTGTATAATATTGGCATGAAGTATATGTTTTTAAGTATTGTAATTTTTTTATATATAACTAGTGTTTGGTCTCAAGAGCCAAGAGTAGGAAAGGCACAGGCAAATCCAAGTGGCCCAAAGGATGGATGGTCTACGGGGCTATTCACACTTTATCGATCGCAGCCATATAAAGGATTAAAAAGCCAGCTTAGGGCCTTTCCCTATATTGGTTATCGCAATGGTGGATTCTTTGTAAGGGGACCTTTTGTCGGTTATGAGCATAAATTAAATACATATTTTAGTCTTAGTACTTCTTTAATGCCTAATTTATTCTCAGGTCCTTTTGATCCAGAAGAAAGTAGTAAATTAGATGGAATTGAAGAGAGAGATGGAACAATTGAAGGCTCTATTGGATTAAGAGTAAGAGTAAAGTTTATAAGTATAAACTTAGTACATAGAAGAGATCTTATTGGAGTTTATAATGGTTCTAATACAAGCTTAGCTTTAGGAAGTGGATTTCCTATTAGTGTTCTTTTTAAATCTCTACCTTTTACTATGTTAAGAGCTTCAATAGGGAAGAGGTTTATCGATGCAAATGAAAACTTTTATCAATACGGTATTTATCGAGATGAAGTAAGAACAGATAGGGAATACTTTAATCCAGGTGAAAGTATTAATGACTTTTACAGTATCTTCTTTCTTATGAAACTTAGTGATAATTGGAATATTAATTTAAACTATGTAAAAGAGTTCTTACATAAGGATCTGCAAGCGAGTCCCATCGTAAATGAAGGATATATTGAAAGAGCATTTGGTGGACTAATTTACTCGTTTTAGTCGAAATTCTTTTCTAAAGACTTGTTTTTATTAAGTATTTCTTAATAATTAACTTACAAGTGCTTGAATAATCATCATTTATTAAAGAAAAATTAATACAATCCCGAATAGTATAGTACGGGAGACGAAAATGAAGTTGTCACTTATTATACTATTTTTATTTATTAGCTGTTCTCATAATAGAACAAGTTTTGAGAGTTATCCAACAAAGTCTGAAGTGAGTGTTATTGAAAAAGATGGATCTATCAAAAACTTAGGCCAAACTCCACTAGTTATAGATAATGATAAATTATTTCATAATGAAATGGTTCATATCGTATTTTCTCATAAGGAATATGAAGATAAAAACTTTGTCTTAGCAAGGCCCGAAGGAAATATGCGTATGAATGTTTCCGCAAAGCTGAAAAAAGAATACAAAGAAGATACAAACTTTATGGCCCAAATAGATAAAGTTTCATCCGAAGTTGCAAAAATTCAAAATAATATCAATATAAAGAATTATGAAAATGCCAAACTCATGGCAAAGAGACTTATTACTACTTACCCAGAACTTAGTGTTGCATACGATTTATTGGCAAACATTCATTTTCTGCAAAATAACAAGAAACGAGCACTTTATTATTATCGAAAAGCTGATGAGTTATCACCTAATAACTTTAAAAGAAAAAAGATAATGAGAAAAATTAGTGGGGAGTTTTAAATGAAAATTTTATTTGGTTTCATTGTTATAACATTTGGATTTAAACTTTCACTAGAGCATTTGAATCAAAGTGTAGCACAATTTTGGGATGTCATTGCATTTTCAATTGTCGCTCTTGGTACGTTTGCGACATCATTTATGACTTTACCATCATTAAAACTTAAACATATTTTTTCAATTGTATATAGAGGAATAAATAATAATCAAGGCCTAAGAGAAGACTGTATTAGTAATGCTATGAACTTAATTAAGGGTTATAAGTTTGATCCTTCACAAGCAAAAAGATTAGACCAAAGAGTTTTGATTGATGGCTATGAGTTAATGAAGCTTGGTTTTACGAGTGAGAAGATTAAATCTATTTTAAGTATGCGCATTGATAAGTATTTAGAGGATGGAATAATTGTTTCAACATGGGTGAAAGGTCTCTCTAAATATCCTCCAGCTTTTGGATTAGCAGGAACTGTTCTCGGGTTAGTGCACTTGATGAAGGGATTGAGTGAAGGGGCGGACCCACAAGAAACGGGAATGAGGATGGCCATTGCCTTAATTGCAACGTTTTATGGAATTGTAATTGCTAATATATTTGTATCACCGATTGGAGATAGGATTCATAATAATTTATTGGAAGATGAGAGACTCGCAAATATCTCATTGGAGGCTGTGTTATTAATTAATAATAAAGTAAATTTAGTTGAAGCAATTGAAGAGATGAATGCACATCTACCAGGTCATAATAATAAGCTTTCATTTGAAAACTATTTAAAGGATGTAGCATAAAATGAAAAGATCTAAATACTTAAATGTAAATGAAAATCATGAGGGCTCTTGGGCTATTAGTTACGGTGATATGATTACTTTATTATTAAGTTTTTTTGTTATTTTCTTTTCCTTTGATTTCTCAAAAGAGAAAGAATTAAAGCTACAAGAGTCGGCGATAAGAGATATTGCTTCAACTGAAAATGACTTATCTGAAAATGCCTTAGCTCAGGGAGATCAAGTGATTTCAGATTTGACTAGTGTTCATATGGATCAAAAAGGAAGGATATTTGTTATTTTCAAGGGGATGAGTTTTTTTAAGTCTGGAAAAACAGATGTAAGAGTTGAAGCCAAAAGTATTCTAGATCAATTTGCAAAAAAATATATGCCATACTCAGGCAAGTATAGAATTAAGATTCAAGCTTTTACAGATAGTACCCCTGTAAGTTCTAGACATCGCTACAAAGATAATATTGAGCTGAGTGCTTTGAGAAGTATTTCAGTTATGCATTATTTAAAAGCTAAGGGGATTCCTAAAAGAAGGATGGAAATAGGAGGAAAGGGGATTTTATCCAAAAAAGCGAAAGAAGTTTTTGGAATTAATGAACTTGATAAAGAAATACAAAAAGAGCTGTCAAGAACGATAGCTATCATTTTATACAGAGAGGAAGCGGTATGAAGATCTTATTAATAATAGCTTTAACATTATTAAGTGTTCATGCAAAAACAAGTAGAGTCATTGATGTTCAAGAAAGTATCAAGACTGATGTTGAGGAGTATATTAAAGTATTTTCCCCCGACGCAAAATACTCGGTAAGTGTTAAGGTTATACCATTGACAAGAAAGTCGATTCAAGGTGATGAAAGTGATTTACCATTTCTTGACTATGAAAGTGAGAACATTCTTGATGAGTGGGATGATCCTATTAGAAGTACATATAGCTTGTATGAACGAATCAAAGAGGTAGAGATCACTTTAGTCTTTAATGAGGATATCAAGATAAAAGATACCAGTAGGTTTAAAGATTCACTACTAAAAAGTGTTAACCTTATACCAGGTAGAGATAGAATTTTAATTGAAACTATGAATGGACCATTAATTCAAAAGGAATTTAAATTAGCTGATTATATCGATTACATGATCTTACTTAGTGTATTGATTGCAACAATGATCATCGGTATTGGTTTAAATACACTCTCTAGAAAAATTGGTCCCCCTTTAAAGACATCTAATGATAATTCAGATGTAAAAAGCACTGGCGCTATTGCCCCAATGGCATCATCTTCAAGTCTTAACCTTGGTAAAAAGTCAACGCAAGAAGAAAGAGCAATTTCAGGTGGCTTAAATATTGAAGACCCCAAACGTATTCATGATATGGTTAAATCAAGAATTGAGAAATTAGTTAAATCAGGTACTTTTCCAAGTCATAATGATCTAATTATCTTAGAGGAAGAGTTATTAATTAACCCTAAAAGTTTTAGCTATTTAGTATATGAATTCCCACTAGATTATCAAAAAAGAATTTTTGAGCTTGGAAGAAAAAGTGATTGGTTACAAGGCTTCTTGGAAATTGGTTTCCCAACAAGGTCAGTTATCGTTGTGTTAGATAAAATGTTACGCTCACGTAATGAAAACTCTCAAAATCAACTTAATGAGTTATTGGCCTATATGTGGCGCTTAGATGATCTTTTACCAAAGTTTATCAAAGAGATGGATAAAGAGACTGCTATGAAGATATTAAAGCTCTTTCCAAAAAATATATCAATTCCTGTCGCTAGAGAGTGCTTCCCTGGTACTTGGGGAGAAGTTTTAAGTGAAAACTTTGAAGATATAAAAATTAATGGAAAAGATTTAGTTAAGCTTATGCAAAAATGCAAAGATTTAAAGCCACTGTATCAGTATGAAGCTTTACAGAAATTTAAAAGTAAAACTGATTTGTTAAATTACTTAGATGAAATTGAGCCACATGAAGAAAAAGAAATTTATGCAATTATATCTGGTAATGATGAACTCTATTCTTTAAGAGCACCTTTTTATAAGTTTTTTGAGTTAGCTCAAGATGATAGAAGAGAAGTATTTGAAGCTTTTTCAATTACTAATTGGGCATATGCATGTTTTAACATTGAACGAAAAGATAGAGAGCAGTTAAAAGAGATCTTAGACGAGAAAGAAAAATATCTTTTTGGTAATACCTTAGCTCAACTAGATAATATGGATTGGGATATTGAACTAAAGGTAGAAAGTAGAAAAGAAATAGCTCGCTATATAGCGAAGAAGTTTGGAGTGCTAGAGAAGTCTCAAGTGAAAGATGCATTTGATGAATTTATGGAAACTCTTGATGAAAGTGAGGGCAAAATTGAAGATCAAGCTGCTTAAGTTTATCTTTATTTATCTACTAAGTATAGGTCCAGCATATGCTCAAAAACTTTCTTTCGGTTTTGGTCTATACAATGTAAATGCCTCAGTTGAGGGAGAAGAAACTCAGGTGTCTAATCTTGGTGCATATAAGTTTCAATATAATTTTAATATTAAAGAGAAACTGGATATATTTGTTGGTTATGATCTCTTGGTTGAAGATATTATTACTGGTGACAAGGCATTTGGTCCACAGGTCGGGATTGCTTATTATCCAAGAGGCTCAAAAACAATAAGTTCTTCGCTTATGGATGGTATCTCTTTTTTAAAAATGAAGGATTTTAATTACTATTTTAGTGGCTCTTTTACTCAAAGGCAGTACCAAAGTATAAAAACTAGTTACGCTGGGTTCTCAATTGGGGGAGGAGTTGAATGGGGATTAAATGAAGATGTAATCTTTTACTCCGATATTCAGAATAGCTTTTTAGAGGGGGCTAATGAAGGAAGTGCGAGTGAATTAATAGGTACATTTGGAATTAGGTTTTATTATGACTAATAAAATTGTTCTTTTCATATTTATTTTGAGTTTATTAATCTCTTGTACAGAGTCAGGGGGGAATGGATTTTCAGGTTTGGAAGGTACACCTGAGGAAGGACTCGAGTCTAACTCTACTCCAGAAGAAGCAGTAGAAATAATAAGCTTCACACCAAATACAGATCCTTATGTATTAATTTCTAATCAAACACAAACATACGCAGTACAAGTTAATTCAGGCTCTGGTGATGTGAACTATAGTTTTCGCCTCGATGGTGTTTTAGTTGCAAATTCAAACTCACCATTCTACTCATTTAACTCAAATTTATTAAGTGCAGGCAGCCACACTTTAGAGGTTGTAGCTGAAAACTCTATTGGAAGTGATAGTCATACTTTTAATCTTTCAAGGAACTCTGCTCCTACTGTAACTCTATTTAGTGCAACATCAAATACAATTAACTGTATTGGAGACACTTATACTTTGAACGTTTCAATATCTGACGCTGATGGGGATAGTTTAACGAGCTCATTCCTTTTGAATGGTGGAAGTAGTCCAAGTTTTTTAACGAGCTCAAGTAGTGCAAGTAGTGCGACTGTGACTTTCTCTCCAGATTGCTCTCTCTCGGGGAGTAATACAATTACGATACGTGTAACGGATCAAAATGGTGAGACTGCTGATTATTCTGCAGCAGTTACAGTTACAAATCCAAATGTTGCAAGTATCGATTCCTATTCTCCAACAGCAAATCCCGTTGTGATATTGAGCTCTGAGACTAAAAACTTTATAGTCTCTGCTAGTGGAAATCCACCTTTGTCATATAGTTGGGACATTAGTCCCGGAAGTACAATCGCTTCATGCAATAATTCAACAGCTTGTGATATAAGTGGTGGTGATTTTTCTCCAGGGAATTATACATTAACGACTACAGTTACTGATTCTATCTCAAGTACTGATTCACATACATTTAATGTTATCTTGAATGAAAGACCTTCAATTAGCTTTAATACTCCAAGTAATAGTAATAAAATTAAAATGAATTGTTCTTCATCTAAAAGTTTTCAGATAAATGTTCAAGATGCAAACTACTCTGATGGGCAATCATTTACTATTCAATGGTTAGTTGATGGTCTTAGTAATCCTTCTTTAACAAATACAAATAATTTAGCAACATACCCAATGGTCAGTGATGCAACCTTTTCTCCAAATTGTGCTAGCTTATTAATGGGGGATCATACAATATCTGCTATTGTAAATGATGGTTATGAATCTCAACAAATTGATTGGGATGTTTCAGTAAATTACTTTTCAGATGAGTGTAATAATTTAAATGCTGGAGAAATATGTACGATTAGTGGTCTCTTAGGGCAAGGAAGTGGTATTGATACATCAACTCAAAACGATCAAGTCAGAATTAGACCTGAGTTCATTGCGAAATACCCAAGTGGAGGATTCTTTTTTACTGAAGGATATAGACATGCCGTATGGTTTTACAATAATACAGCTTCCCCAGTTATTGTTTTTGGAAAAACAATAGCTGCGAACACCATAAAGTCTTTATTTGGTTCTACTCAGTATGGTGTCGGTACCGATGGGCAAACTTTTAATAGTTTCTATCTAAGAGATCCAAGAGGAATTGTATACTCTAGTAGTGAAGATGCACTCTATGTCGCTGAATATAACAATCATAGAATTGTAAGATTTAACTCTAGTGGTGCTGGTTATAGATGGGCAGCCGGTGGGAGTAGTAATACTGATGGTGCGACACGAGTTAGTGCAAAGTGTAGAAATCCTGTTGGGCTAGCACTTGATGAATCAGAAGGAAAACTCTTTGCTGCTTGTTACGGTAATACTGGCGGTAGTGATGGAGCATTTAAGTATTTTATGACTGGTAGTGATCAAGCTTATACTCTGCTTAGATATAATGGAAATACCACTGATGGAAGTATCGGCTATAGTGGAAGTGCAAGAAGTCCAAGGGCATACTCTCTTGCGATGGACCCAAATGATAAAATTCTATATGCTGGTGATTTATCTCGTTGTCGAATTATGGCCGTAACATATTCCTCAGATTCAGCATCTTTTCATGGGGGAGCACTTACTCTAAGTACAGGTCAAATGAAAAGGATCTTGCGAGGTGGTGCTTGTGGAGAAACTCTTAATCGTGCTTGGAACGATACTGCTGGAAGAATAAGACCTTATGCTCTTGAAGTTTTTAGCGAAGGAGGAGTTACTAAGGGAATTTTCTGGTCACAATATAATAGACACTTTGTTGGCTTTTTTAACTTAACAACAAGTTCAATTACAATTGGTGGTCGAACAATTGCTGGTGGTTTTTATAATACTTTTTGGGGAAGGAATAATGTTGCTGATTACGCTCGAGGAACTCCATCTTATACCAATACCTTAGCACGAAACCCTTTTGGTTTAATTGTAGAGGGAAGTACTCTCTATATAGCGGATAGAGGAAATTATCGAATAGGTAGCTTTAATTTGACAACTGAAAACTCTAGTGACCTTGTAGGTAATTTATTTACTGGAGATTATGATGATGAGTTAGCAAAGCATTCAAATGCAAGAAGGTATAATAACCCGAGGGCAATTGAATTTGATCAAAATACAAACTCAATTCTTATTGCAGATAATGGAAATAGAAGAATTAGAAAAATGAGTCTTGATACGGGGCTTGTTACAACGTTAATCGGCCGTGGTGCTTATGGGAATTCTAATACAGACCCAGAAGATCCTCAGGATGCATATATGCAGAACTTAGGAGATTTAAATATTTCTGACGATGGAAGCTTCCTTTTCTACACTGATTATAATGGTGGAAATGGAACAAATAGAAATTGTCTCGGTAGAGCTTTTAATCAGACAAGTAGTACTCAAACATTATTTAATCAAGTTATTCCGGCAGATAAACTTTATTCAGTAATAGGTAACTTTGCCCTTGGATGTAATACTTGGAGTAGTGCAAGTTATAATAATACTAGTGCTATAAGTGCTAGGCTAGACTATCCAATTGGTATTACTTCTTTAACTGATCAAAGTGAATTATATGTTTCAGATTACGATGCGGATATTATTTATAAAGTAAATTCAAGTGGAACGATTTCAGAGTTTATTGGTATCCCTAATAATAATGGAGACATTAATGGTGCTTATGCAAGTGCAAAGTTATATCGACCTGGAGATTTGCAGTTAGACTCTAATTCCGTTGCAAAGGCCAATGGTAACTTTTTTGTGGTAGACCGATGGATTAATACTAACTCTTATATTAAGTATGTGAACCAAGGAGCGAGTAGTATTTCAATCTTTGGACTTACACTTAATCCTGGTGAAATTACAAAGATTATTTCAAGTGATGGGTATGTTGGAGGAGTTACTAGTTTTGCGGATCAGATTTGTTATACTCAAGGTGCAAATGCAAATGGGCATCAGTATCCACATAATGTGATTTGTCTTAATCGTGATACAGGCTTAACAACTCTTAGGGTTGGTAAAATATCAGCTTCGACTGTGAAGTGTGCGACACCTGAGTATAATGAAGAGGAGGGCATACTAGCATCTAGTTCTTCACTTTGTGGACCATGGGGAATAACTTTTGATAATGAGGGGAATCTATATATATCTGAAAGTCGTTCTAATAATATTAGAATGGTTAAGAGGTGGTACTAGTTAATGAAAGTGTTGGTTATAGAAGATGATTTAGTATCGGCAAGAAAGATAGAAAGTGATCTTGAGTCATTAGGTGCTGAGAGGGTTAAGGTATTTCAGAAGGGAGTCGATGCTCTTGATCATTTAAGTGTTTCTCAATATAACTTAATCGTTGTCGATTTAAAATTGCCTGATATTGATGGAATCAAACTAATCAGAAGTATAAGACAAACAGATCTCATATCTAAAATAATAATAGTTTCTGGTAGTATAAATCAGGAGACTTTAAGTCAGTGTGTGGGCTTAGGGATAGAAGACTTTCTTTGCAAACCTTATGCTAAAGAAAGGCTCGCAAATCATTTATAAAAATTATTAATCTTTATAGTATAGAAATAAAAAAGGGAGCAAAATTGCTCCCTTCTTTATTATAATTAATTTTTTTTGAATTAACGTACTTTCCAGTAATATTCAATCACGAGACGTTTTTCGAATGGAAATGGAATATCTTCTGGTAATGGCTCTGCCATAACTTTTGCTTTTTCTTTCTCACCGTCTTTTTCAGTAGCAAGGTAAGCAGGAATAGCACTTAATCTTGGCTTCGCTTTAGCTTGTAGGTAGTTCCCTGACTTTGCACCTTTATCAGTGATTGTAATAACATCACCTGGTTTAACTGTTGCAGAACCAACAGTTAATTTTTTACCGTTAACCATGATGTGACCGTGGCTTACCATTTGTCTTGCAGCAGGAATTGATGGTGCCCAGTTAAGTCTGAAGATAACATTATCAATTCTTGATTCAAGTAAGATAACCATAGTATCAACCCATGCTCTACTTGTGTCTTTTTTAGCTTTTTTAACGAGATTTACAAGTTGTCCTTCACGAATACCGTAGTGAAAACGAACTTTTTGTTTTTCCATAAGACGGATAGTGAAGTCAGAAAGTTTCTTTCTCTTCATTCCGTGCATACCTGGACCGTATGGTCTTCTTTCTAATGCTCCAGCTTTACCTAAACCTGGAAGCTCTACACCTAGTCTTCTTTGAATTTTAAAAGCAGACTTCTTACCCATAGTGTGTTTAGCCATGGTTAGCTCCTTCGTTGATTATTATGACAAGAAACATTTATAAAAATCACTCTTATAGTGCTTGTCTCCAAAATAAGAGTGCTACGTTTTTACGCCTATTTAACTAGTTTGTAAAGGCAAAGACTTACTTTATTAAAGTTCTTTGATCATTCCAGCAAGGTTCATCATTTCGATTGTGCCAAGTGCAACTTCCCAGCCTTTATTTCCGGCCTTAGTTCCAGCTCTTTCAACTGCTTGCTCAATTGATTCAGTAGTAAGTACCCCAAATGTCACAGGTAGGTTATGATCAAGACCAACTTTAGAAATACCTTTTGCTGCTTCGTTACAAACATAATCATAGTGACTAGTTGCACCACGAATAACACAACCAAGACAAATAATGGCATCGTACTTACCAGTTTTTGCCAACATTTGAGCTGCTAGCGGTAATTCAAATGCACCAGGAACCCAAGCCTCTGTGATATTATCTGTTGCTAGGCCGTGACGAGTTAAGCAGTCTTTTGCCCCACCAAGTAGTTTACTTGTTATAAATTCATTAAAGCGTGCAGTTACAATTGCTACTTTTTGATTATTAAGAGTTAAGCTAGCTGAAAGTTCTTTAGTCATTACTAATTCCTTGTTGGTTTAAGCTTGTATATTTCGTTTCATTAGAGATTAGAATTTTTTTTTTATAACTTACTAAATCCTCAATACTCACTAGCTTTAAGTTATACTTTTCGGCCATTACCTTTAAGTCAGGTAGGCGAGCAGCACTTCCATCTGGATTGAGTATTTCACAAATTACTCCCACTGGCTTGAGACCAGCAAGCATGGCAAAGTCAATTGCAGCTTCTGTGTGGCCTTCTCGAGTAAGAACTCCACCATCTTTAGCGATGAGCGGGAAGATATGACCTGGTTTTACGATATCATCCTCAGATGCTTTTTCATCAGTTAAGAGATTGATCACTCTATTGCGATCCATAGCACTGATTCCTGTACTGACTCCAAGTTTGGCATCAATTGAAACGGTAAATGCCGTTTGCATTGAATCAGAGCTTCTTTCAACCATTGGTTTCAAATTAAATTGATCAGCGACTTTTTGAGTGATTGGTGTACAAACCAGACCACGACCATGTGTGATCATAAAATTTACTGCTTCGCTGGTACAAAGCTCAGCTGCCATAACAAGGTCACCCTCATTTTCACGATTTTCATCATCAACGACGATGATCATTTTACCGCTTTTAATATCTTCAATAGCTTCTTCAATTGTATTAAGCATCTTTGACCAATTGTTCAAAAGTTTTCTGTTGCTGGTCAAACTTCATAAAGTTTTCCAGATATTTCGCCATCATATCTACTTCAATATTCACACTATCACCAATCTTTTTTGTATGAAGTATAGTGTTTTCATAGGTATGTGGAATAATTGAAACTGTAATTTCTGTTTCTGTGACCTTGGCAAGTGTTAAAGAGATTCCATCAATAGCTATAGAGCCCTCATTAATCATGTATTTGAATAAGTCCTTAGGGGCACTAAGACTCATTTCCCAATTATTGCCTTTTTGTAGGATCTTGGTGAAACGACCGATTCCATTAACATGCCCTTGTACAAAGTGTCCGCCCAGTCTATCCATAGGGCGTAGAGCAAGTTCAAGATTGACCTTATCACCAACTTTAAGCTTACCAAGATTAGATTTCTCAAGAGTCACATGCACGGCCTGAATTTTAAAAGCATCTTCAAGTAACTCAGTTGCTGTTAAGCAAACACCATTAGTTGCAATTGAATCATCAATGGCAATTTCTTGCATCAGTTTAGGAGCTTGAATAATAAATTCCTTACCCGAACTATTAGGCTTAATGCTCTTGATGGTTCCAATTTCTTTAATTAATCCAGTAAACATATATTAAAAACTCTTTCTATAATTAAGCATAAGATTATCATCAAATTGATGTAGCTTATGCAGGTCTAAATTTATGGTCTCACTCATTTTATTAACTTCTCTATGCTCTAAAAGGCCCAGTCCATTGCCGAGGATTCGAGAGGCAATATAAACTGAGATCTCATGAAAGAGCCCAAGTTCTAAGAATCCCGAAATAAGCTTTGATCCACCTTCTATATAAAGAGAGTTAACACCTCTTTTTTTCAATTCTACTAATAGGTTATTTAAGTCTATGCGTCCATTCTCATCTCTTAGACATTGCATTAACTGCTTGGAATCTAAATTATCGTGAGCTATTTCACTAATGAGCATCGTTTGGTCTTTATACTCATCTGTGAATAAATTAAAATCTTTTGTTTGAATACCGCTGGGTGCGAGCACAATACGCTTTGGACACTTAATAACTTTATCACCCTCTCGTATGGTTAATTTGGGATTATCATTTTTTAAAGTATTGGCACCAACCATAATCGCATCATAGAAGAGTCTTTCTGCATGTACATGAGCCCGCGCTTGTTCATTTGTAATCCACTTAGAATCCCCTGTATGACTGGCAACTTTGCCATCGAGGGTTTGTGCCCATTTTAGATGAATATAGGGAATATCACTTTTTATATAGTGAAAAAAATGTCGATTGATCTCAAGTCCGGTTGTACTTAGGACACCTGTGATAACCTCAATGCCATTGTCTTGTAAGAGTTTAACTCCACTGCCTGCAACATTTGGGTTGGGATCAAGATTGGCGATAATAACTTTAGAAATACCTTCTTTTATAATTCTTTGAGCACAAGGAGCTGTTCTCTTATTTGTATGACAACAAGGCTCTAGATTACAATAAAGTGTAGCCCCAGAAAGATCTGTATTCGCATTTTTGATAGCAGCAAGTTCAGCGTGATCTTCACCGGCTTTGGTGTGATAACCTTCTCCAAGGATCTTATTATCCTTTACAATGACACTACCAACTAGGGGATTTGGTGATGTAAGGCCTTTTGCTTTAAGAGCGAGATCAATGCATCTTTGAATGTATTTCTCATCATTAGTTAGCAAGCTTTGCCTCAATTTCTTTATAGACATATTTTTCAGGCTCATCACTTAAGAGTTGATGATAAGGCTTTAAACTATATTGGGGTTGCACACCCATACGCTCTTTTATGATAGAGTCATTAATATTATAATTGAGCCATTTAAAGATACATGACTGACGTAGATTCTTTGCTGTAACAGTTATTGATAGCCGCTTAGAAATTTCTTTAAGGATAATCTCAATACCTCTAGCACTTAGGCCACCTTTAAGAATTTTATAGGGATTAGCATTAAAAAGAATATTATCAAACTCAATATTATCTTTATGCATTTGTTCTTTAAGAAGATTTTTATATTCTGTAAAAAGATCGATAAACCCAGCTGGTAGGGGATTAGTATAAGGATCTCTTTTAGGGTGACTAATGAGCACACGAATAGTTTTTCCCGGTAAAATATGGTCTTGAGAAAGAGCTTCAATATCAGAAACCTTTAAACCTGCCCCATAGATTAAATGAAAAACGATTAAGTTTCTCATTGAAATTAACTTTTCTAATTCATCACTCTCAACAACTCTTTGTTCTAAGTATTGATATAGTTTTAAAACGTGGGCAAAGGGAAGGGGTCTTGGAATATCAACTTTCTTAGGAGAGGAAACGATTTTCTTTATTGGATTATGACTGAATTTATTTTCGATAACTAACCAATCAAAGAAAAGTCTTAATGCTTGTACTCTTCTACGAATTGAATTGGGTGAATTATAGTTTTTCTCTAAGAATAAATCATATTCTTGCAACATTTGATGAGTCAGCTCATTCATCTCAGGACTCATTTTTTTTTGTTCGAGAAATTTAAAAAATGTATTTAAATCTGTGCGATAGTTTTTAACGGTATTAAAACTTTTGCCTTTTTTCTCAAGGCCCATTAAGAACTGGGTGCTTTCTTGTGTGAGGTTAATTTTTTTCAACTTTTCCATGGATTCCTATTACCACGTATATTCCTAGTTTTCAATGAACTATCAGCAACTTAGATATGTATAAGCATTTATTCATGTAATTATGAAACCGTATGTCAATTTTCGCTTGGCAATGTAAAAAAGCTTAGCTATAAGCATGCAAGGTTAAAGAGGAATATATGAGAAAACTAGCAATGCTAATGCTATTGCTTATTAGTGTTTCGGTCTATGCAAGGCCATTAAAAGAAACATTAAGAAGCGTAGAGATCGATAAGAACGCAAAGTGTTTTAAAACGAAGGAAAGTGTCGTTGTATGTTTAACAAGTCGTTGCGTTAAGAATTATGATTATCTTTGTGTGGCCAACTCTGGAGAGTTTGACCTTAGATTAAGAGTCAATGTTTATAAGAATATGGACGGCGAAGTAATCGAAGATGTTACTAAAATTATTTATTTAAATAAGTAATTATAGCTATAAATGATGGTCAGTGGGCCATGATCACCTTGGAGAATAAATGCAGAATATTTCTGAATTTATTGAGACAGAGATTAAGTTATTACCTGAAGAAGAATTAACTACTCTGTTTGAAAAATTTAAAGAATTATATTTCAAAAAACAAAGCTTTGAATCTATTAAGCAGTTAAGTGCTCTTAGTTTATTCAATGCCTTTACTCATAAATCTTTCAGTCATGAAAATAAGAAAATTGAATTTAATAATGAACGTTTAGAGTTTCTTGGAGACTCGGTTTTACAATTATATATCACAGAAAAACTTATTAAATTGCATCCTCAAATCGATGAGGGAAAACTATCCAAACTCAGAAGCTCAATTGTTAATGAAAACTCATTAAATGAACTAGCTCAACATATTAAATTAAATGAATTCTTATTGGTAGGTAAGGGTGAGAGAAAAGAAGCTGGGTTTATGAAGCCTTCGCTTTTATCAGACTGTTTTGAGGCCTTAGTGGGTGCAATTTTTACAGAGTTAAAAATGCCAGGGGCCAAAAGCTTTCTTAATGACTTATTCTCGCATGAAAAATTTCAAAACTTATTTGAGCTAAAAGAACTTGATTCATTTGATTATAAATCAAATCTGCAAGAACTTATTATGAAGAAGTTTAAGGTGACTCCAACATATAAAGTAGATGAGATCGAGGTGGACAAGCAGAAACACTTTCAAATCTCTTTCTGGGTAGGGGAAAGCGAACTACTAAGTATCGAAGATATTTCCAAGAAAAAGGGAATGCAAAAGTTAGCAAAGAAAATAATTGAACAAAAACTATATGAAGAGGTAAAAAATGTTAATTGAAGATCAAAACCCACATAATAAAAGTCTCGTGGCAGCTGTTTTAGGTAAACCAAATGCTGGTAAGTCTAGTTTAATAAATGAACTACTTGGATTTGACTTAACGATTGTTACTTCCAAACCACAAACAACAAGAAATCAATTTAAATGTATTTTTACAATCGATGAAAGTGAGATTGTTCTGGTTGATACTCCAGGAGTACATAAATCACAACAAGAAATAAATATTAGAATGAATGGTCAGGCAGAGTTTGGAAGTGAAGGAGTTGACTTAAACTTATTACTTTTAGATTTAAGTGCCAAAGAAGTAATTAATGACTGTAAAGAATTTATTAGTACCTTTAAAGGAAACTTAGCTAAGACTTGGATAGTATTTACAAAAAATGACATCGCTAAAGTTAGTGATAGTATTACTGATGAATTATTTGCTTTAATTAAAGAGATTGTTCCAAGTGCTGAGAGGTACTTTAAAATTAGCTCTAAAGAAGGAGAAAATATCCACCTTCTAACTGCAGCTTTATGTGATGCTGCTGAGCCAGGCCCACACTTATTTCCGAATGGAGATGTAAGTAATAAGAACCAAAGATTTTTTGCTACTGAATATATTAGAGAGCAAGCTTTTAAGATCTTAAAAGATGAACTTCCTTACGAATTAGCGGTTGTTATTGAAGACTTTAGAGATGGTTTTAAAAAGGGTGATATTCAAAGAGACACTCAAATTAGTGCATCTATTTTAGTTAACCGGCCTTCACAAAGAGCAATCGTTGTTGGTGCCAAAGGAAGTGTTATTAAGCAAATAGGAACTAATGCTCGTAAGAAAATTGAAGCAATGGTTGGTGATACAGTTCACTTAAACTTACACGTTAAGGTAAGTCCAAAGTGGTTTAAGAATAACTTTGTACTAGATGAAATTGGCTTACCAAGAACTCAAAACTCAAAAAGAGTTTGGAGGAAAAAATGAGAACTAGAAGTGCCGTTGTCTCTCTGATAGGGAGACCAAACGTTGGAAAAAGTACTATTTTTAATAGGCTTTTAAGACAGAATTTCAAGGCCATGACTTTTGATCAACCGGGTGTTACCAGAGATCGTCACTATGATATTTGTACTCTTGAAAATAAAGAGGGAAATGATTATAGAGATCTTATCCTCGTTGATACAGGTGGTTTTTATCCAGAGAAGATTGAAGAAGATAAAAGGGCTCAAAAAGCTCCTGCTGAACCTTTCTTTGACATTATGGCCGATCATGCAAAGCTTGCTATTGAAGAAAGTGATCTTATTCTCTTTGTCGTCGATGTGAGAGAAGGTCTTATTCCATTTGATAAAACAATCTTAGATTATATTAGAACGACTCAAAAACCTTGTTGGCTTCTGATTAATAAATTCGATACTGATAAGCAGTGGGGAATGGAAGCAGATTTTTATACTCTTGGTTTTTCTGAAGACGATTTTCATGTTCTATCTGCTGAGCATAATAGAGGACTAATTTCTTTAAAAGAAAAACTCTTTGATTTTGCTGTGGATATTGAGAAAAAGTTAAAAGATGAAAACCAAACCTTAGAAGTTCAAAAAGGTGTAAAGCCCAATTATGATGTGGTGGGGTCTCTTGCCATTATTGGATCTCCAAATGCTGGGAAGTCGACACTTTTAAATAAATTAATTGGTGCAAAAAGAGCTCTTGTTTCTAATGTTGCTGGAACCACTGTTGATCCTATAGAAGGATACTTTGATATGTACTTTGGTGATAAGGCAAAAGAGCTAATCAAAGTTGATAATAAATTTAGAAAGCATAATAGTGAACTTCTAAGAGAGTACGTAGACTTTGAAAAAGAGTTTGAAAGAGAAGAGCTTATTGCATACGACAGTGCACCTGATGAAATTAAGAACTTAAATGATGATCTTGAAGATGATTTTACTGAAGAAGATGTTGCTGATTTAACTGAAGAAGAATTAATTGAGTTAGAAGCACAAGCTCAAAGTATTGAAGATGACCTTGAAGAGCCAACTGATGTGAATGCTGAAGAAGTAGCCGATGAAGAAGACAGTTATCGCTCTTTAAAAATTATTGATACAGCAGGAATCAGAAAGCAAAAACAAGTGAAAGGTTTTATTGAAGAGCAATCCGTATTTAGGGCCTTAAAGTCAATTTCTGAATCTGATGTTGTGATCTATATGGTTGATGCCACTAAAGGAATTACTCATCAAGATAGAAGACTATGTGATATTGCCCTTGAGAAAGGGAAATCCATAATTATTTGTTTAAATAAAGTTGATCTCCTTGGTGATACCATGAGAGATCGTCGCAAAAAGAAAGAATGGTTACTTGATCTACGTGCCAAGATACCTTGGCTAAGTTATTGCGAACTTATTCCTATTTCAGCATTAAAAGGAAGTTATCTTTCTCACTTAAAGCGCTCAATTGTTAGTACATTAGTGATCCGCTCACAAAGAGTATCAACATCGAAACTTAATAAGGCATTAAGTGGTTTAGTTGATCGTTATCCAATTGTTTTAGATAAAGCAGCGGGAACTCGCTTTAAGGTTAAGTACGCATCGATGATTAAATCATCTCCTCCTACTTTTATTCTCTTTACTAATAAGTCTAAAGGAATACCTGTTACTTATAGGAGATACTTAACCAATGGTCTTCGTCGTGAGTTTGAAATTATAAATACACCTGTGCATTTAATTTTTAGAACAACGACTGATATTGAGAAAAGACTTAAAGGTGTGAGAAATTAATAAGAAATAACATAGTTCATGATAATTGAGTATGCGTTCCCTGATAAATCATCATAGCCATACTCACTTTCATTTCCATCGACCTCTTCACCCTCTGGAACTTTTCGATAATCTTGGGTGAATTTATCAAAGTAATTAACTGTATGGACTAAGAACTCAATATTAAAATAACTCTTTTTAATTTCAATTGGAAATTCAAGCCCAGCTCCAAAACCAAGCCCAATACCACCACCAGTCTGATCACTAATATCTTGTCGCTCTGAGAAGCGATTAGTCTGGTACCAATACTCAATACGTCCAGTGAAGTAGGGATTAGAATAAGTAATTGCAGTCCCTAAATCAGATGTATCAATATAGTAGCGAATTCCAATATATGGTCTAAGAAAACTAGTTTCAACTGCACCAATAATTTGGTCACGGTAACCATTAACAAAAGTATCGATAAACATTGTATGACGAGAGTATTCAAAACCCATGGTGAAAACATTTTGAAAATCTAAGAAGTACATAACACTAAGACCAAAAGAAGGATGATTATCTTCATAGGCAAGGCCACGATTTCCATCAAAAGTAGTAAAACCAACACCTAGATTTACAGCAGCAAAACGAGAGTAACGATAAAATCTCTCATCTTCCATAACTTGCGAAGCTTCTAGGTCTTCATTAAAGTCCTGAAAAATATCTCCACCAACATTGAGATCATCATCATCATCAAAGCCCAAACCTATTTGAGCTCTTAGTGGTAGTGCTATAAAAATAAGAAGAAAGAGAATAGATACTTTCATTATAAGTAAAAATGAATTGCGCTTGCGAGAACTCCATGCCCAACGGTTTTGACATTCGTCCCACCATTGTACTTATTCATTCCTAAGCCAAATTCAAAGCTAAATCCTATGCTTTCTAGTCCTTGAAAAGAGAACTCAGTCCCAAAAGAACCTTCTATTTGATAACCATTCTTTGTTTCATCAATATCGTCTGGGTCTTGGTACGTAAAAAAGATACCCGTAAAAGCAGAGTAAAAATTTAATTGAGGTTCATCGTATATGACACGATATGCCTTTAGGCCCATTGCGTAATTTGAAGCATCTGAGCTGGAATCAACTCCAAGCAGTGCACCAAATGCAGTGGCACGGTTACGTTGTAACTTGATAGATAGGGTGTCGATGCCCGTCACGACTTGGTCACTATATCCAATACCTAAGCGGCCTACTAAGTTCATGGCGTAAACCTCTTGAACAGAGCACAAAACAATGAATAAACCTAGTAATTTTAGCTTCATATTAAAATGGTAATCCCATTGGAGAGCTTTGACAACTTATTGATTTTAAGAATATACTTTTTTGATCTTATAAGGACAAATTGGAGTTTATATATGGCACAGGATACGCAAACTGCCCAGCAAGGATTAAGCATTGACGATACTTTAAACAAAAGTGACTTTGGTCATTTTGTTAATGAAAATAAAAAACCGATTCTCATCTCATTTGCAATTGCGGTTGTGCTTGTGATTGCCATCTCTTTTATTAAGTATCAAAAAGATCAGAGTCATACCAAGAGACTTAACGATGTCTACTCACTTAACCAAACAATCTTTACTCCATTTCTTGATGGAAAACTTAAAACAGATGAATACATCTCTAAGTTTAATACAATTTCAGATGATTTATTAGCGGTTGAAACAATTGTTCCACTTATTATGCAATCAGCAGATAAGTTGGCTCAAGAAAATCAATTAGAGGCCGCGACAACTCAATTGAGAAAAGTTGTTAAAAGTATTGGTGAAAAACATAACCTTGCATTTTTTATGCAAGTTCAATTAGCTGCTCTTTATGAGGATCTAGGTAAGTTTGATGAAGCATTAAAAACTTATGAAACTCTTGCAACATCTTCAACTAAAGGTGATATGCAAGGAAAGATCTATTTAGATTTAGCTCGTATGTATCAAAAGAATTCAATGACAGATAAAGCAATTCAAAACTATGAATTTGTAATCTCAAATTATAAGGACACTGAGTACGCTCGTTTAGCGAAGTTGTATTTAGAGCAAATGAAATAATCATATGCGCTTAAGTCTTATCTTTCTTAATTTTACCCTGGCTTTTATCATCGCAGGTTGTGCTAACTTAAAATCAGTTAGCACAAAACTAGAAGATGTCTTAGATAAGCCAGATAAGAATCGCAAAAAATTTACTGTGGCTTGGATTAAGAATTTAGATCCTGAGTATAGTTCTGGAAATTTACCAATTGGTACGTCTAGTCCATTTGTTCATGAGGGAATTCTCTACATGGGAAATCTATCAGGAGAGATGACTGCCTATCAATTAAGTAATGGTAGAGAATTATGGTCTGTAAATGAGAATCAACCATTAAATGCTACAGCAAATGTTTTTAATGATATCTTAGTTTATGGTTCTAAAGAGGGAAGGCTTTTTGCTCGTAATTATTATACAGGTAAGAGGGTATATGCTCTCGATTTAGATGCACCTATAGAGAGTCCGCCAATTTTTCATGGTGGAAGAATGTTTATCCACCTAAGGGATCATCGTATTGTATGTTTGGATGCAGCTACCGGAAAAGTATTTTGGTCATATCAAAGATCTGTTCCATATCCAACCACATTACAAAGAGTCTCTAAGGTACTTCCTTATAAGAATAGAATTATTGTTGGTTTTGCTGATGGTAATATTACTGCTCTTAGTGTTGAAGAAGGTATTATTCTTTGGGAGCAAAGAATTAGTAGTGGTGTAAAGTTCATTGATGTTGATGTGGAGCCAATTTATTTTGGAGGCTATGTTATTGCAGGTGCAGCTGCAGGTGAGATGAAATTTTTAAATCCAGAAAATGGAACGATTATAAGAAGTATTCCACTTACATTACAAACCAAGCCAGTGCGATTAAAGAATACGCTCTTAGTAGGAACTGTATTTGGTGAAGTTGCACTAGTGGATGAGAGTGGAAAGATTCTAAAGAGAAGAAAGTTTTTAAACTCAGGGATAAGCTCCTTAGCAAAATGGAAGGATGGAATTGTGGCCACTTCTATGAGTGGTGAAATTCTCTTTCTTGATCCGGCGAGTTTAGAGGTAAAAGAGACTTATAATCTTGGACATGAACAAAGTGCTGTTTTTGGACAAATTACTGTGAGCAATAACTATCTTTCTCTTTATTCTAGTCGAAATCGTCTCTACGTCTTTAGGTAATTTCAAGTGTTTAGATAATTGTAAGTGTTTATTAGTCTGTAAAATGCCTATGGTATCTATCCAATTTTATTAAGTTGAGATAGATTGCATGCAAAGGGGAAATTATGAAATTAGGGTTACTAGGTTTATCTTTTCTAATCAGTTTTGGTGCTTTCGCACAGAAAATAGAAGAAGAAGTTTTTGTTAAAGGTTTTGATAAGAAGCAAGTTAAATTAATTGAGGCGAATCCTGAGTTAATTATTGATCACGCTTTTCAAGATGGATTTGAATTATATGGTCCAAAGGGAATGAAAGAGTGGTTAAAGAATGTTGGAATTGATTTTGTTGAGAATCTTTCTCACTCTCATCATAAGTCTGCAGAAGATGCTGCTGATTATCCAAGCTACCAAGAAATTACTAAATTTCTAAAAGATATTACTGCTAAGTATCCTAAGATTGCGAGTCTTAAGTCTATTGGGAAATCAGTAGAAGGAAGAGAGCTTTGGGTTGTTAAAATTTCTGATAATGTTAATACAGATGAAAGAGAACCAGAGTTTAAGTATATCTCTAGTATGCACGGTGATGAGATCACTGGTAGAGAGCTGACTCAGTTCTTAATCAAAGACTTATTAGAGGCTTATGGTAACGATCCAAGCATCACAGAATTAATTGATAATACTGAAATTTATATTATGCCTTCTATGAATCCAGATGGTTCACAAAGAAGACAAAGAGCAAATGCTAATGGATATGATTTAAATAGAAACTTTCCTGAGTATACACGCAATGACCAAAATACATCGAATAATAGACAACCTGAGACTGTTGCTGTGATGAATTTTCAAAGTGAAAGAAATTTTGCTCTAAGTGCTAACTTTCACGGTGGTGCTGTTGTGGTTAATTACCCATGGGATGCAACTTATTCAAAGCACCCATTTGATAAATTAGTAAAAGATATCTCTCTTCGTTATGCTGGACTAAACTCTGAAATGAGAAACTCTAGAGAGTTTAATGATGGTGTAACAAATGGTGCTGATTGGTATGTATTAAGAGGTGGGATGCAAGATTGGTCTTACGCTTATCATAATGACCTACAAGTTACAGTTGAATTAAGTGATACTAAGTGGCCACGTTATAGAGAGATCCCAGGTTTCTATGATAGAAATAAAGATTCTATGATTGAATATATTAAGGCCGTTCATCAAGGTGCTGGTTTTAAACTTGCTGACCGAAATGCAACGGGTAAAGTGAGTATCATTAAAGTTCTAGGTCCAAATGCTAGTGAACCAAAAGGTAGTTATGGTTTTGGGCATGGAGAATTTTATAAGGTACTTGAAGAAGGTAAGTATCGCTTTAATGTTCTTGTAGATGGTGAGAGTTCAAGAAGATTCTTTGAAGTTACTGTAAAAGAAAATACTGTCTATGTTGATGGTAATTATACTGAATTATAAAATATAAAAGATTCATAAAGTTAAGAAGGGCCTAGTTTAGGCCCTTTTTTTATTTAAGCATTTCTAGAATGATTTTGGCATGCTTTTCACTAACAGGCTGAATGCTTAAGCGAGAGCCTTTTTGTAAGAGCATCAGATCTTTAAGTTTTTTATTCTCTTTTAATTCATCTCTAAGAATAGGGGATTTAAACTTTTTCTTATATTTCACTTCAACGCAAATCCATCGAGGCTCTTCTTTTGTTGCTTTTGGATCGTAGTACTTAGAATTTTTATCAAATTGAGAGGGGTCAGCAATACCAGTTTGATTAATAATTGCTAGTCCATAAATTCCCGTTTCCTTGGTACTGGAATGGTAATAGAGAATAATATCTCCTTTTTGACATTCATCACGCATAATATTTCTGGCTTGGTAATTGCGAACACCTTCCCATAGGCATTTCTTATCTGTTTTTAAATGATCTATGGAGTATTCATCTGGTTCTGATTTAAATAACCAATAATTCATTTTCACCCTTTTTTTATAAGTTAACTAACCGTTATTACAAGATTCTAATTGATTTATTTAATTATAGAAAGTCTCATTATTTCCGATAAGTTAGCTGATGAAAATATACTTATCTTTATTGGCCATTTTTCTAGGGATATTCCAGTGGAATCAGAGTTTCGCACAGACGATTTGTCACAGCGTTTATAGACCTAATATTGGAAAGGCCCATTCAAATAATATGGAAATATTAGCTCAGCTAAATCGCGTTGATAATTCTCTGAGTTTTCTAAATAGACAAGTCAGAAAAAGTGAAGTGCACACAAGTTATTATCAGCAAAAAGTTGTTCGTGATTTTGAAAAAGTAGAAAAGGCACTTTTAAATAATGATGTGAACGCAGCACGAATTAAAATTGGCTCTCTTTATACTAAGGTTCAAACATCGTACTTAAAAGTACTTCAGCATAGTAAGCTTACTAAGGCGTTGAGAGAGGCCCACCAGATTGGACTAATCGATGTTAAGCCATTTCTAAAAGAGAAAGAAGTTGTTGATTATTTAATTGATTTATATGGATCAAGAATAAATAACTTAGATGATATTGCACGGGTATTACGAGAGGTAGAAGAAGATATAATTAAGGATATTCGTGTTCTAGGTAAAAACTTTCAGCGCTATGAGTATTATAGCGAATCACTAAAAAAACTAAAGGGAGCTGGTTATTGTTCAGCTGCTTGTAAGGATTCAATTAAGCTTTTAGAAAAAGAGCTGAGTGTACTTAAAGGTGCTAAGGCCAATATGGTTAATGATTTTATTGGTATGGAAAAATCCATTACCCTAAATAAAGTAAGATCAGTATATGCAAGCCACCCTGAAACTTTATTAATTCAAAGAAAGAAAGAATTATTATTTGAAGGGATAGGTGTCCTTAAAAGATTTGTTGAAAAATATAGTCTTTTACGTAAATTAACTAATTACTTAGCAGATAATTTAAGTCCACGCTTTCGTGGTTTATTTCGCATGTTACGCTCTGTCTTTGATGAACGTTATCTTTTAAAACACTCTAAAGGGATTGAAAGAATTATTAATAGTGAGCTAAGTGCAACTCAAAAGTATCAATTAATGAAATCAGAAGTTCGCGATATAGATGAAAAATTATTTTGGGTGGACTTATCGAGAACTCCTAGTAATAAAGCTAAAAAAGCATGGGAAGAAATTAAGGATGTGGCCAAGAATAAAAACCAAGCGGAACTCAATCAAATGCTTGATGCTCAAAAAGTAGGTGAGGTGCTTGGCAGCCCTAGAAATAGAAATATTAGAAATACTATTCGAATTGTTTCTACATTGGCCCTCGTAGGGGGAAGTGTGGCTTACTTTAGTTTTGAAACAGATGATGATGATAATGGAGATGATCAAGACTTTAATCAAGTTGATACCCAAAATGGAAACTCTATAGATGATTTAAATAATGGAAATTCAATTGATTTAGACAATGGTGAAGATCAAGTAAATGATATTGATAATGATTCCACAACTGTTTTAATCGACTATTTATCACCTGAAGATAGAGAAATCGAAGACTTAATGATTGATTTACTTGAGGTTAACGCTGATATAGAGGCTGAAAAAGATTCCCCTTAGGTCCTAGTGATTTTAATATCCATGTCTTGACTCCGATAAAGAGAATAGGAGTCGCTTATGAAATTTATTGTCGGATTTAGTTTTATTTTTATCTTATCTTGTTCTCAAACAGTTGAAACAAAAAAGTATCAACGCTTTGATAGGGTTAGTTATCTAGAGCAAGGAGCAAGACCAGAGTTTTACTTCTCCCATGATAATCAAAAAAATAATTCAAATAAGAGAGCCCCTGCCAGTGTTGCAGCAATGTCAGATACTGAAAGCGAGGAGTTAACTTCTCTAAGAGCTTTATACTTTAGTTCTATTTGGAAGCAAAAAAAGCAAATGGAAAAGATTCTTAATCTTAAGTCAGATAATTATTGCCCAGCTTTTCATCAAGAAGTTATTTCAATGAAGAACTATACTCCAGAGGAGTTTTTAAGCTTTGAGCAAATGTACTCAAACTTGCAGACAAATAAGAATCCATTAGTTTATCCAATTCTTGCTCTACCTTATGAAGGCTCAGATGTTTATAGCTATGCTGAACAAAATAAATTATCTGTAGATGATTTAAAAGATGCCTTTGAGAATTATTATAAAATTACAGAAAATGAAATTGATAGTCTTTGTGAAACTGGTGTTAGTGATGGTTATTTTATGACCAAGAATTTAACTGACTATTATGTGAATAAAGAGTCTTTTAACTCTTCTTCACGTCACTTAGAAGCAATTCTTAAAACTCCATACGTGGCCAATTTATATGTTATAAGTAGTTTTAAACGCAATAATACCGAGGTTAATATTTCTCTATTAGATAATCTTAATGCAAGATGGTTTATTGGTTACCTTGACAGCTTAAAAGAGGCTAGAAATAATAGGATAGTTAAAAACACTCAAGTAAAGTAAAGGACTAGGCGTGAAAGCTTTTTTAATTTTATCATCACTTATTTTTCTTCTTAGCTGTGGAGCAGAAGTTCCAAGAGCTGATCAAAGCTTTAAGGGTGTTGGAAATTATATCACGCAAGATGAGTCTTTAGTTTTATCAGAAAATGAAAGAAATAAGCTCACAAGCATATGTAGTGCTCTTGGTGCAAAAGAGAGCTACTTTCGCTCGCTAGTTGTTAATAATACTGTCAATGCAACTTATACTCAGGCTTCGTCAGTTTGTGATGCAAGTGAAAGCTCTAGTGATGCAAATATTGAAATTGTTTTAGAAAATAGTGAACTTCAATTTGTTGCTAATGGTGGTAGCGATCCGCTATTTAAGTATGTTGAAGGAAGCTCTAATGGAACTTTAGAAGACTTCTGTGATGCAATTGATTCAGATGATGATATTAAAAAACAAATTGCTAGCGGACAAAGCTTATTAATCGTTAATATTCTCGCTTCTAATTCTTCACAGTGTAGTGGAGATGATATTGATTGTTTAACAGTTGAATACGCATTTAAGACCGATGACGGACGCTATAGAGTAGAGCAAGCGGTAAAATTATCAATTAATACCGATGATTCTGATCGCTATCGTGGTATGGTTAGTAAAAAAGAGTTTGTAGGTCTATGTTCCACTGATTCTTCTAAGAAAACGAAGAAGACAATGACTCTTAAAAGTATTAATTAAGGGCAAGCCCAATCAATTCTAATTTCTTGAACTTGGTTCTTATCAAAGTTATAGATCTTACGACAATAACTACCTATAAAATCAGCTCTTAATTCTTTATTTATTGGACATTCTTGGGTGTTTTCAGAGTACTTAAAAGCAGTCTTAAGATCACTTTGTTTGGGTTCTATAGGTTCAAAGCTTCCATTACTTTTAATGGCCAAGTAATAATGAAAATCTTCGAATTCTTTCATTATAATTAATTTTCCATTTTTAATATAATAAGGAGTGTCTCTTAAGGGTATAATAAATGTTTTTTCTACTTCATTTTTAGCATTTAAAAGCTCAGCCTTTTCAAAAATATGTTTATCATCATTTTCTAATTTTTTTAAAAATCGATAAGCTTCAACTGTTTTAATGCCTTCTTTGGGATTATGTTGACGACAGCGAGATGAAAAGAAAACAGTTTCTTCATCAGTGTCTCTCGTGAAATGATTTAGAGGTAGTCCAAACTTTGAATGAAATCTCTTTAAATTACTAACATTGTTTTTAGACTCAAGTGCCTTAGTAAAGGCGCCAAAGAGAGCACCCATTTCCTCGGTACAGGCCGAATTCTCAAGACAACCTGGATTCTCATGGGCCAGATCCTCATAAGTGATTTCTTTTTTAACTTTTAATCTCTCAATTTGTTTTGTGGTGAGATTTTGTGAAAAAAGTGATGTTGAAAAAATAATGAGTAAAATTGTTTTCATGTCTTAATAATAGCACTATTTGGCCCTAACTCCCTATAAGTTCTAGGTTTTTCTTTACTCAATAAATAATATCTAAATACTTGATATTAATGGTTTTGTTTCAAAAAAATTGGCCCATTTAAATTTTTTTTTCATCCTTATTCTAACAACTTAGAGCTACTTTGATGTGCTATAATTAGCTGGGGGTACAAGATATTGTGCTTGTCATAAAATTGACGATGTCTTTGTACTAGATGTTGTGTTGACGTGAACGCAAAGATCGTTTCTAATATTAAAACAGCGTCTATAAACACCACAAAAAAAAGGGAGAAGTGAAGTGAAAATTAAGCGTCTTTTTACTAGGAAGGGAAAAAGTCCATATGAGGGTATGGATTTCGAGAAAAGAACCAGTGAAGTGAGAAATCTAGATGGTTCATCAAATTCAACGATGGAGGTAACTGTACCGAAGGCATGGTCGCAAGTTGCAACAGACATCATTGCTCAGAAATATTTTCGTAAAACTGGAGTACCTCAGACTGATGAGAAAGGAAAATCAATTTTAGACGATGCTGGGAATCCAGTATTGGGATCTGAAACGGATGCTCGCCAAGTCTTCAATCGTTTATCTGGTTGTTGGAGAACTTGGGGAGAAAAATATAATTACTTTAATTCTAAAGAAGATGCCGATGCGTTTGAGAGCGAATTGGCATTCATGCTTGCAAACCAAATGGCTGCCCCTAACTCGCCACAATGGTTTAATACAGGTTTACATTCTGCTTACGGAATTAAAGGCAAGGCCCAAGGTCATAAGTATGTAGACCCTAAAACAGGTAAGCTTAAAAACTCTACCTCTGCATATGAAAGACCTCAGCCTCATGCTTGTTTTATTCAATCGATCAATGATGACCTTGTTAACGAAGGTGGGATCATGGATCTTTGGTCTCGTGAAGCGAGATTATTTAAGTATGGATCTGGTACAGGAACTAACTTTTCAAATATTAGAGGAGAGGGAGAGTCTCTTTCTGGTGGTGGAAATTCTTCAGGACTAATGTCTTTTCTTAAAATTGGAGATAGAGCAGCTGGTGCAATTAAATCAGGTGGTACTACAAGACGTGCTGCTAAGATGGTTTGTCTCGATCTCGATCACCCAGATGTTGTAGACTTTATTCAATGGAAAGTGAGAGAAGAGAGAAAGGTTGCTAGTCTTGTCACGGGTTCTAAAGTTTGCAAAAAGCATTTAACAAAATTATTTAAAGTTATTAATGATAATGAAGAGCTAGGTGAAGAAAGATTTAATCCAAAGGTTAATAAAGAATTAAAGCAAACTATTCGCATGGCCCATAGTGATAGTGTTCCAATGAACTATATCACTCGTTGTATCGATCTTGCTCGCCAAGGTTTTACTTCAATCACTTTTGAAGAATATGATACTGATTGGAATAGTGAAGCTTATGCAACAGTTAGTGGACAAAACTCTAATAACTCTGTTCGTATTCCAAATAAATTTTTTAAAGCATTAGAAAAGAATGAAGAATGGGAGCTAATCTCTAGAGTCACTGGTGAAACAATTAGAACTATCAAGGCAAGTGAGCTCTGGGAGATGATTAACGAAGCAGCTTGGCAATCAGCTGATCCAGGTGTGCAATTTGATGACACTATTAATGAGTGGCATACATGTCCAGAAGATGGGCGCATTAATGCTTCAAATCCATGTTCTGAATATATGTTCTTAGATGATACTGCTTGTAATCTTGCATCTTTAAACCTTGTGAAGTTTATGGATCCTGTAACTGGTATGTTTGAAATTGATAAGTTCATTCACGCTTGTGAAGTTTGGACTGTTGTTCTTGAAATTTCAGTTCTTATGGCACAATTTCCTAGTGAGGAAATTGCACTTCGTTCTTATCAGTATCGTACCTTAGGTCTAGGCTTTGCCAATATCGGAGCAATGCTTATGATTATGGGACATGCTTATGATTCTGAAGAGGGAAGAAATATCGCTGCGGCCATAACTGCAATTATGGGGGGAACGACTTATAAAGTTTCAGCAGAACTTGCAAGTGAACATGGTGCTTTTGAAAGATACGAAGCTAATAAGAAGCATATGTTAAAGGTTATTAGAAACCATAGACGTGCTGCTTATGCAATGGACAGTAAAGAGTATGAGGGCTTAACAGTTACTCCTCAACCTCTTAATAAGAAGTTTGTTGATAAGTACTTTGTCGATGCTGCCAAAAAGCAATGGGATCTGGCCCTTGAATTAGGTGAAAAACACGGTTATAGAAATGCTCAAACAACAGTTATCGCTCCTACAGGTACAATTGGTCTTGTGATGGATTGTGATACAACTGGAATTGAGCCAGACTTTGCTCTGGTTAAGTTTAAAAAACTTGCAGGTGGTGGTTATTTTAAAATCATTAACCAATCAGTACCTCTTGCACTTAAAAATTTAGGTTATAAGCCAAAGCAGATTTCTGAAATTGAAAAGTATGCTGTTGGACATGGTACTTTAAAAGATTGTCCAAGCATTGACTTTGAAAGATTAAGAAATAAAGGTTTTAGCGATGAAAAAATTGAGGCGATTGAATCAGGTTTAAGTTCTGCTTTTGATATTACTTTTGCTTTTAATAAATACACTCTTGGTGAGGACTTTATTACTAATGCATTAGGGGTTGATAAGAATAAGTTAGATGATCCAGAATTTAATCTCTTAAAAGAAATTGGTTTTACAGATAAGGAAATTGCCATTGCCAATGACTATGTTTGTGGAACAATGACTGTAGAGGGTGCACCTCATTTAAAAGAAGAACACTTAAATGTTTTTGATTGTGCTAATAAATGTGGGAAATATGGTAAACGTGTAATTAGCTATGAAGGTCATATTCGTATGATGGCCGCATGTCAGCCTTATTTATCAGGTGCAATTTCAAAAACTATTAATATGCCTAATGAAGCAACAGTAAGTGATATTGCAAATGCTTATCAATTATCGTGGTCTTTAATGACTAAGGCCAATGCCATTTATCGTGATGGTTCTAAGCTTTCTCAACCACTAAATGCATCTGCATTTGAAGACCTAGGTCTCATGGATGATATGGATGAAATGCCTCAAACTGAGAAGGTAAATGCAGTTGCTAAGAAAATTGTAGAGAAAATTATCTATAAAGAAGTTAGTTCCAGAAAAGCTCTTCCCAATAGAAGGCTAGGCTATACTCAAAAAGCCAGTGTTGGTGGACATAAAGTTTATCTAAGAACTGGTGAGTATAATGATGGAGCACTTGGTGAGATCTTTATTGATATGCATAAAGAAGGTGCTGCTTATAGATCGCTGATGAACTGTTTTTCAATTGCAATTTCACTTGGGCTTCAATATGGAGTTCCACTAGAAGAATTTGTTGAGGCATTTACGTTCACTAAGTTCGAACCAAATGGAATGGTAACTGGTCACGATAATTTAAAAATGGCGACATCAGTAATTGATTATGTTTTTAGAGATCTTGCTTGTAAGTATCTAGGACGTCATGATCTTGTTCATGTAAAGCCAACAGAGCTTGAAAGTGATAAGATCACTGGTGAAACTAAGAATGATGAGCCACTTTTAGATATAATTGAAAAAACTGAAACTCATCACGCTGATGGAACAGTTAGTGTTGAAACTAATAAAGTATATTCTCGCGAAAGAGATGCTGGAATGGTGAATACACAGAGAAAAATGCAAGAAGCGAAAATGAAAGGTTATGAAGGAGAGTCATGTCCTGAGTGTCAGTCATTTACGCTTTTAAGAAATGGTAGTTGTATGAAATGTGACACCTGTGGGTCGACAACCGGGTGTTCATAAATAAAGAGGATGAGTCTCTAATGTGCGTTAACCCCGCCTAGAGACTCATGGCCTTTAAAAGCTTTGAAAGTCATTGGTAAGATTTAAAGCTAAGTTAATTATGTGAGAGGCCTAAACACACTTCTTCACATAAAATGTCCTGCACGACACATATTTTGTTAAAGGAGCAGCGATTGTTGCTCCTTTTTTTATACAAATCCACTTGTTCTCAAAAATTAAAGCAATTGTGCTCAAAATCCGAAAAGATACTATGCTAAGTATTTTTGAATATATTGATGTGGTAAAATTTCTAGAGGATGCTTTAGAAGATAAGAAGAGTCGCAATCAGTCTTTGACTATAACGAAGTACCACTTGGTTTTGAATTTCCAATTGAGCCCTAAAACCTATTAATATCATATCTTTCTAGGTATACTTTCTTTATAAAGAAAGAGAGGTTTTGAGTGGAATTGTCAACTTTAGGAAGTAAGTACATCAACTTCCCAATTAACTTTCTAGATGTTTTATCTGCTATTTTACTAGCTTGTGCATTGTCTTTGGTTGTTAAGTTTGTTTATAGCTTTAAACATAATGATAGTGCATCTGACTGGAGACTACAGGACCAGTTCTATTTATTAGGGCCTATTATTAGTGTGATTATGTTATTTATTGGATCAAATTTGGCCCTCTCAATAGGTCTAGTTGGTTCTTTATCCATAATTCGATTTCGTTCTGCCATTAAAAGTCCCATGGATTTAATTTATCTTTTATGGGTTATTGCTATTGGCCTAGGTGCTGGTACTTTAAATTATATTCATATTACGAGTGCAACACTGATTCTTTGCTTTATTGTGATTATAAAGAAATTGCTTTTTAAAAAGAATGAATACAAAGTTTTTAATTTGTTAAGCATTACTGGTAAAGGTGATGCATTCAAACAAGTCAGTGAACGCTTTAAGTCCTTAGATGAAAAATCACAATTACTTTCCCACAACCTTATGGATGAAGAATTTGAAAGCTCTTACCGTGTGACAAGTGTTGAGAGTATTGATGAACTGATGACAGATATCAAAAGTATTAATGGTATTAAAAGTGTGACTTTAATTAATCATGACAATATCTTTAATAAATAAAAAGGATAGAAGAAATTTATTATTAATTCTTCTCATCTTTAATTTATGCCTTTTGGCCTTTCTTCTCATGAGCTCCTTTGTTGGAGAGGAGAAGAGGCATTCTAATAATTTAAATATTAAAAAGTACTTATATCACTATCCAGATCATGACATTCAAGAGCTAAGCTTCAAAAAACAAGAGAAAATTACCAATGAACTAAATTTTGCAAGAAGTTTTATTAAATTAACTCATGTAAGAAACACTATTGAATTAGAACTTTTAGTTGATACTCTAGCTCCCTTTCTTATTGAAGAAATTATCTTTGAAGATGAGGCTCAAGTAAAAGCTGTTTATATTAATGATAACAAAATAGACTTTGAAACAACTGAGAAGGGAGTTTTACTCAATAGTCATAATAACTTTAAGCATAAGACTTATAGACAAGATAAGCTCTCTCCAATCAATATAAAGTTAGAGCTAGAGAACAAAAGTAAATTTTCAAGTATAAGCATTAAAAACTTATATAATCATAAAAACATTTCCACTAAAGTTGTCGAAGTCCTACAAAACTCAAAAGAAGTTGAAATAATTAAAAGCAGGACTTTTACAAAGGGAGTCTATAGGTTTAAGCAGAACCTACTTATTCCAAAGGACGCAAAGGTTAAGTTTATTGGGGATGTAACCTTTTTAATGGATGAAAGTACCTTTATAGAAAGTTATGCAAGCTTTACCATCAATGGACAATTAAATATCAAACCACTTAAGCATAGCTGGGGCAGTCTTAGTTTTCATTTTATTAATGGGGAAATGAAAAATATTAATATTCAAGGAAGTAAACGTGGAATCGGCACTAAAGGTTATTATGATTGTGCCCTTTGTTTTTATGAGTCTTCTGTTGATTTAAAAAATATTCGTCTACATGATAATAATGTCGAGGATGCTCTATATGGAGTGAAATCAAGCATGAATGTCAGTAAACTCAGTGTTAGTAAAATTACAAGTGATGGCTTTGACTGTGATTTTTGTGAATTAAATATTAGTGATAGTCAGTTTACTCAATCATTAGGGGATGGCCTAGATATTTCAGGAACTAAGTTTTATGTAAATAATTGTGTCTTTGATCAAAACCAAGACAAAGGTTTTAGTGTTGGTGAAATGAGTGAGGGCCTCATTAAAAATAGCTATTTTAAACGTAATAATATCGCAATTGCAATTAAGGATGGTTCGAAGGCCAAGGTCACTAATTTGAGTTACCTAGATAATAAACAAAACCTGGTAAAATATATAAAAAAGAATATTTATTCTCAACCGGAAGTCATTTATGAATAATCGGTTTGAAGAAAAATTTAAAATTCAAGCAGTAAGTTATCATCAATTTATGCTAAGAAATCGTGCTCTTTTATTACGTGATCACGAAGCATTAAGATTTAACCCAAGCCATATCTACCAGGTTAACTCTCTTTATTTTGATACCCCAGAGCTAGTTTCTTATAATCAAAAAGTAAATGGAGATCAGTATAAGTATAAATTACGCTTGAGAGATTATGGCACTGAAGTAAAATTCTTAGAACTTAAACTAAAAGAAGGATTAAGTGGAAGTAAAGTTCGCGTTCCTTATTCCAATTTAGAAGATTCTTATAAACAAATTCTTTCTAAATTAAATTCAGAGACAATTGTTAAATTTAATCTGCCACTAATTGCTCATAGCTTTAATCCTACGCTCTATGTTAGCTATCAAAGAGAGGCATACCGTTTATTAACAGATAAAAATGTAAAACTTAATATTGATCGAGATATTAAAGTACGCAAGCCAAATCATAAAAGTGAGGTCTCACTGCCTGAAGGTTCAGTTTTAGAAATAAAGTATGTGGATCATGCACTAGATAAAAAATTATGTTTTCAAAATGAGAAAATAGAATTTAGTAAGTATCAACGAGGAGTGGAATATGTCTACTTTCTCTAATAAGTTATTACTAACTATTTTATTATTAGTCATATGTGCTAACACAAGCATATTGCTAAGTACAAAGAACTATACACTTTTAGATAATTTGAAAAGTTTCTTTACCCAATATCATAAAGAAGAGTCTGTTCAATATAAGCTTACCCTGTCTACTCAAGATACCCGTAAACTTAGATCATGGGAGCTCTTTGATGATTCTGAAAAATTAAATAAGGCAAGGCTTGAGGGAGAGATGTGCTCTGGTAAAAAGTGTACGAAGGTAAAAGTTAGATCGAAAGGGGACTTAAGTCGACACTGGGAAAGTAAGAGGAAATCTTATCGCTTTAAGTTTGATGATCATTCTTTTATGCAAGCTGATATCGTTGATTTCACCCTTGCAAAAGATCGATACTTTGAGATTGAGTACCTAGCAAAAAGTTTAGGGGATAAGCTTGGACTTATGCAATTGCCTTATGAAATGAGTTTAATGAGTATAAATAATAGCCATAAAACATTGTACTTAAAAAGCTTAAAGTATACGAAAATAAATATGGAAAAATATCTAAGGGAGTATACACATATTGTTAGGCTTAAAAACTTATGGTTGCCTAATCTAAAACAGGCAAATATTGGTACTTTCTACTATGGTTTTAATGAAAATATATATTACTTTAATAAGTGGCGTGAATATGAGCAGCTTTATACCATTGAGCCGGAAAGAAATATAGAAGATGTTACTTATCAACTCTCTCAAGGACTTAAGTGCATACGTGATGCTTGTCCCCAATTACAGGCGCACTTTCACTTGGAGTCTTTTGCTAAGTGGCTAGCAGTCATCAGTATCTTTGGTAGTTATCATGCAACATTAGGGGATAATTTATTCTTTTTATATAATAAGGCACAAAGAAACTTTTCACCTATCGTAAATGATGTACTCATTCGTCCTATCAAAAGTAACTTTGATATTTGGCTTATTAATATGCAAAGAGGTAATGGGTTTATTAATAGTCTTTTTCAAATTAAAGCATTTGAGTACTTATTTAAGAAAAAACTAAAAGAGCTTATGGACTTAGATATTTTAAAACTTCGAAATCAAATCCTAAAAAAATATTCTCAATTTTATGAGTATAGTAATACTTCACCATTTCTTATCAAGCGAGGTATTGAGGGGCGAGGTCATGTTCTAAGTAATAATTTAAAAAAGATTGAGGAGTACTTGCAATGAAACTCATCCTCTGCAGTCTTATTTATTCCTTTGTTAGTTATTCTTTTACAATAATAGCTCATAAGGGCTTTCATAATAACCATGCCAATGAATATGGAAAATGTTCTACTTTAAATTTGATTGATATGGGCGCTGAACATGGTGAGAATACTTTTGCTGCAGTTGAAAAAGCACTCTTTTATGGTGCTGATATGGCCGAAATTGATTTACAATTAACTAAGGATGGAAAATTAGTTGTTTTTCATGACTCTGAACTCACTTGTAAAACCAATGGAAAAGGGAAAATAAGCGATTATACATTAAAAGAATTAAAGAAGCTGGATGCTTATTATAATTTATCTTTTGATGGTGGGAAATCTTATCCCTTAAGAGGCAGAGGAGTTGGAGAAATAAGAGAGCTTAGTGAGTATATTAAAAAGTTTCCTCATACTCCTTTTCACTTTAACCCAAAGAGTAAAACAGATGCTGAGCTGGATCGGCTCATTGATATTCTAAGATTAATGAGTAAGGAGAGTAGAAGTAAATCTGCCTTTTGGGGAGCATTTTGGCAGTATAAGAAAATAAAAAAGGTCTTTCCTGAGTTTAATATCTTTTTAACAAATGGATGGCAAACATTGCATTGTCTTAATTTTGTAAGAATTTGGCCTTTAATTCTAAGTTGGGGGATTTTCCCTAATTCTTGTAAGTGGTATAATAATATTACGATTGATTTAGATGACTACTTTCCATATGGTTTTGAATATTATTCTCAATACTTTATTAAAAATGGTATTCATCTATGGGGGTATAATGTTATCGATCCATCACAAGCAGAAAAACTTAAAGACTTAGGTTGGGCAGGAGTGATAACTCCAAATATAAAGGCTTTCTATGCAAAGTAAGTATATTGATTATTTTAACGAGGGAAAGGTTAAGTTACTTAAAAGTGAGTTTGACTCAAGTGAAATTCTCAATGAAGTAAGTCTAATCTTACATTCAGGTCATTTGAATAAGAGAAACTTATTTTTCTTTAAAGAAGGAAAGGGGCTTTCTCTTCCTGAGATTAAATCATTTGATGTAAACTTTATTAAGAATCCTTTATCTATGGAAGAGCTCACAAGTGCATTTTTTACTAAAGGTTATGGCCTACAATTAAGAAACTTACAATCGATTAGTCGTTACTTTTATATTGAAAGCTTAAAAGCATTTCGTGCAACATTTAGTTTGAATAATTTTAATCTATACATGAATAAGTCACAAACTAAGTCTTTTAATAAGCATGCTGATCCTTACTTTTCATTGATTTATTTCTTAGAAGGAAAAAAAGAGTGGCAATTTGATGATGAAACTTTAGTAACAGAAGAAGGTGATATTTTACTTATTCCTAAAAAGGAACATCACAACGTTTCAACTTTGACTGAAAACTCACTGCATATCACAAGTAGCTTTTACTCTCTGCCTCTTGATAAAGGACAAGAGCTCGATTTTCCAATACAGTCTCAAACTCAAGCTGATCAAATTTACCAAGTAATGCAAGCTTTCTTTATTAGTAATTTTTCACATGAGTTTCAATTTGCAAATCTCTTTGATCGCTTTGAACAAGTGCATCAGAATTATATGTTTTATCATTTATCCAAGCCATTACTATTTATAGTTGGCTATGGAGAGTTAGGATTTAATAATAGAGAAGAAATGTTATCTATGTGGGAAAAGCTTAGTCCAACAGAGAAAAGTTTAGACTCTCAAATTGCGCAAGAGGTAAGAGATAGATTCAAAGCATAGTGAAATACTTTCAATTATTAAAAAGTTTAATGATCTTGAGCTATGGATAATTGGCTCGAGTGTTCATAAAAGATGGGAAGCAAGAGACCTTGATTATATTGTTATTGGTAATAAGAAGTCTTTTCTATTAGCGAGTCAATCACTATTAAAGCTTAAGACTGATATGGATTATTCAATCGCCTTTATTGATGAAAGAGAATTTGACTATAAGCTTAATGCTCTTCAAAAAAATTATATTTTAATTGCGTCTCTTTATTATAATGGACAATGCTTATCAGAAGAAAAAGTGGCAAAGAAGCTAGTTGAAATAAGCTTAACTGAATTAAGGTTTGCTCGATTATTGCAAAGTTGCATCGATCTTCTGCTTTGGAATAGAGATGGATCAATTAAAAACATCACTAATTTAAAGATCAATATCCTCTCAATGTATTGTGAAGATAATGAGCACATAAAAACCAAGGCGGATATACTGAATTCTTGCTCAGATTCGGCCTTAGAAAGCTTAGAAAAAGAAGAGTATACAATTTATTTTGAAACCCTTAAGGCCAAGTATCAATTGTACTTAGAAGAGTATCAAACACAGCTCTATCTCGATGATATAGATCCCATAAGTATTGGGAGTATAAAAAAATTATTTCCAGACTGGGTTGTTGCCGATAAAGATATCGTTATCAGTGCAAAGTCTTTTATTACAAGCTTTTTTTCTAAGTAAAATTGTCGGCTATGGTTTAAAATTATTATTTAGAATTAGTCTTTTATGTTAGAATGATACTATGAATTTTAATGATCAAACCAAGTTTAAAATTGAAGAAACAGTAGCATTTGTTAAGGATCAAGCTAAGGATCAGTATAATATTATTTTGCTCGATTCAGCTGATGAAGATGATGCAGATAAGGTTTTTATTGCAAAGGGTACAAGCTTTCATATTTGGGAAAATATTATCAATGAGAAGACATATGCCCAATTAATGGATTATATGCAAAATACTTTTGAACCTTTTGGTGAAGTCGAAAAGCAACAAGTTGATGAATTCTTGACGAAAGTTATTCAAAAGGGATTTGTAATATGCCAAGACTAGCATTTATCGTCTCTAATGAATTTGATTGGCATTCAATGAAAACAATACAGAGTAATCTGATTGAGACTATCAAAGGACATGTTTCAAAAAAAGAAAGTAAGTTTTTTTTTATTCAGAAATTAAGTTAGTAGAAGACTTTGACCCAGATTATTTAATCTTTCTAACAAATTATCCTCATCCAAGTTCCTTTATTCATAAGCTATCGAGCAATTTATTAAATAAGAATTTTATATTTTTCACATACGGGGATTTTATAATGCATCTCGATCAGTGGGAAGTTTGCTCTCGCTTACTTAAGAGTGCTCATGTAAAGTTTATATGTGCCAACCAAAGACACCAAAGAGTGCTAGAGTCCTTTATTGAAGGTGATTTTTACACTAGTTTTTATCCATTTGTTGTGAGTTCTGCTAAGGCCGAGTCCTCAAAGAAATTAAAAGAGAAGTATAAAATATCAAAGACGGATAAGGTTTTGATATACTCTGGCCGATTATCGAGTCAAAAGAATATAGCTCTTTTAATTAGTGAATTTAATAAGCTTGGAAAAGATTATAAGCTGCTCCTTTGTGGGCACTATGACGATATCATAAATGAGCAAAGAGAACTTCATTACTTACCAGGTTTTAATTTTTCCATGATTAATAAGGAAATCAAAAAGCTAAATCTAGATCAAAAAAGGGTATTTTATTGTGGTAACTTAGATCGTTCAGAATTATTAAATCATCTTCAAATAAGTGATATCTATATATCATTGAGTACTTACTTATTAGAAGACTATGGAGTTGCACCCCTTGAAGCGTATATGTCTGGGTGCTCACTATTGCTTAGTAATTGGGGTGGGTATAATTGCTTTGATAGGTTTGATAATGTTTCATTATTAGAGAGTTCACTTACAGATTCAGGATGTTGGATTGATTTAAGCAATTTAAAAGCTAAGCTAGAGGAATTACTTACAAAGAATAATGATAATCAAGTTGGGGAGATTGAAAGTAAAGTAAATCAAAGTTTCTTAACAGGTTTTAATGAACTAATTCAAGCTCGGAAAAAAGGATTTAAACTTAAAACAAAGAAAAACACATGGAATCTTGGGGATCAAAGAGCGAGTTTACTTTATTACCAACACTTTAAGTTCTTAGGTAGTCAGAAAGAGCTCTCAAAAGATTTTACTAAGTGTGAAAACTATAGTGAGCTTGCACGTAAGACAACTTTTCTTCCTAGCGAGAAGGCACGTGAAAAATATCATTCACATGCCCTGAGTAAACACTTTCTTAATTATTATTCAATGGATATTATGCCTTGTTTTGTTGATACTCTTTTAACAAATGATGTTTATTCATATCAAAATTTCTTTTTAAGAGATGCTGAACTTAGTGAAAGAGATTTAAATGAATTAAAGCTTAAATATCCAAGTGCAGGTTTTTATTCTACTCATAAGTTATTACAAAACTGTGAGTTAGTTCAAAGAGAGTGCTCTGAAAAGAAGTCCCAAGATACTATTGTTCTCTCAATTGCTATTGATGATATAAAAAAATATAAAATTGAGTTAGATAATTTAAAAGACAGTTTAGGTAATTATAAAAAGATATTAGTCATAGATGAAAATAAAGAACTTTTAGAAGGAGCTTTGAATTACCTTCAACTTAAGAGTTATGAGTGCTTAAAAACAATAGGTGAGTGTAAGAGGATTAAGTCGGGCCAGGCGGATTTTTATTCATTAATGGATAATAAATTATGTCTAGACTCATTTATTCAATATGATTTTTTAAGTAGAGGTTTTAATCAAATTAATCTCCCTAAAGCATCTCAAATTGACTTCTCTTTTTCTCCATATCATGGCCTAAATATTCTAAAGGCACAGCAATGAAAGCTTATGCATTTATCATAGGTTCTCGTAAAACTCAGGAGCATCTAGAAGAAAGTGATTTAGATATATGCCTAGTTTTTGAAAAGCATCCACAGATTATTGATATAAAAAAAGAAACACTAAAATTGAATATGCGTTATCAGTCCAATGAGTGCGATATTCTGCCAATTTGCTTAGAGAGCGTGAATAAAAAATTATGCCTTAGTATTCCAAGCTATCTGAGTCTAGTAAGTTTATATGCACAAGATGAACTTCCTTTTTCAATTCTATCTTTAAGTGATGAGCAAATATATCATAGTGCCACTCTTAGTATGTTATTGCGCTTCTATGATATTTGGGGGCATGGTAATAAGGTTGTATCAACAAAGAACTTAAAAAGATTAATATGGCTAAGTGAACTGCATAAAACTCGTGAGAATATTATTTTCTCACAAGCTTTTACTGAAAAGGGTGCACTTTATGAAGAGCTTAAATTAAAACAAGCCCTCAGTTTGCAACAATGGTTAGATATTATCAATAAACGATTAGATGAATTAGTAGAGTACACTAGAGAGAGTAATTTCTTAGTGGATTTTGATCATGTTGATTTATTTTATATAAATAGAACGCATTTTTATCAATGCGGGGCGATTTCAGATAAAGTCTTAGTGAATTATTCCATAGATGAACTAGTAAAAGGTTTTAGAAAGTATATACAAGCTTAGTAACCACTACCTCGTCCATCAATAGCGAAAACCTCTAATACTTCGTCGATTTTTTCACTAATTTGCTCTTCTAATAGCTCTGGCTTTTCAAAGGCCAATTTTTCTTTTGGTTCCAACATACATGCTCCTGATCTTATTCTATTATAACATTAAAAAAAGTCTATTTATGAGTTTATTTTACCCATATAATAGTACTATGTTTAATATAGTCTTAACAAGTACTTGTAATTTAAGCTGTAATTATTGCTTTGCAGAGAAATTTATGGGGGAAGATGCCCTTAGTAACCTCCCTCCAGATAGGCTTATAACTGAGCCAAACTTCGATTATATCCTCAAATTATTGGCAGATTCCAAGATTAAGCATGCATCTTTATTAGGAGGAGAGCCTACACTGCACCCACTTTTTAATAAATTCGCCAAAAAAGTCATCTCTCAAGGGCTCTATCTAAGTGTGAAGACCAATGCAATGTGGAATCGAGGCTTTTTAAAGCTTTTTGAGGGGGTAGATATGGATAAGCTCAATCTACACATTAATATTAATGGCCCTGAGCACTTAGGTGATAAGGAGTGGGAAAAGGTTCAAAAAAACGTTAGAGAGGCTTCTAAGCACTGTCAGAGCATCGTTTTACAGGTTAATATCACCAATATTAATTTTAAATACCAAGAAATTCTTAAACTCGCTAAAGAAATTAAGGTTGAGGGAATTACCTGGAGTCCTGCAGTTCCCATTTATAATTATTCAAAAAATGAGTCATTAAATAAGAGTGATTACTCACGACATCTAAGTCATAGGCTGATGCAGATGTTTGAAGAGTGCGCTCAAAATAAAATACCAGTTATGGGCCTGCATGGTCCAACACCATGTATGTTTTCTAAAGAACAATTAAAGTGGCTTAATGAAAATCAAATTACAATTAATAGTCATTGTTTCCCTGTCTTTGATATTTTTCCTGATCTAACAACTCACTATTGCTTTCCTTTAAAAGATTTTCAAAAGCATATTAATTTAAAAGACTATAAATCAATGAAGGCTGTGGAGTATGCCCTTCAAAAAGATGTACAACTTATTAGACCAAAAGTTTACCCTTGGAAAGAATGTGTTAGCTGTGAGTTCGCCCTTGATAATTCTTGCCAAGGAGGGTGTATGGCCGCCTCTGACTTTTTAAAAGAGTTTGAAAATATGCCATTAGATATCTTAGAAGATATTCCACATAAAGTGTATGATAGTCAGGCCTATGAGGATAAAAAGTTTTTGAGATGGGACTTTGAAAAAGAATTCTTAGTCTATCACTCTCAGTATGCTGAAATTTATAAAGCTATTGTAAAAGCTATAAATTCAAAAAATTCGATACAAGAAATTATCACTAAAGTAGGTGATGGTAGTGAGTTGATGGCAAATTATATCCAATTAATAATTAAGAATATGCTCTTTGAAAGATATATCGTTTTCATTCCACGCCAGCACTCTCAGATGCGTGATAATCCATTTGGAACTAAGTAGCCGCACTCGCTAACACTTTATTTCTTTGCTTTTCCTCATAGTCTCTTAAAAATGGGATAAACATTGTAATTATAAATAGAGAATAAAAATGTCCATGAGTTGAACCATTGATACTAAAAATAACGTAGAGAACACCAAGAAAAAATCCATAAAGCATACCAAGCTTTTTACTGCGAGGGGTGGTGGCAGGATCATTAATCATATGAAAACAAAATATAAGTAGGATAGGGTTAAGTGTGAGTTCTATAAAAACAGAAGGTGCTAGCATTCTATCAATGAAGACTCCACGCAGCCAAAAACTTAGAGACATCCCTATAAGGTACATAATAGAAATATGTAATGTTCTTGAGTTGATTGCATTGATTAAGCCACTAATCAAAAAGTACACACCTACAAACTTCATACCTGAGAAGACATTAGATATTCCTGTTATCCAATTAGGAAATAATAAAATGGTTACAGTGATACCAAAGTTTGATGGGTTAAATATATGTCTTCCTTTATACAGGAGTAGTGATTTAGATACTGCGGATAAAACTCCAGCTAATATATATGGCCAAAAGGCTATACTATAACAAAGGGTACATATAGATGGAGAGATGATTGCTGCAGGTAGGAATGAGTTTTTCTTTTTATGAAAGAAATGACCTAGAAATTTATCGGTAACGAGTGTACTGAGAAAGGTAATGATGGTCACAGTATGTGGCCTTTCGTGATTAAATATTTCTAGGGCAATAATGGAGTAACTCCAAAGCATCATAAACTGTAAACGACGAGGATCGTTTTTATAAAACAAGAAAAAATTAGTAATTAATTTCATAATATTTCCCAGTCTTAAATGTTCCATAATTCTCAGTTTTACCATCAGGCCACTTTACGAGAACTTGAACGTCATCATTACTTTCCAGTCCAAAGTGTATTCTCGGATCAGAAGTCGATAAAAGACCTGAACGGCCTCCAGTATTCCAACGAAAATATTGTTTTTTATTTTGCTTAATGAGAACACGAGCGCCAATGGCCTGCTGATTAGTCTTGCTACTCTTTAGTGTAAATCCAATCCATTGCTCTTTAGAATTTGTAAGAGTGTTTTTAAAGTAGTGTACCGGTCCATTATTGGTCGTTACAAAAAGGTCTAAGATTCCATCATTATTAGGATCAGTGGTGATAACACTTTTACCATTCCAAATTTTTACATCTGAAAGTTCCTTAGATACATTAAAAAAGAATTCATTTTTATGATTTAAAAATAAACAATCCTGCTGATTAAAACGTGAGCCTCTAAAAATAAGCTTGGTCCAGTTTCTAATATCTTGAGTAATACGACCGGGGAGAGCTGTTAAAAACCATTCATAATAAAAATTTGATTTTTGATTTAGACTTGGAAAAGAGTAAGAAAACTTAGCATACCTTTCATTTTCTTTCTCAATATAGTGTTTGCGAGGAGCTGCATATCCATTTGCGATATAGAGATCTTCTAGTCCATCAAGGTTAAAGTCACCATGAGCTGCACCCCATGCCATTCCACAGTCATAGAGATTGTATTCCTTAGCCTGATCTGCGATATCTTCTCTTTGTCTCATCTGCCAAAAGAAGTTTCCATAGAGAGCATACCCATGACCTACGTATTGATTAGAAATGTATACACCTGGTTTTTGTTCACCTAAATCTAATAAGGAGACATTCATTCCATAACGCCTGTCAGGAACATTAAAGATATCTGAAATATCTTTAAGCTTGCCATCCTCTAGGCGATAGATTGTATCTGGGCCATAATCATTGCTAATATAAATCTCATAATTTCCATCATCATCTAAATCTGCAAATGAAGCATCATAACTCCAATGAGGATCACCACCTCCAACACTTTGAGTGACATCCTTAAAGGTATTATCTCCCATATTCTTATATAAAGTATTAATGCCACCATTATCAGCATTGTGAAGATTATTAATGTAAACATAAGGGTCATTTTTATGAATCAGATCTGATTTCCCCCAATAGCGTAGGACATAAAGATCAAGTAATTTGTCTCCATCATAATCAAAGAAGATGGCGGCCTGTGAGCTATCACATTCATAGAGTTTGCTTTCTTTAGAGAAGTCTTGAAAATGACTACCTTCATTTATAAAAAACTTAGCACACCCTATACCTGAGACATAAAGATCTAGATCTCCATCATTATCAGAATCAAAAAAGACGGGGACTAGTCCAAAAAAGTCTTTATCACTTATTGTATCGAGACCGTATTGTGCTGCACTCTCGGTAAATGATTTTCCATCGTTTGATATATAGAGGTGACTTGGTTCTTCTGCTCTAGAGCTGACAACAAAAATATCCATATACCCATCATTATTAATATCAACACTCGCTGAACCTGGGCCCTGGACTAAACTATCTACACGGAAATAAGCAATAGGAGAAATTTTAGGTGGTTGATAATTAAAGTTTATTCCTATTTGCGAAGTGATATCTTTAAAAAAGAAATTCTCACTTTGAGACTTCTTTATAAAACTCTCTTTCTCTTTAGAATCGATTAAACGATAGGGGATAAAAAACTGATATTCACGTATAAAGTATCCGGCCAGTAGAACAATACCACCAAAGATCAAAAACAAACTCTTGCTCTTATTTTCTTTTAAATTAAACATATTTAGATTTTAACATAAAACCAAGTTTCATTAGAGATTTTATGACTTGATTTTTTGAGTCAGATATTAAGACTTAGTAAGCTTTTCACTCAGCTTCTTGGCACTTTCTCGTCTGGTTTTTGCATTTTCATAACGACGCTTTTCATCTTCACTTTCTGGCTCAAGTCTTGGCACTTCCATGGGACTACCAAATTCATCTAGGGCCACAAAGGTTAAATAGGCCTTAGTGCATTTACGTGATTTTCCAGTAAAGGGGTTTTCTGAATCAACTCTTACTCCAACAGTCATAGAGCTCTTACCCACATAGTTTAAAGAGGCCATTATTTTTACATGATAACCAAGTTTAATAGGAGAGATGAAGTCGATATCAGAAATATGCACAGTCACTACTGGGTTCTCACAATGTCTTTGTGCCACCATCGCAGCTGCAATATCCATCCAAGACATAATGGTTCCACCAAAGATTGTTCCATGAACATTTGTATCTCCTGGCATGACCATTTGACGCATCATAATCTCAGTTTCACTTGGGTTCTTAGTATTTTTCATGAATAGTAAAGTTCCATTTTAATTTCCGTCACCACCAGCACAGTAAAGGTGGTGATTCCAACGAAAGCCTTGTTCAAAAGTTTGGTAACCAGCAGGGACATTATTAGCATTCCCTGTATCAAATTGTGAATCAACGATTCCAAATACTTTTGGTTGCTGACCAATAATAACATTTGGTCTTGGCTCTGGATCATAGTCTCCAAAAGCTCCACCTTGGCGAACAGTACCGCCTGAGTCACTATCACCGCTATCACAGTATAATTGTCCAAGCTCTCTCAGCTTATTTTGTACTTCAACAGTTGTAAGAGGTTCACCTGTACGTGTATCAAAGTCTTCAGCTTCAAGTATGTCTGTTCCTTCTCCAGAAACAAAGCGGTTAAAATAAACATTTAAATCGGCACCAACTGGAAGTTTACACTCTAAAACATCATCAATATTTCCAAGGTCTTCATCTTGAGCATTACCAGTAGTCACTGTTCCTGCATAACCCGAACAACACATAGTTTGTTCACCATCACTTACTCGAGAACCAAGTGGCAGACAACATTTGAACTCATGAGATGAGAAAATTTGAGGGTGGTCAACTTCTTCGCTAGTTGCCACTCTTTTTACATCATCATCATAATATTCATTCGGATCATAAGTATTACTATTACTAGCGTCACCATTTACATCCCAGTTTCCAAGTGCAGCTGGATCTCTAAATGTTCTCTCAGAGTTCATCCAGTCAAAAGAGGTGAGGATACCATTATTATCTCCACCGTTAGATGTATTATCTAGTTCTGGTTTAAAAAGACCTGGAACCATTTTTTGATAATTATCATTACAGAAAAGTGGCTCGTAAGTCATTTGAGGAATACCTAGGTATTCAAAACGAGCTAGTTTTTTTAGATAGTAAATTGCATTTCCTGGTTTTGAGCTTCTTCTATGGTGAAAAATATCTTCTTCTCCCAGACTAGCATCATCTAAGGCACCACCGCGAATCGATTGTTGCAATGATTCCCAAGCCAATGTTCCCGCGGCAAAGAATTTGATATGCAGTGAAAGTACATTTGGATTAGAGTAGTATTGCTCTTCTTCATCATCAGCAATATCATCAGGACAGCTGGCAGTACCAACATAATTATCAGTCTCACAAAGAACTTCTGGAACATATGATACTCTTAACTCTCTCGTTCTTTGATCATACATAAAAGCACAAGTAGAGTTTGACTCATTAATTCCAGCAGTATTTAATTTTAAATTCCAAGTGTTTTCATTAAAACCAAATGGACTACATAATCCACCCCATGAGTTTGGATTAGTATCACAATTATAATTACTAATATTAGAGTCTGGAATATAAGCACAGTTTACAAAAGTATCACTATTGTCATGACCAGGTCTCGACATTGCAATTTCTAGTGGAAATGGATTCCCATTCTCACCAATACCAGGAAAAGGAATAGGTGAAGGAGTTGGAGTGTTTACATCCCAGTTAGCATTTGGAAAAGTAATAAATGATGGAATTCTTACGGCAATCATTTGTCTAAAGTTTCCGTCATACCTTTCACTAAATGGGTTAGTAAAATCCATAACAGTGCTATCTTGATTCGCGTATGTATCAGTTGCAAAAAAGCCAAAGAAAGAATGTGTCCATTCATCAGCTGTCCAGTCATTCTTAGGATTTCCATCTGTACCCTGAGCTAGGTTAGAGTCAATTTCCATTTTAAGGTCAAAGTCTCCATCGAGTTCAGGCAGTTGTGGAGAATCATCACCACCAAAGTCAAAAGTGTATTGGGCACAACCTGCACCTGTTTGAGAAGGATCAACACAGATATAAGGAAAGTCTTGATTGATATCTCTCTCTTTCATATCAAATGCTTCAGGATACTCTGTTAAATAAAGTGGTGTCTTATAATTGAGACATTTAAACTCACTAACATCTAAGTTTAGACGATTTACTGACCAGTCATTTGTACCATCAGCAAACTTTCTAACCCAGCCACCGCCACAGCAAGTTCTACCTGCTGCTTCTGAAACTGGTACCCATTGTCTATCATCAGTAATTTTCACATCACCAGTTAAATTACCTGCACTGTCTCTTTCCGTATTTGCATTAGGACGAATAAGTGTCTCAGCAACGAGAGCACCATTTGCTGTAAAATCAGAAGTACTCATTAGAGGAGATGCGTTCATATAACGAGAGTAGCGTCTAGGATCATTAGGGTTAACACCACCATAAATATCAGTTCTAAGCCCTTGTGACTCAGTAACATTAGGCATATCTTCTGAATAAAGAGTGATATCATTTCCAACTTCACGACAACATCTATTATTAGACATATCCCATTCGTTAAAGGCCTCAAAAGTTGATGGATCAGTGATATCTATACGTGGCTCTTTTTGTGCTTGGCCACATACAAGATACTCTTCCCAGTATTTTCTTTCCGCTTCATTACCAAAGATATTTGGATTAATCACATCAATAACTTCAAAGTGTTTCTTACCAGGGGCACAGTCAAGATCAGTATGACAAACAGCTCCTGCACGTCTAAAACATGCATTCTGTGCTAGAATTGGTTCAATTTGAGTATCACTACTTGCAAGATCACGACCTTCAATTAATTTAAAGGCAGAGTTTGATCTAATTTCTTCTTCAATTGCACCTGGTCCAATCACTGTAGAACTATCAACATTTTCAAGTCCACAAGCATTTTGTCTTAGGGAATGAAATTGTGTTGCTCTTTGATTGGAAACATTGAAAGCAGTTCCAAATTCAGGAATGATAATGTCCATTGATGCTGCAAGATAGTCTGACTTATGTTGAAGATAGTTTCCATCTGCATCTATCACAGGACAAGAAGCATAACGATCAATTGTATAGAGGGTAGAGTTACAACCACTTATTTGTGAAATGTAATCAGTTCTACCATTTAAATCTTTATCTTTTTGTTGATCAACTTGATTAGTATTTTCTGTTGTTGAGCGAGTTAAATAATTTGGTAAAAGTTTCCCAGGAACACAGAGTCCTTCTTGTGAGCTAATACCACTATCAACTTCTTGTAGGTTAGCTTGTAGAGTACTAATCACCGCAGGAGGTAGTCCGTTATTTGCTCCTATATAATCCTTAGGGCGTCCTAGTTGATTAGCATCGCGACCAATAAGGTGATTTTTCGCCTCAAGGATAGCATCTAAACTATTTCCATAACGAGCAACTTCTTTATTAAATACGTTTGACGTTATAGGTGCACAGTAAAAGTTAGGTGCACATGAAAGTGACTTTCTTAGGTTATAATTTGTTATATTTTCCCAATCCACACGACAAGGAGCACCTGCACCACGGTAAACACATCTCTTACTAGTAGGTGAGTCTGGAGGGAGTTCACCTTGATTTAAAAACTCTATAATAGTTCCAATGCGTTCATCGTCATTTAACTCTTTTGCTCCAATAGGCTCAAACTTTGGCCATTTAGTTCTTTGCTGAGTTACATTGGCACACATATATTCCCAACCAAGTTGAGTAATACAATCTGTATCATCCTCACATTGATGAAACTTCTGACAAAGACCACCGTCATTTTGATCAGCGGCATTAATCTCTGCTGTGTCTTTATAATCATACTTAGCAGCTGTGGAAATAAAGTCGTATTCAGCTACATGCACTGTTAAGTCATTTGGATTGGCCAGGTCTGCAAATGGAGCGTTAATGGCCAAGAAGAGTTTATTCGAAGTTGCTCTGGCCACCCTTGATTTACCAATGGCAAACCAGCTGACACCATCAAATGAGCCAATGAGTGCACCTTTATTAAAACCAAACCAATCTCTTTGGTAACCATTAACATAGAGAGCGGCCTGAGTTTTAAGACGATTAATACGTTGATCTTGAGCATCGTTTCCATCAACAGCAGTGTGTGAATAAGGAACCATTGTCGGTGGTAACCAACAAGCACGACCAAAGATTAGATCTTCATAATTGGCCAAAGAAGTATTTGTACCCCATTCACTTCGTGACGTTGTATAGCCACTTGCTCTCACTCCATGACCTTGGTTGGTACTAGGGAAAGCAGTAAAGTTAGAGAACCATGAGTCCTTAGAACAACTTGGACATGGGGTATAGTAACCATCAATAGCAGCTAAGTAATAAACTTGATCAAACTCTACATCAATTACTTTTGCCGGTCTGGCCTTAGTAAGGTTAACATCAATCTGACCAAGGATTGAGTTCATATTAAAGCTTCCATTTACTGGAAATAACTTTTCATCATCTAGATATGTAAACTCAGTTAAATTATCATCAAACTCTTGTACTGAGCTGGCACCATCTGGAAGTGGTTCTAATAATGAGTACTCCTCATTATCTTCATTAAAAAAGCGGTGTGGAGTTGTTCTTGCGTTAACAATAACATCACGGTCTTCAAATGGAAGAGGACCATCATCAACAGGTGGGGTATAACACCTAACAGATCTAACCTCATCAGTATCATTTCCAAGACTATCTTTTTCAAACTCAGCAATATAATAATAGGCAGGACAATCTCTTACCATTATTGATAGATCATTTTTCTCAGCACAACCACACTCATCAAACATTCTCTTTAAAACAGTTTGATAGTGCATATTATCTGTAGCAGTTAAACTACAGGCAGTATAATTTGCTCCTGCCACTGGGAGAGTAGAGTCTGTATAGTCTCTTACATAAGGATCCTCTTGAGCAAATTCTTTTAACTGCTCAACACAGAGATAATCATTATAAAGGGCCTCAAGTCTTGCATCGGCATCACCTTGTGGATCAGATGGATCGAGTGGGTCATTATCATCATCACTAGGTGGACGCTCTAAACAAGCATTATAAAATTGTGGATAATTTAAATACCATTGAGGGTTCGCATCTTTTTCAGCTTCTGCTTGAGCAAAACCTGCTGGATCAGTGCTCACTCCACTAAGGATGACACTTCCTTCATTTACACATTGGCCATTCACACAACAGTCAAAGCCTTGAGCTTGGCAATCTGTATCAGAGCAAGTTGATGTTCCGCTACCAGCTTGTCCATTCATATCTACTCTTAGAGTAAGGCCACTGGTTTTAACTGAGCTATCTTTTACTGGTTTTAAAACGTTTTCATTTGTATCGTAATTAAGTAAAGTGACACTCGCTGAAGAGATTATATTCTTACAACTAGGACAAATATCTTCAGTGTCATACACAAGTGATGCCGGTGGAGCTTCTAATAAACCTGTTTCATACTTAATATTCTTATTACATGCATTTGCATTTCCTGCACTTGAAGCAAGGTTTATTCTAAAGTATCTAGTACGAACTCCAGTAGAAAAGTTTAATGAAGAAGATGGAATTGCAAGCACACGAATTTCATTTGGTGTTTGCGTTGATTGAACAAATTTAATTTGTAAGCAAAAGGTTTCTTCATACTTATAAAAATAAAGTGGAGTAGAGACACCATCTTCAAGCACATAGTCTTTAATACCTGTCGTGGATTTAAGATACTTATCAACATCATCACCAAACACGTATTGTGATTTAGAGTTATCGTAATCGATTGTTAAACTTTGAAGGGTATTGGCACCAGAGTACCAGTATGCATCTGATTGAAGAGCATTATTATCATTTGGATCAGCAACATTATTATTATCGCTATTATTGGTATTGCTAATATTATTATCATTAGTCACCGGAGCACGCACAGTCTGTTCTGGTAAACAACCAGTAATAAAAAGTGTGAATATTAGCATTACGAAACTTAGTCTCTTCATCACATATCTTTTCGGTGTAAAGTTAAACGATATTAAATACTTAACTTAAATTTTACCCGAACTTTGGACTCGGACATAATATGCTGGGATTTTTAGGCCATAGTCTTGCCTATGTAGCTAAAAGTATTAAGTTTTTAAAGGAATACAATAAAATTTATGGGATAGGCATTTTTGGCCGAATGCCTCATTTAATGGTCTTTTTTAGAAGCTAAAGCCCATAGTGGTGGTACTGGTGGCCGGGGTTGTGGGAGTGGCTGAAAAATCAAAAGTTGTTGGGCTCATAAGCATTGGTGAGGCAAAGTTTAATTGTGAATAGTCTGTGGGGGAGTAATAAAGCCCAGCAGTATTGCCTCCATTAAAGGTACTAGCATTATAAGTATCATAATAATTCCATCCATAGTTTTGGAGAGTGATATTCTGATAATTATTTTGGTACCAATTATAATAATCTCTTTGACGGTATAAATTATTTAAATAATTTACTTGTGAGTTCATTTGGTACTCATGATTTTGTTTCATATAACCAAGTTGAATAAAACCAGGTATTAATTGAGCACCTGTATAAGCTGTTAGTACAGCAGCTTCACCTAGACCATATTCTTCAGGGTTTTCATAAGTATCTTCTCCAACCTCTCCAACACCTGCTTGATTATAGGCAAGAGAATGAAGGTTATCAAAGCTATAAGCACCACTATTAATGAGTTCTTGTTCTCGATTCACACGATCAACAGCAGCCTGAAAGTAATCGCATAGAAAACCACTTCTATCTTCATCATTGCATTTTGTAAGGTAATCATTTCTCAATTCAATATATTTTGAATTTTCCATGGATAGGTTATTATCCAGGTGAGGTTGCATTGCGAGGTTGATCATAATTTCATCAACATCACTTTTTAACTCTAAACTTGTTTGTGAGAAGTCTGTAATCTCTGAAATCTGACAACTCGATTGAAGCTCATCTACTTTGACAATATTTTTAGCATTTAAACAGCCAAGATTTTTAAAGGCCATGAGCACTAATGCTTTTTCTTTTTTCAAGTCTTTAAATGGCTCACCATGATTCATAGTTGATCGAATATTTTCCACATGGGCCAGCTCTCTTCGAAGCTCTTCAACCTTGTCATGGGCAATATCAAATAGGTCTGCTTTCATTGAAAGCACGCATGCTTCTTGTTCATCAAGAGATTGGTTTTCTAAACAAACCTTAGTGCTCTCAAGCATATCTTGAGTTTCATCTAAATTATCAATTCTTTTTTTACTTTTATAAAGTTCAGTGATGCCTACATTTGAGCGATTATTACAGGCCTCTTCTAATGCCATAGGCTCACAAATTCTTACTAAGCATCTCGTTTCATCTTCGCCGCTTTGACAACTGAGAGCAGGATCAGCTGCAATAAGTTCTCTGATCTCTCTTTTGAGAACATTGCGATGACTATTTTGTTGCTTACCAAAGCTGGTAATCATTTTTTCTAGATTATTTCTAAAGTCAGTACTTCCCAGCATTAATTGGGTACTTTGATTTAGACTTGCAATACCCTCTGCTACATCATCGCTAATAAAGTCTTTAAAGCGACTCTTTACATCTATTCCCTCATTAAAATTAACATCGACATCATTGAGCTCTTTTGTAAGTGCAAGTATTTCACGTGCATTACTATCTGAGCGATTATTTCCGAAGCTTGTAATCTTCTCTTTAAGGTTTTTTAATTTATTAAATTCTGGGTGGGCATTAATTTGATCATAACTAATATCTTCACCATTAATAGAAATAGTTAAATAGTCTTGATATTGAGCATAGTCTCTTCGTTTATTATTATCTAGTACATGTCTGTCAGCGACTGCAAAGCCATGGATACTTTCTAAATAATCATACTTACTAGCAGGATCCTCTTGAAGAATTCTCTGATAGCTTGAACAAAAACTTTGATATTGTTCACCGGCACAAACGATATTAATATAATTTTCCATTTCAAGAGCTTGATTACCTTGGTAGTTAGTCCATAAACCATCTTCACCATTTAGCTCTAAAGAATTATTAATGAGTTCAGCTTTATTTACTGATTGGAAAAAATCATCAATAGTGGTTTTCGCTGTATCAAGTTTACTTTGATCAATATTTTTAATGATTTTATGATTGTCTTCGATTTGTTCACCAAGGGCGAGGAGTCCCTCATAAATAACTAACTTGGCCATAGCATCGTTATACCTGGCCTCAACTTCATTATGTTTTAAACAACTATCTGGCTCATCAGCTCGACAACAATTTTGATTATTACTGGCGCTACATTGGGGAAGGCTACTTTTTTGAATTGTGTTTTCCATCACAATCATCTCTTGCTCAAGTTGTGAGCAGACATTGGCCTTAAGGCCTAGAGTAATAAATAGTAGTAGTAAAATTCCCTTCATCAATCTGATTATCGGAAGCTTGAGTAAAACACTTTAGTAAATAATAGCTATTGAGGATAAGTATATGAATTTACGTGTGTAATTATTACAAGAGATCTATGACGCATGGCAAAAAAGCTCTATAATTACTGCACCCTGGAGGATCGATGAATAAGATGGTTATGAAACAATTTTTTATCTCAACATTTGTTTTTGTTATGGCAATAGTATTACATACTGCCTTTTTACAAAATCAGAAACTTAAAAAGACAGTTGCTCAAAAAGAAGTTAAAGCACAAGTTCTTAATCAGCAATTAATTAATAAGAAAATGCACGCATCAAGATAATTTACTTGATTTGATCTTTAAGTGGCCCCCCACCCTTAATATCAAAATCAAGTGTGCGGATAGGGAATGGTATAGTAATGCCATTCTCATCGAAAGCTTTCTTAATACAGATAATTGCCTTATGCTTAGCTTTTAAGAAAGCTTGGTTTTTCGGATAGTTTACCCATACTCTTGTGGTAAGGTTAATAGAACTAGAGCCAAACTCATCATAGAAGACTTCTATTTCTTTGCCTTCTATTCTATCTTCTAGATCTGCAAGTGCATCTGTGATTATACCCTCAACCTTAGAGAGATCGTCTCCATAAGAAACTCCAACTTTAATATCAAGTCTTCTTTCAGGTGTGGTTGTAAAATTAATAAATGGTTTTGTGAATAGGTACTTATTAGGAATTAAAACTTCCAGTCCATCAAAAGTTCTAATATTCGTAGTTCTTAAATTAATAGCATTCACCTCACCAAAATAATCTTCTAGTTGAACGATATCACCAACCTTATAAGGTTCTCTTAGAGCTATTAAGATTCCAGAGACAAAGTTAGAAGCAATTTCTTGAAAGGCGAAACCTAGAGCTAAACCAATAACACCAGCACCTGCTAAAAGTGAGGTAACGGTTTTTTCTAAGTTTAAAATCTCTAAAGAAATAAATAATCCAATCAAGAGAACAAAGATAAAACTAATACTAGTCAAAAGGTTCTTAAGTGCTCGACTATTTTTTAGTAATCGATTCGAAACTTTTGAAACTATATTTTTAGTAATTTTTGCCAAAAGAACAAAAATGATAAGCACAACTAAAGCGGCAATAAAGTTAGGGATAATTTTAATTAATCCTTCTGCCCAACCATCTAGCTTCTTCATTAGAATTGAAATTGTCTCTTTTGTGTTTAAATCCATTTTTGTCCTACTTGTTTTGTTTTAAAATTAACTCTTAGTCTTTAATTCTTAGTTTTTAATTCTTATTTTTATTGATAAACAAAGAAATCTAGAGCTTCATAAAATTCAATAACCTTAAATTCTAAATGATAAAGATCATCTTCAATCGTATATAAGTACTCTTGCAATTCCTTTGATTGATACTTTCTATGTAATGCCATACGAGAACGAATCCTTGTAAGCTCTTCTTTTAAAGAAGTGTAAGAGGAAAATAATTTTAATTTTTCATCATGAGCAGCATGACTGATTTTTACTTTTATTTTCTCAAGGTAAATTTCAATCGCTGTGATCGTTTCATTTAAAAAACTTATCTCTAACGCTTCTTCATCAAAGTAATTTATTTCTTCACTAATTACATTTTCATTCGATTTTACTGCATCAAATAATTCAATCATAGATATCCTCCTTGATATTGATAAAATCATTATGAAGGAGAAAATGGTAAATTGATTGGAAGTCTTATTAAGAAAATGTGTAAATATCTACAAGTGTGATGGGTAAGTGATTGATTTCTCTAGCCATGACCAGAGTTCATAAAGACTTCATTATAATTAATATTCTTGTCTCGGTCTTGTAGGCTTAAGAAGTAGTCTTCAGCAATTTTCATGGTGTCATCAAGCTCACGACTCTTGAACATTTGATCGCGAAAACGAGCTGCATTTGGAAAGCCAGCAGCAAACCAGACAATTAATTTTCTAATTTGAACTAAGCGTGTTCTTTCGCTGTCGTAGGTTTGAACAGTATAATCATAAAGACGATTGATAATTTCTAAATAGTCTTTTCCTTTAAAGAGTGATTTTGTCATTCTCTCTTTTGGAAGTGACTCTAAGAAAATAAATGGATTTCTTAAACATCCTCTTGCAATCATTAATCCATCACAAGTGGTCTTCTCTAATCTTTCTTGTACTTGAAAAGGCTGGTGAAGATCTCCATTTCCGATAATAGGAAGTTTAGAGTTTTGACTAACTTCTTCAATATAATCCCAATTAGCAAGTCCAGTGTATTGTTGAGCACGAGTACGTCCATGAATAGCAACCCATTCAATTCCTTCCTCGCGAGCTATGTATTCAATCTTATCTGCATTGATTCCATCAGCATCCCATCCCATACGAATTTTAATGGATACAGGTATATCAACTGCCTCTTTCATGGCACGAAAAACAGGGGCCAAGGACTCAATCTCTTTCATAAGAGCCGAGCCACCACCTTTTTGCACTACTTTGCGTACTGGACAGCCCATATTTAAATCTAAGAATTTTGGATTCTGGCGAGCGGCAACAACACAGGCCTTGCCTAAAGACTCAGCATCTTCACCAAATAATTGAATACCAATATTCTTTTCTCTTTCATCGACTTTTAGCATTTCATGGGTGCGCTTATTTTCAAAAAGAATACCAGTGGCAGAGATAAGTTCACTCACAGTTCCACCAGCACCAAGATCTTCCATTAATAAACGAAATGGAGGTGTGCAGATACCGGCCATCGGAGCGAGAATAAGTTTAGAGTCAAATTGAATTGAACCCAGCTTAGTTGGTTCTCTAAGGGTTTTTAACTCATTAATTTTTGCCTGTAACTCAGGAGAAAAAGCTCTTGTTTCCATAGGATTTATTCACTACACTCAAACCCTCAATTTAGCAATTTGGAAACTTTAAAAAGGAATAATTTGTACCATATAATTTTTGATCATGATGGAACACTGGTAGATACAGAGCGTACTCGCTCACTTTTTCCCGGAATTTATGACTTATTTTCTGAACTTGCAGCTGATTCTACAAAATTTTATGTTTGGACTGCTAGAAATAGGGCCAGCACAGTTGAATTTTTAAAAAGCCTTGGTATTATTGGCGAGTTTGAGGATATCTGCACTGCTACTGATGCACCGCCAAAGCCAGTTGTTGACGGACTTTTGGCCATGTTACCAGCGGACTTTGATGCAAGTAAGACTATAGTTATTGGTGATAGTTATACTGATATGATTGGGGCCAAGAAAATTGGGGCCATGGCCATAGGTGTAACATGGGGACATGCAAGAGCAGAACAGAGAGAAATCCTAAAAGAATTTGGTGCAGACCAACTCTTTAATGAAGTAGAAGAATTAATTAAATTTATAAAAGAATGGAGAAACTAATGTTTGATTCTTTAAGTGACAAATTTCATGACGCCTTTAAAGGACTACAAGGTAAAGGAAAAATTTCCGAGTCAAATGTTGAAGAAGCAATTAAATCAATAAGAACAGCTCTTTTAGAAGCAGATGTTAACTTTAAAGTTGTTAAAGACTTTGTTGCCAAAGTAAAAGAAGAAGCACTAGGTGAAAAAGTTATTCGTGGAGTAAATCCTAGTGAGCAGTTTACCAAAATAGTTCATGATAAATTAATTGAAATCATGGGTGAAGCTCATGAAGATCTTGAATTTAAAAAGAGTCCTGCTCCAGTTCTTATCGTTGGTCTCAACGGTGCCGGGAAAACCACTTTTACCGGTAAGCTTGCACTCTTATTAAAGAATAAAAAGAAAAAAGATGTTTATCTTGTACCGGCTGATAACTTTCGTCCGGCAGCTAAAGATCAATTAATTAAGCATGCTAAGAATATGAGTATCGACTACTTTGATAGTGATCTCTCAATGACTCCTAAAGAGATTGCACTTGCTGGTATGGCAAAGGCAAAAGAGCTTGGAAAGGAAGTTGTTATAATCGATACAGCTGGTCGTTTACAAGTTGATCAAGAATTAATGGGTCAATTAGTTGATTGTAAAAAGGCGCTTATTGATAGTGAAGGTGAAGTGGAAACTTTACTTGTCGCTGATGCAATGACTGGTCAGGAAGCTGTTAATGTGGCCAAGGAATTTCACACCCAAGTTGGTTTAACTGGTGTAGTTCTTTCTAAGATGGACTCAGATGCTAGAGGTGGTGCTGCTTTAAGTATTCGCTATGTAACTCAAGTTCCTATTAAATACATCTCTGTTGGTGAAAAGATGAAAGATCTTGAGCCATTTCACCCAGATCGTTTAGCGGGAAGAATTCTTGATATGGGGGATGTGGTTACTCTTGTTGAAAAAGCTCAAGAGAACCTTGATGAGAAAGAAGCTGAACGCATGATGAAGCGCTTAGAAAATAAGCAATTCACAATTGATGACTTCATGAAACAGATGGATCAAATATCTAAGCTTGGAAGTATGAGTAGCATTTTAAAGATGATTCCTGGGATGGGAGGCATGTTAAGACAAGTTGGTGATTTAAGTCCTGCAGAAGATGAAATGAAGAAGATGAAGATCATCATTAGTTCAATGACTAAGAAAGAAAAAGATGATCATAAAATTATAAAAGACTCTCGCATTACGAGAATTGCTAAGGGGAGCGGAACTAGTGAGCAAGCAGTTCGCGATTTTCTTAAGAAGTTCGAGCAAATGCAGGGAATGATGATCAATATGATGGGTATGATGAAGGGTGGTGCGATGCCCAACCTTCCAGGAATGGGCCCAATGCCTGGTTTCAGACAAGCTCCAAAAGAGGGTGGGAAGAAAAAAGGTAAAAAGAAAGGCTCTTTTGGACGTAAGTTCTTTTAAATCTGTTGACTTAAAGAATCATATGTTTTAGAAATACTGGTCTAAAAAAATTAAGATTTTAGTGAATATAGGAGATATAAATGGTTAAAATCAGATTAGCTCGTGGTGGTAGAACTCATAAGCCTGTTTATACAATTGTTGCTGCAAACTCAAGAGAAGCTAGAAATGGTAGATTCTTAGAGAAATTAGGTCAATATGATCCAAACGCTTCAGAAGTTCTTAAGGACGTAAATGTAGATTCAATTAAGACTTGGATCGGTAAAGGTGCTCAGCTCTCTGACACAGTTAATTCTCTTTTTAAGAAAAACGGTATTAAATTATCGTAATCTTAAGAAAAAATTTTTTTGAGAATTACTGAAATCAGGTGTAAAATATAGAGGTTAATGTCAAATTTAACCAAGTAGGTGTTATGAGCGAATTAAGAGATCTTATTGAATACGTAGGTAAATCATTAGTGGATATGCCTGATGAGGTTGAAGTAAACGAAATCGAAGGTGAGCAGACCACTGTTATTGAACTAAAAGTAGATAAGTCTGATCTCGGAAAAGTTATTGGAAAGCAAGGGCGTACAGCTAGAGCATTAAGGACAATTCTAAATGCAGCTTCTACAAAACTTAAAAAACGTTCAGTTTTAGAAATCATCGAATAAATTTCAAATAATACACATTATGACCTCAGTATGCTAAGAGCTTACTGAGGTTTTTTTATGTCTAAAAAAGATAATAATAAATTAATAGAAATAGGTTATGTTAAAAAGCCCCACGGTATTCGCGGAGACTTTTCATTATTCCTTTTTAATGCACAAGATAGTTCTCTAGGGTATGTAGAGAGAATTGTGCTTTTTCCCTTTGATTCAAAGAGTACACTACCAAAAGATGGCCAAGAGTTTGAGATAGAAAAAGTAAAGCTTGGTCCTAAGAATATTTTAAAACTTAAAGACATTGATAATCGAAATCCAGCAGAGGAGATCATTCCATTTAAAGTATATGTTTATCGCAGTGATTTAAAGACTAGCTCAGAAGATGAGGTCTTTTTAAATGATCTGATTGGTTATGCTGTTCAAAGTATTGAGGGCAAAGACTTAGGTCATGTGAATAGTTTTTATGATAATGGTGCTCAAGACATTATGGTTGTTAAGGGCCGTGAGACGCTAGATGTTCTTATGATAGATCAATTTATTAAAGAGATTGATCATGCAAACAAAATGATAATTATTAAACTAATGGAAATGCTTTGAAAGTAAAAAGAATTTGGATAATGACACTTTTCCCAGAGTACTTTCAGCCTCTTTCTGAATATGGAGTGCTTGGTAGTGCTCTTCGAAATGAAAGAGGTGATGGCTCAGGAGAGTTTGAACTCAACACGGTACAAATAAGCGACTATAGTCCTAAAAGTTTTAAGGGTGTTGATGATAGCCCCTTTGGCGGTGGCGTTGGGATGGTGATGCGTGCAGATGTTTTGCAAGAGGCCCTTTTAAAAGGTGTCGTTGAAAAAGGTAATTATCAATCTGTTGATGATTTGCATATTGTTTGTCCAATGCCGAGAGGAACAGTTTGGAATCATCAAGAGGCGAAAAACTTTGCCAGAGATTACTTAAGTTTTAATGAAGAAAAAGATATTGTTTTTATTTGTGGTCGCTATGAAGGCATTGATGAGAGATTTTTAATCAAGTATGTTGATCAGTTTATCTCACTTGGTGACTATATTTTAACTGGAGGAGAGTTAGCGGTTATGACTATCCTTGATAGTAGTATGCGCTTTGTAGAAGGGGTTCTAGGTAATAAACTTTCAGCAATAGAAGAGTCATTTAGTGATGGAATGTTAGAGCATGCTCTTTATACTCGACCAAGAGAGTTTGAAGGAATGCCAATACCTAAAGAGTACTTAAGTGGCGATCATAAAAAGATTGATGAATGTAAAAAATCTTCTAAAATGGAGCTAACGAAAACTTTTAGAAAAGACCTTTTAGAAAGAAAAAAATAGATTGCAAAGCTTATGGATTACGAGCAAAGATTAATTAAGTTTCAACTAGACTATGTGCTTAATGGTTTAGTGTCTGTTTTACTTGCTTCTACATTTGTTGCAGGTGTCTTTGGTTATATGCTGACCAATTATATCGAGTCTAAGTATATCATCATTTGGTTTTCAGCTGTTTTCTTTGCAAATTTTTGTCGCTACGTTATTAAGCGTGGTTATCTCTTAGATCCAAAGCCTGACTTTAAAAAGTATTTAAGACATTATAGTTATTTTACAGTGCTTTCTGGTATTTTCTGGGGTTCTATTAGTATTTTGACTATTAATAAATTAGACCCAGAATTTTTTGGATTATATGTTTCATTCTTATTAGGAATGGTATCAGGTGGTGCGATTTCAAATATAGGACATAAGAAATCTGCCCTAATGTATGTATTGGCCTTAAATATCCCATTTATTATAAAGATTGGAATTGAAAGACAGCCTTATTATTTACCTTATTTATTTTCTACTGGTGTCTTTACTTATTTATTTATTAAGCTCGTTATTACTTTTAATAAAGAAACACTTGAAAGTTTTAAATTATACCTGGATAAGGAATCTTTATTAGAACAAGTAGAAGAAAAGTACGATCTTGAAAATCAATTAAAAGAAGAAAAGCTAAACTCTATTCAAGCTTCAAAGCTAGCGAGCTTAGGGGAGATGGCAGCGGGTATTGCTCATGAAATTAATAATCCATTAACTATTGTGAGTGGTTACTTATGGAAATTAAAAGGTCAATTTAAAGATAATCCAGAGGTTTTAAAAGTCGTTGATGAGTCTATGAATGCTTCCAAGCGTATTGCGACTATTGTTAAGAGTATGAAGAATCTTTCACGCATGCAAAACCCTGAAGAATTAGAGGAAATAAAAATTCAAGATATTATGTCCACGGTAGATCCACTGATTTCATTAGAGTTAAAATCAACTCAAATCAGCTATGAAAATAAATTAAAACCAATTGTCTTAAAAGGACATCTCTCAGAACTTTCTCAAGTCTTATTTAATTTAATATCTAATGCCATTTATGCTTTAGAAGAAAGTGATGTGAAAGACGGAAAAATAATTTTAGAGTCCTATGAAGACTCTGAGTATTATTACTTATTAGTTAAGGATAACGGACCTGGAATAGCAGAAGATATACAAAATAAAGTATTTGAGCCATTCTTTACCACTAAAGAAGTTGGATCTGGCACTGGTCTAGGACTTAGTGTGAGCCGTTCTATTATGGAGGCCAATGGAGGAGAGCTAAATTACTCTCTTGGAACATACTCTACATTTTCAATGAAATTACTTAAGGCCTAGTCCCAACCAAACATAACTGTTTCATCATCATCCCCAGCATTCGTTGAAGTATTTGGCTCGTACCAAGCTTGAAAGACATCACTACCTTCAAACACAACCCCCGCAACATAATTACTTACTCTTGCATAGTATGGGGCCTTAGGATCACTTCCTGAACGAGTTAAGGTAATAGTTGATGTGCTTGCATTAGGAAATGTCACAGTAATAGTAACCGGTCTATCTGATGCAAAGGCAATATAGTCAGTGCTAACATTCGTGGCAAATTTTGATTTAAACATACTCACTGGTACAAAAGGAGCAGAACAATAGCCATCACTATCTGCTACTGAATTGGCAATTATATTCTCATCCGCTCTTAGTCTAACAGCATTAGATTGATACTGATTACTAGTGCCCTGAGGGTTAAGTGTACTTAATGAGCCAGCATTCAAAGTAATACTGCCACTATTATCATTTGAGTGAGTGTAGGTAACACTATTAGAATTAGTCTTTGATCCAAGTTTAGCGGATGCTGAAGGAAAACCAATAATATCTTTTGAAGAAGGTAATAATGGTTTGGGATCATAATAAAGTCCGCCATCATTTCCATAACTAAATGCTACTATAAAACCAGTACTTTCAATTTCATAACTACCTAAGCTTGCCAGACTGAATGTATGACCATTTCCTTCTGTAAGAGAGATACTGTCTTCTAATGCACCACCTCGATAGACAGTAATTGTACTATCAGTAAAGGCATAGACTTTTAATTTTAAAGGAGCGTTACGTGAAAGAATTGTTAAGAACTCTTTTCCCACCCAACTACTTGTGGCCCATGTTGCATTCCCTTGATCATTACTACCTCCAATGGAGCCATTACCTAATTTACCTGCAACATAAAAAGGCTCTGTACCCTCTAAGACAGAAAAATCACTAGCAGTGAATGCATATGTTTCACCTTTATTTAAAGTTGTGAGAGGAGAGCCATCTAATTGTAAAACATTACCATCGGCCATAGAGACCACTTGATTATTAGGAGCACCACTAATATTAATTGCTTTATACCCACCGTTAAAAAAATCTATATTGGGAAGTGTTTCAACAGTAAGGGTATTTGACCAACCAGAATAATTAGTCCCATTAAAGGCCCTAATTCTAAAATTGTATTCTGTTTCTGCATCGAGAGCATTAATGCTTGCACTTGTATTATTATTAACTCCATCATTAAAAATTGTCCAAGATCCAATTGCACCACCGTAGTATTCAATTTCATAGTCTGTTATAGGTGTTCCATTATCTACGGGAACAGACCAGCCTAAGGTAATAGAGTCACTGGTGCGGTTACTAGCTTCTAGGTTAGTAATAACCTCTGGACTAACAGTAATTTGATAAGCACTACTGGCACTAATGATTTCATTACCGGCCTTATCCACTGCTTTAACTAAAGTATAATAATCAGTTGCAGGGCTAAGTGTAATACCTGAATCAATTTGGTGAGAAAGGTTAAGTCCAATATCAACCCATTCGCCGCCGCTAATAATACCAGCTTCAGTATTCGTAGTAGAAAGTGCAAATTCATAATGATCAATACCACTTGGTCCATTATCGCTAACAGTAGTCCATGAAGAAGTATCACTTGCAATATCACTAGCATCTAGAGTGAGTGTAATCGCAGGTGAGTTGGGAGTTAAATTATCATGAGTAATACTAATATTGGTACAATCACTTAATGAACCAGCACTTGATTTAAATTGTACATAGTAATTATTTAATGAATTATCAGTTAAAGTTAAACTCTTTGAAGTATTATAGGCCTCAAATGTTTCTGTTGAACAATCACTGGCAAGAGAAATGAGCATTTCATTTGCATTTGTGGCATCGATATTTAAAGTTGCACTTGTGTTATTAGTAAAGAGCTCCCCAGTATTGATGCTAAGAGAGTTTATAGTTGGACGGATACTATCCACTAAAATTCCAGATGAATCAAAACTAAGGGCACTTAAATCGAGATCAGTAACATTAAGACCAGCATCAACTATATCATTTCCATTACCTTTGAGTTGAACAATTTCAATTCCATCATTATCAATTGTTTCGATATCGATTGCCTTAGCAAAGGTAAACACACTCGAGTTATTACCTGCAACTAGTGGTAGGTCTACTAAATTTCCATTGATATCAATTTCAAGACTAGGTGAACCTATGCTACCAACTGTTTCAGAGAATTCTATATCAATACTAATAATATCTTCATAATTATAAGTTGCACTTGCAGGTAAAGAAATTGAATCGATAGTTGCTGCAGTGACATCACTGGTATCAACAGTAGGAGATTGATTACCACTGAAAAGTGTTTTGCTGGATTCTCCCTCTTGAGCACAAGAGATAAAAATGAAAAGAATAAATATATTTATTATATACTTAATCATTTAATCCCACCCAAACATAACTGTTTCATCATCGTTTGCTGCGTTAGTATCGTTTTTAGGCTCATACCACATTTGAAAGGCTTCGCTTGCTTCAAAAAGAGTCCCTGCCGGGTAATCTGTGGTAGAGTAAGCTTTATAAGGTGTATTAGTATTTGTACCTGTCTTAGTTAAAGTTATTGTGCTGGTAGCACCACCAGGTTGAGTAACCGTAATAACAGCAGCATTAGTTGAAGCAAATGCCACCCATTCATCTTGTACATTGAGACCAAATCTCTTTTTCTGATAGGCCACGGGAACAAATGGTGCCGAACAATTTCCATCTGCATCCGCATAAGAATTACCAACAATATTTTCACTGGATTTTAAACGTACTGAGTTGCCAGAATAACGACTACCTGATCCATTAAAGGTTAAAGTCGCACCAGTATTTATCGTCCCACTAGCACTTGTGTTATTTGAAAAATAACGAGTATATGCATTTCCATTGGCAGAAGATGTGACCTTAGCACTACTTGAGGCATAACCAATAAGATCTTTTGATGCAGGTAATAGGGGTTTTGGATCTACATACTGAGAGCCGTTTCCATTAGCATAAGTGTAAGCAACGATAAGTCCATCACTAATCATTTCATAACTATCATAACTTGAAATAGTAAATGTATAACCCGAATCTGCCGCCACAAACTGACTTGTTACTGGACTTCCACCTGTAGTTATTGTGACATTAGAGTCTGTGAAGGCATATACTTTTACCTTCATAGGGTTTGAGCGGTTATGATTAAAGTAAAATTCATCACCAACCCATGCACTAGTTGCCCAAACCACATTTGCCTTATTGGTATTTCCACCACTACCAAGTCTTCCTGCAATAAAGAAAGGCTCACTAGCCTCCACCACAGTAAAGTCAGTACCTGTAATTGAGAGTGTATCACCTTTATTCAAGGTGGATAAGAAAGCACCATCTTTATAAATATCATTATTATCAGCAAAAGAAACCAGTTGATTGGCCGTTGCTCCACCAACATTAATAGCTTTATAGGCACCATTAAAGAAATCAACATTAGGCAGAGTGCTTACTTCTAAAGTATCTGACCATGCTCCGTAGCTAGATCCATTATAAGCACGTACGCGATAAAAGTAGTTTTCATCATCAGTGAGTGAGTTATGAGTATAACGTCTTGAGGTTGATACACCATCATTAATTGTGGTCCATGCATCACCAGAATTTTCTTTGTATTGAATTTGATAATCTGTAATGGCAGTTCCATTATCTACTGGATAGGCCCAACCAATTTTAATAAAATCAATACCACGATTAACTAAAGCTAACGAAGTTAATTTTTCAGGTGAAAGGGTAATCGTCCATGCACCACTTGCTACTACATTGCTTTCATTACCAGCATTATCGATTGCCTTAAGTAGAGTATAATATGTTCCAGAACTTAAGCTAATTGAACTATTTGATTGATTAAATTGATAACTTGTTAGGACTCCAACATTTGTCCAAGGAGCACTGGCAACGATATCCGCCTCACTTGTAGAAGTAGAAACGGCCATTTCATAATGATTTATGCCAGACAATCCATTATCACTACCTGCACTCCAAGATGTGCTTGCACTTGCGATATCAGAACCGTCACTTGCAACACTTATACTTGCAAGATCATTTGGTGCAAGAGAGTCATGAATAATGCTATCGCTATAACATTGGGATTCACCACCTGAGGCATTTCTAAATTTTACATAGACACCGCGATTACCATTAGCTGTAATATTAAATGTTGTATTTGTAGCATAGGCTGCCCATACTCCACCAGCACTACAATCACTTGTTTCAGTAATATACATATCCGCTACACCGCTAGCTGATAGAGTGAGGTTGATTGTTGTATTATTTGTATAGCTGCCTTCATCGATACTTATCAAAGCACTTGTTGAATCAATAATGACACCGCTAGTATCAAGAGCAAATACATCAGTCTCTGCAGCTTGATCTGAATAATCTTTTATAACTCCACCGTTTAAATCAATATCACTTGGTAGAGCAATTCCATCTCCATCTAGATCACCGGCCACTACGGTATAAGTAAAAACTAAATTAAATGTCGTATCACCACTGGCGTATTCTGCGTAACGAGTATTACCGCCAATACTTAGTGCAAGTCTTGGAGTTCCACTACCTGTTTCCACTAACATTCTCTTTGACCATTCAGTTGTAAAAGTTAAAACATCACCTGTTGAATAAATGCCATCTGAAATACTTAGATTATCCATAACAGGAGCACCGGTTTGACGGGCCAATTCAGCTTCAGCATCATAGTCTTCAGCTAGGCTAATTAGGTTATTAGGTTTAAAGCTGCCTTCATCTGCGCAGGAGATGTATATAAATAGAAAGAGAATGTGGCCAAGTGCTTTCAATTTCATAACTTACTTATCGGTTTTATTTGATATATTTAAAATCTCTTAACCATTTTAATATGTTTTTAATTCTCTACATAGAATCAGCTACTTAGCTCATTGTAGGTGCCAATAATTATGGAAATTGCCATAAATTTTTGACAAAAACTTTTATCATTTTTCAATATCTTGTCTAAGCTTTGCTCTCTATGAATCAAATCCTAAAAGAGATAGGGTAAGTATATGAAATTACAAATAGTACTAGGAAATCAATTATTCCCACTCAAATTTTATAAAGATCAAAAAGAAATCTTTATGAGTGAGGACTATGACTTATGTACTCATTATAAATACCACAAACATAAATTAATCTTTTTCTTGGCCAGCATGCGAAATTATCGAGATGCCCTAAAAAAGGAACAGAAAAATATTCATTATTTTGAATTAGATAAACGTCAGCACTTTTTTTCAAACTTAGAAAAAATTATTGATGAGAAAAAAATCAGTGAAATTTCAATTTTTGAAATTGAAGATAAATTCTTTGAAGAAAAAATAAAATCATTCTGTGAAAAGAAAAATATAGAACTTTCTATTCAAGTAACTCCAATGTTCTTAGTAAAACGAGAGACATTTAAAGAGTATAATGAAAAAACTAAAAAACCTTTTATGAAGACTTTTTATGAAGGACTAAGGCAAAGCACTAAAATTCTCATGGAAAAAGATGGTAAGCCTACCGGTGGAAAGTATAGTTTTGATGCAGAAAATAGAAAGAAAATTCCTAAGAAATTTGATGTAATAATTAATCCATTAAATAAAGATTGGGATAAGAATACAAAAGATGTGATGGAGCTGGTGGATAAGCATTTTTCTGATCATCCCGGTAGCTGTAAGAGCTTTTGGATGCATGTCACTCGCGAGGGAGCATTAAAAGAATTAGATTACTTTATAAAAAAGAAGTTTGAACTTTTTGGAACATACGAAGATGCCATTGATCAAAGAGATCCTTTTCTGTATCACTCTGTTCTAAGTCCTTATATAAATATAGGTTTTTTAACTCCTGAAGAAGTGGTTAAAAAGGCATTAAAGGCAGACGTCAGTTTAAACTCTAAAGAAGGTTTTGTTCGCCAAGTAATTGGCTGGAGAGAGTTCATTAGGGGCATATATCAAGAGTATTCTGAAATTGAAGACAAAGAAAACTTTTTTAAGCATAAAAGAAAGCTTACTTCTGCATGGTATACAGGAGAGACTGGGATTCCTCCATTAGATGATGCCATCAAAAAAACAATTCATTATGGCTATAATCATCATATTGAAAGATTGATGATTATTTCTAATCTCATGCTTCTATGTGAAATTGAACCAAGAGAAGTTCATCGTTGGTTTATGGAAATGTATGTGGACTCTAGTGATTGGGTCATGGGCCCCAATGTTTATGGTATGGCACAGTTTAGTGATGGAGGAATCTTTGCTACCAAGCCCTATATCAGCGGTTCAAACTATATTCATAAAATGGGACATTATAAAAAAGGTGAGTGGAATGATATTTGGGATGGTTTGTATTGGTCCTTTATAGATAAAAATCAGGAATTTTTTAAAAAGAATTATCGCATGAGTATGATGGTTAAAATGCTAGAGAAAATGGATAATAATAAAAAGAAGAAAATCTTCAGTGCTAAAGAGCAATTTATTAAGGAATTTACCAAGTGAAAATCTATTGGATGAAAAAAGACTTTCGTCTCATAGATAATGCAGCTCTAAAGTATGCTTTAAATAATGAATGTATGCTTATTGCCATCTTTGAACCAAGTATTTCACATCATTATGACTTTGATATTCGTCATTGGCGCTTTATCTATCAATCTATTCAAGACTTAAAAAGTAAGGGCCTAAAAATAAATATATTTTATGGTGAAGCAAGAAATATCTTTGAGCGATTAATTGAAGAGTTTCAAATAGATGAAATTATATCTCATGCAGAAACAGGAAATGATCTCACCTACGCAAGGGATCTTGATTTAATAGAATACTTTAAGAGTAAACATATCAAATGGACTGAATTTCAAACCAACGCGGTAGTAAGAGGACTAAAGCATAGAGATGGCTGGGATGCTTTATGGATTAAGTATGTTAAGGCACCACAAATAGATTTAATTAAGGACTTTGATAAGCAATATTTAAATGAAGAGCTTTCCTTAGAATATGCAATTCCACCATACCTTTTAGAAGAGTTAAAAAATCAACCAGAGTATATGCTACAAGGGGGAGAAGAAAAGGCCCATGAACTGTTACAAGAGTTTTTAAATGAGAAAATTGAAAATTATTGGGGATCCATTTCTTATCCAGAGAAAAGTCGTTACTTTTGCTCCATGCTTTCCGCCTATATTACTTATGGAAATTTAAGTATTCGCCAAATATATCAAGCTTGTGAAGGAGTTAAAAAACAAGTCCGCAATAAAGTATCCTTAGAACAATACATGGCAAGGCTTAAGTGGCATTGTCACTTTGTTCAAAAATTAGAACTAGAACCATCAATTGAGTATAAGAATTTAAATAGTGCTTTTGATAATATTAGAGAAAAGAAAAATAAAAAGTATATTAAGGCCTGGAAAGCAGGAATGACCGGTTATCCATTAATTGATGCTGCGATGAGGTGTGTTGCAGAAACGGGATACCTTAATTTTCGTCTGCGCTCAACAGTTGTCTCATTTTTAACTCACTTATTATGGCAGCCATGGCAAGCAGGAGTAGGGCACTTGGCAAGGCAATTTCTCGATTACGAACCTGGGATTCATTTTGCTCAATTTCAAATGCAAGCAGGGACTACAGGAATTAATACTATAAGAATTTATAATCCTATTAAGCAGTCCAAAGAAAAAGATCAAGAGGGTGTCTTTATAAAACGCTGGGTTCCTGAATTAAAAAATATCCCCAAGGAATTTATACATGAACCATGGAAAATGACAGAGATGGATCAATTAATGTATGAGTTTAAGTTGGGCCGTGATTACCCTAAGCCAATAATTGACTTTGAAAAAGAACATAAAAATGCACGTGAAAAATTGTGGAAGATAAAAAACTCAGATAAGAATAAATACCATGCAAAGAGGATACTCAAAAAACATGCGGCAAAAAATAGAAGAGAAAGCTGATTTCTGTTTGATTAAAAAATGTTTTCGCTTAGATAATAATCAATTGATTAATTTAAGTGATCACTTTCTTTTATTAGAAGATCTTGGTGAGTTTAAGGGATGTCCGCTAAGAGAGCTAAATGAATCGGTGTATCAGAATCACTATAAAAGTGAAGTCTATAAATTTAAAGAATCATTAATTCAAATAGGAAAGAGTGTTCAAGTTCTTAGCAGCATTGAAGACTTACTCGATCTCGTTAAAAATAAAAAGCTAATAACTGATAAGGTGCTTGGCCCTTATGAAGAAGAAATTGATTATAGGCTTAGTAAGGTCTCAGAATTAAAAAGTATAAGAGATTTGAACTATCTTTTAAATGATGAAGATAAGGTCTTAGAAGTATTTAAAGCTAAAATGGGTTTTTCAGCTTTTAGAAAGAAATTTGAGAAGCTTGCTCTAAGTAGAAATAATCACAGTGAATTATATTCAAATACTAATCTAGCACTACAAAGTTACTTAAATTATCTTGATATAAAAGCACCACTTACATACTTTGAAACTAGAAATAAAATGATTGGTGTTCATTATTCAACTAAGCTTTCTGATAAATTAAATCTCGGACAGCTTTCTCCTCAAACAATTCTCTATTTCTTAGAGGACTTTGAAGCAAAACATGGGGCGAATAAATCAACATATTGGATTAAGTTTGAGCTCTTGTGGAGAGAATACTTTTATTGGCTTTATCAGTATCATGGTGAAGAATTTTTCCAATCAAATGGTCTTAATGGAGGAGAATTTGAGATAAGTAAAATCTCTCATAATGATTATTTATCACAACTAAATAAGCATCCACTTATCAAGGCCATGCATAATGAATTAGTACAGACGGGCTTTTTAAGTAATAGGGCAAGGCAGATTTATGTAAGCTACCTTGTGCATGAAACTGAGCTGGATTGGAGATATGGCGCATGGTTTTTCCAAACATACCTAAAAGACTATGATCTTTATTCTAATTGGGGAAATTGGCTATATGGTTCAGGTTATGGAACAGATGCTAGAGGGCCTCGTTATTTTAAGATTTCTAAGCAATTAGCTCAGTATGATAAGGACTTTGAGTATATTCCGTATTGGTTAGGATTAGAAAAAAAAGAATCTCAAAGCATAAGTAAATCTTTGTCTAATTAGTGTTTAGTTTTGTCTATGTCCTTGAATTTAAGAAAAAGTTATTATGAAGCATGAAAAAGCTTAGCGAATTAAGAGTGGATTACTCAATGAAAGAAAACTTTAACCTAGAGGCCAGTCCTCAAAACCCTATGGATTTATTTAAAGACTGGTTTAGTGAAGCACGAGAAAAAATAGACAAAGATGCTAATGCTATGGCCTTAGGGACAATTGATAAGAATGGATTTCCTCGTACGCGCTTTGTCTTATTAAAAGAGATCCATGAAAATGGATTCATATTTTATACCAATTATACATCACAAAAAGGCCAGGACATTGAAGATTGTAATAAAGTTTCTTTAACCTTTCTTTGGAAAGACCTGGAAAAACAAGTGCGAATCGTAGGTGCGGCCTATAAAGTCGATCGTGAAAAGTCTAAGGAATACTTTCACTCACGTCCAAGAGAATCACAAATAGCAGCTTATGTAAGTGCACAGTCTAGCCCTCTTGAAAGTAAGGACGTACTTAAAGAAAGGTTTGAAATGGCCACTCAACAATTTATGGATCAAGAAATACCATATCCTGCATTCTGGGGAGGCTATTTAGTAGAACCAATAGAAATTGAATTCTGGCAAGGCCGAGAGAGTAGGATGCATGATCGAATCGTATATACTAAGAAATATTCTGAATGGATTAAGACTTTATTGCAGCCTTAATTATTTTTAAGCTGTGTTGTTTTAACTTCACTTGTTTGCATTAATTGATTTTTATTCTTATATAAAATAAAAGTTCCCATAATAATTAGAAAAACTGCAAAGCCCTTGCGCAAACTGTCTGCCTTGATCTTTTTAACTAGTGCAGCTCCAATGAATATACCTACTATAGAAAAGGCACTGAATTGTATTAAAAAGAGCCAAGGAACTTCGATATAATTTAAATAGCCTAAAAAACCAGAGAGAGAGTTAATGGCAATAATTAAAAGGGATGTTCCCACTGCCTTTTTCATTTCCAGTCCTGCCAGGATAACGAGGGTAGGGACAATAAGAAAACCTCCCCCTACACCAATAATACCTGTCATGATTCCCAGTACAATGGCAACTGGAATGATAAGACTAGCTTTTATATCTTCGCTATTAGACTTTAGATTTTCACGGCCTTTAAACATAAAGATAGCGGCCAAAATCATTATGATGGCAAAGATAATTAATTGAATTTGTGCGGGGATAAATTGTGCTAAATAAGTTCCAAGAAATGTCCCTCCGATTGCAAAGGGGATAAAAAGCAGTGATACCTTCTTATTAATATTTCCATCTTTTAAATGTTTATATAGGCCAAAGAGGCTAGTGATACCAACGATGGCAAGACTTAGTGCAATTGAATCTTTAGGGGACATTTTCACGATATAAATAAGAACTGGTACGGTTAAAATAGAACCACCGCCACCTAGTAAACCTAAACTTAATCCAATTAATACTGCAAAAATAAATCCCATAGATTTCTCCCTAAATTAAGTCTATCGCTTTTCTTGATTGTGTACTCTGATTTAGCTCAAGTTTTAGAAATCTTCATTAGTAAGATTTAAAAGCCCTTCAGTATTATTTAGTGAAAAGTCTCGGCCTTGCTTTTGGATAAGATTCATCTTTTCTAATTTAGTAAGTGTTCTGGTGACTGTTTCATTGGTACAGACTGCAAACTCAGCAATTTCTTGACGAGTCCAAACCTGGTCAGGGTATTTATTTTTTAAATAAACAATTGATTCCACCACTCTAAGGTAAGAAGACTTATCATTTAAATCTGAAATACGTAGCTCACTAACTCTAAGGTCTTTAGCAAGACTTTCTGTGATTGAGCGTAAGAGGGAATTATCTTTTTCAAGTAATTGATTAAACTCACTTGCACTTATTTGATAGAATTCTGTGTCTTGTAAGCATACCGCATTTGCGTGATAGTTCTCATAGGCCAAGAGCGAGCGATGACCTAGAATTTGAGTTTTGCCAAATACCCTTAAGAAAGTCTCTTTACCATTCTCACTAATATGAAATAATCCAACAAGACCATCTTTAATGATATATAAAGAGCGGGGAGCTTCATCAGCTCGATAAATTGTTTCACCTTTTTTATGTGTTACTACGTGAAAGTCAATCAAGTGTTTTTCAAGTGCATTATAAAATGTCATTCCAGGGCCTTCTTAAATTTCTGATTAATATCAGTTTTATGAAAATTCCCTGAAATGACAATATATAACTATAAAATTAAGCCTTACCTTTTAACATCCCATGCCAATAAAGTTTTGGAAGCCCATAAACTTTAAGCATATACATACTAAAACGCTCTTGTGCTTGATCAAATGGGAATGACTCTACTGGATTACCATCATAATCAAACTCTGCAATAATACACGTTCCATAGCCAGTGACTAATGGACATGACGCGTAACCATCATACTTCGCGATTAATGATTTACCATCTAAAAAGCTTACAATATTTTGCACTGTGACTGGAGCTTGCTTTCTAATGGCCGCACCAGTTCTAGAAGTGGGAAGTGAGCTACAGTCACCAAGACTGAAAACGTTCTTAAATTTAGTATGCTGAGTTGTATACTTATCAACATCTACCCAGCCACCTTCATTTGCAAGGGGACTCTTAGCAATAAAATCTGGTGAACTCATTGGAGGAACAACGTGGATAAAGTCATATTCTTTTTCCACACGAGTGCCTTTGTGATCAAAAATAGCAATTTTTTTCTCACCATCTATTTCGATAAGATTGTGCTCATAACTTGGTTTTAAATCTTTGCGCTCTAATACCTTTTCAAGTGCTGCTTTATACTTTGGAACACCAAAGATTCCTGGTCCAGCTAAATTGAAATCTAATTCAACTTGATCTCTAATGCCTTGCTTTCTAAAATAATCTTCCGCCATATAATAAATTTTTTGAGGAGCACCTGCACATTTAATTGGCATCGCAGGTTGAGTAAATAGGGCCTTACCTGATTTCATTGCCTTTAAGAATTCCCAAGTTTTTTCTACGGTATCATAACTATAATTAGAACAAACACCATCTTTACCCATAGCTTCTGGGAGACCTTTGATGGCACCCCAGTTAATTTGAATTCCGGCCCCAACAACTAAAATGTCATAAGAAACTTTGTCTCCATTATCTAGCGTAAGAAAATTGGCCTCAGGTTCAAAAGTACTTACTTTTTGTTTTATCCATTCTACACCACTTGGAATCACATCTTTTTGTTCTCTCGCACTTTCTTCTTTAGGAAAAACACCAGCACCCACTAATGTCCATAGGGGCTGATAAAAATGCTTGGTGCTAGGATCAATAATCGCAATATCCCATTCCTTATCTGGGAAATCACCTTTTAATCTGGCAGCTACTGAAACACCAGCAGTTCCTGCACCGACAATAACAACTTGATACTTATCTTTATAGTTTGACATATATTCTCCTTACTTATTATTTTTTAATTTACGCCCAAAATGAGTGGCAAGATTTAGTGCAAAACCTATACTTCTTTGAATGTCTTTATTAAAAAGAGCGGCAAATATTTTAAATGGTCCGACATTACGTTTTGAAGCATGGCTAATGGCCAATGAGTGTCCTAGTGTTCCAACAACTTCAATTGATTTCTTGTCTAAAATTCCAGAACTTAATAATTGATCAAGAGCACCGCTTTCCATTAAGTGAATGATTTCAAGACTAAAACGTTTTAAATTCTCGCTAAAGTCTTCAAAATTTACACCACTTTGAGTTGCTTTAAACATGATCTCATCTGTAGAGTCTGCAAGAATACAAATTACATCTTCAATATCTTTTAGTTTTTCAATAAGTGGTGCAAGCTTGTGCATACTCTTTGTTAATGAATCTATGGACTCGATGGTTTCTCTTTGAGAAAGCGTGTTTAAAAGATTTTTTACACTCTCTATTTTGTCTAAGTTTTTTAAGCCATTCTCAGTATGGGGATTAAATGACTCATCAATAGTGTCTACTAAGATATTTACTTCATTAGGTAGGGGCATTGCCTCTAATGACTTCTTAGGTTCTAATTGCTTTTCAATGCGATCTAGTCTTTGATCAATCTTTTTTAAAAGATCACTTAAATCTGTATTATCCATGTCTACCTCTTTTTATTAATTTAATTATAGAAAAAGAAAAAGGTATCAAAGCTGATTAAAATCAGCTTTTTGAATAAAACTATATTCTTAAGTAGATTTTTAAGTATTTAATCAATAAAAAATCAAAGTAAGTGAGTAGTAACCTGTTTTATATCAGAGATTGTCTTCAAGGCCAGGAGTAGGATGTAGTTAACAAGGAGTTAAATATGGAAATTAAACATTACTTTCATCCATCAACTTTTACATTAACTTATCTCGTTTATGATAAGAATTCAAAAGATGCAGTTCTTATTGATAGTGTAATCGATTATGATCCAAAGGCATCTTTAATACAATTCACCAGTGCAGACCTGATGATTAGAGATATCGAAGAGCTAGGCTTAAACTTAGTTTATCTTTTAGAGACTCATGCTCATGCAGATCATTTAAGTGGAATTGGTTATTTAAAAGAGCATTTTCCCAATGTAAAAACTGCCATTAGCCATAAGATTAAAGACGTGCAAAATGTTTTTAGTGATGTTTTTAAATTAGATAAAGCAAATGATGGCTCTCAGTTTGATCTTCTTTTAGAAGACAATCAAGTTTTAAAAGTTGGAGACATGTCGATAACTGCTATTGCAACTCCAGGTCACACTCCAGCTTGTATGACATTTGTAATTAATGATAAAGCAGCTTTCACGGGAGATCTTTTATTTAATCCTGATTATGGTACAGGTCGTTGTGATTTTCCTGCAGGTTCATCTAATGATATGTATGAATCAATTCAAAAGGTTTATGCACTTAATGAAGATATAGAAATTTATCCAGGGCATGACTATATGCCAGGAGGAAGAATCGTTCAGGCACATGCAAGCTTAAAAGAGCATAAAGATGCAAATGTGCAAATTACGAGTTCAACTTCAAAAGAAGAGTTTACTAGTTTTCGTGATAAGCGAGATGCTGGTCTTGCAGCACCTAATCTTCTATTACAAAGTGTTCAGTTTAATGCTTGGGGAGCACAGGAGTTAAATGCCAAGGCACCAATGTTAAATATACCTCTTAGAATTAAAAGAGATTAAAACCAATAACGGAGACCGAGCTCTAACTCTCTGAGGATAAAATTACTATCAACGATATTTTTATCTTCAACGGAGTGAATGTTTAGGTCTCCGAATAAATCCCACTCATGGTCTAGCCAATCAAAGCGATGCTTATATCCAAGGCCATAACTTAAAGTAGTATTATCCGATTCATAATCAACCGCACCACCTTTTGTTTCACCAACAGAATTATTAACAGCTATTCCCAACTTAAATGAAAACCATCCAATAAAAAGTCGAAAGCCTATATTAAAATATTTATTCGTAATGCTTAGCTCGTTGGAATTACCATCTATTCGATAAACCTTATAGCTTATTTCAGGTGCAAAACTATTTAGTAAATAGCCATATTGCAAAGAATAACCCATACCTGAGTTTCTATAGTTTTCGACACTATTATCCTTACTTGAGGGTTGAACGGTAATATCAAATGTGGTGAGCCCCACATAATGCCTTGCAAAGCAGATGTTTGAAATAAGGAGTAATGTGAAAATAAGTTTCATGAACAGATTATTTACCAATTCAAGAAACTAATCAAATACTTCTTTAATTTAAAAGTGGAGTGTCAGCAATATTCACTAATTGAAATGAGTTTTTCATAATCCACTTATCGTCTTGAGTAAGAATTGCCTCAAACTCAAATAGATTATCAAGTTTCTCCACTAGTTTTACATTTATTTGAATAGCTTTATCAGGTTTTGCAAAATTCTTATATCTTGCCCAATTTACTTTCTTTAAAACACCTAGAGCATATCCCTTAGTTTGTTCTGAGTGGTAATTTTCAATAGGAGAGTGCATCTTAGTAATAAGTATGCCGGCCGTTTGGGTGCTCATCTCTTGCATCATAGCACCTGGAACAACATGAGCTCCTGGAAAGTGACCTTGTATATAATGCTCTTCTAACTTTGGTGTTTTTAAGGCACTAATTGAATTCTCAGTGAGGGAAGTCACTTTGTCTACCATTAAATATGGGGGACGATGATGCAGTGTTTTTAAGATATCATTTTTGTTTAAGATAATTTCCATGACGCTACAGTATTTGATTTAGTATAATGTGTCTTATGGAAGTTCTGGTACAAGGATTAGACATCACATTTCTCTTTCACTTCTACTGTACAGTTTTTATGACGGGACTGATTTGGACCATACAAATCGTTTATTATCCAAGCTTTGGTTTTGTTAAAGAGGATCGCTATCGAGAGTTTCAGCATTTTCACATGCGCAGAATTACTTATATTGTTGCCCCATTAATGCTGATTGAGCTCTTTACTGGAGCACTGGTTCTGTACAAAAACTATCAGCACTCTCTCTTTGTTACGAGTATTATTCTACTTGCACTTATTTGGTTAAATACTGCTTTTTTAAATGTCCCCATTCATAATAAGTTAATCTCAAAAGGAGATGAGGGACTATTTAAAAAACTAGTTCTAAGTAATTGGCCAAGGACTATTCTGTGGAGTATTCGCTCATTTATTTTGTCCTATGTCTACTTAACGAATTCTTTAAACTCTTGAGTTTTAAAATAACATCTTTGACTGGCATTAATCTTATGAAAGAAAATAAATTCGCATTTTGAATTTGAAATTTCATCCCAATCTTTTTGATTAAAAAGTGATTGATCACTAAGAGCTGGATGTAAAAATAAGAGCCATCTTTCTTTTAAATAAACAAGAATTGATTTTTGATTTGCAATGAAAACTTCTTTTAAATGAGCATCTTTAAAGTCTTGATTAAATACTTCGCATGGATACTTTATATCTTGAAACTCAGACTCACTAACAAGGCTCGCACCAAAGATATCAAAGATTTCTTTATTCATTGTGGTATAGTGGGGGATAAAGTCTATTTGCTTATAAACTCCACCGCGATTTTTAAAACTATTATAATAATCACTTAGATTTAGTGTTTTATGAATAAGTATATTTCCAAAAGATCTTTGTAGATAAAAACAAAATGTTCTTTCATCATATTGCTCATGAGCTATGCCAAAAATTCCTAATTCTCCTAGAGAGGGAAGAGATTCTTTTTTCTTAAAAAATTTAAAAACTAAATCCAAGACTGGCACCATATTGATTCACTTTCATATCTGATTCGATAAAATCATTTCTTTCAAATTTTAGCGCCATATTTGTATAAAACAATTTTATGATAATAGCTTTTTGATAGGCAAAGGTTGGAAATCGTTGTTCTCGTGCACTCCCCAGTGGTACTTTGAGTTTTAGTCCAACAGTTGTCTCTCTTCTATTTCCTGTATCAGTCCATAGTGGAAACTTTAAATAAGGAGATATTTGAATAAACATATCACTTCCAAAAGGGAGAAATTCTAATTCGGGATAGATTTGATTGCCTCGTAGGTTTTGAAAACCAAAGGCATCATCTTTTACCAACATAGTGGTATAAAAGTGTTCAAAAATTAATTTAATTTGAAAGTAATCACCCCAAGGAACTAAAAAACCTAGATTGGCATAACCAGTGAGGTAGGTGAATTGCTCACTTGAATCTTCTGGCTCATCAACTTGATAGCCAGTTACCTGGGCCCCACTAGTAAAATCAATATAGGGTGGTAATAAGAAGTATTGAAATATAAATTCTTGATAAGCAGATTTTTGAGTAATGTCTACATCCTCAAAGAGTATTGAGCTTTGTTCTTCTAGGTATTGTGTTGTTACTTTTCCTACATGATATTCAAAACGCCAGCGACTTGGAAGTTCGGCACTAAAGATTTGAGTTGAAAGAAATAGTAAAACGAGGATCCATTTCATTAAATAATTATACTTTTGAAAATCCTTATAATGTAGTCGGAAATAAATAGTAGTGGAGTGAATTGGTCAGGTCTAAGTACTTGATTTTTTTAGTATTTTTCGAGTTTATGCCGATGCTGTATTTCGGAAGACTAACCTTAAATCAAGGGTGATTTAAGTAACTAAAAATTCAGGGAGTGAAAAAGATGAGAACGATATTTGAAAATAAAATCGAGCTCACATTCACTAGGTGTCCAAAGAGAGTTGAAAGACTCTCAAAAGGAAGTTGCTGATAGCTCACTTAATCTTGCTAGTGGAAAGCGGATTAATAAGGCCAGCGATGATGCTGCAGGATTCTCGCAAGCTGCTAATAGCAATGCAGACCTACGCTCAAAAGGACAAGCCAATAGAAATGCCAATCAAGCGATAGGCATATTACAAGTTGGTGAGGGTGCAATTAACGTTATGGTTAATATGGTTACCCGTATGCGAGAACTAGCAGTTCAGTCTGCTAGTGATACTATTGGTAGCGGTGAGCGCTATAGTCTTAATCTTGAAGTGGATCGCATGAAGTCTGAAATTCATCGCATAAGTGAGTCTACCACTTATAATGGAATTAAGATTTTCAGTGGTGAAGAGCGTAAATTAGATTTTCAAATTGATAGTGGCAATGGCAAAAAAGATAAGATTCAATTGAACTTAAAGGATATGGCCCAATCACCATATGCTCTCGGTATTTTTGATGTAAGTGTTGATTCAAAACTCCATGCAAACCTTTCAATCTATAAACTTGATAGTGCTCTTAGTGAGCTTGAAAAATCACGAGCAAAACTAGGTAGTATTAATAATCGCATTACCTCAGTGATCGATAAGTTAAATACTGATCAGTACAATATTTCTACTTATAAATCTAAAATTGAAGATGCTGATATTGCTTATGAGAAATCGAGAAATATGAAAGCACAAATGCAGGCCAAGACTCAGAACTTTGTGGCAAGCTATGTGAACCTAGATCCAAACGCTGCTTTAAAATTATTATAAACTGGAACACTAGCGTGGTGGTAATAAAAGCACATTCGCT
>CEUD01049647.1_pt1 | contig 166578 bp, 164 predicted proteins | sample 356481 | NCBI WGS metagenome assembly CEUD01 (sample SAMEA2623314, study PRJEB7988) | marine metagenome | isolation source: saline water (ENVO:00002010), including | reverse complement strand
GATGGGAGAATTCAGCTTATCCAAAAACAAGGATGTTTTTAGTAATTCATCCCCATACTAGTGTCCCAGTTTAAATAGAATTTAGAATAAGCGAAAGCTTGGCTTAAAGCGATATATATAGCGAATTACTCCCACTGCACCTAGGTCTTGATCTGACGACTCAAAAGTTCCAATTCCATATGTAATATTATACTTTTCTGATTGAGATACGTAAGCTAGTAAGTTCAATTTATGAAACTGTTCACTTTCTTTGTAATAAACATATTCTGATATGGCCGCGAACATATTTTTATCTACTCTATAACCAAGAATATACTGTGACCTAACATTTTCATCAGAGCCTGGATTCGCTTTGATGGCAAATCTAAATTCTGCCACTGGCAGCTCTGAATTATCTGGATCATTATAAGCATTTCTAGACTCTTCAACCATTCCTATCGCTACAATGGGTCCATAACCTAGAACAGCGCGCATGTGAACATAATCTTTTTTTAGATCACCCTTACATCTAACTTCATCACAATCATAAAAATTAAAGTCTTCAAAATCAGATTTTATATATTGATGACCAGCTGCAAATCCAATAATTGAGATAGGGTAGACTTCAATTTTTGCATCATAACTATTAATCACTGCGGAACTTGCGACTTTTAAGCTGGGGCGGATTAGGCCATAAAAAATTCCTTTACCAGGCGCATCTCCATAAAGTAATTGGTTATAACCAAACTCAGCAAAACCTTCTGCTCCAAGTCCAGGATATGAACGAGCTCCAAAACCAGCACTAAGGTCATAGTTTGCAAATGCATTAAAGGCCAAAAGAAAGAGAGCTAATATTTTAATTGAAAACTCCTGTAGAGAGAAAATTGATTAAACTTGCTTACACAATGATTATACATGTTTTCAATTTTTTTTCACAAAATTCAACTTATGCTATTAATGCTTTTGTTGTGGACCCAAGCCTTACCTGATAAAAGTAGGCTGATTCTCTTTGGATTCACTCTCGCTATATTGGTAATTATCCAAATCAAACTCAAGCAGATCTTTAGGGTTTTCAAGTTTTTGAGTAATGATATAGCGACTCATTAAGCCTCTGGCCTTTTTGGCATTAAAAGAAATAATTTTTAATTTACCATTGCGTTCTTCTTTAAAGACTGGAGTAATAATGGGCTTGATAACTTTCTTTGTATCAATTGAACTAAAATACTCATTAGAAGATAGGTTAATAAGAGCTGCATGCTTTGTGAGTTCATTATTTATCTCACTTGTTACTTTCTCTTTCCATATATCATATAGATTATTTCCAAATTTCGTTTTTAATCTTGTACCCATTTCTAATCGATATGGTTGAACCTTATCAAATGGCCTTAGGATTCCATAAAGACCTGAAAGAATGCGAAGATGATCTTGAGCAAATGATTGGTCTTTCTTGGATAAGCTTGGGAATTCTAGACCAGTATATGTATCTCCATTAAACATTAAGGCCGCCGGTAGAGCTTTTTCAACTTGTGGAAATTGCATACTTTGAAATCTTTCTACATTGAGTTCAGCCAGGTTATCTGAGATACCCATGAGTTTTTTTAAGTCATTGGGAGTTTTATTTTTTAGCTCTTTATGTAAATTCTTTGTTATATCAATTAATTTGGGCTCAGTAAGTTTTACATCTATATTAACTTGTTCATTTAATTTTTTTGCCGGTGAAATAACAATTAACATATAGTCTCCTCAATCTCTTTATGTACCATTTAAGCACTTATAAATTCGAGTTCAATTCCTTCTTCATCAATTAAGATTTCAATTTGTTTATTTTCTTCTTTGCCTTTTGTAATAATCTCTTCTAATTGCTCTTGTTCTAACTCAGGGTCTAGATAAAAATCTGCACACACAATGGTCATAAGACTTAATAAGTCTTTTGCATCCTTATCATTACTAATATTTTGGGGGTTAAATTTAATTAAGGCACATTGAGCTTTGGGATCAATTTTAAAATCTACTAACATTCTTTATCCTATTATATCTTTAGGGCCAACTTTAATCCATTGACCACTTGCTAAATTGGTATTGGTATACTTACCAATTCCTACTCTTACTAAGCGTAGGGTTGGGAAACCTATATTAGCAGTCATTCTACGAATTTGTCTGTTTTTACCTTCACTTATTTTTATTTCTAACCATTGCGTAGGTATGTTTTTGCGAAATCTGATAGGGGGATCTCTTTCTTCAATATTTGGAGGTGAGATTTTACGTACTTTGCATGGAGCAGTGGTATAGTCCTTAATCTTTACTCCACGCATTAGTCGCTGTAAATCATCATCACTTGGTATCTTCTCCACTTGCACCCAATAAGTTTTTTCTTTTTTGGATTTGGGATTAGTTACTTTTTGATTAAATATTCCATCGTTAGTTAAGAGCAATAGACCTTCACTATCTTTATCTAATCTTCCTGCAGGGTAAACATCTTTTGGTAGATTAAAATTCGCTAGAGTAATATCTCCTGCTTCACCAGTAAACTGACAAAGAACCCCATAAGGTTTATTGAATATAATGTATTGGTAATTTTTGATCATTTTGATATAAATTACCATGGCCAAATTAATAAAAAAAGAAGAACCAAATATCCTTTATGCAAGTGACGGCTCTCATAAGAAAAGTAAAGAAATCAAGTATGATGAAGTCGTAGAGTCTGAACTTGAATTACACTTAAAGCGTGAAAAGCAAAAAAGAGGTGGAAAGTTCGTTATCATTATCTCAAATCTGCCAGAAAACCCTGATTATAGTAAAAAGCTAGCTAAGGAACTTAAAAAATACTGTGCTTGTGGGGGAACAGTAAAAAAAGGAAATATTGAAGTCCAAGGCGATAAATTTGATCAGGTAAATGAATTCTTACTTAATAGAAATATTAAAACAAAAAAAATCGGTGGTTAGTTCAAAAATTTTAAGTACTTACCGATAAATAAACATGATTTTATTTAGAGGAAAAGATACTTTAAGACTTGGTCTTGCAACCTGCTTATTATTAATAAGCATAGGGATCATTTCTTTTTCTTTTTATAATTTAAAACAATATAAAGAAAACTTACTCTTAAAAGAAATAGACTCAACAGAAATTCTTATTGATCTGGCCAAGAAGGTAAATCAATTTAGCAGTTTAGTTGGTGATGAAATTAAATTTTCTAAAAAATTTAATTTTAAAATGACTCATAATGGTCTCAATGATCAAGTTGCAAAATTAAAGCAATTAAAAATTAAAAACTATCAAATCAAAGAACTTGCCAGTGAGATAAAGAGCTTAATCTCAATTAATAAGAATATATTAAAGCATTTAAAAGACAGTGAAGAAGAATTGGCAAGTAAGCTTTATAAAAGTGAATTCTTATTTCACAGAGATCAATTAATATCACTTATTGACTCAACTAAAAAAGCTTTAGTGATTGAACAGAGAAGCCGTATTGGAAAAAATAGGTATGAACAGGTTTTTCAAGTACTTTTGATTTGTTTATTCTTTATCAGTTCAATTCTATTTATTCTCGTGTTTAAACGTCATAAAGAATTTGATGAACTAAGAGCTCAAGAGCTAAAGCTGCATGAGCAAGTAGAGCAACTTACAGAACTTAAAGATAGTGAGAGTACAATTAAAAATCACTTACAAGAAAAGCTGGAAATCTTAGAGCGAAAATATCTTATTCTCTGTGAAGAATTAAAAGAAAGGCAAGGTCTTGTAAACTCCATTGAAGTTGATGCTAATAACTTTCACCTAGATAAGTTGGAGAGTAAAAGTCTGGACAATACCTCCCAATCTCTAACCAGATTTGTTAATGAGTTTCAAAAGTTCTTTCAAAAACAGGAATTAAACGAAATAAATATTGGTCAAAATAATGAGACTTTAAAGAAGTTAAAAAGCATTAATGAAAAGCTTAATACTAATCTTATAAATTTAGAATTAAATGCTCAACAAAACTTTCCTGTTTTAAACGAATTAAGTGGCGTAATTAAAGAATTTAAAGAGATACAATTATACAAAGTAAATGCTGATCTTATTGAAAAAATACAAGAAATAAAAACGAGTTTGGATAATGTCTATGTTGATTATCAAAACCTAGAAAGTCATATGAAACAAAGTTTAGAAATAAATAATGAGAATATTATAAAGTTTAATTCTAAACTATTTGAAATAAAACAATTATTAAATACAATAAATACTAATTATGTTGATGAGAGATCTGTAAGTGAAAAGTTTAACTAAAGACGATAGTCTGGCTGAGATGATTACATTCTTTACAAAAGTTGAAGCTTCTCGCTCAGAGATTGTTATTTGGCAACTCGACAAAGGTTCAAATAAAAGAATAATTCATGCAGGAAAGTTAGTAGAGGTTGGTGACAATGACTCTTTAGACTTTGAACAATCAAACAATGAGTCCTTTAATTTTTCAGATGATGAAGTCTTTTTCTATGTTGAAGAAAGTCAAATTATCTTTAAGGCAAAACAACATCGTAATGCAGATAATTATTTAAGTGTTTATTTTCCAGATGAAGTGAAAGTTCTTGATCAAAATGAAAGAGAAAAATTAGTTTCCTCATTTTTAGAAGTCGATGATTCATTAAAAAAATGCTTTCCAGAGTATTCGGATGAAGTAAGTAAAGTAAAAGGCTATGAATTTGACTCAGAGAAAGCTCCAGACAAAGAAAGTCCATATATGCAAATTGATGGAGAAAGAGAAAAAATTAAAACAGAATACATGATGCATGAATCTGAACGAGAAACTATCAATGATGAAAACATGACTCATGAAACAAGCGTTGATCATCTTGAGCATAAGGAGCTAGATGGTTTTTCAGCAACTGGTGCTGATCAAGTTGGTGGATCATTGGGTGGTCATGCTAGTACTGATAATCTTAGTTCTACCATGGGTGGAAGTGGTGGCACTGATCGTATCTCTTCTCACGTAAGTGCTAAGACTCAAACGGAGAAAATTGAAACTAAAGAAAAAGCTGGCTATAAGGGAACAGAGCAAGTTTCAACCAAAGAGAAAGTAAAGAATCTAGAAGATAATAAGCAATCTGATAGAGATAAGGCCATCTTTGAAGAAGAACTTAGTTTTGTCACTTTAGATGAAGAAGATAAATTTTATGCTGATAAAAGAGATGCTCCTAGGGCGAAACCAAAAGCAGGTAAGACTGTACTCATGCGTAAAGAAGTTGATCTCGTAGATTTTGAAGGATTACGTCATCCATTATTTGATCTTTCTCGTGGCGGCCTTGGTGCTATGGTAGATAGTGAAGACTATTATGAAAAAGGTGAAGTGGTATTCATTATGGGATTTGATACCAATGTTTTAGACGAGCCTATGCGTGCCGTGGTGCGCAGTATACGTGAAGCAGATGAGCCCGGTAAGTTTAAATTGGGAATGCAGTTTCAAACAATAGAAGAGGCGCTCGAAGCGGCCAACTCTTAAAAAATACCTGAATATTCTTCTTCGTTAAAGCCAAAGGCCTTTACTTCTTGATCTATTTCTAAAATTGGTCTTTTAATGGCAGATGTCGTTTCAATTAAAATCTGCTTTTTGGCCTTTGCATCAACACTTTCAAACTCTTCTTTAATTTTTCTATAAGTAGGACCTTTCTTATTTACTGGCCAATCACCAAAAGCTTTCTTCCAATTATTGATTTGGGTCACTGTTGGAGGTGTCTTTTTGAAGTTTACGAATTCATAGGCAATTTTATGCTTGTCTAAAAATAGTTGAGCTTTTTTAACGGTATTGCAATTAGGAATCCCATATAATCTAATCATATTGCCCCTTTAGGTGTTTGGCTTTATACTTATTTAATATTTGTTAAGGTTAGTAAAAGGAATTAAAAATGGCAAAGAATTATTATAGCGATGAATCTGAATGGAAGTGGTTATTCAAGAACGCAATTGATTGGGATAAAATTATTCCTCTCTATTATCCTGAGTTTCCAACAGCTGATGGTTTTAATAATAAAGAAGATGTAATCGCATTTATTGAAGAAATGATTACAGCAACAGGTGATTGGGCCGGCAGTTCTGTGCAGGATAGAGCACGTCAATTAGATGAAGAAGGTGCAGGTAAAGTTGAAGATGGTTATACCATTCCTGGTCCAGCTCTTTCTGCTTTTTATGCTGAAGCACAAGAGCTAGGTATCTTAGGGCTATCAACTCCTAGTGAGTACGGTGGAATGGGTGCACCGGTTGTTGCTAATATGCTTGTGTTTGAACAAATTAACCGCGCTTGTATAAGTAGTGCTACTCAAATTGGTTTTTACACATCAATTATTGATATGATTGAAAGATTTGCAGAACCAGAAGATCGCGATCGTTTAATTCCTAAAATTGTTGCTGGTGAGTTATCTGGTTCAATGTGTCTTACAGAGCCCGGTGCTGGTAGTGACCTTGGTAGTATTAAAACTACAGCAACGCCTCAAGATGATGGAACTTATTTATTAAATGGTTCAAAAATCTTTATCACTAATGGTGGTGGAGGACTTGGTTTTGTACTCGCAAGAATTAAAGGAGCACCTGAAGGCCTTAATGGTATTTCAATGTTCTTATGTGAACAAAAAATTGAAAAAGATGGTGAGGTTGTACAAAATTATAAAATTCCTAAGAATGAGCATAAGCTTGGTCTACACGGATCTTTTACATGTGAAGTTCTCTATGAGAATTCAAGAGCTAAATTAATTGGTAAGCCAAATGCTGGTTTTAGATACATGCTTCACCTTATGAATGAAGCAAGAATCGCAGTTGGACTACAAGCTCTAGGTGGTATTGAAGGATGTCTTGCTTATGCTAGAAATTATGCAGAAGAAAGAGTTCAATTTGGTAAGAACTTAATGGAGCACCCTTTATATGCAAGAAATATGGGTGACTGGGAAACTGAAAGAGATGCATTTAGAGCATTAATGGTAGATACGCTTTCTTATTTCGATATTTATCAACGTTATGATATGTGGAAACGTCACGGGCGTGAGCTTACTAAAGCTGAAGAAAAAGAATTAGCTGAAGCTCGTAAATGGGTTAGAAGAAGAACTCCTCTAGTAAAAATGTATGGAGCAGAAACATTTACACGTTTATCAACTAAGGCCATTCAAGCACTTGGTGGTTATGGCTTTATTGAAGAGTATGATGTTGCTCGCTACCATAGAGATTCTTTTGCACCGCTATTATATGAAGGAACAACTCAAATTCAATCATTAATGGCCATGAAAGACCTAATGAAGTTCATTATGAGAAATCCGACTAAGTATTTTACTGGACTTGTAAATGCTAATCCAATTGCAAACTTTTTTGGAGCAAGCACAGAGAGTGAGTCATACTTCAACGCTATTCAATATGACTTTAAAAAGAATTTTGTGAAGCTTTTAATTAAAACACTGAAGCCGGGAACGAATATTTCTGATCCAGCTGAAGCGAAGAAATTCTTTAATGCTAAAGAGTGGTTAAAAGAAGAAAATGTAATGAAGCTAACTGTACATGCTGAAACAATTGCAGAGGCACTAGCTTATATAGAAACTCTAAGAGTTTTAAGTAAGCATGCTCATATTGAAGAATCGAGAGTGGATCTCTTTAATCGTTATTATAAATTGGTAACACCAAGATTTGAAAGTATCTATGAAGATTGGAAGAATCGCTAGGTCAGACTTCTAAAATAATCGAATTTTAAATATTTAAGAAAGGCTCCTGTGGGAGCCTTTTTTATTTTAAAACTTCTTTAAAACTTTGAATTAATATATCAGTAAGATTCTCTTTTAGATTTGCCGCTTTTTCTTCAAGCATGCTTCTATTTGTTTCATCTAAATACAGCCCACGACTAATCTCAATTTGAATATTATTTATATTTGGGAAAAGATTATTTATTTCACGTGTAACATTGCCACCAAAATAAGGGTCATTGATTTTAACATTGGAGTATTTTTTATCAAAATGACTTTTAAATGTCTGGATAAAGCTTGCTTCACAGCTTTCACCATTAACATCAGATAGACAAAAATCAGGTCTATGCTTATCTTGCTTTGGATTAATTTTTAAATGATAATCTGTGGCCAGGCTTGGCATCGAATGAAGATCAACAAAGCTGGCCTTAGGATAAAGACCTATGAGTTCGTTTATTAGTGCCTTGAGCATTTCATAATAGGGTGCATGATATTTAAGTTGAAACTTTTCTCTGGTTTCATCATCTGGTTCTTGAGTGACTGTGATTTCACCATGAGAGTTCTTCTTCCAATTGAGCATAGAATTCTGCATGGGACGGTTTAGATCGATACATATACGATGAATATTAGCCTTTATAACGCTTATTCCATTTTTATTTAGTTTTTCAATATCCACTAATTCATGAACACCTGTATCTACGTCTCGGGAGAGTCGAGCGAAGTCATCATAAAGATAGGGCCTAAACTCATCTGGTATTTCCTCACCTGAGTGAGGAATGCTAAGAATCCCTATAAACGGGGTATGAGCGGGGTAAAACTTAAATATTTCATTAGATTTGGGTGCTTGCATATGTAAAAAATACCATATTTAACTTAATTTTGCTAAGTTTAAGCAAATATATTATCTTTTGGCATAAATCAAAATGAGGTTTAAATGAAGTTTCCGGGTAGAAGAAATAAAAAACATTATTTCCCAGTTTCAGATAAGTCTAGACAAGAAAAAGAAATCGCCAAAAAAATTGATGATATCTATATTGTTGGTATTGACCAATTATTAGTGGATATTGAAATCGAAGTTGATGATGCTTTTTTAGAAAAATATAATTTCCAAAAAGGACAATCATTTTTAATTGAAGATGATCTGGCCGATGAAGTTTATAATTATACTAAAGAAAATAACATGATTAGAGGTGAGTTTCCTGGTGGAGCTGTTGGAAATACTCTTCATAATTTTGCTGTACTCTCTGATGCTCATAGTTTTGCCCTTGGAAGTATTAAAAAAGAAATTCATGTTGGAGATTACGCCTTTAAATATCTTTCAAAAACAAGTGGTTTAGTGGATATGACTTATCTTCAGCCAAGCGATAAACCAATGGGGCGTGCACTTTGTTTTATCACTCCAGATCATGAAAGAACTTTTGCCATTTCTAAAGGCTGTATGAATGATCTGACTAAAGAATACATCCCTGAAGAAGTTCTTAAAAAATCAGCAGCTTTATTAGTTAGTGCTTATACTTTAAGAAATGAAGAAGACCCAATCTATGAAGCCACATATCATGCATGTAAAATTGCGAAAGAAAACGATATTCCTGTTGTACTTTCTTTAGGAACATCTCAATTAATTATTGATAAAAACGACTTCATTAAAGAGTTTTGTAAGAATTTTGTGACAGTGCTTGCCATGAATCATCAAGAAGCAATTGCATATTGTGGTATTGAAGATCCTCTATTAGCAATTGATTCAATACTAAATGATGTTGATATGGTCATGCTAACAGTAGGTGAAAAAGGCCTTTATATTGGTGGATACTGTGATGAAGAAAACTTGAGAAGTACAAAGGATCCATTAGTAACTAAGTCTATCGTAAATTATAATGCTTATGAATACTCTAGACCTATGACTTCTAAAGAGTGTAAGAATCCAATTAAAATATATACCCATGTTAATCCATATCAAGGTGGACCTAAGATAATAAAGAATACTAATGGTGCTGGAGATGCTGCATTATCGGCACTTTTACATGACATATCGGCCAATGCGTATCATAGGAGACTAATTCCTAATTCACCAAAGCATGATGATCGCTATATTTGTTATTCTTCAATTTCTCAAATTTCTAAGTATGCCAATCGAGTGAGTTATGAAGTTCTCATTCAGAGTTCTCCTCGTTTATTTAAGGGCCTTCCAGAAAAAGAAGCTACTTTAGATGATGCTTATTGGAGTAAATAAATTTGCTCAATATAAGAAAAGAAGCGCTTTTAAATGAGTATAAGGGAAACTTATATGAGTTTATTTTTGCAAGTCTATTAGCGAGAAAATTTAGCTTAGAAGGTATCTTTTATCAAAACTTAGGTGCAGACATTAAAGAGATGTTAGAGTATCAAGAAAAGTTTCTAAGAGAGTTTTATCCTGAACTTATACTTGATTTACCCAAGCTTGCACAAAGTCTTGTGGATGACTTTATTACAAATTTAAAAATCAAAAAAATTAATAATATTGAGATTATCGGAAAAGTGGCATTGGCCAGTCAAGATAATCGTTATGGTGAAGCGGACGTTCTGGTACAGAGTGAAAAAGCTATATATCCTTTAAGTATTAAACTTGGAAAGGCCCAATCATATTTAAATACTAAAAGTGCTGGAATTAAGAGCTTTTTTCAAAAGTATTTTGCAAGCTTTGCAGCAGTTGAAAGTATACAGAATGATTTTAATCAATTCTATGATCAAGCTTATTTAGAGTTTTCAATGCAAATGCATCAGGCAGCAGAGATTGATTATCTTGGAGGCTTTAAAAATTGGTCACAACATAATCTTCCTGAGCTACCAGGGCAGTTAACAGATGAGTTTAAGGACTTATATAAGGCATTCAGTTTAAAAGTCTCTCAAAAACTCTTAGGAACTCTCTATGAATTTTCAAAGCTTGATAAAGAAAAGTTCTTATTGGCATTAAAACCATTACTTGGTTTTAGCAATGATCAAGTTATTCAAGTAAGTACATATTATAAAAAAGTAGATGAGAGTTATCATTTTTTTGGCAATCGCATTGATCAATTTAATAAGAATATAAAACTAGAAACTTTTAATCTTAAAGAACAAGTAAATTATTGTGATATCGAGTTAAGTGATAGAATTTTACAGATTAGGCTTAAGGCCATGAACAAATTTACTCATGCCAGCTTTAAAGTTAATTGTTCTGTAAAATATAAGAGCTAAGTTTTAGCTAACTTCTTTAAGTGTATTAGGTCTATAAGTTAGTGATTTATGTTCAGATAATTTATTCTTAGTTTTAATATACTTATTATTTTCATTTCGAGAAATTATATCTGTGGAAATATCGAGCCAAATTTCACGCTTGTCTGATTTTAGAAATACTTTGCGATGATAGTTTTCAACTTCAAAGATAATCGCTTTTTTTATAATATTTACGATTTCTATATCTTGCCCAATATCTGGGTTGTCTAAAAAGATATACTCACTATCACTTAAAAGGGCCTTTACTACAGAGACTAACTTTTTCTCTTGTGGAGTTATATCTTTTACTAATCTTTCGATACAGTCCGTTTTATAAACTAATTCTTTTAAGTGAGGGTTTTGTAAGTTATCTACTCTTCTAGAAAAATTATCTTCTCGATCAACAATAAGTGAAGTCGGTACACTATCAAGAATATAATTATCTTTAATGGTTAAATGGTAATGAACATTCTCATTAGAAGAGGATAGGGCAAAGTTGATCTTTCCTCGTTTTCCAGAGTATTTAAGGTAGAACATAAACTCTTTTAACGCATTAGAGCGTGAGTTTTGATCTACTAGATCAAATAAGAGTATTTGTTTAAAGTTTAAGTGTTTAACTTCTGTCATCATAATGCTTATCGTCTATTTTACCAACTTTTTTATATTTATTATTTAGGATATAATTTGCCTAGGAGCTTAATAATACATGAATACAAAAGCAAAAGAGTCAGGAAAGACAGTTATTATCGGTTTAACAGGAAGGGTAGATTCGGCGGTTGCTGCTTTCTTACTTCAAAAACAAGGCTTTAATGTTATTGGATTATCCATAATAGGATCCAATCCAGATCTAGTTGATAAGCCAGAACAGCTTCCTAAATGTCATATTGATAATCTAGAAAAGGTAAAAGAGTTCTGTGATAAAATTGGAATTCCTTTTTATGCTACTAATACAGTTTCTCGTTTTAATTCAGAAGTAATTGATAAACTTGTTAGCAATAAAATTCTAGGACAAGCAAATAGCTCTTGTTTTAATTGTACTCGCACTCGTTTTAATATTCTTTTAGAAAAAATGCATACTCTTAAAGCTGATTATATTGCTAGTGGACACTTTGCAAAGGTTCATAAGAATCATTCTACGGGTGAAAGTTTTATTTATCCTAATCAAGATATTGGCTCTGATCAGTCTTTTCTCTTGGCCGGATTAAATCACGAAGTACTAGATCATTTGCTCCTGCCTTTAGGTGAACTACGAAAAGCTGAGGTAGAAAAAATAGCCAAAAAATTTAATTTAATAACCACTGAGTCAAAGAATCAAACTGGCTTTTGTTTTCGTTCAAAAGAGTCGGCAAAGAAAATTTTAGATACCAATGTTCCCAAGTCTCTTAAGCGCTCAGGTGTTGTTGAAAATACTATAAATGATACAACCATTGGTGAACATGAAAGTATGATTTTTCATTATATTGGAGAAGTTGAGCCAAGCTTTAAAGACTCAAGTCATGTTGATAAGAATCTTCAAATTACAAACTTTGATTTTAAAAGTTCGACTATTTATTTAGGGCATGAAGAAGATGTTACATTTGAAGGGACACAACTCTATGATATGCACTTTGCTAAGCACTTTGATATCTCAAAGCCTTTGGCCTGCTTTGTAAAATTTAAGTATTCCAATGCATTTATAAGGGTTGATTTATACTTTAAAAATAATAATTCATCTATGGTGGATTTCCACTCTAAAGTTTATCCACTTATTCCAGGTGAAGTGCTGGTTTTCTATGATAAGAACACTACCAATGCGAAGATTATTGGTTGGGGATTAGTAGGAAAGCGTGGTGAATTTAAGATTATGAATAGGGTGGCTGATTTTGAGGCGCAAAGAGATGAAGAAGAAGCAGTTAAACCACATAACTATTGGAAATTTTGATAAAAATTATGCTAAATTTTGATAAAAATTATGCTAAATTTTGAAGAGTAAGATTTATACTTTTCCCCCTAAATACTTGATATCCATTAATAAATTATGTATTAATGCCTCATGAATACTCTAGAGCAATTAAAGTCATACGGCATTGAAATCGATGCAAAGACCATTGAAGCGAATAAATCTAAGCATGTTATTTGTGGCATGAGTGGTGGTGTCGACTCTTCTGTGTCAGCTCTATTATTAAAGCTAATGGGTTATCAAGTCACCGGAATATTCATGCGCAATTGGCAAGAAATTGATGAGCATGGAAAATGTAGTGCCGAAGAAGATTATAAAGATGTGATTGCTGTTTGTGAGAAAATTGGAGTTGATTATTATTCTTTAGATTTTTCAAATGAGTATAAAGAGTCAGTTTTTGCTAATTTTCTAGTTGAATATAAAATGGGACATACACCTAATCCAGATATTCTATGTAATCGTGAAATTAAATTTAAAGTCTTTTATGATAAGGCCATGGAGCTTGGGGCTGATTACCTAGCAACAGGTCACTATTGCCAAACAGATGGTAAGAAACTTATAAAAGGTTTAGATAAGAATAAAGATCAAAGTTATTTTCTCTATGCTATTGATGGGGAAGTATTAAAAAATGTGCTTTTTCCAATAGGCATACTGGAGAAAAAGGTTGTTCGCCAAATAGCACATGATTTTGATTTAGCTACCAAGGCCAAAAAAGACTCTACGGGCATTTGTTTTATTGGAGAAAGAAACTTCAAAGAGTTTCTGTCTAAGTATATTAAGTCCCAAAAGGGTGTCTTTGTTCATATCGAGACTAATAAAGTGCTTAAGGCACATGATGGAGCTTGTTTTTACACAAAAGGACAGAGAAAGGGACTTGGTATTGGTGGTCCTGGTGGCCCATTCTTTGTGGTGGATAAAGATATTAAGACAAATACAGTTTATGTGGCCGAAGGTGAAGATCATCCAGCCTTATATGCAAAAGAATTAATCGCAAATGAATTAACCTGGATAGAAGCTGAACCAAGTTTTCCACTAAGATGTAAGGCCAAGGTTAGATATCGTCAAAGTGATCAAGATTGTACTGTGACTAAGCTATCAGATGGAGAAATAAAAGTTGTCTTTGATGAAAATCAAAGGGCAATAACTGAAAGGCAATCAGTTGTCTTTTATGATGGTGCAAACTGTCTTGGTGGTGGGATAATAGATTCAGTTGGTGATACTTTATTTACCAATAGCGATCGTCATTTAGATCAAGCTTTTTCTGAGCAGCCTGAGAGGCCTTCGCTTTAAAACCTAAACACTCTTGACCATTATTTGCTCTTTTAACAACTTGGGATGGAATGGCCTGAGATTGAATTTGATAGGCCTTACAACCATTTGGTGTCTTAGGATCGTAGGTTATATAAAAATGTTGGCAATTACGGCATTTAGCACTCATAGATCTATTTTAACAAGGATAGAGCTTACTTTAAATGAGGCAGACTATGCTAGTTTAAGCAGCTTTCTTTGTTTGAGCTTCGTTATCAGTTTTGCGTTTAGAGTAAATGGCTTTAAATTTATCACCTAAATCTGGGTATTTAGAGATAACTTCTAAGAAGTCTGACTTTTTAAAGGTATAGAGATCACAATAGGCCCTTGCTTTTACATCAGCTGTACGAATAGTGTCTTCTAATAGTGCAATCTCACCAAAGAATTGTCCGGCCTTTAAAGTAGTAACAACTTTTTCACCCATGGTAACTTCAACTTCACCATGACCAAGAATAAACATCTCATCACCACGATCACCCTTTTTAATAATATACTCATTAGGTGAGTGATAGGTTTGCTCTAGCTTTTGAGCAATCATCTTAAGACAAGGTGTAGAGCAATCATGAAAGATATGTACTTCACGAATGAGTTTAATCTTCATATAGATATTGAGCTCATTTTGTAGAGCTTGGGGTAATTCATTAACAACTTGATGGTCTTGATCAGAAATATTTTGATTTAATAAGTGATTATAAAAACTAAATACCTGTCGCTGTAATGACATTGGGATATTATAAAAGCGCATATACTTATGAAGCGCATTCATCTTTTCTTTTCTCTCTTCTTCATAACGATCTTTAAGCATAATCATTCTAGAAAAGTTACCAATAATAATACCGTAACTAGCAACCCCAATAAGCATAACACCCATGGTGTAAAGCCTTGCAAGGTTAGTTTGAGGTGTAATATCTCCGTAACCAACTGTAGTTAGGGTAGTTACAGTCCAGTATAGAGAGATATTATAAAATGAGTATGGATCCATATCTGTTCTAGGATTTAAGAGCATCCAGCCACAGCTAATCCAGTGAATAATCAACATAACCCCTGAAACTGCAAGAATAATCTTAAACGATTTAGGGATATGATCAATTAAACCCATTACAGACCTTAATTTCACGATACGAATAATTCTTAAAAGTCTTAAAGCACTTACAATCTTGGTTGGCAGACTTAGTCCAAAAAGACTTACAATGATATCAAAAGGTAGTGAGGTAAAGATATCTACAGGTAGCCAAAGACTTTTATGATAGGGCCTCTCTTCTAGAGGTGCCTCTTGCATGCCTTTAAAATCAATCTTATTAGTGGCCGGTAAACGTAATTTATTGGCAAGTCTGAGGTAAATATCGGTAAAGAAAATACAACTAAAAAGCCCATCCCACCACAGATTATACTCTTCGATCGTATAATCCAGTACAAAAGTAATAGGGGCCTCAACAGCAGTCCAGTATATTGCAATAAATAATAGGCCCATCCAAATCATGGTTGGCTTATTTTCTTTATCTAATGGATTGTAGTTATATAACATTGATTTTTACCCTATTCCCTGTATTTATCGGTCTTGAGGGCGGAAACTTTAGAGATATGTGCAAAAATATTCCGTAAAATTAAGGCCTTATATGTAATTATTACCTATCAAAAGCTTAGGCACCTGACACCTAAGTGCCCATAATATTGTCATATAAATTTTACAAGTGCTCTGTAATCTATCGAAATGACTGTTAGAATTTAGTTATAAATTAAGGAATTTTTGGCACACCCCATGCATTATATATTCCTGTTAATAGTTGGTTGTTATTGAGGAGTTAAAAACAACGATGAAAAATGAGCCCCTAAACCCAGATGTAGAAAATGTGATTACTGTGTCCTTTGGAGACGTGCCAAACGATATAGCTCATCCCGCTAGCAAGAACTTTCCAGAAGAGATTGATGATCCATTACAAGATCTGCTTGATGAAGCAATGATTGAAGATGATGAAATCGAAGAAAGCGATCATTATATATTCGCTCATGATCAATCATGGGACTTTTCAGTATCGATGAATGATAGTGCAATTGAATTAAGTTCAAATTTAACTAAACAAGTAAGTAGACTCAAGGAAGATATAAAGCGTCTAAAGTATTATTTAGATGAAATGAGTATTGATTAACCTTGAGGTATCTATGAACCTATTGAAAAAACTTTTCTTTTTACTACTAACGGCCCTCGTTAGTTTTTCTGTCTTTGCTAATGAAGATCTTATTGAAAGATATAAGCAAAAAAATGAGCTCATGCCTGCAACTGGACAATTTGCTGGAGAGACCATTGAATCCAAAGAAAAAAGAACCCTCATTCTTTTAAGTGATGTTGAAAAAACAATTTTTGGAATTGATATTGAAGATATTGCTTTTGCTAATTTTAGACATAATGGAGAGTTCTATATTGCGAGTATCCCAGCAATAAAAGTGGATAGTAAGCAAAACTTAAAAAGAGCAACTAAAGTTGTTAAATCAGTAAGCTTTATGAAAGAGCATTGGTCTGGAAAGTCTAGACCTGAAACAAAGAGTGTCGAAGTACATTCTGAATTACTTTTTGATTTTGAAAAAAGCTCTGGAATTAAACTCATCTTTAATCAAGATAAAAGACAAGATGTAAAAGGTGATAAAAGAATTTATGGTGCAGTTCTTTCAATTGAGGCCATTAGAAGTGAAGAAAACCCAAAAGCTGATTTTATGCCAGCTGGCTTAGGTTATAACTTTGCTGTTGGATATCGCTTTTATTCTTATGCAGAAAGAGACTTAAAAAATAGAAATGAGGCAGCAGCACTTTATACCAGTTACGCACTCGATTTCTCACAAACAGAGAGCTATTCTAAAAAAGCTAACTCTATGGATAATCTCTTATTCAACTCGATTAGAACAAGTCATTCTAATGGTCGTAAACAGACTTATAATCTCTTTCAAAATAATTGTACTAATAGACTCTTTGATCTCTTAGATATCTCTATGGGGTATAATAAAAATACTAGTGGTACAGTTCGCTTTGATGCAATTGGTGACGAGTACTTAGAATTCATAAATAATGATCTACAAGATATCACAAGCTTTATAGCAAAATTGGTAGAGGATAAATTAGTTGAACTTCCTATTGAAATTGAGTCTCAATTATACGGTCTTTCTCGTGAGTTAATGCTAGAAAACTTAAATGAAATGAGACAAACTAGCGGGAGGAGAGGCAATGTTAAAAACTTCTTATATGCTTTACCACCATTTATTAAAGGACATTTAAAAGCACGAGGTCTGATTAAGTAAATTGATTTATTTAATTAGCAAATAATAGGGGACACATAAGTGTCCCCTTTTTTTTATTATGAATGGGACTGTTCGGCCCATCTTTTTTGTCTAAGTGAGTGATACTTATTTCTATCCTTTCTTACTTCAAAGTCATACACTGCTACTCTTGGTAATAAGTATCCAATAATAAGCCCATAAATAAGGTGGGCAAAGAAGGTAATGACTGCAAATGTATTTCCAGGAGCAATATAATTCATTGCACTTGGATCAATAACACTATTACCTTGTACACCAAAAAATCCCCATCCAACTGCAGGTGCGAGTAAGAGCATTAATGAAAGCCATAGGATTGCAGACATTGTTAATGCTTGCTTTATATTGGTACGTTTTTTAAAAATTGAAACTAATAATAATGCCCAAAATGTACCATATCCCAGGTGAAGCACCATCGCTAATGGTTGTGCTGGGATATTTAAATCCGTAAGAAAAACTTCCACTGGTGTTGAATTCATATAAGCGAAAGATCCACTCGAAACAATTAACTGCATAAATAAGAGCATAATTCCACTGGCCACCAGACCAATGATAATTGCCTTAAATGAACTAAATCTAAATGTTACTTTCTTATCCATAATAAACTCCTTTATTCCACTCTAAAGGAGATAGTGAATTAATTCATTTAGCTTAGTTTATAAAATTGTGTAGAATATTTAACATTTGGTGCACGGAGAGGGACTTGAACCCTCACAGGCTTGCGCCCACATGGCCCTCAATCTTGTGCGCCAATTTACACCTTTTCTCTATACCAATGTTTAAGTTACTAATTTTATTAACAAAAAAGAGGCCAAATCATGTCTCTTGTTGATTTCAGTAGTTAACTCTCGACTTTCACCATACCTACAAAAAACCTTGAAAATACGTTGAACCGACGAGCCTTTTGTTACCTATTTGTTACAACAAAAGGGCTTCCTATTCTTGTTACAAAAGGCTTTGTAACAAGGAACCTCTTTAAATTCAAAAAGTATGTCTACAAAACTCCCTCGGAGCTTCAACTTTTTCATCTCTTTCATTCTACAAGCAATAGTAAGACATTTTGCGTCATTAATCTTTAAAATTAACGGAGGAAAAATGGAAAATTCAACAGAGAAAATTAAAGATGTAAACAATGGACATGGCTTTCGTGTACTACCAGAAACCAAAAAAAATTGCTGACCAAATACGAGATTTAGTCATCAAGAAGTATGGTAAGACACCAACCTATGACCAAATTATTCTACAACACTTAAAAGCGTCTTCTACAGAGCTAGTCGATGAAATTGGCAAGTCAACGATCACATGGAGAGATGAGGAAAAGCGGATTAAGCAACTTTATCTAAAGAAGAATAAGACGGCGACAGAAGATGATTACGAGCGATTAAAATGTGCTGGTAAACTTGTCGATTTCTTTGAGCAACACGCAAGGATTTCTTTGATGTAAATTAGGAAAAGGGAGTGTCCAAACAAGGCACTCCCTTTTTTTGTGTCTGTGTAATCCCTGTAAACTTTTTTTAATTGGGTTAAACAATTAGGAGGGCATTTGCTTAGTCAGCTTAAAAAGAATAAAGCTGAATTCAATTAAATTTTTTGTTCAGATTGACAGAGAACAAGTTGCTTATGATTTATCTTCGGTTGTACTAATTCTGTGAATCTTCAGCGCATTTGAGACAACCATGCTCTTTTATGTCCTAACACGTCATGATTGCATTTGAGATGGTGTTGTATTCTTTCCTTCTCATAAATGTCAATCGTTGTTTTTCTCTTCTTTCTTTAATAATTTTATCACGTCTCCCATAAAAAACATCATCAGGACTCACGTTACCTAATGATTCATGATATCTGCGTTTATTATACTCACTTATAAATTTTCCTATTTCTGCTTTTAAAACATTTGGACAATCGTAGACATGAAGCTTAACTTGCTCCTTAAGCGACTTATGATAGCGCTCAATTTTTCCATTTGTTTGAGGATGATATGGGCTCGCAAGAATGTGATAAATTCCTTTTTCACTTAAATAATCTGCGAGTTCTCCTGAGATTAGGGCCGGGCCTCGATCAGATACCAAGTTTGGCATATTTCTTTTCTCAACTTTAGCAATTCGACAAGCATCTTCAATCACTTCAGTAAAATCTTCTCCAGTCATTGAGTTTTGAAGTTTCCAGCTAATAATTTTCCTAGAGTAATCGTCTAAGACTGAAATCAAATAAAACCAACCCCAGCCTTGAACATGTAAATACGTTGCATCTGTCTGCCATTGCTCATTAACTTCTTTTGGCTTCGTATGATACTCTTTTTGAGCTGGAAAACTTTGTACGTTGCTTTCACGAATTAGCCCCTCTCGTTTTAACACTCGATACACTGTTGATTCACTTACGCTAAAAGCTTCATTGTCTGTAATGTAAAAACTAATTTCACGAGACGACTTTTCTGGAAACTCATTGGCGATCTGTAAAATCCTATGATCCTCTTCTGGAGTGATTGCATTCCATTGTTTCTTGGGAATGGATTTTTTATCTTTAAGTCCAATGCGACCTTTCTTTTTAAACTTTGCTCTCCAGCGATAATAAGTGGATCTTGGAATATCCATTCTCTTTAAACTTTCTTTAACGTTAAATCCACTCTCTTCTACAGCTAGAAGTAGTGTTAACTTTTCATCAATGTTCATTCTTTTATACCTTGATTTTTTTAGGCAAGAATTCCCAACGATTTTTTTAAGCGAATGACTTCAAGAGTCTGTTCAGAAACCGCTCTTCGAAGATCACCATTTTCTTCTTTTAAGTGGCGAACTTCTTCACTGGTAGCATCTCTTTTGGTGTCAATTGTAAGTCCATTTTTACCCGCATCTAAGAAGGCCTTAGACCACTTGTAATAAGTCACTGAAGCTACGCCTTCACGTCTACATAATTCAGCCACAGGGATCTCTCCTCGAAGTCCCTCTAGAACAATTCTGATCTTTTGTTCAGCTGAAAACTTCTTGCGGGTTGCTCTTTTGATTTCACGAATGTTTTTGTTGCTCATGAACTTATCTCCTTTGTTTATAGTTCAATATTTTGAACAAAGGAGCATGGGATAGTGGGTTAAACCATACCTAAGCGCTCAACTGTAAGCTTTAGTATTCCCAATTTGTCCCAAATGTTAAGAAGACACACACGTGTTTGAAGGTTCGCCAAGGGATTTAATAAATAGTGTAAAAAGCTTAACTGGTAAACATCTCAAAATGTACTTATCAGACTCTTAACAAAATACTTTCTACTTTAATAAGTATTTACTTATTGATTTATGAGTTTACATCGCTACAACACTCATCTTGAAGAAAAGATATAACTCCCTCAAGCATTTCATATTGAGGCACACAATATAATATCTTTCCATCTCTTTGCTGTTCTATTAGCCCAGCACGAATTAATCCAGAAAGATGATGTGTCAAAGTAGAGTTGGGCATCTTCAGTTTTTCAGCAAGAGAGCCTACAGGTAGCCCATCATGACCGGATTTTACTAAAATTTTAAATATACTGAGTCTTGCAGGATGTCCTAGTTCTTTCAAAGCCTTAGCTACTTTTTCTAATTCCATGTCAACTCCTTGCTGGAATATATTTCGATATTACCAGAAATATGTTGAAGGCTCAAGTTTGTTATGTTAAATTACGATATAACCGGTAATATAATAATAAGGAGTTTTAGATGGAATATTTGCCAATGTTAAAAGAAGCCGGAGGAATGTTCCTGTTCTTAAGTGTAGAATTAACAATTTTGTTTTTACTAATAAGTTACATTGTTGGGGTTCTTCAAGAGTACATTCCTCCAGAGAAGATTCAAAAAATCTTAAGCTCTAAAAATGGGAAGGGCTATATTGTTGCAGGACTTATGGGTTCAATTACACCATTTTGTTCGTGTTCAACAATTCCATTTTTAAAAGGACTATTGAGAGCTAACGCTGGATTTGGCCCAATGATGGTCTTTTTATTTACGAGCCCATTATTGAATCCAATCATTATAGGACTTTTCTTTGCGACTTTTGGAATGAAAGTAACAGTTTCTTACTTCATACTTGCTATGGGGGTATCTGTAGTAGCTGGGTATTTACTAGAAAAACTTGGGTTTGAAAAATACATTAAGCCAGAAGCTTATCTGGAGTCTACAAAGTCGAACTGCTCTTCTAGTAGTAAAGATAGTTCTTGTGGAGAAGGGGCAAAAACTGTTTCTGAAGAAATTGAATCTGATTGTAATTCTACGATAGCAGAGGTTGCATATACAGAGCCGACTCTTTGTTGTGCTACAGGTGGAGTTAAAGCTCCTAAGGTAGAGGTTAGCTCTAGTAGTAGTTGCTCAACTTCTAGTGGATGTGGAACATCTTCAAGTACAGCAATAGAAGAAAGCAAGTGGATTAAGATTTGGAGATCAACTTGGTCTGATTTTGTTAAAGTTGTTCCTTATCTATTTGGTGGAATAGCGATTGGTGCATTTATCTATGGATTCATTCCTACTGAGTTTATAGCAAAATACTCTAATAAAGATAGCCTACTTTCTATTCCAATTGCAGCAGTAATCGGCATTCCTCTCTATATCAGAGCTGAAGCAGTTATTCCTCTAAGTGCTGCACTAGTTACAAAAGGTATGGGGCTTGGTGCAGTTATGGCCTTAATTATCGGTAGTGCTGGAGCAAGCTTAACTGAAGTGATTCTTTTAAAGTCTATTTTTAAGAACAAAATGATTGCAGCGTTCTTATTTGTAATCCTTGGAATGGCAATAATGTCTGGCTTTATATTTAGGTCGATGTTGTAAAGAGAAAAGATGCCTAAGACAATTAATTGATGAACTTTTAGACTTAACATCTAATTTGACTTGGGCGTGAAATACCTCTTTCAAGGAAAAGGTTTACAAGTATAAAAATAACTACTCTCGACTTTATCCTTTTCTCAATGGTACCATTAAAAAGTTCAGATTAAAGACTATTCAACTTATGAGTGGGGGGCGCAATTGAAAAGCATTAAAGGGTCTTGTTTATGTTGTAAAGTAAGTATTGAGATTGAAAAAGCTCCAGAATCTTTTGGTGTTTGTCATTGTGAAAATTGCAGAACATGGACAGGTGGCGTTTATATGGCATTTAGTGCAGGTAGCAAGGTCAAGATTTCAGGAGAAGAGTTTATAACAAGATATAGTTCTTCAGATCACGCTGAAAGAGCTTTTTGCAAGGAATGTGGCTCAAATTTGTTTTTTAGAATGAAGAAAAGTAACCATTACTTTCCAGTGCTGGGTCTATTTGGTGATCAATTATCACCAGAATTTGCGGAGCAACAGTATATTGATAAAAAACCAAGTAGCTATAGCTTTTCTAATAAAACTAAAAATGTAACAAAAAGTGAGATGGATCGTGAGCTTGAAACCTTTTTGGCTAATCAGAAATAAGGTTACTCTATGACTCTGGAGAGAAAAATCGCAAAAATCTTTAATCTTACAGAAGAAAACTGGATGAAACATGCTAACCCTTGGAGTGTCTGGACAAGGTATTCGGTATTACCAGTTATCATAATTTCATTTTGGAGTAGAACTTGGATTGGTTATTGGCATTTAATTCCAGCATTAATATCTATTGCATGGATGTTCTTTAATCCAATTTTTTTCAAAAAGCCAAAATCTACTAGAAATTGGGCATCAAAATCAGTACTTGGAGAAAGGGTTTTTCTTAATAGAGATAAAATTGAAATACCTCTAGTTCACAAAAGTTCCATATACAAGATATTGAACACTATATCCTCGATAGGAATGTTGATTTCTATATGGTCAATAGTAAGCTATTCAATATGGGGCGCTATTTTGGGAACAGTTTTAACATATTTAGGAAAAAGCTGGTACTTGGATAGAATGGTTTGGCTGTACGAAGATATGAAAGAAGTTCCTGAGTACAGTAAATGGCTCTATTAGTAGGAAAACCACTCGAATTCTAATGAATTAACTTTGACCAACTGGGCCATGTGAAAGCTTTTTGTAATTATTGCATCTAAGCTAATTACTTGATGAACGCTACTTGTCCAGCAGCAACTTGATAATGGTTATCTACTCTTGTCCAAATTCGAGTATAGCAGTATTCACCATCAATTTTAGTTTGACCTGAAATCCGTAAAATCTCTTATGGCTATGGTATTTCTCTTCAAGACTACGACCATGAAAGTAGAAGAATAGGCCTAGGACTTATTCTATCTGATCCTATTTCTAGTACAGATTGATTTAGTAGTTCTGTAAATAGACTAAAAATAATACCTGATTCTAGTGAAAATGGTAGAAGGAACAGAACCAAACTCTGATTCTAAAATTTGAGTATTATCAGATGTTTTACCCAGCGTAATAAAAGAGCCTAAGTTGAAATAGAAATTTTCCTTTGCATTCCATTCCCATGACAAATTGAGGAATAGTGATTTGTCATCAAAGTTAGTCATAATGATAGGATCAAGTCTATGTAAAGGTGTTATCTGAATTGAGCTTCCGGCGTTTAGATAGTTTTTTCCGAGTAAAAAAACACCTCCTTTTTGATACGCAAAATTATTTTGTAAATTATAATACTCAGAAGGACTGGTTTCTCCAGCTCCATTATAGTGATATTCAATAAACATTGAGGTATCAGGTGTAATCTGTCGTTCTCCACCTAACACTGATCGAAAATATCCACTTTCATTTTTAGGATCAACCCAGGCATTTTCAAACCATATACTTGCACCAAGAAGTGATGTTTCTAAATCAAGTCCTCCCATGTGGGCTTCTTGAAAAACTGCGACCATTGGCTTAATTTCGTATTTATCCACGGAGAATTTTATCAACCCGTATGCTGCTGAATTTTTCCTGTCAGCGTTCTCACCTAAAACCACACCAACATCGTATTGTCCCATTTCTCCAAGTTGATGACGAAAGCGGAAAGCATCAACGCCATTTCTAACCTCAGTGTCGATGGCCGTAAAGCTGAATGGTGTAAAAATGTCAGTTGGGTTAACTGTTTTGGCACTACCAAATGCTAATTGTTGCCTACCAAAAACTACACTTGAAGTATCTCCATTCCAAGTAACGGTAGCTCGATCAAAATTATGATTTAAGTAATAGTTGTCATTTTTCTTAATCACGGTTGAGTTAAAATCATCAATTCTGTAAACACGTTTTTGATTATCATAGTTTCTTAACACCTCAGAAGAGTTTATATTGCTATAAATCTGAATGACTTGATAAGAACCCTCAAGAGTGATGTTATCATTTATAGGGCTTAAAATTGAAACCCTGTTTACTTGAAATATTTCATTATTTGTCTCAGAATCAAATTTGCTCTGATAATTCAAATAGTTTAGTTTTATAAACCCACTAATATCTGTCTCTGCATAAACAGTATTTGAGATAAAATAAATCAAACAAATAACACTACTTAGTTTCATCGCTTACAATCTGACCATCTTTTAGAGTAATTAATCTCTTTGCCTTTTTCATAATGATAGGGTCGTGGGTTGAGAAAATAAAAGTTGTTCCAAATTTTTCATTCAATTCAAGCATCATATCAATAAGGTCTGTGCCTGTTTTAGAATCGAGATTTGCAGTTGGTTCGTCCGCAATAACAATATCAGGATTTGAAACCATTGCTCTGGCCACGGCCACTCGTTGCTGTTGACCACCACTCAATTGTGAAGGATAACGATTTTCCTTCCCTTCGAGACCCACACTTTTTAAATATTGTGAAACCTTACGATCTCGTTCATCTTTGTCTATATTCTGCAAAGTCATAACATATTCAACATTCTCTTTAACCGTTAATACTGGAATTAGATTGTAGGATTGAAAGATAAAACCAATATGGTCTCTTCTAAAATTTGATAACTCATTACCCGACATCTTATCAATTTCCTTATTTGATAGAAAAACGTGACCAGATGACGGAGTATCAAACCCACTCATAACATTTAAAAGAGTTGACTTTCCAGAGCCAGAAGGCCCAACAAATGCGGTAAATTCACCCCGATGAATTTCTAACTTAACATTTTTGAGTGCATTTACTTTTGTTTCCTCAGTCTCTCCAAATATTTTAGTTACATTTTTAACATCAAATATTATTTCATCCATTATAGGCTCCTTTTCATCGCTTCACTCATCTTTATACGACTGGCGTGTATTGCTGGATAAAATCCAACAATAAGAGTGAAAATAAATGTTGCTATCGGAAAAATGACAAATTGTGAGTATGTGAAAACAAAATAGATAGGCTCCTTAAAAGTAACCTGGGCAAGATCAATTCCCGTAAAATCAACGCCCCAAATTTTTAATGGAATAGCAATAAAAAGAGCTATTATTATACCTGCAATAATACTTACTAAGGAGAGTGAACCAGCTTCAGATACAATCATCAAAATAATCTCTCGTCCTTTTGTGCCTAATGCTCTAAGAACTGAAAACTCAAACATTCGCTCATAGAGGGCCATAAAAAGAGTATTAATAATTCCAAGAGCAACCAAAACAATCAGAATCATTGCAATGAGTCCTTTAAGCTGATCGACAAGGCTCATCATCCCGACAAAGCTAGAAACAATATTTTCCCAACTTTCTCCTAAATTTCCTGTCACATTAATCTTCTCCCAAAGTGAACTATGATCTTTCTGTTTTTGGCTAATATTTTTAAATTTCACTGCGATTTCATGGATATTATCTTCGATACCTAAAAGCCTTTGCCCTCTTGAAATATGGATGAATGCTGATTTTTCATCCATTTCTTTTGATCCGGCTTTAATAATTCCTGTAATACGGAAAAGCTCCTGGGAAATTTCACCAGACTTGGCTTTCGCCACCGTCACAACAACTTTATCACCCAATCTTACTGAAAGTCGTTTTTGTAAGGTGTCTCCAATAACAAGTGAGTTTTCATTGCTTACAAAATCTCCTTCAATTATTTGTTTATTAATATTGGAGACTAAAATTTCTTTATCAGGCTCAATACCGTATAGAGACACATTTTTCATGGCCCTTGGAGAAGAAATCATGGCAAATGAAATTGTTCGTTGTGAATAGGCCTTTACGTCAACGTCTGAATCTAATATTTCTTTTACTTTAGAAATATTTTGAATTTGATCTTCTATTTTCATAGAGTCACGAAATTTCGGATGATGAATTTGTCCTTCACCAACTAAGCTATTGGTGATAATTTTTATCATATTTTCATTCATTCCAGATAAAAAGCCATCAGTTATTATCATTGCCGCCAGTCCGAGACCAATAATAATGCTTGTTAGTAATGACCTTCTTTTGTTTCTAAAAATATTACGATATCCTATTTTAATGAACATCATATCAAATCTCCCTCAAGGCTTCTGAAACTCCGATTTTGGAAGACTTAATTCCTGGGTATAGAGTCGCTAGTAATGTTGTTAAAATAATAAGCAATGTTGGATAAAGGTAACTATCGAGCGAAATTTGTGCCCTTAATTCTGAGATTGTCGTTCCTGCAACTGGGATGGGCTCGGAAAAAACAATTCCATTTTTCGTTAGGTAATAGTTAAGACTCAGGGAAAAAATTAGTCCAACGGCTGTGCAAATAAGTGAAAGAAAAATTCCTTCCATTAGTATTAAACTAAATAGCTGTTTTGGAAGAGTACCAAGTGCTTTTAAAACTCCAAACTCTCTAGTTCTTTCAAGAGTGGACATAAGGATGGTATTTAATATTCCAACGCCAACCATTAATATTAAAATAAAGATACTAATATTATTTCCTCTTTGATCGGCGTTCATAGCTCGATAAAAGTCAGATTCGACAATTTGCCAAGGGCGAGCAATTAAATTTTTATCCGTGAAATGAAGATTTTGGGCAAAGTTTCTTGCCTTATTGAAATCTTTTAAATGAATTGAAAGTTCGTGGACTCGACCATATAAAGTGTAAAATTCTGCTGCTGTTTTTAATGGTAAATAAACGCGATAGTCATCTTTTCCTTCTTGCTCTGTCCCAATGATTCCGACTATTTTAAAAATATCATTTGCAATGGAACCATCGGCCCCTTGAGAAATCAGAACAATATCTTCTCCAATTTTTGCACTTAAAATTTTTGCAATTTTTTTTCCAATTATGGCCTTATAATTTGTATCGTCTTTGTCAAATGGTATGCCTTCAAATATTCTCTTATCATAGTGGGTTGCATCCATTTCCCTTTTAGGATCAATTCCCACAATCTCGGCCCCAAATGTTTTATTTTTTGAATATAGCAATGCTTCGCTATATATCCTTGGCGCAACAATACGAACTAAGTCATTTTTTTCAATTTCATTTATTCTATCATTGTAATGAGCGATAGTTTTTTGAAGAGAAGGGTTTTCAACAAAATCATTGTTAGCAACCTGGACATGGCCGGTATATTGTTCAGTGAACGCTGAGATAATTTGACCGTAAGAACCATTAACAAGAGCTAAACTCATCGAAATAAATGTATACCCACCAATCATCATCAGGGATGTCAGCAGAGTTCTTCGTTTATTCCTCAACAGATTTCTAAATGCCATTTTAAAAAGCATGACCTACCTTCTTTTTTGAAGATTGGTTAATGTAAATGTCGTGGCAGGTACATTGGCATCAAATTCAACTTCTTTGTATCGTATAATAGTTTTGTGGCCTTTTTTTGTTAAAGGTTGCAACTCCATTGTTGCGGGTATTGTCCTGTTTCCAAATTTTTTGACATCCCTATAGAATAAAATTCTTATTTTTTCGTTTCTTTCGTCAAAATATTCTTGTTTTAGAGGAAGTTCAGATTTTTTCTCAACTACTAATAAAATTTTGCCCCATAGACTTACTGTGTTTTTATGAGGAACTAGGGTTATTTCGATATTTCCATCAGACTCTTTTACATTAGTGGTTTTATAGTCTTTTATGAGCGAAGACTCTTTGACTAAATCATCGTTCGTAAAATCAGAACCCATCCATGATCCCATCATCATTGATGGTGGGACTTTTATGACTTTGTTAATTTTTGGGAAAAAGTTCCAAACATCATCTTCTCTTTTGAGCGAACTTACACCCTTGTCTTTTCTGGGCTCTTTTATTCTGATGAATGTATAATCCATTCCCTTTGTCCACATATCCATTTTCATAGTACGAGACCAGTCGGGCGTAATAACTTCCATCTCTATTTTCCCTTGACTGCCCTTGCTTCGATACAGTTCGTCTATGTTTTTTAAAATCTTATTTACGGATTCATCGGCCATTACATAATTTGACAGCACAAAAAAAGTTAAAAATATAAACGATATTGCTTTCATTTTTCTTCCTCCTCAATTGCTTGAGTTAGCATAGTTCCAAATTTTTTGGTTATGTTTCGATACGTTTTTTTATCTTTAAAAGTAAGATAGTGAACGCTTAGGCCAATAAAGTAGAGATCAATGACTCTTACGATGTTTTTTAATTTTGCTGGAGTTAGCTTTAAATTAAAAAAATGTGTCATTTTTTCTGACCAAGCAGTAAAACTATTCTCAAATAAATTCTTGATTCGAGTTTTGTATTCTTCTTTATGGTTGCTTTGAAGTATAAAATAAAAGAGCGTCGTTACTATTTCAGGAGCTTCATCAAGAAGTTGCATTGTGTACTTACCCGTGTATTCAATATATCCTTTAAAGGATTTAAAAGCAGTTGGGTCTAAATCTTCTTCAAATTGAAGAATTAAAGTGTCAAGCATAAAGAGATAAAGGTCATCCATCTGTGAGAAGTGATGAAAAATAACACCTTTGCTGACGCTTGCAACTTGAGCAATTTTATTAGCCGATAGTTCAGAGAACCCCTCTTCACGAATAATTTTAAATGCTGCTTCGAAAATAAGCTTTTTGGTCTTTTCAGACTTATCTTTTCTTAACTTCATTAGTCTATAATAAAACAAACCGACCGGATGGTCAATAAAATATTCTGTATTTTTTTGAAAACTATATGAGAAGAGGTTTTAATGCCGCTGAAAGGAGGAACATCACTTTTGCAACCATTTTGAGAATTAGTAGCGTCCTTCAACTTCATCCGAAAGAGCTATGGGATCAACTGTAAAACTGGTCAAAGCAGCTAGATACAAACGTCAACTGGAATATGTTCTTGTATGGACTTGGGTATAATCGGCAAGTTGATTGTCGAGCATTTTTCATAAAGAAGATTGCTGTTGCCATTTGAAGTCACTAAAATTGACTTCGACTCAATTTTCATTTTTTCTACAAAATCTATTCCACTGATTTCTAGGTGTTTTAGATCGTTATCAATAAGCAAGATATAGTCTTCATCATTTTTTTCTAAATCTGAAATAATTTTTCTGGCGGCTTTTATCGTCCTTCCGTGCAATACCTTAATGGAGTTTTTTGCTATTTCAGAATTTTCAAATTTATTCTTCCAAAGTTTATGAACAAGAGGGTCATCATCAACGACAACGATAGTCATTTCAGGAGCAAAGGTTAATCTTGTAGGAAATAAATAATTTTCTTCTGAGGTAGGCAGCGATATTTTAATTGTTGTTCCTAAATTGAGTTTTGATGATACCTTTAGGGTTCCTCCCCATCTTTCTAAGTCTTCAATAGCCGAAGCAAGTCCGATTCCAGAGCCACCATTTTTTCCAATGGATACACCTCTTCTTCCTATCTTTTCCAGAGTTTCACTGTCCATTCCATTGCCGTCGTCTTCAATTTGAATGCTTAACATATCGGCTCTTCTCGGTTTGAAGTGGGAAGCAGCGCAGCCCGACCAATTTAATTAAGCAAGCATAAGTCCTTTTTCTGATAAAATTAATTCACCACAAACAATTTTATTAGGAGAAAAAACTTATGCTTAACTCAAAAGCTACCAACTTTTTAACTCTTCCGGAACTAGTTTTTACTAAAGAATCCTCACAGTTTAAAAACACCTTAAGATTACATTGTAAAAAGACCACTAAAGAAGAGTATTGCCCAAAATGTGCCACCAAATCTACAACCTGTTACGATAAAAGAAACGTATCCATAAAAGATACACCGATTAGAGACAAGACTGTTTATCTTAAAATTCAAAAAAGAAGATTCTTTTGCAAGTCATACAAGAAACCTTTTACCGAACCAATTCAAGGAATTATAAAAGGTAGAAGAACAACTAACCGCTTTAGAAAGCATCTGTTTTGGTGCGCTACTCACTTTGATAACCTGAAAAATGTTCAAGCTAAAAACTCATGCTCAAGTTGGATGGTTTATAAATCTTTTTATGAACATGCTGATCTAGAAGTTAGAAAACTACAAAATCCTTGGGGAAAAACAATTGGAATTGATGAGCATTCTTTTATTCGGAATAAAAAGTTTGGGCATAAAGAATTCGCTTCGGTTTTTGTCGATTATAATAAATCTAGAGTTAGAGAAGTTGTCTATGGTCGCTATGGCTCTGATTATTGGGCTGATGATAACCTAACATCAATACCAGGAAGAGAGAATGTCAAAAATGTTATTATAGATTTTGCTCCTTCAATGAGAACTTTTGCTAAAGAGTTTTTTCCAAATGCTAAAATCATTGCAGATAAGTTCCATCTTGTTCGTCTGGCCAATCATGCTGTTAATACCAAGAGGCTTGAAGCTTTAAAAGATCCTAAAAGTTATTTATCTAAAAACAGAAAGAGTCCTCTTCGAAAAATGCTTTTAAAGAATGGAAAGAAGCTTCACTTCCATGAACAAAGAGCACTGATGTTTACTTTTGATTTTCATAGAGAGCTAGAAGCTTGCTACAGAGTTAAAGAAATGATTCATAACTTATATGAGATCCGAGGTTATAAAAGAGCTTCAAAGGCTTTGACAAGGATAACAGACTTCATAGCAAGTCTAAAAATAGATACACTGAAACCACTTAGAAAAACCCTAATGGGTTGGCGATCAGAGATACTAAATTATTTCAAACGAAGAGTAACAAATGGAAAGACCGAAGGCTTTAATCGAAAAGCAAAGCTTATTCAAAGACAAGCTTACGGTTTTAAGAAGTTTAGTAACTACCGTTTAAAGCTTATTTATTTGAGTAGATAATTTAGGCGTGCATTTTTGCAAATCTACAACTTCTTAGAAAGTTATTGGATAGCTGTATTTTATTTTGATAAATGTTATACTAAATTCAACCGATTAACTTTAAGGTGAAGATATTTTTTAAGAAAGTAAATTTTGTATTGCTTGAGTTAGATTAAGGTTTCGTATTTTACCCACCATCAAACGATTAGACCCGGTCTTTTGCGGCTGCGGGTTTGGCAACACCAACCAAATATGAAGTTCCTAACTCTGGTGATGGAACCAGACATGGAAAGTATAAGGGCGGTGTGAAGGTTCGCTATGATGTGAGTGGCGTTCCTTTTACCAGACACGATATGCGAAGAGGCTTTAATGCTGTTGCTGAGAAAGCTGGAATGGAGCTGAAAGAACGATGTGCAGTTTTAGGCCATAATCCTGTTGTTAACCAAATTCACTACGGTGGAGAGAAACAAATTGACCATGAAAAAATAGCTCGTAAGGTTAACGAGCTATCAGATTCAGTGCTTGATTTTGATTCTTATAGAAACCGAAAAATAAGTTAAAAATGGTGCGCCGGAAAGGACTTGAACCTTCACATCTTTCGATATACGCCCCTCAAGCGTACGTGTCTACCAATTCCACCACCGGCGCGCACTAGACTTATTGAAAAGTGTGTCTACCAAAACGGAAAATACACTTTGTTACTATTTTGTTACCAAGCCATTTTCACAGTTAGTTACACGATTTGCGAACTTCTGTAAATCATCGACTTTACTGGAGATTTGGCTTGTTACCAGAAAAGTCTGTAAATACCTCGCACAATGCCCTCAACCATGCGTGTCTACCATTCCACCACCCGTGCTTATGAGATATAAAATTTAATGTAATATTAGCCATTTATCAAGTCAAAAATAGGAAAAAATGGTCTTATTTAGTCTGCTAATTACCTAGATTTGCTTAGGAACTAGAAATCGGGGTACAATAATAATTGTGGAGGTCCTTATGATGAAGGCACTTGTCTTGGATGCAACCTACTATCCCGTCCAGCTGATAGACTGGAGGAAGGCCATGATCCTGTTTTTTACGGATCGGGCAGAAGTTGTCGACTATCACGATGATATAGAAATCCGATCCACTTCCGAATCCTTCAAGCTCCCTAAAGTTCTCAGACTCTTCACCAAAATAAATACCCTCACTCATGTTAAATTTAATCGTCTCAATGTTTTTCATAGAGATAAATTCCAGTGTCAGTATTGTTATAAGAAGTTTAGGGAGAGTGAACTTACACTTGATCATGTAATGCCTAAGTCTCGAGGTGGTCTTACTAATTGGACTAATATTGTAGCAAGTTGTCATACTTGTAATAATAAAAAAGGACCAAGAACTCCAGAAGAGTGTAATTATAAACTTTTAAATAAGCCAATAGAGCCTAAATGGACTCCTATGATGGCATTTAAATTGAGCAATCTGGAAAAGATCATCTTTAAAGATTGGTTTTTTCGTTAATTACACACTTGCTTGAATTCCATAGATTATTTAGGTAAATTTTCTGTATGAAATTATTCATACTCTGTTTCTTAACAATTTCGTACTCAATGGGCGCTGATATTTTATTTATCGGTGATTCACATACTGCTGGTCCTTTTGGAAAGTTATTGCATAAAGAACTAGCTAAGTCCCATAATGTGACAACTCTTGGACATGCTTCAAGTGCACCAATTCATTGGATGAGTGATGAAGTGTTTAAACTCTCAGGTGGCGTATTTAATGAGCTAAAAAACCATGGTGTTATTTATAAAAATCCCACACCAACTCATTGGCGTGAAAAGGTTATTGTTCCAAAATTTTTGCCGCTCTTAGAGGACACTGCTTATCATAGTGCTTGGAAAGGTAATGCTTTTAAACCAAGTCATATTATAATTGCCCTAGGTGCTAATGATGCTCGCTCAATTAGTGATGAGAATGGAAATATTAGAGCGACTACTTATGAGCTCAGACAAAAAGCAATTATCGATATGCTCGATGCTTTAAATATTCCATGTGCATGGATTGGTCCTCCTAATGGAATTAAAAAACCAGCAGCTAATCAAAACGTCCTTTATACTTATCTAGAAGAATCAGTTATTGGTAAATGCGAGTTTATGAGCTCAAATCATTATATTGTGCGAGGCTGTGATGGGGTTCATATGAACTGCCCAAGTGAGATGGATAACGCTCGAAAATGGGTGCAGGAAGCATTTCTATTTATTCAAAATAAATTACTCCAATAAAATTCATTTTTCTTAATTGAACTCTTTTCCCTCTTGACCTGTTCTTAACATTTTATATTATAGAAGTTCAGGGAGGAATTTAGTTTGCGCACGTTAGTCTTATTTATTTTAGTTTCTAGTTTTTCACTTTTATTATCTTCAAATGCTTATGCAAAGGTAATTCAAATTTTACATACAAATGATCTTCACTCATTTTTAACCGGTGTTAAGCCATCTCTTGGTGGATACTTTAGAATTAAAACGGCCATTGATACCTTAAAAGCAAATGCGGCTAAAAAAGGTATTGAAACTCTTATTCTTGATGGTGGAGATTTTGGTGAAGGATCATACTTATTTTTACATAATGGAGGAATTGATTCTTTTATGGCCTTTGATAAATTAGGTGTCGATGCGGCAGTCCTTGGAAATCATGATTATATGTTTGGTGGTCCCATACTAAGTGAACAATTAATTAAAAGTGGTTTGAAAACTAAAATACTAGGGGCGAATATTGTTCATACTGATGAAATGCGCTTAAAAGGTCTCTTAAAAGCAGATGCAAAATTTACTCGTGGTGGTAAGAAAATTTATGTATTAGGTCTAACAACACCTTTACCTCATTTTATGTATGCCCTAAGACCAGGAGTTATTTTACCTGAAGCACCTGTAAGTCGTGCTTATACTAAAGTTGCAAAACAAAATGGTCACGATCTAGTGATAGCCTTAACTCATATTGGCTTAAATGCTGATAAGAAATTAGTTCGTAAAGATCCTAATATCGATCTCGTTATTGGTGGTCACTCTCATACACGCTTAGACGAGGTTGAGTATGAAAAGAACTCAAATGATGAAATGATTCCTATTGTTCAAACAGGTGCACATGGGATTGCACTTGGTAGAATTATGATTGATCTAAATGTGGGAGAAAGGCCTAAAATACTTGAATATAATTTAGTGGATATGAATCAATATATAGCTCGTGACCCAGAAGTATTAAACACTGTTCTAGAGATGGAGCGTAAGGCCCAGAATGCTCTTAGTGGAGGTCGTTGGAGGGATGAAATCGTTGACTCTGAAATAGAACTTGCAGGATATGAAAATGGTCATGTGAATACTGGGGATGGATGTTGGTTGAATCATATTGGTAAATTAATTCAAGAAGAAAGTGATGCTGATGTAGGTTTATTTCTTTCTTCATTTTTAGGAGAGAAAATAAAAAAAGGAAAGATAACTTACGGTGATATTATTCGTAATTTTCCACATATAAATAGGTATGGACAACCAGGCTGGGAGATTATGAAAATTAAGCTTTCCGGTTGGCAAATTCTTTCTCTAATGACTGGAGTTATTAATGTGGATCTTTTTAAGGAATATGTGGTTTTTGGTGGTCTAGAATATAATACCTTTAGATTTCCTGATGTAATTCCTTGGGTTGGTGGAAAAACATTTTTTACTAAGTTTAAAATCAACGGAAAACGCTTAAAGTTTAAGAAAAAATATGAAGTAGCACTGCCATTTGAATTAAAAGTCATGTTAGAAGGACTTCTTTCTAAGAAACATGTGGGTTATTTAAATTTAAATGAGGTGCGTAATAATTATTACCTGTGGGAAATGGCCGATACATATCTACAAAAACAAGAAAAACTAGAATGTTTATAAGGAATCTATAGTACTTATACGTTTTTTTGTAATATCCTTTACCTTATGCACACTTAAAATGAAGGGAAGGAAGTATGAAGAAAAAAATTCTAATCATTCTATTGGTAATTCTAGCATTTGGTGCATTTAAATTCTTTGGGCTTAATCAGTACTTTACACTTGAGTATATAAAAGAAAACCAAAATGTTTTTGCAAAATTTTATGCAGAAAATACTGTACTTACAAGTCTGGTTTATTTTGTAATTTATATTATAAGTACAGCATTATCAATTCCTGGGGCAACTGTATTGACTCTTTTAGGTGGTGCAATCTTTGGACTAGGTTATGGTCTTTTATTAATCTCCTTTGCTTCTAGTATTGGTGCCACTCTTGCTTTTCTTTTATCTCGAACACTTTTACGTGAAACAGTTGAAAAAAAGTTTGCTAGTAAAATTAAAAAGCTTAACCAAGGTGTTGAAAAAGAGGGAGCATTTTACCTTTTTACTTTAAGACTTGTTCCCATCTTTCCTTTTTTCTTAATTAATCTTGGAATGGGACTTACCCGTTTAAAGACAGTAACTTTTTATGCGGTTTCTCAGCTTGGGATGCTGCCTGGTACAGCTGTTTATGTGAATGCAGGGGTACAACTTTCTCAAATTGATAGTTTAAAGGGAATTATTTCATTTGATGTCTTAGGCTCATTTGTATTATTAGGGTTATTTCCCATAATTGGGAAAAAATTTGTGGAGTTTTTAAATGCTCGCAAAGTATATAAAGACTATAAAAAACCAAAGCACTTTGATTATAATATGGTGGTCATTGGTGCAGGGAGCGCTGGACTTGTAACTGCTTATATTAGTGCTGCTATTAAATCAAAAGTAGCTTTAATTGAAAAAAATAAAATGGGGGGAGATTGTTTAAATACTGGCTGTGTTCCCTCAAAGGCCTTAATTAAGAGTGCAAAGGTCAAACACCAAATTGAACAAGCTCAAAAATATGGAGTTAATGTTGAAGGTAAGGTGAGTGTTGATTTTGCCAAGGCGATGGAACGTGTACAAAATGTTATTTCTAAAATTGAACCACACGACTCAGTTGAGCGTTATACTGACTTAGGAGTTGAGTGTATTAGTGGAAGTGCAAAAATAATCTCTCCCTGGGAAGTTGAAGTAAATGGAAAGGTATTAACTACTAAGAATATTACGATTGCTACAGGTGCAAGCCCATTTGTTCCTTCTATAAAAGGAATAGAAAATATAGATATCTTAGTTTCAGAAAACCTATGGAATATAAGAGAGCTCCCAAATGATCTTATTGTCTTAGGAGCAGGTCCAATTGGGCTTGAGATGGCACAAAGCTTTAATCGTTTTGGTTCAAATGTCACAGTTATTGAAATGGGAGAGCGAATTTTATCTAAAGAGGATACTGATGTTGCAAGTCTTGCTACTGATTTTTTAAGAGCTGAAGGTGTAAATATTTATACTCAACATAAGGCGGTAGAATTTATCAAAAGAGATGATAAAGATATTTTAGTTTGTGATTTTAATGGTGAAAGAAAAGAATTTAGCTTTGATAAAGTCCTCGTTGCTGTTGGGAGAAAAGCAAATATAAAAGGCTTTGGTGCAGAAGAATTAGGCATTAGGATTAGAAATAATGGCACAATTGAAGCAAATGAGTACTTACAAACAAATTTTCCAAATATTTATGTTTGTGGAGATGTAACTGGTCCTTTTCAGTTAACTCACACTGCTTCTCATCAAGCCTGGTATTGTGCTGTAAATGCTCATTTTTCACCTCTTAAAAAGTTTAAAGTTGATTATTCAGTTATACCTTGGGTGACTTATTTAGATCCTGAAGTTGCGACTGTGGGTAAAAATGAATTACAATTACAAACAGAAGATGTCCCATATGATATTACAAAATACGGAATCGATGATCTTGATCGTGCTATTGCAGATGGAAGTGATCATGGCTTTGTAAAAGTTTTAACAAAGAAGGGAAGTGATAAGATATTAGGTGCGACAATTATTGGTGTTGGTGCAGGTGAGTTAATTACTGAGTTTGTAACTAATATGAAGCACGAGAAAGGCCTTAACGCTATTTTAGGCACAATTCATAGTTATCCAACGATGAGTGAGGCCAATAAATTTGCAGCAGGAAATTGGAAAAGGGCCAATGCTCCTGAAAAGGCGCTGCAGTATCTAATGAAATTTCATAAGTGGAGAAGATCTTAATGAAGTATTGGTTTTTAATTATTCTATCATTTAATACATTTGCATTCGATCAGACTTATAAGAAGTGGGATAAATTTTTACAAAATTACACCCTTAAAAAAGGTAAGCAAACCTTAGTTAAGTATAGTGAAATTAAAGAAGATGAGCTTAAAGAGTTATTATCTGAATTTGAGAGTATTACCAAAGAAGAATTTGCTAGTTTTAGTGAAAATGAAAAATTAGCATTTTGGATCAATGCCTATAATGCTTATACGATTCAATTAATTAAAAAAAACTATCCAGTAAAATCAATTAAGGATTTAGGATCATTATTTAGCTCTCCTTGGTCTAAAGAATTTATTCCCATTATGGGAAAGACCATGTCCTTAGATAATATTGAGCATGATACTATTAGAAAGAACTATAAAGAGCCTCGTATTCATTTTGCTGTTAATTGTGCTTCTCTTGGTTGTCCATCTTTATATCAACGTGCATTTACAGGAGCAAAGCTGGAAAAACAATTAAGCGAAGTTGAAGATCATTTTCTTAATAATAAAGAAAAGAACTTAATGAAAGGCAATATTCTCTATCTTTCTAAAATATTTGATTGGTATGGGGATGACTTTGAAAAGTTCGGTGGACCAAAACAATACTTTGAAAGAAAATTTGAGTTTAAAGTCAGTGATATTGAATTTCTTGATTATGATTGGAAGCTTAATGATGCTAAGTAATTTGAAACCATATTATAATTATATGGAGTCAGTACTTCCAATTTAATAAGTGTCACTTAAGCACTAGGTGCAATAAAGTCTAAATGAACACTATGTGATTTTAATAGCTTAAATAGAAAATCTACTTTTTTATTTTGGCACGCTACTTGTAAAGATTGCTGTATACACAACCAAAATGGAATTTGGTGACAACAGTAACTTTAGGGGAAAGTCACATGAAAAAAATTATGTCTATTGTATCGTTAGTAGTTGCCACTCATTCATTTGCGGCAGTTGATTGTAAACCATTTAATGAAGATGTGAAAATTGCACAAAGTGTTGTTGATAATTTTCAGTTTGAAGTGCAGAAGCTGCATGACAAGCTTTATAATATAGAGGGCCACATCACGGATAAAATGAGGCTGCTTGACCCAATAACATCTGATATTAGTATGACTCATTCGATGCTTGATAGTTTAAAAGGACAAAAACAAGACATCAGACAGTCACTTAATAGCTTGCAGGCACAATTAGATCAAGATCTTCAAGAAGAAATGAGTTTAACCGCTCAAATTTCAAACTTAGAGGTTCAAATAAATAATATGTCTTCACGTGATCCATCAAGAAGAAACTTAATGCGTGAAAAGAATCGTATGAAAAAAGTTTTAGAAATGGTTCAAAGCTCAATTGCTCAAAAATCTTCTGCTATAAACCCTATGCGAGCTAATTTAAATCAAATTAAAAACCATATCTCTCAAAAAGAAAGCAAACTAATTCAGCTTGAACAAGACAAAGTAATAATTGAAAATCAAAAACCAAAGCTTTCTGCACTAATGAACTCTAAGCAAAACCTTATTCAGGATATTGCAAATCAAGATCAGATAGCACAGATGAATTTGGATAAGCTTGATGAGGCCATTGAGAAGCAATTAATGTGTAAGACATATACTGTGAAGTACGATCTTTCATTAAGTATAGCGAAAGAAATTTATAGTGTAGGTTGTAATCAATATCAATTTAAGAATTTTAATGGAAAGTTTAAAAAACAAGCAGAGGAGGAGACTTTTAATTCAATTTGTAATTAATTTAAATATAAAAGGAATAAAAAAACAGGGAGCGAATGCTCCCTATTTTTTTTGGTTTTTTTACAACTCGTAGATTGAATCTACTCTGTCTTCAACTTTTAATTCATCTAAAGAGCTTTCTAATTCATCATAATCCCAGTTACGATAAACATAGTTAGCTCCATTTCTGTAATTTGCTTCATTATGAAATGAAAGATCAGTTACTGGTAATCTTTTATCCCAGTTAATATCACCATAGTTTAAGTATCTTAACTGAAGCGGTCCAAAGTAGTACATGCTTGCCATTTGATAGTGACACCATTCTGTTTGTTGTTCTCTATCAAATTGAGAAATATTATCAATTTGCTTACACTTAATATCTACTTTTTGGTTTAAGTTTTCAGTTAAACCTAGGTAGCGAAGTTTAGACTCAATTTCACGAATCTTTTCTCTATAATCAGCAATTTCTTCTGCAGTTGTTTGAGAGTTTCTTCTTCTTAATCTTTTTCTATATTTATTTAAATCTTTAACAAGTTTCTTTTGTCTTTTCTTTAAAAGGTAATTTCCTCTTTCTGTTAAAAAGTCTACCCATTCTTCAACAGTATCCGGTTGATTTCTTAACTTGCCATCTAAAACCATATCTCTTCCATTGATATTTACTACTGGAGCAACGTGAAAATCCCAACCTTCATTTCCTGAGAATAATCCACCAAAAAATCTACCAATACCGGTTCTTCCTTGATCATCAAGTTCGTGATTAAATTTATCTGTATAATGCATGAAAATCTTCTTAGATTTTACACCATATTCTCTTTCTAATTTAAATGACCACATATGTGCTCTTTTAAAACAGTCTTTTCCTTTCATTTTTCCGGCCATATTCTTAACCGTTCTCCAAAAGGTATTTAATTCACTCTGAGCATGCTCAGTTGGATAGTAACCTTCCATTGGAGTGATAGGAGCACTATAAGCACTGGTTGATAAGATAAAAAGCGCACCGAAAACTGCGAGTTTTTTCATAAGATTCCCCTTAAAGTCGAATTGTATTTCCCAAAAATTATTGGTCACTATATACATGAGGTGTCAGTTTGACACAATGAATTAATAACACATTGTGTAAATTTGACATGGAATGTTAAGGATTAGTTAATTATTGAAACCACTATGACTTTTTAAAGGGGATTAGTATTTGAGCCTTAAAATTATTAGAGTAATTACAGCCACTTAGCCCGTATGTACGGGTTTCTTGTATTTCAAAGCTTTTAAATAATTTGTCCCAAAAAACGAAGATATTTCCAAAGTTCTTATTCATAGACACTGATTTTGGTGAGTGATGTGAGCGGTGAATAAGGGGAGTTATAAAGAGTTTAGAGAGTAATAACTCAAGTTTAAAGTTTATTTTTATATTTGCGTGATTAAATAATGAAAAACTTAAAAGTATTGCTTCATACCAAAGATAATTCTCAAGACTCGGATTAAAGACTAAAAGTAAAAATACTTTATATAAACTACTTAGAATTAATTCAAAAAAGTGAAAACGCATTCCACTTGTTACATTTAAAAATTTTTCTGTGTGATGAGCTTTATGCATACGAAAAAGAAAGTCGTTAAGGTGAAAAAAACGGTGTTGCCAATAGATGGCCATATCAAAAACTAAAATAGTGATTAGAAAATTAAATGGCATATTTTTAAATTCAATAAAATTTGGAATGTATTGATCAAGAGATTGATAAATTTGTATAGGAATTATGAGTCTTAAGATTAAAGTATTTATAAGAGCAATTAAAATATTACAAATAAAGTTCGCCTTTTTATCTTTATAATCACCATAAGGTGCAACTTGTTCCCATAAGAACATGAGTATAAAAATGATAAGAGGTAATAGACTACTTTGTTTCATTATTTAGGTTTAAATCCTTTTCATACTCTTTATTCATAATTTTATGATTTGAATTCTTATAATAAAGCCACTTCATTTTTTGATTTAATATTGCCTGTTTGATCACTCCATTTTTTAAAAATCTAACTGCACTTGTATAGCTAATGGCCTTTAGTCTCAGTGGCTTTGCATACTTATTAAGTTCTTTACAGATTTCAGTATCTTCAAAAATTTCACAGTCTTTTATACTAAGTAGTCTTTCTTTAAGATCACTTTTTAAATAAAGACAGTGATCTAAATAAAAAATATGCTTTAAATCTCCACGAATAAAATTAGAATAAAAAGAAGTAAATTTTAAAAGTGGGTGTTGATAATCAAACTTATGGGTAAAGGCACCCCAAGCTGCTGGAGTATAGAGGACTTCTTTTAAGGCCCTTGCTTCTAGAATTGAGCGTGGGTGATGCAGAATAATGATTTCACCTTGAGCGGCACTAAGTCCAAGTTGTAATCTCTTAAGTCTTGTGCTCTTTGGTGCTGATATATATTTAAGTTCTAGTGTATCTAAGAATTCAGTGGTTCCATCTGTGCTTCCACCATCAACAAGAATCAATTCACAAGACAAACTTTTTAATAAGGGCAGAGATCTTTGAATATAACCATTTTGCATTTCATTAAAAATGGGCATAACAACGCTTATCATAAATAAAGTATAGACATATAACTTAGTTAAAAGCTAGAATATTCCAATAGTTAAACACTTTTTATGGATAAAAATAAGAATTTCACATTTATCGATTTATTTTGCGGTTGTGGTGGCTTTTCCAAGGGATTAGAAGCTGCAGGGCATAATTGTCTGCTAGGAATCGACTTTGACCAACATGCGGTTGAAAGCTTTAAGCATAATCATAAGAATGCCAAGGGCATGCATATGGACATTACAAAGCTTAAGAAGTCTGAACTCTTAAGGATACTAGATAATCAAAAAGTAGATATGGTGGTTGGTGGGCCACCTTGCCAAGGTTTCTCAACCGTAGGGCGAGGTGATATTAACGATGAGAGAAATTCTTTATTTAAACACTTTATTCGTGTCGTAAGAATTCTTAACCCTAAAATAGTTATATTTGAGAACGTAACCGGTATTCTAGCTCAGAAAAATGAATTTACCTTAAAGCAGATATTTAAAGAATTTGAAAAGCTTGGTTTTAACATGTCTGCAGAGGTATTGGATGCCTCTGATTTTGGTGTTCCTTCAAGACGTAGAAGAACTATTATTATGGGAGTTAAAAATGACATCCCACTTTTTCCAAAGCCACTTAAGAAGAAAGTTAATGCAAAAAGTGTTTTTGATAAAATAAATAAATTAAAAAACCCAATTAATCATGATCTTCAAACGGCTCAAATAAAAAACCCATTGGATCAAAAAAGATTAAAACATATTCCAGCTGGGATGGGCATTCGCTATCAAAGAGATGAAGAAAAGTACCTACCTAAGAAACTTCGTTATGATGTTAATTGGGAAACTCTTCGTGAGCATAGATTTAGACAAACTCGTTTGCAAAGAATTCCTCTCGATACACCAGCACCGACAATACTAACCAGTAGGTCAATGTATTATCATCCTATAGAGAATAGATATCTAACGACAAGAGAAGCGGCTGGACTACAGAGTTTTCCTTTACAGTTTGAATTCCATGGGCCACTTAGTGCTCAATTTAGACAAATTGGAAATGCCGTACCTCCAAAACTAGCACAAGAGATTGGTAAGGTTATTAAGAATTTTTCATTTAAAAAGAAAAAAGCAATAAAAGCACTTGATGCTAAGAAGTTAAGTTCTAAGGCCTTTGTATATAAAGAGAATAAGTATGCCTGAAAATGCAGCTAAATATACTTTAAAAGAAGCGCTCTTAAATAGACGCATGCTTATTTGTATCTTTAATGGTTTTACGGCCGGTCTTCCTATTTATTTTCTAATTCAATTAATTCCAGCTTGGCTCAGAGTTGAAGAGGTTGATTTGAAAACCATCGGCTTTTTTGGATTTGTTATGTTGCCTTATGCTTGGAAGTTTCTCTGGGCTCCATTAGTCGATCGTTATATTCCTCCTTTTTTAGGTCGAAGAAGAGGTTGGATGATGGTCACACAAGTTCTCATCTTCTTCTTTATGCTTTCATTATCAACACTTGATGCAAATAAAGATATTGAACTTGTTCTCTATGCTGGACTTGCGATTGCTTTTTTCTCAGCAACTCAAGATATCGTCTTAGATGCATATAGGCGCGAACTTTTACCGGATGATGAATTAGGTCTTGGAAATTCTTTTTATGCTAATGCTTATCGAATTGCAGGTTTTATACCTGGTGGCTTATCTCTTATTCTAGCAGAATATATCTCTTGGGAAATGGTTTATATTATTACGTCTTTATTTATGGGAATTGGAATTATTCACACTTTAATGATCAAAGAACTAGATGAAGATGTTCAGGCTCCAAAATCTTTAAAAGATGCAGTCATCGAACCATTTAAAGAATTCTTTCAAAGAGATGGTATTAGTGGGGGAATGTATATTCTATTATTTATCCTCTTTTATAAGTTTGGGGACACAGTTGCTACATCATTAATTACTCCATTTTATATTGATGTTGGTTTTTCAACTGCCGAGATTGGCTCAATTGCAAAAATTGTAGGGGTTTGGTCTATGGTTGTTGGTGGCTTTGTCGGTGGCGTTCTCATGTTTAAATGGGGAATAAATAAATCTCTTTGGATATTTGGTCTGGTACAAATGGCCTCTATTCTTGGTTATGCTCTATTAAATGAAGTTGGCCCTAATAGGTGGATGTTAGGTCTAGTCGTGGCCTTTGAATACCTTGGTGTAGGACTAGGTTCAGCTGCACTGATGGCCTTTATAGCAAAGAATACCAATAAGAACTTTACCGGCACTCAATTAGCACTTTTAACTTCTTTATTTGCAATTCCTAAGTCTTTTTCGGGGGTAATTTCTGGAGTTATGATTGAGGGTGTAAAAGAATCAGATGGTCTTTTCTTTACGATACTCGGTACAAGTAAGGGTCTTGGTTATACAAATTACTTTCTAGTTTGCACTGTTCTAGCCTTACCTGGGATGTTGCTCTTATTAAAAGTTGCACCTTGGAATGAGAAAAAAGCGATATAAAAAATTAACATTTTAATAATGATTTAATTTTTGGATGATCAAAGTATTGATTATCGTTTAATTCATTTCTTCTACGACGTGGTAGTGAATTACAAGCATCGATAAAATAGAGCGAATTTCCATGAATATAATTAATACGTTTCTCAGCGCCATACATATAAAGCAATAAAACCATTTCATAATTAATATTCTTAGTGGCCTCAAATAATGGGTTTGTATAATATGGCTCTTCCATAACAACATTGACATTGGCACCGGCCCTAACGAGCTTTTCAACAATCTCTTGATCATTTAATTTGGCAGCAATAACGAGAGGTATGACCGTATCATCAGCTTCACCATTGGCATTAAAGCCAAAGTCTAAAAGCTTCCCAATATAAAAAGATTTATAAAGTGATTCCCCCTCAATGATCTGACTAAAGAGATTCTCTCCCTTGGCCAATTCTACTAAGTCAGTTGAGTTATTTAAGATAAATTGAAATAGGTAATCATTATTTGTTTCGATAGCAAGTAAAAGATCTTCTAAACTAAGACCACTCGTTTCTATCTTATCTAGACTATTTATTAAATTTAGTACTCTGGTAAGGCGAAAACCTTGTGCTAATTCCTTTGGAGACATATCTAGATTAGATTTTGTATTATAATTTGCTCCAAGACTTAAAAGCTTTAGAGCGATTTCTTCTCTTTCAAAACTAATTGCTAAATAAAGAGGAGTTTGCCCAAGCTGAGAAGTAATTTCAATATCTGCATTTCTTAAGATTAAACTATCAATAATGTCTGTAAGATTTAAAATGATACTTAGGTGTAGGGGAGATAAGTCATTTTTACCTTTAACATTCACATCACTAACATCAATAAGTAGATTAATTACTCTTTCATTTTTCTGACGAATGGCATAGGTCAAAGGAGTTTCATCATCTTCAAATTTTTCATTGATGATGTCTTTGTTCTTATTAATTTCATTGATAATAAATTGAGTATCCTGAGAATCGATGGCCTCTTTTAACTTGGCCAAATTATCCACCTGGTTCTGGGATTGAATCTGTAGTGACTCAGATTCTTTTTGAATTTCATCGGCCTTTTTACCACAACTCACCATAAGTGCGAGTAAAATGACCCAAAGGAAATTACGCATTTCTACCTCAATTTGTCCCATAATTATAACTTGCACTATCTATCTGAAGCTAGCTAGCTTGTAAATCTTATAGGTTATTAAGCTTAGAAAAATCAGGTATTTAACAAATGAAAAGGGCCTATTTAATAGGCCCTGATGATATTTAGCATTTTTTGGTTATTTCTAGAAAACAGTATTCTTAAAACGTCTTTTCTGAGAGTGTTTTAAGAGAGTTTGAAATTCAGTATTTTCCTCAATTTGCTTCATAGTGAGAAGAAGTACAATTCCACCACCCTGATTTCCTTCACTAGGATGGATTAAGCTAACAATCCCCACATTCTTGCCATTAATCTTTAAGCGGTAATGAATAGATACATTGAATTCTTCAGGTAATTTAATTGGTAAGAAGAACCCAAATAATTTATTTGAACCATAGAAAGTCATATCGAAAGCTTTAGGTACATTGATTGCTAATGCTGGTAATGTTCCATCTGCTGTAAATGGAAATGGTCTCCCATCTGGTAAGTATTCTGCCGGCACTACGTTAAAGTAGTCTGACTTTACATCTTTTGGATCAAAAGCCACTTGTAATAGAGTTCCACCCTCAAGGCGTGGAGTGATTGCCACAGATGATTTTTCAAGCTTTGGAATTGGTAATGTAACCCCACCTTGAAGATCAATGTTTTCTAATCCTACTGAGAGTAGAATTTTACCATCGGCAATGTTTAATTTTGGACCATCCACACCAGGTATTTTTGGTGCTTCACCTTGCTTGAGACAAGAACTGGCCATGAACAAGACAAAAAATAGACTTAAAACTTTCATTTGAATTCCCTTTCGATTTGAAGTTAACGTGCTATAAAACGGTTCGGTATCTAAAGTTCAAACTTAAGGCTCACAGGGGCTAATAAACATTTTTTATACATTTTCTGGTTTCAAACACTTTATAAACTTGCCTTGATGCAGATCATTGTAAAAGCTTAAAATCAGGTGCTATATATACTAATAAATATTTAATATCCGTGCTTTTATTGATATAAATGCTCAGATATTTAAAGGAGATATTATGAAACTATTGATTGCATTAGTGTGTTTAATTTCAAGCATTTCAGTATTTGCTTGGGATGCTAAAACTGAATTTACTAAGAACTGTGCTACTTGTCACACTATCGGTGGCGGGGACAAAATTGGTCCAGATCTAGCTGGTGTTACCGAGAGACGTTCTGAGGAATGGCTTATTAAGTATATTCAATACCCAATTGGTATGATGCAAGGTGATGAGGAAGAAGAAGGTTATGAAAAGCCAGATCCAATCGCAGCAGCTCTTTGGGAAACTTATAAGCCTCAAATGATGGCTGAACAAGCACTAGAAGAAGATCAGATTAAAAAGTTATTAACTTACTTAAAGACTGAATCTAAAGGTAAGTCGCCTAAAGGTAAGATTGTTGAATTCCAAAAGAAGCATGGAAAGAAAAAATAATTAATTAATGGATCAAAAAACGAATAAGTTTATATTCACATGGTTAAGCACTATTTTATTAATGGTGCTTGCCATGGTTTTAATAGGTGGAGTTACTCGATTGACCGACTCCGGCCTCAGTATGGTGGAGTGGAAGCCTTTATTAGGAATTATTCCACCAATGAATGAAACTGAATGGATGGTTGTTTTTAAAAAATATCAACAATTTCCTGAGTATCAAATGGTTAATCACCGCATGAATCTTGCTGAATTTAAATTCATTTATTTTTGGGAATACTTTCATCGCCTTTTTGGAAGGTTAATAGGATTAGTTTTCTTTTTTCCATTAGCTTTTCTTTTAATTAGAAAAAAAATAAATAAGTCTTGGGCCAAGAGATTAATTATCGCCTTTTTCTTAGGTGGCTCTCAAGGTTTACTTGGGTGGTTTATGGTAAAGAGTGGTTTAGTTGATAAACCTGATGTTAGCCACCTTAGATTAGCAGCCCATTTTGGACTTGCACTAATAATAATGAGTTATATTTTTTGGTTAATGCTTTGTTTGAAAGAAGAAAAACCACTTAAGCAAGTGGATAAGGAAGTGAGCGTTAATTTACTACCTTTTGCAATTATCATGGTTATACAAATAATTTATGGTGCATTTGTCGCAGGACTTGATGCAGGAATGGTATTTAATACATTTCCGTTGATGGGAAAAAGTCTTATTGCTCCAGGTCTTTTTGCAAGTGGCTTAGATGGTTTTGTGAATGGAAATGCTGGAGTTCAATTTATTCATAGAATTTTGGGGATAACTTTATTTGTGATGGCCATCATATTTGTGATTAAGGCCAAGAAAATAAATAATAGAAAAGAAGCAATCGCTTTAAAGATGATTGCTCATATGACTTTCCTACAATTTTTACTAGGTGTAAGTACATTGGTGTTAAAAGTGCCATTAGTGCTTGCTAGCATGCATCAAATGGGTGCTTGCTTCTTAGTTCTATTTGTAGTGAGAGGGCTTTATATTTTTGCACCGTTTAATAAAATAAGAATAGAAAATTTAAGTAATGAGGAAAAAGCAATATTAACATAATTAATACTTGCCTCATTAGCTTAATTTTCTGATAATTTAGCTACTTAGGATATTGAGTGAAGGTTTTATTAACATTCATGTCATTGTTCATGATCAATGCTTTTGCCATTGGAGGCAAAGGTCCGCTTGAAATGGGCAAAGACGGACTAAAGAATGAGAAACCTTACTATATGGATAAGGTTGGCATCGATGAACATTTAGGTGATCAGGTTGATCTAAACTTAATGTTTAAAGATGAAGGTGGTAATGCAGTTAAGCTTGGAAAGTACTTTGGGAAAAAACCAGTCTTTCTAATGTTGATTTATTATACCTGTCCAACTCTTTGTAATATTCATTTTAGTAAGATGATGAAGACCTTTAGAGATTTTAAGTGGGATATTGGAGATAATTTTGAGTTTGTAGCCGTTTCAATTGATCCAAAAGAAACGCCAAAAGATGCAAAAACAAAACTTGATACCTACTTTGAATCATATGAAAGAAAGCACACCAGAGATGGTTGGCACTTTCTAACTGGAAGTGAACAAAGCATCCAAAAGCTTACTGGCCAAATAGGCTTTAAATACTTTTGGGATGGTAATATGTCACAATGGGCCCATACGGCAGCGGCATATGTTTTAACACCGAAGGGAAAAATATCTTATTACCACTATGGATTAAGCATTAATCCTCGTGACCTAAGGCTTTCATTAGTCGAGGCAAGTGATAATAAGATTGGGAATGTTGTTGATAGGATTATGCTTTATTGTATGCAGTATGATCCATCAAAAAAGAAATACGCTTTTTACGCTTATAATATAATGAGTGTTGCGGCGGTCATAACAGTTTTGATCATGTTGATTTTTCTTGGTCGATTCTGGTTTGGTCAAAGAAACACTGAAATTTAAAGGATTGTTACTATGGGAATTTTAAGTGAGATTTTACACAAGTTGTTTGGTTTCACGATGCCTGCACAGGCAGCGAAAAATGTACACCTTGTAGATGACCTCTACAACGCAGTATTGTTACTTAGTATTCTTGGTTTTTTAGGACTGATGGCAGCCATCGTCTTTTTTGCATTAAGATTTCACAAATCGCAAAATGAAAAATCAGCTTACATTCCACACAATGCACTTGCGGAAACCATCTGGACTGTTATTCCAACAATTATCTTTGTTGGTATTTCAATTTGGGGCCTTTGGGCTTACTTTGAAAAAGAAAGGTTACCAGAAGATGCAATGGTGGTGAAAGTTACAGGTAAGCAATGGGCTTGGGAGTACACTTATGAAAAAGATGGACTTCAATTTTCAACTGTAGGTGATATGTACCTTCCGGTTGGTGAACCAATTGTTTTAGAAATGACTTCAGTAGATGTTATTCACTCATTCTTTATTCCTTCATTTAGAGTTAAAAGAGATACAGTGCCTGGTATGATTACTAAGGTGACTTTTACTCCTACTGAAGAGGGTAATTTTACAGTTTTCTGTACTGAATTCTGTGGGACTGCACACTCTAAGATGAGAAGTAATATCCGTGTTGTAAGTAAAGAGCGTTATCAGAAATGGTTAACTCGTCAAATTAAAGAAGCTAATATTTCAGATCCAATTGAGCTTGGTTATAGAATTTATAATAACAACTGTGCTACTTGCCACTCATTAGATGGAAGTAGAGTTGTAGGCCCAAGCTTTAAAGGTATCTGGGGGAATAAAAGAGTTTTTGAAGGTGGAAGTGAAGTGGTTGCTGATGCGGATTATATCAGAGAATCGATTCTTAACCCTCAAGCCAAAATTGTTAAAGGTTATACTGAACAAAAAATGAACTCATTTGCTGGTCAGTTTGATGAGAAACAACTTGGTTATTTAGTAGAATTTTTAAAAACACAAAAATAAAAAATATAAACTTAGGAGGCTTACGTGGCTGATACAACGGTAGTAGATAATCACTCTTCTCACTCTAGTGGGAAAGATTATCTTAATGAATCATCAGGTATATGGTCTTGGTTAACAACTATAGATCACAAGAGAATTTCGGTAATGTATATTTACTCGATTATTGGATTCTTTTTAATCGGTGGTCTTTTTGCAATTCTAATGCGTTTAGAATTGATGACACCAGAGCCATTATTTATGGATGGAGATACTTATAATAAAGCAATGACTTTTCATGGTTCAATCATGGTCTTTATGGTTGTTGTTCCTGGTATCCCAGCTCTTTTAGGAAACTTCTTACTTCCAATTATGATTGGTGCAAAAGATGTTGCTTTCCCTAAGATTAACTTATTATCTTGGTATTGTTTGATCTTTGGTGCGGCAGTAGCGATCCTTTCTCTTTTCTTTGGAGGGGTTGATACTGGTTGGACTTTCTATACACCTTATTCAGCAAAGTCTGCTGGTGCAGTCAGTATGGTTGTATTAGGTGCATTTATCATGGGATTTTCTTCCATTTTAACTGGGCTTAACTTTATTGTTACTATCCACAAGCTTAGAGCTAAGGGTATGACAATGATGCGTTTACCACTTTTTGTTTGGTCATTATACGCAACAGCGATCATTCAGGTTATTGCAACTCCAGTATTAGGGATTACATTATTATTATTAACTGCTGAGAGAGTTTTTGGCGTTGGTATCTTTGATCCAAACCTTGGTGGGGATCCAGTATTATTTCAACACTTTTTCTGGTTTTATTCTCACCCGGCTGTTTATATTATGATTATTCCACCAATGGGAATTATCTCTGAAATTATTAGTACATTTTCTCAAAAAACAATTTTTGGATATAAGGCAATTGCATTCTCAAGTCTTGGTATCTCAGCTATTTCATTCTTAGTATGGGGACACCATATGTTTGTTTCTGGTCAATCACCAGTAGCGGCTACAGTATTCTCAGTATTAACGATGTTAGTAGGGGTTCCGACTGCAATTAAATTATTTAACTGGACAGCGACAATGTATAAAGGGCGTGTAAGTTTTGCGACTCCTATGCTTTATGCATTAAGCTTTTTATCATTATTTACAATCGGTGGATTAACTGGATTATTCCTTGCTGCTTATGCAGTTGATGTTCACCTTCATGATACTTACTTTGTTGTTGCACACTTTCACTATGTAATGCTTGGTGGTGCAATTGTTGGTATGATTGGTGGTCTATTCTACTGGTGGCCAAAAATTACAGGTAAAATGTATGATGAAGTTTTAGGACGTATTAGTGCACTACTTGTATTTGTAGGATTTAATGTAACTTTCCTTCCTCAATTTGTAATGGGTTCTCTTGGGATGCCAAGAAGATATCATACTTATGATGGTATCTATTCTGCATATCACATGACCTCAACAATTGGTTCATGGATTTTAACTCTAGGTATTTTTATTGCATTCTATGCTCTTTATAAAGCAGCTAAGAGTGGTGAAAAAGCTCCTATGAATCCTTGGAATGGAACAACTCTTGAGTGGACAGTGCCTTCACCTCCACCACATGAAAATTTTGATACAGTACCAACAGTAACAGGGAGACCATATGAGTACCGCTAAAGTTGATAGGAGAGTAGCTCACTCTCATCATTTTGATTCTATGGAACAGGAGCATGAATCTGGTAAACAAGGTGTTTGGCTATTCATGGCAACTGAGATCATGATGTTTGGTGGTCTTTTTGTAGGATACTTTATTTACAGAATGAAATACCCAGAAGCTTGGGTTGAAGGTGGATCTTTACTTTCTTGGAAGTTAGGTGCACTTAACACGCTTGTTCTTTTATTCTCATCTTTCACAATGGCGCAAGCTGTAACTGAAACGATGAAGGGTGAAAATAAGAAAGCTTTAAACCTAGTTATGATCACAACTCTTTGTGCTTTTGCCTTTATGGTAGTTAAGTACTTTGAGTATTCAGGAAAAATTCATCATGGACTTTTTCCAGGTTTAGATATTTGGGACCCAAGTGCTGTTCAAAATGAAGGGACAAGACTTTTCTTATTATTTTATTTCTTAATGACTGGTCTACACGGCTTTCACATCTTAGTTGGTGTTGGTTTAATGTTCTGGTTAATGAAAAGATTAAAGAATGATGAATTCAGTCCTAAGTATTATACAGCTGTTGAAGGTGTTGGGTTATATTGGCACATTGTTGATATTATCTGGATTTACTTATTCCCATTAATGTATTTAATTTAAGGATTATAAAATGGCACATATTGTACCTGTAAAAACAAATGCGATGACTCTAGGAACTCTTATTGTTCTTACAGTTATTACTGTTTACACTGCTAAGTATGTTGATCTTGGACAGTTTAACTTAACACTAGCTATGTTCATTGCTACTTGTAAGGCATTAACTGTATTCTTATGGTTTATGCACCTTAAGTATGATGGAAACCAAAATAGAGCGATTATCTTTTCTACTTTAGGGTTTTTAGCTTTATTTATTGGCTTCTCAGCTCTTGATTTATTTACAAGATAAGTAGTTTATTTCTATGGTTAAGACTTTAAAGAGTCTATTTAAATTTGGAATTGTAGTCTTCGTAGTCATAAGTGCCGTTGCCGGATATGGCATCGGCCTTACAGTCGAAGACTCTTTTTCTTTTGGTCATTTCCTTTCAATGATTCTTGGAACATTTTTAATTTCTTCTGGTTCACTAGCACTAAATCAAGTGCAAGAAATTGAACGAGATAAGAAGATGGAAAGAACAAATTCTAGGCCAATTCCTGCAGGGAAATTAACTCGCACTCAAGCTCTTAGCATTGCGATTTTCAATATGCTGGCAGGTTCAGTAATTCTCTACTTCGTGAATCCTATTACTTCTTATATAGGCTTGGTAATTATCTTTTTATATAATGGACTTTATACCCTTCATTGGAAGCCTAAGTGGGTTTTTGCTGCGGTACCAGGTGCAGTTCCAGGTGCTTTACCTGGTGTTTTAGGTTTTAGTGCTGTTAATAATAATATACTTGCACCAGAGTCTATTTATTTATTTCTTGTAATGTTCTTATGGCAAATGCCACATTTTTGGACCTTAGCTATTCGTTATAGAGATGATTATGCAAGAGGGGAATTTCCAATTCTTCCCGTTAAATTAGGTAAAGAGCGAACAATTTATCATATTTCTTTCTATGTTTTTGCATATGCATTATTAGCAATCTTTTCACCATACTTTGTTCATTTTCACTTCTTTTATTTCTTAGTGGTAATACCCTTTGCAATTATGGTTGTGTGGCAATTCTTTAAATATGCACGTGCAAAAGAGGAAAAAGCTTGGTTGCCTTTCTTTTTATGGACTAACTTTTCATTATTGGCGTTCTTATATGGTCCAGTGGTTGATAAATGGACTCCACTATATATTAATGTCTATCAATATCACTAAAATACATTTAACAAAAGTCATCTAGATTGTTAAAATTGATTCAAATTTAAATAGAATAAGGATCAATTGTGGCCAATAAATCAGAAATTAAATTAAGTGATTATCAAAAACCAGAGTATTTAATTACAGATACTTTTCTTAACTTTGATATAGATATGGATAAGACACAAGTTCTAAGTGTTCTTAAAATGAAAAAAAATGGAAAGCATGAGAAGGCCTTAAAGCTTAATGGTGAAAATTTAAACTTATTAAAAGTAACTCTTAATGGTGATACGCTTGGGGAAAATAGTATACAGGTTACAGATACCCATTTGATTATAAGTGATTTACCTGATGACGAATTCACTCTATCTACTCTCGTTGAAATTGCACCTTCTAAGAACTTAACTGGAGAGGGTCTCTATAAGAGTGGGAATATTCTTTGTACTCAAAATGAAGCTGAGGGTTTTAGAAAAATTACCTATTACTTAGATCGTCCAGATGTAATGGCCCCTTTTACAACTAGTATTAGTGCCAATAAAAAAGATTTTCCATATATCCTCGCAAATGGAAATAAAATTTCAGAAAAAGATGAGGGAGATCGTCATACAGTTGTATGGAAAGATCCACATCCAAAACCATGTTATTTATTTGCACTCGTTGCAGGAAATTTAGATGTGGTAAGAGATACATTTACTACATGTTCAGGTAAGAATGTTGATTTAGAAATTTACGTAGATCCAGGCAATACAGATAAGTGTACTCATGCTATGGAGAGTTTAAAAAATTCAATGAAGTGGGACGAAGAAGTTTTTGGTCTGGAATATGATTTATCACTTTATATGATCGTCGCCGTTGATTCCTTTAATATGGGAGCGATGGAAAATAAGGGATTAAATATTTTTAATTCCGCATATGTTTTAGCTAAGAAAGAAACGGCTACAGATAGTGACTTTCAAGGTATCGAAGCCGTTATAGGTCATGAGTATTTTCACAATTGGACTGGAAATAGAGTTACTTGTCGTGATTGGTTCCAATTAACTTTAAAAGAGGGGCTGACTGTTTTTCGTGATCAAGAGTTCTCTTCAGATATGTTATCAAGACCAGTAAAGAGAATTGAAGATGTTTTAACTCTTAGGCGTCATCAGTTTAAAGAAGATGCTGGACCTCTTAGTCATCCAATCCAACCAAAATCATATATTGAAATTAATAATTTCTATACCGCAACAGTTTATGAGAAAGGTGCAGAAGTTATTAGAATGATTCATACACTTTTAGGTAAAGAAAACTTTAGAAAAGGTATGGATTTATACTTTGAACGTCATGATGGTCAAGCAGTTACAACTCAAGACTTTGTTCAAGCAATGAGTGATGCAAGTTCTATCGATTTAACCCAATTTAAACTTTGGTATGATCAAAATGGGACACCAGAAGTAAAAGTAAAATCAGAAAGAATTGATGATAAATTAGAGCTAACGATTGAGCAATTTGCCTATGTAAATGAAAAAAGAGTGGCTCTGCATTTTCCATTTGATATCGCATTGATAGATATAGATGGAAAATTAATTTATGAGAAAAGGCACGAAATTAAAGAGGAAACTACAAAGCTTGTGATTGATGCTAAGGCAGATGCTGTTATTTCACTAAATAGAAATTTTACAGCACCAATTAAGGTTCATTATCAGTATGATGAAAAAGAATTGCTTCATATATTAAAGTATGAAACGGATGAATTTAATAAGTATGATGCTAGCCAGAGTCTTTATAAGCAAGAAATCTTTAATTATATAAATGCTTTTGAAAATAATTCAGATTATAACTTCTCTGATAGTCTTATAAATGCTCTCAACTCTGTGCTTTCAGATACGAGTTTAGATAATGCTTTTAAATCTTATGTTTTCAGTCTTCCAACTGAGTCAGAGATTAACGAAGAATTTCCAATATATAAAATTGAAGCAACTCATGAGGCCCTAAAGGCATTGAAATTATATATTGCTAAAGGTTGTGAAGATACATTTAAAAATGTTTATAATAATATTAATCAAACTGAATTTAAGCTTGATGCAAAATCCATGGGTGAGCGTCAATTAAAAAATACAGCTTTGGCCTTCCTCGCTCAATTAAACTCAAATCATCAATTAGCAATCTCACACTTTGAAAATGCTAATAATATGACTGATGAAATTAGTGCACTTAGTGTTATTGTTAAAAATAATATTTCTACTAAAGAAGCTTCTTTAGAAAGCTTTTACCAAAAATGGAAGCATGAAACTTTAATCATGCAAAAATGGATTGCCTTACAAGCAGGTGTAGGTTCTGTTACGATTGCAGACTTAGAAAAACTAGAGAGTAATAGTGTCTACGATGCAAAGAACCCAAATTTACTCAGAAGCTTAGTTGGTGCATTTGCAAATAATGTTATTGTATTTAATCAGGCTAGTGGTGAAGGGTATAAATTTATGGCAAGGAAAATTGCTGAAATAGATGCATTTAATCCGCAAATTGCAGCAAGATTAGCAAAGTTTATGAATCATAAAAAGCGTTTAGATGAGACAAGAAAAAAACATCTAAATAACTGCTTAGACCAGCTTATGAAATCTGATTTATCTGCTGATACATATGAAGTTGTTTTAAAGAATGTTAAGGACTAAATATGTTTGGATACTTAAAAAAATCACAAGATGCTAAGGATATAGATCTTAAAAATAAGTATCCACAGATATTATCAAATGAAAAAGTACACGTTTTTGCAAATGAATCCTTATTAGAAAGAGGGGGGACTAGCTATTTATTACTAGGTAAAGTATTTAAATGCTATGACAAAGACGTTGATTTAAAAAGTATTACAAATCAAACTCAGTTGATTGCTGATCTCTATGAGAAGTATCAAGATTCTTTTATAAAGAAAATTGACGGTCATTTTCAAGTTATAATCATCAAAGATAATAAAGTTTCAATTTATCAAAATAGATACCTAGCTTTTGGAATATATTACTATGAAGATGCTGATTATTTTCTGTTTAGCTCTAAATTCGAAACTATTAATGATGTTATTGGGGATAAACGGGAAATAGATAAAGGTGTATTACGAACATATCTTTCAAATGGTTGGAACCCTACTGAAAAGACACTGGTAAAAGGGATTAATAAGCTTCTTCCTACCTTTATGCTACATTTTGATAATTCTTTAAGCTTAGATGACCATTGGAGTGAAGAGTTTACATTTAATAGAAAACCATTTGATAACTTAGAAAAACACCTAGATCGCTATGAGAAAATATATCAAGATGGTATTGAAAATTTTCTGGGTCAAAATCCTTCTAATGAGCTAGGAACATTATTAAGTGGAGGCCATGATACCTCTTTTACGCTTATTCAAGGGACGAAAGTTTTTGGTAAGCCAATGCATTCGTTTACCGCAACTTTTCCTGGATGGGCCTTTGATGAAGGTAGCTTTGCAGAGAATATTTCTAAGAAATTCAAGGGAGTTCATCATCCAGTTCCTTTTACTCCAGATGATATGGATTATATTGTTGGTTTGATCACTGCGAATGAAGAGCCGGTAGTGGGATCAAGCCTGCCTGTTCATTTATGTGCAATGGAAGCTAAAAAGCATGTTGATAATATGATGGCCGGAGATGGTGGTGATACTCTTTGGGGAGAATACTTCCCAGTCGCAGAATATCATTCATATGTTAAAAATCTACCAACAGCAATAAGAAAGCTCTTCTATCAATTCGCAAAAGGTCTTCGCCATACTTTTGATTGGGAAAGGTTTTGGGAGCTTGAGCATGTAAGTGAATTATTTGCAACTGATAGGCCTTATGATAATTTTTTAAGAAGACTTTGTACCTATAGACATTTTTCCGATGCATTTCAAAGAGACTTACTAGTAGATTCCTTCTTTGATCATATTGAACCGGCGAGAAGTATTAAAGAATTAGAATTTACTAAAGAGAATTTTTCTGAAATGCTAATTGAAGCAAAGCTATTTAATGGCTTTTACACTTACCAATCTTATCATACCCATCGTTCAATGAATCATTTTGGGATGGAGTTATACTTACCCACCATTAATAGAGAATTCATGCAATTTATTACGGAATTACCTAAAAGATGGGTTAATGGGGGAACAACTTTACATCGACTAACGAACTCTCATTCAGTTAATAGAAGATTTCATAAAAAAGCTCTGTCACGTTATTTAAAGCAAGAAGAAATCTATAATCGAAGCTTCGATGTACCTTGGTATAATATATTAAGACCAAGAACTGAATTACTTGAAAAATTAAAGCTTAGGCTTAAAAAACGTGGTTGGTATAATGCTAAAACTATAGATGATATGTTTGATGAATTTATGCATCAAAAAGTTAAAGACTATGAACTCTTAGAGCTAAAACATCATGGCTATAGAATTTTCACATTACTCTCTCTAGAGATTTGGTGTATTGAGTATTTAGATGGAAGAAAAACTAAAGAAGTGGATACCAAGATTAGTTTAGAAGACTATCTTTCTTAGTATTTGGATAAGTATAATAAGAAACACCCCCAAGTATTAAGTCTGGAATAATTGCACCTAGGTGAATCAGTACTGCGGCCATGATAAATAAATTAGAATCTACTAATATATCCTGTTTTCTTTCAACGATAAATGTAAAGATAAAGTAAATTGCATAATGATAGACACCGATATTAGCTGGAGCAGAGGGCAGGCTGAGAGCAACCCCCATACTTCCTGCAATAAAAATAGCAACACTTATACTTTGTAATTCTAATGGAAGATCTAATGTGTGGAGGATTGACCAAAGGGCCAAAATATTTAGAATCCAATAGAGAAGGCTGTAAAAAACTATTATATTTAGATTTTTAATATCTTTAATTCTTTTAGCCCCACTTATAAAATCAGTGAATAAATTTGAGAGAGTTTGAATTATCTTTGAACTTCTATTTGCAAGCTTAAGTGAAATAATTTTATTAAACCTTAATGCAATGATGATAAAGACAAGACTGGAAAAGTATAAGCACAGAGTTAATAGTGATGCATTTGTAATAAATGTATTGGTTCCAAATATATTTATAGAAAATAAAAGTAAGAATAAAACTATTAGTCCATCAAAGACTCTTTCTATAAAGCAAGTGCTAAGAATATCTAAATAGGGAATCTTGGTTATGCGATGAAAAAATAAAGGACGCATAAGTTCACCAGCTTTAGATGGCAAAATTGTATTAAACATATGTCCAATTAGAATTGTTTTAATAATGTGGGAGAAGTCTATCTTTTGATCCATATAGAAACGATTCCAACGAAGCCCATGAATAAAATAAGAAATGATATTGATAAGAATAGCTAGAGAGAAATACTCCCAATGAATACTATGATTTGAATTTTGCAATTTATCCAGATCTAATTTGTCTAGTAATAGGTAGATAAAAGCAAAGCTTATAGAATGGCCAATAAGTAGTTTTAAAAATTTCATAATTACTCTTTCTCTATGATATACTATTTTTATATGTATAGGCTATTGGAGTGTGTTTTTTGGACTTAAAAATTCTAAATTCTCTTTGGATGGTTTTATCAATTTTATTGGTACTTGCCATGATTCCTGGCTTAGCATTTTTCTATGGAGGATTAAGTCGGGCCAAGCACAGTGTTAATACCATGTTTATGAGCTTTATCATTATGGGTCCACTTAGTTTGCTTTGGCTCTTTTTTGGCTTTACCTTTGTCTTTGGTGAAAGTTTCAATGGTATAATTGGAAATTTTCAATACTTTGCACTTCAAAACTTACCTCTAAATCTCAACGATATACCAAGTATACTCTTTATATTTTTTCAAATGATTTTTTCATTTATAGCTTGTGCCATTATTTCTGGAGCTATTATAGAGCGTGTAAGACAGAGCTTTTGGTTTATCTTTTCTATTCTTTGGACCCTTCTTGTTTATTATCCAGTTGCACATTGGGTATGGGGAAGTGGTGGTTGGATTGAAGAATTAGGGGGAAGAGACTTTGCTGGAGGGCTTGTCGTTCATATAACCAGTGGTGCAAGTGCATTTATCTTGGCAAAATCTATTGGAAGACGTTTAGATTTTTTTAAATTAAAGAAGTCATATAATCTTGGTTTTGTTTTTTTAGGAATGAGCTTTTTATGGATTGGCTGGTTTGGCTTTAATGCAGGCTCTGCTTTGGCATTTAATTCTATTGCCGTTAATTCTATCATAACCACACTTACGGCCTCATTAACATCTTTATTGGCCTGGTACTTAATGGATTTAATCTTTACACCACATAAACCCACAGCAAAGGGTTTGAATATTGCAATAATATGTGGACTGGTGGGAATTACCCCAAGTGCTGGCTATGTTGGTCTTTGGGAAAGTGCCATTATTGGTATTGTTATAGCTTGGATATGTAATATAGGGATACGCTATTTCCATTCTGTTATAAAAGTTGATGATGCCTTGGATGTTTTTATTTCCCATGGTTTTGCCGGTTTAGTAGGAGCATTGTTAACTGGTGTTTTTGCTCATAGTGCTGTGAATAATGCCATTGAAAATGGAATTTTTCATGGTTCTGATTGGACCATATTTAATGCCAATTTAATCGGTTCTATTGTCGTGATGGCCTATTCGATGCTTATGACAAAAATTATATATACACTTTTAAATTCTTATATAACCAAAGCTCGTATGGACAAAGAGGAAGAAGAGATTGGTGCTGATATTAGTATTCATGGGGAACATGTTCTCATTATTAAAAATGATATGGAGTACTAGTCGACTTTATTTCTAAGCCAAAACTCTAATAATAAGAGATTAAAAATTTTATAAGTATTATTAGCATGCCCTAAGTGATGATTCTTAAGAATACTTTCAATCTCCTTTCCATCAAGACCAATCTTCTCTATTAAAAGCGAGTTCAAAAGATTGGACTTTAAAAAAGGATATAGTTCTTTTGCAAACCATTTAAAGTAAGGTGGATGAAATGCTGACTTACTTCTTTGTGTGATGTACTGAGGTAGTTTATCACTCATAACATCTCTTAAGAGCTTCTTATTACTATTAACATCCCACTTTTCTGATAGCTTTATGGAGAACATATAATCAACTAGATCATTATCTAGAAAAGGTACTCTTGCTTCTATTGAGTGTGACATTGAAGCAATATCAACTTTTATAAAGTTATTACAAACTAGCCATACTTTGAAGTCTGCATAAAAATAATTTTGAGGTATGGGGTATTTTTCTAATTTGTTTGTATAATATAATGAATTATCAAACTGAGAATTAAAACCTAGCTTAGTAAGTTCTTTCTCATCAAATACTGTACGCCAATAATAATGAGCATAATTATTATTGTATCCAAGGCCTCGATAAAATTTTTCAAAGCGATAATCCCAAGAGCTTTTACGATTAATATACTTAAAAAGTGGAAGACCTAAGCGAGCTGGTCCAAGTCCAACTCTTAATAGATTTCTATATTTCTTGTGTAGCATACTTGCTTTAAGTGTTGGGTAGCCACCAAATAACTCATCACCTCCATCTCCAGAAAGAACTACTGTAGAAGTCTCTTTAATAAATTGTGATAAGTAATAAAGTGGATACATTCCTAAATCAGCGATAGGAGAGGAAGTATGTTTAGAGTAGTTATTTAATTCATTTATAAATGTATCACTTGTGAATGTGACTTTATGAAAGTCTAGGCCTAGATCAATGGAGAGTTTTTCTGCAATAGGGGATTCATCAAAATCAGGGTGATCAAAGGCAATATTATAGGTATTTACCTTGCCTAGAAATTTCTTTGCATAAAATGCCATGGTCGCAGAATCAATTCCAGAGCTAAGATAGACTCCTACTGGTCTATCTGAAATGAGCTGTCTTTTGACAGAATTGGCCAGTAGATTTTCTAGTTTTTCTTTATTATATGACTCATTTTCACTAACTTCTAAGTTCCAATATTTTCTTCTTTTTAAAATAAATGTTTGTGTATCGAGTTCAACAAACTCAGCAGGTTTTAGGGCGTGACAATCTTCAAATATATTTGTGTCATCATGTATATAGTTTGTTTGTAAGTAGCTTTTAATTGCACTGCTATTTAAATTCTTATAGGGAATAAGTTCTTTTAAGGTCATCATTTCAGAACTAAATGCAAAGTCATCTTGATTTTTAAAGAAATATAACGGTTTGACACCAAATCTGTCTCTGGCAAGAAAGAGTTTATTTCTTTTTAGGTCATAGAAGCTTAATGCAAACATTCCATTAAAATTTTTAAGTATTTCAATCCCATGTTCTATTAGTGCATAGAAAACAATTTCAGTATCACTATGAGAGGTGTACTGGTAATCTCCTCGTAATAAATTCTTTATTTCCTCTTTATTATAAAGCTCTCCATTATAGACGAGTACATAGTCTTTATCACTACTTATAAAGGGCTGATTGCCTCCTTCTAAGTCTTGTATTTTTAGGCGTGCTGTTGCAAAGAAGTAATTACCTATTTCACTATGGCCAAAGTGATCTGGTCCGCGATGAAAAAGTAGATTGTTGATCCCACTTGGATCATGTCTTTTTTCATTTGTTATTTTATATCCTGCTATTCCACACATAATTAATACTTAAAAATCGTTTCTTCAAATGATCGAGGTTGATAATGGTAGTCTTTTTCTAATTCACCACTATTAAATGGTTCATGAATTTTCATATTTAATATTTGATGGGCCATAATTAAATCTTTAGGCAAAAAGAATGCTAAAAACTTAACCATTAATTGTACTGGCCTTAAAGGTATTGGGACTAAGAGCTTTTTTGAATTTAATTTCTTTTTTAATAATTTAAAAACATAGATTAATTGAATTTGTTTTGGTCCAGATACTGTATAGAGTTTATTGGTGAACTTATTCTCTTCAATCGCTCTTGCAAATACTTTTGTTATATCTCGCATATATACAGGCTGAATAACATGCTTTGGAGCAATAACAGGTATAAATGGCATCTTTTTAATAAAGTCTTGCATTTTAATTAAGTTATTTTCATCAAATTCACCATGCATAACTGAGGGGCGTAAACTAATAAAATTATGTATACTTTGCCTTAAGTAGTTTTCACAACTTAGTTTAGAGTTAACATAGGCACCTTTATTAAATAATATAGCAGCTGAGCTTATAAAGATTACATTCTTTTTATTATTAAAATATTTAAAAATTTTAACAAATAGTTCACTATTAATTTTTTTTATTTCTTGATCACTAGCATTGGTTACTCCAATACAGTAAATTATATTATCAACTTCATCAAAAATGCTTTGATACTTAGATAGGTCTGTATAGTCAGTTTGATAGAAGTTAATTTTAAAATTTTCTTTTAATTGATGCCGAGCAAATGCATGAATGCTAAAGTCATTCTGATATTCTTTAATAAAGTTTTGAGCAATGGCACTGCCTGCACCAAAGATGATACACTTTTTCAAATTAGTCTCTTCCAGTACTTAAGCATCCAGCTTGGTCGTAAATAATATTTGCGATAGGCGATATCACGATATTTTTCAATTTGCTTAGCACTTAGGTGATCAAGCTTTACAACAGAATGATATTCAGTATAGCGAGTCCAGTCTTCAGTACTCAGTCTACCTTTTAGTGTGTCGTATAGTTTAGTGCCAGGAAATGGCGTCATAATACAGAATTGAGCTGCTAGCGTGTTAAGTTTTTTTGCATAGTTAATGGTATTATTAATTGTTTCATCATTATCTTGTACAAAACCAAGAATATAAAAAGCACTAACAGTTAGTCCTTTATTTTGAATATATTTAACAATATTCTCTTGATGGACCAAATTCGCAGGCAATCGGCCAACACTCTTAAGTATTGCGGGATCAGGTGATTCTATACCTAAATTTAAGTGCCTAAGTCCTGCCTCGTACATCTTATCAATAAGATCTTCTTTTAAGCGATCAATTCTCGTTTCAATTGCCCAAGTAAGATTTAATTTTTCTTCTATCATCTTATCGCATAATTCAATTGTTCTTTTCTTATTCAAGGTAAAAACTAAATCACGAAATACTATATTCTCGACACCGATTGATTTTAAGTATTTAAGCTCTGCTATAACATTATCTACTTCTCGATAGCGAATATTGGGACCTGCCTCAGGCATATAATGGCAATAATCACAATTATATGGACAACCTCGACTAGTTAAGACTGGTACAGAGATCCCTTTGAGCATTGGGGCATATTTAAAATCTTGAAAATTAAAAACTTCCCAGTGAGGAAATGGTAACTCATCTGGTTTTTCAACCTGACCATTTTCTATACGTTTATTAGCTAGGGGGAATTGATATTCATTTTTAGCAAGTTTTATAAAACTTAACTCAGGCTCCCCATCTACAATCACTGCATCTAATATATTCTCAAAGAGTTCTGGTTTTTCTTTTGAAAATGCACCTGCAGCAATGATTGGTACTTGTGGATATTTTTCCTTATAAGTTTTTGCAGCATTTAACTCAGCCTGATAACCAGGCATTGAGGTTGCCAAAATAATTAAGTCATACTCACTAGTAGGAAACTTATAAGAATGTTTAATTTCCCAGTTTTCTTGTTTGAAAATACCTGAAGCATAAGCAAAGAATAAGGGAGGTATAATAAGGCCCTGTGCTTTTTTCTTTTTATACATCTTTCCAATCAAGCCATCTATCTCAGTTTGCGAGCCAAATGTTCCGGTTACTGCCTTTCTAATAGGGGAGCTTAGGTCTGCTTGAAAATCTAATAGGAGTACTTTTTTCATATTCTTTTCCTAATTATTCTTAGTCTTATTATTCAAATCTCATGCAGTCTTTCGCACTATACATCATTATAATGATATAAATTCCAGAAATTAAACTTGCTAATGTAAAGGCACTAAATACGCTCTCTGAGTATCTAAAGATTACGGGCACAGAGATGATTGTGAATAAAAAGAGTATCAGTCTCAATGGAGTTAATACTCCTACAGTTTTAAAAATTGTCCAAAATAATAAAGCTGTATCTTTAATAGGATGAAACTTTGATTGACCTACACGCAGGTGATACTCAGTCGTTATATAGCTAAATTTATGTCCTACACAATATGATATTAGAGTCATCGTTGTAACACAGCTAAAGCCAGCTGGTACTATGTCTAAATAAGGAAGCATCTTTTCTCTTTTAAAAGCTTTTAGTCCTGTATTTAAATCTGCTATATATTCCCAAACTAAGAAAGATGCCAGGTAGCGAGATAGTGCTTTGATAAATTTTCTTAATGGCCTAAAATAACCCATCTCCTTATCTCGATAACCATTTACATGGTCACTTTCTGGGAAATGTCTAAGCATTCTAGGAATATCAGCGGCAGTATATGTTTTATCTGCATCCATAAAAACGATTATATCTTTTTGAGAGTACCTGATACCTACTTTTCTAGATGCACCAGCTCCCATATTTTTTTCATTCTTTAAATAAATAACGGAATCGCCGAATGCTTTTACAATATCACTTGTATTATCAGTAGAGCAGTCATCGACAACAATGATCTCATAATCATAAAGTTCTTTATAATCATGCATTGCCAATATAATTTCCTCTAATACATCCTTTATGCATTCTTCTTCATTATAAGCAGGAAGTATAATTGATGCTGATAATTTACTCATTGGTATCCTTTTCAATTAATTCTTTTTTTAAATAAAACTTAGTCGGACTAAATGGAATGTCTTGGACCTCATACTCAAGATCTACTTCGTATATATTAAAATTAGTCTTATGGGTATTGGGTGCATTAATTTTTGAAGAAATAAAGAGCTCTGCTTTTTCATCAAAGGTGGTCGTAAAGTACTTTTTGTCTAGATAACCATAACGAGGTTCCTCAAAAAGAGTAAGGCAAGGCCATGTGCACTTGATCCACTTTATATCACTATAATGTTCATTAACTTTATCTGCTATTTTTTGATAAATAATTACTCTTTGATAAAAACTAGCATAGCTTAAATCTGTTATATCTTTCTCAAAGTGGCGCTCAATTTGTAAAAGACTGTGAAGTGCAACAATAATGATTATAATTTCAGTTTTTAAAACCATAGTCATTGGTATCGCTAATAAAGACGTGTAAACTAAAGAGACATAAGTGAAGTCCCTTTGAATAGTATCTCCATAAAATAAGAAGAATGCCAAAAAACCAAGTGTTGCAGTCGTGTACAGTACTAGTGCTCGTGATAATTTGAAATGAATTTTCTTTTTTAAATCTCTTTTATAAAAAATATAAAAGATACAAAGTATGAGGATAAAAACTAGGCTTCCAAAACTATTAGAAGTTGACTCATCTAAAGCCTTATATGACCAATAGATTGAATCAATGATATTTTGAAATTCAAATTCATTTCTTCTTATGCGTGATAAAACATAAGGGTGATTAATAAAAGTCCCTCTTTGACTAACCAGTTTATTAAAAATGAGAAAGCTTATAATAGTAACAAAAGGAGTAATGCCTTTTATTAAATCAAATAGCTTGATTTTTTTCTTAGTGAGATCGAAAAACAAAACTATTAAAGGGAATAAGAAGAAGCTTAATGCACTCTCTCTAGTAAGAACTGCTAGTACAGAAAAAACCGCGTACTTTGTATAATCCTTTTCTAAAAAGAAAATAAATGAGTGAAGGGCAAAGGCGATCATTAAATAATTAGGGACAAAGAGTAGGCTCTGTATAAAAACATATGGATAAGTTAAAAAGATTATTAATGTGCTTATGGCCAATTTCTTATTAAAGTAACGACTCAAAAATTTATTTGTTATAAAAATAAAGTAAGTAAGTGAGACAAATGAAACTATGTGAGCTGCAAGCGGGTTTTGGCCAAAAAGTTTAGATGAGGCCAAGAGTAGTAATTGAAATAGAGGTGGATGTCCATGGTAGTGTTCTGGATTATAATTATGGGGCAAAAAATCTAGCAATCCGTTTTTAAATATACTTGGTGTAAAGTAGATAGCTTCATCCCAATATATAGGCATAAACAAAGTTTCAAATCGAAAACAAAATAAAAAGATTATTAGCAGGTATAAAAAGAAGTTTTCTTCAAAATTTTGCATCACACGGTTTAAAGACATTAGGCACCTTTAGTCTGTGTGAAATGATCAGGTATTATTTTTAGATAAGGAACGTAGATTTTAAGTAGAGCACAATAATTGAGCTGGTGATAAATCATACAAATCCTTTTCAACTATTATCGTTAAAAAGGATGCTTTTATCAAATGATATTAAGACTTTATTACTTCTTTTTGACCTTAATTTTGATGGCTTTTTTTGAATAATTTTTCCATGAAAAATACATTAAACTAAGGGTAATAATTCCTAAAATTGTCATCATGACCTCCTATAAACCGTTTCGGTCATCTCTAGTATTATTATAACTTATTTTTGGATTTATTTTCACAAAATCTTAATCTTTACTCTTAATTTGAGTTGATTTATCATGAATACATAATTTCAATAAGTTAAATTAGGCGATATTATGGAAAATACCCTTACCACTACTCAAAAAGCACTTAGGATCAATCTTGATACCACAATATATGGCACATTTGCTGAAATTGGAGCAGGCCAAGATGTGGTTGGTAACTTCTTTAAGGCCGGAGCTAGTTCCGGCACAGTAGCAAAATCTATCTCTGCATATGACATGATTATCAGTGACACCATTTATGGCAAAGAAAAGTCAGGTCGTTATGTGTGTCAGTCACGTTTAGATAAAATGCTTAAATATGAATATGACCTTTTAGTTGAAAGACTTGATAAGGAAAGAGAAGGCGCTCGTTTCTTTTCATTTGCTAATACAATTAGTGCGCGTAACTATCATGGGACTAATGAGGCACATGGATGGTTGGGGATACGTTTTCGTAATAGAGATAAGACTTATAGTGATTTAGTTCTCCATATTCGTATGCACGATAATACAAACCAATTACAACAAAAGGCCATCGGTATCCTTGGGGTTAATATGATCTATGGAGCCTATAATCACGATGGTAATTTAGAAAATTTTGTTGCCTCTTTAATGGACAATCTTTCTCCAGACCGAGTTGAAATAGATATGATCTTTACTAGTGGTGTTGATTTTGAAGGCTTTGATAATCGTCTTTTAAATCTTGAATTAGTTAAGACTGGTTTAACTGATGCTATTTTATTTAATGATAAGGGTGAAGTTGCTCTTGCTAGTGATCAGTTTTATAAGAAGAATTTGCTTGTAGCTCGCGGTTCTTATAGACCACCGACTAAAGTGAATGTTGATATTTTAAAAACTGGTGTAAAGAACTTTGCAAAAGATATTGGAGATAAAGATGTTATGCCAATTTGTGAAATAACAATCTCAAATCTGACCAGTTCTGGAGATATCGCTAAGGAAGATTTCTTGGCCAGAGTCGATCTTTTAGCAAGCATTAATTACCCTGTCATGGTAACAAACTTTGCTCAGTATTTTCGATTAACTAATTATCTCTCGCGTTTTAAGCCAAAGAATCTCTCTATCGTGCTTGGTGTTTATAATTTTAAACAAATCTTTGATAATGATTATAATCAATTAAAGGGCGGTATTCTTGAAGCACTAGGCCTATTGTTTATGGAAAATGTAAAAATATATTTATATCCATATCGGGAGGAGAAAGAGACTGATGAGCTGATTTCACTTGAAAACCTTCCTGTAGATGCTGATAAAAAACATTTATTAGATTTCATAAGCTCTAAATCTCAGTTAAAAGATATGCACGGTTATGATGATGGTCTATTACATATCTATTCCCGCAAAGTTTTAAATATGATTACATCTGATGATAAGGGCTGGGAAGAGTTAGTTCCTAAGAAAATTGCTAAAACAATTAATGATAAGTGTCTTTTTGGACACCCTTGTTTTTATGAGAAGGAAAAATAGGTCTTATTGATTCTCTGAAGCAATACTGCGACTAATATTTGAATTATTATTAGAACGAGTCGTAAATAACTTTTGATAATTTTTAAAGTATTTATTCTGTGGAATTTTTATCCATTTTTCAAAGTATGTACTTGCCTGTTTTTCCCAGTTTTTTTGAATACAATGGGTCGTTTTAAAATTTGATTCAAGCTTGGTACATTCTTTAAAGTAGATCTCTTTTTTGGAGAGTAGCTCTTTAGAGAAATTATTCAGTCTCTTTTCCAATACTGCGTAAGTTCTTTTGTCTACAATGTCATTAATCTTTTTATTATTTAAAACTTCTAAGCAGACTTCATTTTCAACAAATGGCTCAACATCTTTCCATGTTAAGTAGCTATCTAGTTTGGTATCTTTTTTAATGAACTCAACACAATTATCTCTTGCGTGTTGTAGAGTAAGAATTCCATTTAACCAGTTGCGGTTTTTATATAATAAGAATTCTAATCCTGATTTAGAGGACTTGAAGTTGATTAGAGAGCTTTTTTTTTCCTAGCAATGATACTTTTTTCACTAAGCTTAAGTAGCTCTTTCATCTTGCCTTCAATTTGTTTTTGAATATAAAGATATTCATGACCATTGAATGGAGTTTTCTTATCTTGGAATCTATTTAAAACTTCAGTTGATTCTTTATTTACGTATTGATTTAGGCATCTATTTAAATAAAACTTTGAGTTAATTTCACAAAAATTCTCTCTTTCTTTCGCCACCTTTTTAATCTCAGGTAAGACCATGGAAATAATTTGGTTATTTAAACTTTCAACACTCGACTTTGTTTGATAAAAGTCTGGCTTTTGAATATCTTGTTTTTTGAGCTCACTAACTTTTTGCTCAATAAAATGATCAAAGCAATTTTTTGGATTTAATTCATTAAGTGAGCAATAAATGTAAACCTGTTTTGGATCTTGGTATTGTTTGAATTCATTACTACTGGCTGGAACACGGCCGTTGTCATTAAGAGAGGTATAAAAACCAGTTTTAGAAATAGATTTTTTCTGGCAACCTGATAAAAATGAACCAAACATCATGAGTACAAACGCATTAAGCATGGTGATGGATACAATTTTTTCAGTTTTCATTACACTCCTTTTGTTAAGAGGCTTCTCGGATGATTCAGCGTAAAACTTGAGTAAAAAACTTAGTTATATTTCTTATTTTTTGATTTTTGTGATAAGTTACTAGAATTATGAAGGTTTTTTATTCCCAATCTCTATCGCCATATATGAATTTGGCCTATGAGAATTACTTACTAGAGCATTTAAAATCAGAAAAGGTTCTTTTTCTTTATCGAAACTTACCTTCAGTTATATATGGACGCTTTCAAAACCCCTGGTTAGAGTGCAACGTCTCTAAAATGCTAAAAGACCAGGTGTTATTTGTTAGAAGGCAAAGTGGAGGGGGTTGTGTTTATCACGACCAAGGTAATTTAAATTTTTCATTTCTTTCTCCTAAAGAGATATATGACAAAGACTCAAATGCAATTTTTATTAAAGAGATATTACAAATAGATGAGCTATATATTTCTGAGCGCCATGACTTAAGATTAAAAATAGGCAATAAAGACTTTAAGGTATCAGGTAGTGCGTTTAAAGAAAAAAAAGATCGAGCGATTCATCATTGTACTCTCTTATTAAGCAGTGATCTAGATAAATTAAATTACTATTTAATTTCCGCTATTCCTGAGATTGAATCAAAGTCATCTAAGTCTGTTCGTTCCACAGTGATGAACTTAGGACAAAAAATAAATCATGATCAAATTATAGAAAAAATTAATTTAATCTCTGAGGTGAATTTTGTTTCTGAGGAGCATATGTTCAAAGAGTTAAAGGATGATAAATTTTATAAACAAATGACCTCGCTTGAATGGATTTTTGATGAAACTCCACTTTTTACTTATAAAAAAGATAATTTTGAAATAAAAATTAAAAAGGGACTCGTACAATCTTTTAGCTTAATGGGTGATATTCACCCAAGTATGCAAAGTGAAATTGAGGCCTATTTACTTAATACTCCCCATATAAAAGACTTTTATTCATTTTTAGAAACCAATCATACCTTTGAATTCTATCAAGAGCACAGAGAGAGTATTCTTAGTGAACTAAGAAACTTCATGCAAGTGTATTTCTTCCAGGTAGAGATTCCTAGTTAAAAGTATCTGGGAAACTGTGACACACATATGCCAAAGTGCGTGTCCTTGAAAAAGTGAAAATTCTGGGCAAAAGAGTCTGTGCATATCCATTCTAAAAAGAACAAAGCCAACTGCTAGAAAGAGAACCGAAACAATACTGACTCTTTTGTGATTAAAGAAAAAGCCTGGCTTCTTTATAGGAATAAAAATTAACTGTAAGAGAATAATTCCAAATACGACATAATAGCGTACCTCTATAAAGTTAAAGAAAAGGATATAAATTCCTAGTGATAAAAAGATAAATAATGCAAATAAACGCTTATTTCCCTTTATGGTTATATGTAATAAAACCCAAAGAAAAGTAAGAGCAATGCCAGAGAAGTCAGCAATTTGTCCCATTTCAGTTAAAGAAGCGTGTAATAATACAGATCCTAGACCTGTTAGTATAAAGCTGAGCCCTAGTGCTTTAATACGCCAATTAAATTTGAGCATAATAAAGAGGCCTATAAAAATATAGGGAAGTGATGTAATCACAAGAGTAGGTTGCATAAAGAAACCATCGCTAAAGCTTTCACATGGGCAGGTGTTTGGAAAACAACTAGATCTTTGAAATTGATCCCAGAAGTGAGCGTTAAGCTGGCTAAAGTCTAGTGAGCTATACACGTTGAGCAACCACCAGCAGACTTATTGGCCGCAAGCTTATTATCAAATCGCCAAATTCCTTGGTATTTCTGATTTAAATAATCACAAGCACTTGAAAGATCATTGAATTCTTTTTGAAAAACCTCATTGTGCTCTGCGTCCAGTATGGTCGCATAGTACATGAATTTATCTGAGAGAATGTCAGGATCTGCACCAAAAGATATAAATGCAAAAAGTTCTTCATCTGTGTAAGAAGTATAGGTCCAATTTTCAGGATTGATTTCAGTATTGATTTCAGTAATTTGCTCTAACATTTTTTTTCGACCTTTTTTTATCTGTTTGCATAAAAAAATCTTGTCAAATCTATCATAAAAAGTGTAAGTTACCAATTCTTTAAGGAAAAAAACGGAGGAATCATGGCAAAGGGGCCTAGAGTAATAATCACATTAGAGTGTACTGAAGCAAGAAAAATTGGGAAGTCACCTTCTAGATATACAACAACTAAGAATAAGAAGACTCACCCAGAAAGATTAGAACTTAAAAAATATAATCCTTTCTTAAGAAAGCATACTCTTCACAAAGAAATTAAATAATTTATTTATTTAAATTTATAAGTAATTAGGGCCTATTTTTTAGGCCCTAGTTTGTCGTATTGAATTAAAAACCTATCCAAGTACTTTTTATCTATAACATGTGGGAATTGTCTCTCACTAGACTTCACAATAAAATATTGTTTCTTTTCAAGTTTGAGCTCAGGCACAGACTTTATCAATTGTGTAATTGTATAGCTGACTGTCTTTTTCTTTGTTTTTATGACAACTCTATAGCGAGGCGTTTTAAGGTAATTATTGATAAAGTTTAATAGCTCTTCAGCCTTGGTATCAATAATCATATGACTTTTTATATCTAAAATTTCTTCAATTGCTGCATCTACTCTGTCGTTATCGATAGTTTTATAGCGCTTACTAATCCAATTATTCCCAAGCTTTTCTAAAGTATTATAGCTAGTGCTTTGAGAAGCGTGATAAATATCTATTTTATCAATATCAGCTACGTCATGAGAAAATATATTGGAATTAATAAAGTCAGAGAGATCCATTAATTCAAGATTATTCTTAATAATATCAGTTTGAAAAATAACATCCTTACCAGAAACTGCAATATAAGATGTGGAGTTAATAGGGTTAACTAGACCAATTCTTACGTTTACTTGCTCATCTAGCTTTGTAAAAAAATCAATATTCATAATTGGGTTGTTTAATGAAAAGGATTGAAGATTGATTGGTTCGTATTGATGAAGTGTTCTAATTGGGAGGTCTCTAAATGCATTTAAGATTTTATTAATCGTTTTAGTTCTTGCTGGCATCTTTCTTGGTTCTACCAGCATCCAATTGTCTTTAGTATCTCTTGTTATGGTAAATTTCCCAAGTCTATTTTTAAAGCGTATAGTTTTTATATTATCTAAAATATCGCTACTAATAGGTGTAGCTGAAAATTCTTGTAGATTATTTTTCTGTAGTGAATTTTGAAAGATTTCACTATAGCCCAGCAGGACAAGTATCCCGAGTGCAAAAACTAGAATGAGCCAAGTTGATATCGTATTTTGAGTTGAGCGAAAAGTAATATTCATAAATAGTTAAAAACCTAAGTCGTCAAATTCATCTTCGTCTTCATCTTGAGTTACTGGCTTTTTAAGTTTACTTGGCGGAGGTGGAACATCTGGTTCAACTTGTTTTAAAAAGTCTCTTAAATTAGTTCTTTCGCCCTCAAAGCTAAAGTGTAATTTACACTGAAGTCGATAATTAGGTTTTGTATCACTAATAACTCTAGAGTTTCTATTAACAGCAAAAGATGTCATAACCTCAGCTGTTAATGTAAATTTCTTAGGTACATTTAATTCAATAACAATATTTGAACCGGTGGTATATTTTTCTCGAGTAAAAATGAGAGCTTGTTCCATATTAATATCAGATAAGAATAAAAAGCCATGATTGCGCTCACTCTTTTTTGGAAATGTTCTCTTAAATTTAGTGTCTACTTTTGTTGCTGGAGTGCTTTCTTTAGTATCAGCACTTTCATTACCACCTTGATCACCAAGCATCTCTGCAGCGAGGGCCGCTGCTGCATCATCTTCATCTGAACTTGCTCCACCTTGATCACCAAGCATTTCTGCAGCAAGAGCTGCGGCTGCAGCATCTTCTTCAGAATCTTCGGCCTTATCTTCAGTGGCTTCATCTTCAGTGGCTTCATCTTCAGAGGACTCTTCATTTGGGCTTTCTTCATCAGAATCTTCAGAATCTGCGCCACCACCCATGGCCTCCATCATTGCCTTGGCATCATCATCCATTGGATTTCCACTTGGATCAAGATCACCATCTACATGATCATCTTCATCTTCGTCTTCTTCGTTTGGTAGGTCATCATAAGTTTTTAAGTCAGAATAAAACTCTTGAATATCGGTGATATCTAAACCTTCAATATTGCCACCATTATTCTTAATCTTCTCTTTAATACATGCTTCAATTTCAGCACGTAAACTCCAAGCGCTTATTGGAATTTTTTTAATTAGAACAGGGTGATTACTTTTATTAAGTAGAGTACTCATATATTCATTGTTACCGAAAACTTAAAAAATATCCAGTATTTAAAACAAATTGCCGCAATGAGTTAAGCATTTATTACCCTCAATCAAAAAAAATGAAAATCACTTAGAATTAAGTATGGCACACAGCTTATTTAAAAGATAAAAAGAGGGAGAATTTATGAGAAAATGCTTAGCACTATGTGCATTGCTAGTCTTAAACATTGCACAGGCGGCACACACATCAAAGTATTCTAAAAAGAGCTTAAAAAGAACAGAAGTTCACAACAATCAAATCCTAATTAAATTTAAAAACGGCACCAAAAATTCATTTCTTAAAAGTAATGCTTTTGCAGGAGCTTTAGTTGATGAATTTACTTTGTCTCAAGGTGACTTTTTAGTAATGGAGTCAACTCACAAATCATTAACTGAAACTTTAAATGAATTAAAAAATAATCCAGCAATTGAGTATGCTGAGCCAAATTATACTTATCGTGCAATTGGCGTAAGAGAATATGATGCTTATGAGGCCATGATTTCTGCACCAACAGATCCAATGTTTGATCAATTATGGGGCTTAAAAAATGATGGAAATAATGAACCAGCAGGAAATAGAGGTAACTCTAGCCCAAGTGGAAAAGCAGGAGCAGATGTGAATGCGCAAGCTGCTTGGGGCCTAAGTACAGGTAGTAAAAATGTAGTTATTGCAGTAATTGATACAGGAATTGATTATAATCACCCTGATCTTGTAGACAATATGTGGATCAATGAAGCTGAGGCCAACGGACAACCAGGTGTTGATGATGATGGTAATGGTTACGTTGATGATATTCATGGATATGACTTTGCTAATAATGATGGTGATCCAATGGATGGTAATGGTCACGGAACTCACACTGCTGGGACTATCGCTGGTGTTCATAATAATATTGGTGTAGCAGGTGTCATGAAAGATGCAAGTTTAGTGGGAATTAAATTCTTAACTGATCAAGGTAGTGGTTCAACTGCAGATGCAATCAAGGCCATTGATTATGCTACTAAAATTGGTGTTGATATTATGAGTAATAGCTGGGGTGGTGGAGGATTCTCTCAAGCTCTTTTAGAAGCAATTGAGCGTGCAAATGCTGCTGGAATTGTATTTACAGCTGCTGCTGGTAACTCATCAACTGATAATAACTCAACTCCTCATTACCCTTCAAATTATGATGTCGCAAATGTTATCTCTGTTGCTAGTCATACATATAATGATGTTCTTTCTAATTTTTCTTGTTATGGATCTAGAACAGTTCATGTGGCAGCTCCAGGACAGAATATTTTATCAACGACGCCTGGTAATTCATACTCTGTTTATTCTGGTACAAGTATGGCAACTCCTCATGTAACAGGTGTGGTAGGACTTTACTTGGCCCATAGAGGAACTAGTGATGTCGCTGATCTTAGACAGATGCTTATGGATACTAGTGTTTATCAAAGAAGTTATGATAGAAAAACAATTAGTGCAGGGAGAGTGGATGCATATAACTTTTTAACACACACTCATACTTCAAGACCTGCAAAGCCAGATCCAAATGCTTGGATTAGTCGTGCATGGGATTTTGAAAGTGAGCATCCATATAAGAATGATTTTGAAGAGACTAAGACGATTACTATTCCTGGTGCAAAGTTTATTAGAGTTGTCATCAAAAAATACGAAATAGAAAGTCGTTATGATAATCTTCATGTTCTAGATGGAAATGGGAATACAGTTCAATCAGTTAGTGGTCAGGGGCAAGATTATGCAACTGAATATGTTGATGGTGATACTTTAACAGTTCACTTCCAATCAGATGCTTCAGTAACTAAGTGGGGCTATGTGATTGAAGAAGTTCAGTATATAGATTAATTAATTAAGAAATAAATAAGTATAAAGGCCGGGTTATTAATCCGGCCTTGTATATTAACCAATGGCTTCAGCGCCACTCTTACCAGTGCTGATTGAGTAACATTGCTCAAGTGGTAAAACGAAAACTTTTCCATCTCCAATCTTACCAGTGCGACCACCTTCAAGTATGGCCTTGACAGCTTTATCAACATATTCATCATTAACTGCTATTTGGATTTGAATTTTCTTTTTTAAATCCACTTCCATTTCAACACCACGATAACGTTCAATAACTGTATGCTCATCACTGTGACCAAAGCAGTCTTGTACAACAAAACGATTGATCTCATTGGCATAAAGAAGTTTTTTAACTTGGTTTAATTTCTCTGGTTGTATAATTGCTACAATTAATTTCATATTAATTCCTATTTACTTTCGTAGTATGCTTCAAGACCATGTTCTTCAATATCAAGTCCAACATATTCTTCATCTTCATTTACTCTTAGTCCGTATACTTTTTTGATAACATTAAAAAGCACTAGACCTGTAATAAGTCCCCAGGCCATAAATGAAATAACACCGATAAACTGACTAATTAATTGGTTCATTCCTCCTCCAAAGAAGAGTCCGCTATTAGCTTCACCAACACCTAGAACTTTTTCAGCTCCAAAAAGTCCAACTGCTAATGTTCCCCATGCTCCACACACTCCATGCACACTGACAGCACCAACTGGGTCATCAATTTTTAATTTAGAGTCAATAAAGATGATAGAGTAGAAAACTAAAAGTCCACTTACAAAACCAATACAAAGAGCACCAACCCAATTTACATTGGCACAACCGGCAGTGATACCAACTAATCCGGCCAAGGCTCCGTTCAATGACATAGAAACATCTGGCTTTTTAAACTTAACCCAAGAAGCAAACATACATGTAATGGCACTCATTACAGCACTGATATTAGTGATAAAAGCAATTCTTCCAATTGATCCATCTCCAACAGTTGTTGATCCAGCATTAAAACCAAACCAAGCTAACCAAAGGATAAATACTCCTAGGGCAGCAAAGGGAATATTATGTCCTGGGATGGCCATCACTGAACCATCTGGTCCGTACTTTCCTCTTCTTGGTCCAATTGTTAATGCTCCTGCAAGAGCTAGCCAACCACCAAGTGAGTGAACCACCGTACTCCCTGCAAAATCGATAAAAGCTCCAGTTGATAATTGTTCAAGCCATCCATTGCCATTAAATAAAGAGCCCCAAGCCCATGAACCTGAGATTGGATAGATAATACCTGTAATGACAATTGAGTATAAAAGATAGCTTGTAAAAATTGTTCTTTCTGCCATTGCACCTGATACAATTGTTGCAGCAGTGGCAGCAAAGACTGTTTGAAAGAGTATGAAAGTATATGACCATGAATCACCACTTACACCACTTAAAAAGAAGTCTGTAGTTCCAAAAAGCCCATTTGTAGCTCCAAACATAAGACCAAAACCAATAAAGAAGTAGAGCAGTGAACCAATAGAAAAATCCATGAGATTCTTCATAATGATATTGATTGCATTCTTTGAGCGGGTAAGACCCATCTCAACCAAGGCAAAGCCAGCCTGCATAAAGAAAACCATAAATGCTGCAAGGCATGTCCAAACAGTATTTAGGTTATTTTGTAAAACTTCAATGTCACTTGTTTGTGCCCAAAGACCCAATGAGCCAAAGATCCCCAAGAGGAGTAAAAACTTTTTCATGAACCATCCTTAATTCAATTGTTTATGTGAATATTTTGATAAGCCTGTTTAAGAATGTCTAGTTTTTTTATGTTTAAATAGAAAAGCCCAACCATGATGGTTGGGCCAGTATTTTAGTCTTGTTTTATTTGTAAAATTAGAACTTGTGAGCGTACTTTCTTAAAAACTTAGAAAGTGAACCAACTTTATCTAATGTTTTGATCGCTTTAGCAGAAAGTCTAAGTTTAACTGTTTTACCAGTTTCAGGATCAAAAACTCTTTTAGTATGTAAGTTAGGCTGCTTTAAAGTTTTTGTTTTAATATTAGAGTGTGAAACTTTATTGTTCACTTGTCTTCTTTTACCTGTTAAATCGCATGTACGTGACATAATTTATCCTTTTTAACTCTTCTAAAATTTAGTCAGGGAGACAAATTACATAAAGAATTTCAATAATGCAAGTCATAAATGTTGAAAATTATAGAAATCAATTCTTGGCTTAATATTTCTTTTAAGCTTTAATATTTTCAAATATTCCTCATTTTTACCATTATATGGAGTTCGTATGTCAATTACGCCTTTAAAACCAAATCACATGTTATGCACAGCAAAAAACCTTTCACCACAATTTTCGACGAAAATTAAAAATAAGAAAGGAGAAGAAGTCATCTGTAGTAGTCCTAGTGCTAATAGGGCCTTGGTTGCACTGATGGATCTAGGAGCTGTTAATGGTGGAGCTGCTTGCCACTGGGGTGGTCCTGCTGCGAGTGCCGAAGTATTAAGTGCTCTACATGAAATGATGTTTAAAGAAGAGAGATGGTTTGATCACTATAACTTTGTAAATGACATTGGACATGCCGAAAATGGTATCTATGCTCTTCGTGCAAATTATCAATATGGTGGTTTGAAATTAGATGATTTAAAAGGCTTTAGAAGTATTGAGTCTAAGCTTACTGGTCACGGAGAAAGTCACCTTTATCCTGAAGGAGTTCTTTTAAGTAATGGTCCTTTGGCCTCAGCACTTGCTCAAACTCAAGGTCTGGCCATGGCCGATAAGCTCTTAGGTAATGAGAGAAAAACAGTTTGTGTTCTCAGTGATGGAGCGAGTATGGAAGGTGAAGCAAGAGAGGCTTTTGCCGCAATTCCAGGCTTATTTAAAAAAGGAAAAATGAATCCTTATATTTTAATTGTTAGTGATAATAATACAAAACTTAGTGGTCGCATTGATAGTGATTCATTTGATATGACACCAACATTTGCTGCAATGGAAACTCTTGGTTGGAAGACTATTAAAGTTGAAAATGGAAATGATCTGGAAGCTTGTTATCACGCTCTTGAAGATGCAATGGAATTAGCAAGTGATGCACCTATTTTTCTATGGCTAAAAACTATTAAGGGTTACGGAGTTAAAAGTACGGAAGAAAGTAGCTCTGGAGGACATGGTTTCCCTTTAAAAGCATACTCTGAAGATATTCATGCATTTCTTAAAGAGTTATGGACTGATGGAGAGTTACCAAGTGAGCTAACTCAATGGGCCAGTGAGTTAACAAAAAAGCCTGAGAGTAATAGCTCTGACGATGGTGTTAAGAAAGAAAAAATGCAAGCAGGTTTTGCACGTGCAGCTATAAATGCCGCAAAAGCGGGTAAACCCATTATAAGTGTTTCAAGTGACCTACAAGGTTCAACTGGTATGGCCCCTTTTCATAAAGAATTTCCTGAACTTTCTTTTGATATTGGTATCGCTGAATCGAATATGGTGAGTACAGCTGCTGGTTTAAGTAAGCTTGGTTATATTCCTGTTGTCGATACCTTTGCAGCCTTTGGGGTGACTAAAGGTAATCTTCCATTTGTTATGGCAGCATTGTCTCAATGTCCAATGATTGCAGTCTTTTCACATACTGGCTTTCAAGATGCTGCAGATGGAGCTAGTCACCAATCACTAACTTACTTGGCTGCAATGAGCTCTATTCCTTATACAAATGTTATTGTGGTTAGTAGTTCTGAAGAAGCTGAAAAACTTATGACAGAAGCAATCAATGATATTGAACTTTCACGTATTGAAAGAAGAGCAGCTTCAAGTTATGTCTTTTTCGTTGGCCGTGAGAATTTTCCAGCAAGTTTAAATACTCCAATTGAAATGGGGAAACCGCAAATTATTGCTGATGGAAAAGATGGAGTTATTGTTGCTTGTGGGCCTATGGTTGCAAAAGCACTTAAAGCAAAAGAAGAGCTTAAGGCCTCTGGAATTGATTTAGCGGTTGTAAATAATCATGCAATTAACTTTTCTGATATTGATCAGTTACAAAATATTCTAAATGAGAGACAAAATAAGTTAATCACCATTGAGGATCATCAAGAAATTGGTGGTATGGGTGCTCAATTGGTACAGGGTTTAATGAATAAAGGTGCTCAGTTTCAAGCGAGAACTATTGGCGTAAAAGGGCACTTTGGACAATCAGCTTATTCAGCAGATGAGCTCTATGATAAGAATGGTCTTGGGATAAATGATATTGCAAAGGCGTATCATTCTTTTGCTGATTAATTTGAGGGAATAAAAATGATTTATAATAGTGAGGTAAATATGCAAACTGAAACAATTAATATGCCAGGTGTAAATAATCTTTATAAAGTTGCAGGTCTTTATTTAGCAGGGCAACCAGTTCTTGAAGTTATTCCTAAACTTAAAGAGATGGGAATTACAAAGGTTTATAATATCCGCAGTGAAGGTGAATTAGATTTCTCTGAGCATGAAGCCGAATTTAAAAAACATGGAATGGAGTATATTTTTCTTCCTATTATGTTAGATGGAGCCCTCAATCCAGCTGCAATTAAGCAGTTAAATACAATGATCGATAAAAATGAAACAAATTTTATCCACTGTGGCTCTGCTAATCGTGTCGCAGGATGGCTTATAACATATCTTGTACAAAACGAAGGCATGGACTTTGAACAAGCCGTCAGTGTTGCACAAAATTCAGGACTTAAGAGTGTTGAGTTTATTGAACAGGCCCAAAACTTCATTAATGCATAAGTATTACCAAAGTTTTGTCCATTGATAATTGGCATTAATTCAACTATAAAGAAGTTATGAAATTACATTTAAATCACGCATTTGATAATAAATTTATGTTACCTGAAGATCTTATTCCTAAAGGTAAGATAAAGAAGTTTAAACGTGGAGATATCCTCTACAATAAAGGTGATAGCTCTCGTCAACTAACATATACTCTTTCAGGTATTGTTGGTTTAGTTAATCTTTCTTCAAATGGTCATGAATCATTATTACGAGTGTTTGGTGAGAAATTCTTTGTTGGATATCGTTCATTTCTAGTAGATGAAGACTATCATGCAACTGCTGTGGCCTTAAGTGATGGAGAATTACTAATTTTCCCATATCAGACAGCAGAAGAAGTTCTTAGAGAAGTTCCAGAATTGTTTCTACATATATCTAGAATGCTTGCTCGTGATCTACGTATTGCTGAAGAGCGCTTTAATGATATCACTGGAAAACGTGTGATTTCGAGAATAATTGAAACACTTATCTTTTTAAAGCAACGTCACCCTAATTACCAATGGACTCGTAGAGAGATTGGAGAGTTCTGTGGTGCTAAGACTGAGACAGTTACTCGTGCTTTAACTCGCCTAGAAAAAGAGGGCCTTATTCGCAAAGAAGGCCGAGAAATTTTATTAGGTGATATTCAGTCCTTACTTAATTTTGCAGAAAATTTAGACGTATAAACCCATAGAGCTTACAATATACTCCTTATAGGAGTGAGCATGGCCAAAGTTAAGCAAATGAAATGGTGGGGGTGGGGTGAAGAAAATAAAGACTTCGATCATGTCAAACGTCCTTATTTTTGGGATTATGTCAGCCAGTCAATTGATATTCAAGAAACTAAAATTACAAAAACCATCGATTTTAATGCAATTAAAATTCAAGACTCGCTTTTTGGAGAAAAAGAATTTGCGAGTTTTCTAAATATTTTTAATAAGACGCAAATTAAAACAGATAAACTGAATCGAATTGAACATGCTTATGGTAAGTCCTATCGCGACTTATTTCGTGCTCGTAATGGTAAGTTTAATGTTATTCCTGATGTTGTTTTCTATCCTAAGCAATCAAAACAAATCCAATTTCTTTTAAAGTGGGCACAAGAGCATAATGCCATTGTTATTCCCTTTGGTGGAGGAAGTAATATTGTTGGTGGGGTTGAGTTTTTAAATAATAAGAAAATGAAAATCTCTATTGATATGAAGCTTATGAATAAATTGTTGGATTTAGATCGACTATCATTGCAGGCTACTTTTGGTGCTGGAATACTTGGTCCAGAGCTTGAAGCACAACTTCAAAACTATGATCTTACACTTGGGCATTTTCCTGATTCATTTCAATTTTCTACTTTAGGGGGATGGGTAGCCACACGTAGTGCGGGCATGCAAAGTGATAAGTATGGCAAAATTGAAGATATGGTCATTGGACTAAAGCTTATTACTCCTGAAGGTGAGATGGAAATTCGCTCGACACCAAAATCTTCAAATGGAATTGATTTAAAGCATATGATTATTGGCTCTGAAGGAATTTTAGGAGTCATTTCAGAAATAACTGTTAAGGTCCATGTAAGAGCTGTGAAAAGAAAAATAGTTGGCTTTTTCTTTCCTGATTTTGAAAGTGGCATTAAGGCCATGTTAAAGGCCAGAAGAGAGGGAGTAGAGCCTAGTTTATTAAGACTGAATGATGCAGAAAAAACAAAAATGTCTTTGGCCTTTAAAGAAAAATCTAAACCTCATAAAAAAGTAATATCAAATTTGATTAAAAATTATCTCGGTAATGTAAAACGTTTCGATCTAGATAATATATGTATGCTCTTAATTGGATTTGAAGGGCAAAAGAAAAGCATTGAAGCTGAGTATGCTAAAGCTGAACGAATTTATAAAAGCTTTGGAGCATTTCCTTTAGGAGAAAGTGTTAGTTTAACTTTTGATGAAACGAAGTTTGATTTTCCCTATGTAAGAGATTTTATAATGGATAGAAATTGTATTGCTGATGTAAGTGAGACAGCGACTAGTTGGGAAAACTTATTCTATCTTTATAATAAAGTCCTAGAAGGTGTTAAAGGACTTGAGAGTCAACTAAAGCGCAAAATTTTAATTTCATGTCATATCTCTCATACATATCACACAGGTGCTTCGCTTTATTTTACTTGGGGTACCGAGGCGAAAAATGATCATCTTAAAGCATATGATTTGATAAAATCTAAAACTGAAGAGTTATTTGTAAAACATGGAGCAACTGTTTCTCATCACCATGCTGTAGGTTATGAGCATAAGAAGTGGTTAAAGGACGAAGTTGGTGAATTAGGTATTAATGCTATTAAATTTTTAAAGAAATCAGTAGATAAGAAAAGTATAATGAATCCCGGGAAAATACTATGAGTAAATTTATCATCACAGGAACAACAGGCTTTTTAGGGAGTGCAATTGCATGTGATTTAATTAATCAAGGTCATGAGGTAATAGCACTTTCTAGAAATGATAAAAAAGGTGATAAGACCTTAAAAGCAATTTATGAAGCATGTATGGGCTATGGGTACTCTTTTGATGCCTCTAAGATAAAAGTTTTTGATCTCTATTCAGATAATTTATTATCTGAGCTAAAAGATCATGTAGATAGTGAGACTCAATTTCTACATAGTGCTGCTCATATGAGCTATGCTTGGAAAAGTATGGGGGATGCAGCTGAATTTAATGTATCTTTTTCTACTAAACTTCTTTTATTAGCAAGAGATCTTGGGCTTAAGTCTTTTAATTATATTTCCACTTTGTTCACATCTAATGATTATCAAGATGTTCCAGAGGAAATTCATTTATTTAATCATCCACAAAATACCTATCAGACCAGTAAGTGGTTTGCTGAAAACCAATTAAGTCTTTTGGCCAATAATTTAGAATTTCCAATCAGAATCTTTAGACCTGGAATTGTTATCGGTCATAGCGAAACGGGTTGGTCTAGTTGTAAGGCATTTGGTTTTTTTATGTTCCTTCTTGGTTTTATGCAAGTTAAGAGTATGGGAAAAAAGGTAATCAATATAGATCTTGATCCTGAAGTAGAACTGCCACTGGTATGTATTGATGATATAAGTTCATGGATTGGCCAATTTTTAGAAAGTGATAATTATGGCTTTTTTAATCTTGCCTATAATCATACAAAGCCTGCTCAGATAAATAATCTAAGAAAATTAATTCAAAATGAATTAAGAATAGAAATTAATTTTGGTGGTCTTAATACATTACATGATTTTGCTTTTGATCGTAAGGTAAAATTAAATAAAGACTTTGCTCAAAAAATTTGGAATTTTCATACTCATAAATTAGATTCGCAATACGGACAAAGGTCTCTTGATAATAGTTCTATGATAAAATCTATTGCTTACTTTGTTAAACATTATGAGGCCGATCCAAAAAAACTTGATGTTTTAAGAATGTTTAGAAAATCTAAGGATCATGTTCTTGTGGTAAATGACTTTATTAAGAATAAAATTAAAAGATAAATAACTATTTATACTGTACACCAGCCAGCGATGACAATTCTTCTCCCTTTGGTCACAGCTTTTACTTTATGTTCATATCCATGTATTCCAGTTTTAAATAAAATACAATTTCCAAAGTGTGGTGGTTTAATACTTGTTTCATGCATAGATCCTTTAGCTCTGATAAGTAAATTGCCTCCTTCAATACTTTCTGGATTTAAATTTAAACCTAAGCTAAATGCAAATACTCTTGAACCATCATCATGCCAAATACCATCTTCTTCATAATCATTTTTTGCATCTCTTATACTTATAATAAATTCTAAGCTCTTTAACTCCGGTACAAATTCTTGCATAAATTGAAAAATGAAACCATTACTAGCACATGCACCTAGAAAGAAATCATCTAGTTTTTTCCAATCTTCGAGATCAATTAAGTCTTTAATGGTGTCAGGAAGAACCATTTTTCGAATGACAAAGGCCTCTTTGGGACTAATTTGACTTAAATTTAACATGATTTCTACTATTTATGATTTTTTACTTATAGGCAAGCATTTTGCTATATAATTAAGTGGAGGATTGACTATGGAAGTTCAAAACCTAAATCATACATTACGCCCTAATTGGGATCAATTCAGTGGAGCACTTATCTTTGAGGCCTTTCGAGGGGATAAGGTTTTCACTTCAACTTGTGTTGCTATTAATTCCACCACTCTTATAACTGCAGCTCACTCAGCTGAAAATATAGACTTTGCTTTTGTTCACTTAGAAAGTGGTTATGATCAAAAAGCAGGTATGCGTTTAAAGGTGATTAAGACATATATCCACCCTGGTTATGATGGTGAAAAATCAAATTTTAAACATGACTTGGCCATTATTAAATTAGCTCATCCACTTCCAAGACATATTCGTACTTATAGTATTAGTAGTTTAGTTCCTACGGCCCTCGAGCGTATAGGCTTTGGTGCTAGAAATAATCAAAACCTTAGAAATTGGACTCTTGTAAAATTGCGTGAGCGTTTTGAGAGTTATCTTGTCTTAGAGGATCATTGTTCTGTAATTGGTGACTCTGGTGGGCCTTTATTTATTCAAAGAAAGGGAATTTATCAATTAGTTGCAATTCATTCAACTCGTGAAGGTGATAGTAAAACATACGCAGTTCGCTTAGATTATTACCGAGATTGGATAGAGGAGAAGGCAAGAGGATTTTTCTTACTCGAGGCCTAGATTTCCATGCACTTATAAACTTTTTCTTTTGCTATTTCATAAGAATATAACATCTCTTCAACTGTATTTAAAATCCACATACGCATGGGCTTATTATAACGAATAAGATTACCTTCAGTTTTTACTAATTCTTCTTTATGCATAATTGAGTTAGGATAATTCTTCTTTACTTCATTCCATACATTTGGAGTGTAGCGAACGACACCAATTGAAATATATTGGATTTCTTTAATTGGAATTGCGGTATTAAGCTCATCTAGAAATTCTTGATAATTTTCTTTAAAGTCATCATTATAAATAATTGGATCAAGATGAATGCCGATTTTATATCCTTCTTGGTAAAGTTTATTAATAGCACTAAGGCGGTGCTTTAAACTTGGTGTCTTAAGATCTATTTCTTTAATCTTCTGTTGGGGGCTAAGGGAGTAGGTGATATAAAGATTTTCACGTGCACCTTTTAGTGCTTTTGTGTTTACAGACTTTGTCCTTAATTCAATCAGTGCATTTGGATTTTTGTCTAAAAATGCATAGTAATCAGCAAATTCATCAGTAATATGAGATAATGCTAGTGAATCAGAAAATTCTCCGGCGTGGAACCAAACACGCTCTTGGTTTTGATCCATAATCTTTTGCATTTCATTAATTATTTCATCGTGATTAATAAAGAGTACAATGTCCGGGGAATGAAAATAGCCTTGTAAATAACAATACTCACACTCATAAATGCAATTGTATTGATGGATATAATAATAGTGTTTATCACCACTTAATCCATAGGCATCGGGAGTTTCTTTGATTAAATTTCCCTTCTTTTTTGCAATATAAAGATTTAGATTTTCTCTTTTTTGTAAATATGGCTTTTTGTATTTTCCAAAATACTCATCATAACGATCAATTTCTATAAGATCTTGGTACTTAACTTTATTTAATATGGACTGAGTCTTTTTAGTATTTAGTATATCTTTTTCTATCAGTACTTTATTAAACATCAAAGTTTCCTTCGAATATTTCATTAAAGCTTTGGTAATTAAATTTTTCTAGAGCTCTGATTGCATCGCTTATATTTTTTTGACTATTTACTTCAAGGTTTAATTTTATTTTCTTTTTCTCTAGCTTTTGATCATAGATAACTTGAAAGCCATTATCACTAAGTACTTTTGTTTCTCTTTTTAATTTTTCTTTGATTTTAGCTTGAACGGGATAAAGTTTATTATTTATTTTTTCAATGAGAAGGTTGATCTTTTCTTTTTCAGCTAAGTTTTGCTCACTGATATTTTGGATAAAGGTTTCAAGCTGGTTCTTATCAATTTTCTTCATTAATTTATCTAGAATGTTTTTTTGATACTGAGTACCATCCCAAGGAATCTCATAAGATTGAATCATTCTCGAATTATTCTCATTGGTAGCAAGATTTTCTCTTGCTTGAAAATGGTTCCACATAAGATCAGAAAATATTTGTGCCGTATTTTTCAGATCAAAACAATCAGTCGAGGCACCAGCAAAATCACTTATTAATTTATAAGATTGCAATTCAATATTATAGGCCTGACATACTTTTGCAATTCCCCAAATTTCGCGATCAACAATATCTGCAATAGGTAGAAGTTTATTCTTATGTGATTCGTCTAGAACTCTTTTATTTGCAGTTATACAATCTGTATCACCATTAAGTGTGATAGATTTAAATTCAATTTCATTATTATTTTCTAAGTAAATTGATCTAATAGAGTAAACTTGATTAATCTTTAATTTATTATTAAGAGCACCTGCTATTCCATAATTAATAACTTTAGAAACTTGGTACTTATCAAGTATCGATCCAAGTCGACACATAACATCGTATATTCCTTCTGAACATATATAAATAAGCCCATTATTAGATTGATAGAGGTCCTTGTCTAGAGCGGTTGCTCTTAGGTTCTTAATAAATGTTTGTGCTTCGCCGCGATGAGCAAAAATATATAAGGCCATAGCTCTTCATATTAAAAGCATTTATATGTGTAAAGACAAATTCACATCTTTAAGATAGATAAAGTTATGCTTAGTGATATCGTATTTGGTGGTGCTTCTTTTGCAAGCACTGAAAACCAAGAACATTCTGGTTATAGTTTAGGTGAGCTAGTAAATTGCTCTGCCACTGCTATTTTTGAGGCTGCCTTTGAAAATGGTATCACACATTATGATTTTGCCCCTATTTATGGTTTTGATCACGCAGAAAAGACCATGGGAAAAGTTATTGGAGATAAAAGAGAAAAAATAAAATTAATCTCTAAGGGTGGAGTCGATTGGCATGATAATGGTCGTGTTAATATGGATAATCGCCCTAAGACGATAAAGAAAATGTTTGAAAAGAGTCTTAAGAATTTTAATTGTGATTATATCGATATTTATTTTATTCATTGGCCATCAAAAGAAACTGACATTCGCTATGCTATTGAAGTGTTAGAGAAATTTCGCTCTCAAGGTAAAGTCCATCATATTGGACTGTCTAATACTTTTAAAGAAGATTTCTTTAAAGCAAAAGAGGTCGCTCCAATAAGCTATATTCAAAATGAATACAATTTATTTCATCAAAATAATTTTTTTCCTAATGATTGCGTTTCAATGGGATGGGGAACATTTGATAAAGGAATACTTGCAGGAAGTGTAAAAAAGGATCGGAAATTTGACAGTGCAGATGCTCGTTCACATGCTTTTTGGTGGAAAAAATCTAATTGGAAAGAAAGAGTAGACTTTGTAAATAAAGTTAAAGAGAAATTTAATATAGATAATAGAGTTTTAAAGGCAATAGCACTCCAGTGCTCATTAGATCAAGGTAACCTTCCTATTTTAGGGATGAAGTCTCTTGAGCATATAGAGGAGCTTAAAGAATTAATAAATTTAGATGTATTAGACTATAAAGAAGAGGTGATAAGTGAGTTCACCCTTTTTTAGTGTAATCATTCCAACTTTTAATCGTGCACAGTTTTTAATTCATGCAATTACTAGTGTCTTAGAACAAAGTATGCAAGACTTTGAGCTTATTATCATAAATGATGGCTCTACTGATGAGACATCTACATTACTTAAAAAAATTTCTAATAAATTAAATTCAGAAAAATTAATAATTATAGACCAAGCAAATCATGGGGTAAGTCACGCTAGAAACCAAGGCTTAAAAGTAGCTAAAGCAAAATATATTGCATTTCTTGATAGTGATGATCGCTGGCATAAAGATAAGTTACAAAAACAATATGAATATTTATTGCAAAAGCCAGATACTAAGCTTCTTCACTCTGATGAATTATGGATTCGTAATGGTAAGCGGGTGAATCCTAAGAAGATACACGCCAAAGCAGGTGGAGATCAGTTTTTACGCTCTATTGATTTGTGCTGTATTTCTCCAAGTAGTGTCGTCATCGCAAAAGAAGTACTTGATGAATTCAATGGGTTTAATGAGGCCTATCCAGTTTGTGAAGATTATGATCTATGGCTCAAAATTACCTATAAATATTCCGTTGATTATATTGAGACACCCTTGATATCAAAGTATGGTGGGCATGATGATCAACTATCGGCAAAATTTAAGGCCATGGATTTTTGGCGCTTAAAATCTCTAGTTCAATTTCTAGATAAAGATATGGAACAGCAAAAACGTGATTATTTAGAAGAAAATATTATAAGTAGAGTAAATATTTTGAGAAACGGCTATTCCAAGTATAATAGATTAAAGGAGTTAGCAGAGTTAAATGAGCTTATAAGTAATTATGAATTGGAAAAAATTCTCGATTAATTTTGTTTCAGTCTTTTTATTAAGCTTTTTACTAAGTCGCTTCTATTGCTATTCCAAACTGTCTATAAAATCTTTAGGTGACTGGACTACCTTTAAATATCAAGCTCAAAACTTTTTAAATGGTACAAATAACTTTTACCATGATCGAAAACCTTTAAGAGATAATCGATTAAATTTAAATGAATACTATTCTCATGATGGCATAATTTCTTTAATTAATGAAAGATGGAATAAGGTTGAGTTTGAATTTGAATTAAAAGAAAAAGATTATTTTTTATTTTATTTAGAGTTTGATCACAAATCTATGGTTTTGAGACTTAGTGCAGATAAAAATAGAGTTAGTAAACAAATTCTTTTAAATTATGATGGAGAGTTTTTAGCTACAAAAGATCTAGAGCTTACTTTAGAAAAAGATATTATTTATAATATAAAAATAGTTTCTGAGAATGCTAAGTACTTTATTCTGCTTGATGGAAAAAAGTATGAACTTGATTTATTCGAAGGAAAAATAGCTAAAAGAATTGCTTTTAAATCGAATCATTCAGATATTTATATTGATAATATATTTGTAGATTTTGAAAACTTGTCTTTCTTTGAAAACTTTGAAAATACAAAAGACTTAGAAAGAGTCTTTATAATAATATTCATAACTTTATTAATAATATTTCTTTTATACGAATTATTAGCATATAAATATAAATTTAATCAATTATACTTTTTAATGTATGCATTCGTCTTTTGTATAAGCATGTCAGTGCTTTATAGTTATGATTACTTTATATGGTCAAAGTATGTACATATTGCAGAAGGTCCTAAAAAGAATGTTGAGAAGCTTAGACGAAAATTCTTTTTTGAACTTATTAATCTAGATGGAAATAATGTCTATAACAAACAAGCCGTTTTATTTAAGTTTAATTTAGCACAATTACAAAATTGTAGAATAACTTCTATGGATTATCCTTTGCCACTATATGAGTACCATAAGGCATATTGTGGGGATATTAGTAATAAAGAGACCAAAAAAATACTCTTTCTTGGAAGTTCACAAACTGTAGGGGCTGGAGCATTTAATTATAAGTTAGGCCTTCCCTTTCTTTTTGCAAATGAACTTTTCACAAAAACAAAAAGAGCTCTAATTGTTTATAATTTATCTGAATCGGGCTCTAACGCGAAGGGGAGGTTAAAGGCCCTTAAGTCCCATGATGGATTTTTTGGAGAGCTTGATGTGGTTTTTATTAACTTAGGTTTTAATGATAATTATTCAGAAAATTATATTAGAGATATAGGTAATTTAATTACATATATTAAGAAAAATTTTAATGCATTAATAATTTATCTAAACGAGCCACATTTTTCTCGAGATGATAGCTATTTGAGATCTCAAAGAGTAACTTCTCTAATCAGTAGTACAAATCAAATACGTTACTTCGATTATCTAAAAGATAATGACAAAAGATTTGTAAGCTATGATGATGCAATCTATTGGTGGGATGATGTACATCTTACTCAATTTGCACAGAAATTATATGCCCAATACTTAGTAAAAAAGTATCTCGAAGATTAATTCATTTCGTGAGATATTTTCTTCTTTTTTGGCCTATAGTATGTTCTAGGGCTATAGTCATAAAAATCACTTATTTTTGCCATATAGATACAAGCGTATCTTTCCACTTGAAATGCAAAGACACTAGGTTCTGCACCCGCTCGCATAACTTCACCCCATTTAGGATTATAATGAGATTCGTAAATCTTAATTTGTTTTCCAATGGCCTTATCAAGTTTTTCCATTTCATTAAACTTTTGATTTACTTCTTCTTTAGAAACACTTTCGCCAAACTCATGCTCTTTAGCGTATAAGTCATCAAGTTCTTTTTCTAGGGCGACTTTTTGATCCATTAAATCATCGATGATTTTTGAGACTTCCTTAGTTTCTTTATAAGCATCAACTTCTTTATCAAGCTCTTCAATAACAGCTGCAGTTCTCCAGCCAATTGATTTTTTTAATTTTAAGATATCGCCATAAATATGGTCACCAATATAAAGAATTTCATCACCCTTAAGTCCCATGTGTTCTTGAACTTTAATGGCACTTCCACCTTGGTATATACCTGGAACTGTTTTTTCATCATGATTTTCTAAAAGTCCATTTTCTGGGTTTACTTTTAGGATAGGCATTTTATCAGTAAAAAATCTTGGTTTACTGGCAAGAGTAATTGTTATTTCAAAAAGGTCCATCCACGACTTATGATTTTTTAAATATGGGTTAATTGTATAATCTAATAAGGCCTTAGTGTACTTATAGTCTGAATTGGTAATTAACCAAAGCTTTTTACCATAGTGAGCAAAGCGCTCTAATGATTGTACAATCTTTTCATCTTTTATAATGTATTTTTCAAAATCCGCAACCACTGCACCTTTAAGGGATCCATCTCTGTGAGCAATATCTACTGCTCTTTGAATGTCAGCAGCAATATCGTTATAAGACTGTTGAATAATTTCAGGATGCTTATCTTTATAATCTACCATTTGAGCAAAAATCACACTAAAGCTAATGGCAAAAGTTGTATCAATACTCATAAATCTATCTTCAGCAAGATCCACGTTACTCCCACGATACATTTTTTGTTGTTCTTTATAAGAAAGAGACTTTGTTCCGTGATAAGCATTTTTAATTTTATTATAAAGAGATACTTTTAATATATTTCCATTTTCTTTATCGATTACAAGTCCACGTATGGCATCATTAAAGTTAAATTTGAAATTGATAATGTCTTCCGGATAATCAAACTCTTCTTCATATGCAAGTTTTTTAAGGGATTCATTAAATGTAAGCTCTTCAAATTTATCCGAATGATACCTTACAAGTGTGTGGTCCATATCAAAGCCGATCGCTTTAATGTATTTCATATTTAGGACTCTATTTACGTATATTGCCATTTTTTTACCTTTTTTCAAGACTTTATGCTCATGGATTCTATCTTTGGCCCGCTATCTAGTCAAATATTGTTTGTGTCAGTTTTCAGTCAGAAGATGTAAGAAAATGGCCAAATTGGCTAAATTTTACAAGTTACTTGATCTCCTCGTGGCAAAAAATCAGATTTAGGCTAAGTTTTGGGCATAGGATTTAAGGGGTACATTTATGAAATCAACATTACTGGGCACAATTGCCTTATCAAGCATTCTCTCAACAACAGCTTTTGCAAGCACAACTAATTCAAATATCGTTTACGGTGATGACAATAGGATTGAAACCTTTGAAGCTTCAAAGAAAATGCAATCACTAGCTGCTTCTACTGCTGGTATGTTTAGAAATGTTAAAGGTATTAATGTTGGTGGATACACAGTTTTACCTCCTCAGACTTTAAAAGAAGACATGGGACTTTGTGAAGACGAAAGATTTGGTGAGCAAAATAATGCTGTTGTTTGTTCAGGATTTTTAGTTGGTCCAGATCTGCTCGTAACAGCTGGTCACTGTATCCAAACTCAAGCTGATTGTAATGAAACATCATGGGTTTTTGATTATAAGATAAAAGAATCAACTGGTAGTGCAGATGTGATGGTAAAAAATGACTCTGTATATAAGTGTTCAAAAGTGATTGAGGCTCAATTAGTTTCAAAGAGAGATGGAACTAAGATTGATTATTCACTTGTAAAACTTGACCGTGTGGTTAAGGGCAAGACTCCTTTAAAGTTTAGAACGAAAGCAAAAATTGCTATGAATACAGAAATTGTAGTTATTGGTCACCCAAGTGGTTTACCGCAAAAAGTAGCTGCAGGAGCGAAGGTTTTAAAAAATGATAGTGAAAACTTTTTCCAAACTAATTTAGATACTTTTGGAGGAAACTCTGGAAGTGCTGTATTTGATGAGAAGACAGGCGCAGTTGAGGGGATTTTAGTTAGGGGAGCAAAAGATTACGAAAGAAGTCCAGAAGGATGCGTAAGAGTACATAAGAGCCAAGATGAAATAACTGATTTTGCTCGCTATGGAGAATCTGTAAGTCGTATTACTGATATTAAATCATTAAAATATAGAGCAGAGCTTTTTACTGTTGCTAAGAGTGGTGACAGTGCAAAGGTTAAAGAATTAGTTGACCTTGGTTTAAATATTGAAATAACTAATGATGATCTTGATACTGCACTACATACTGCAGCGGCTAATGGAAATATCAATGTTATCAATACACTAGCTTCTATGGGTGCAAATATGAATGCTCAAAATATTAATGGTGAAACCGCTCTTCACCTTGCAGCTTTTAATAATAAGAAAGCAGCAATTGGTGAGCTTATTTTAAATGGTGCATCAACATTAATTAAAGATAATATGGGTGCAACACCAGTTGAGAGAACAATGTATCTTGCATTTGGTACTCGTAAAGCACTTAAGGCAGCTCAAGAAGAAGAAAAAAGAAAGAAAAGAGAAGAATAAGTATAAGCGCAAGAACCTCTGTAAAGAGAAGAGCTTTTTGTGACTAGTAAATGGGGAGGTTTAGGGACCTCCCTTTTTTATTGTCATTAGTTTTATCTTTAATTAGAATATTAAAAAGTATGGGCCCTTAGCTCAGCTGGGAGAGCACTTCGCTGGCAGCGAAGGGGTCAGCAGTTCGATCCTGCTAGGGTCCACCATTTTATTTATTAACTACTCAGGCACAATATGACTAAGAATCAAAAAGATTGGCTTCTTGCAATTTTTCTTTCTGCAAGTCTTGCCGTCATTGTTTTTATTTTTAGACAACCCTTATTATCTGGCTTTTATACCTTGAGTACTAAGTTTGCCCAAAATTATGTGCACCAAGATGGTGGAAATATTGTTTTTGAAAATATTGGTTCTGGTGATCATCTCGGTCTTTATGTAGCTGTTAAAGTGGATGATAATTGCTTTAAAAAGCCAATAAACCCTAAGTCCAAACATACTTGGCTTTTTAATAGTGGCTGTACTGTTAGTGAATATGGCTTTGATGGATTTAGTAAAAACTGGGACTTGTCATATCAGGTAGATGAGTTTCAAATGAGAAAAGTTCTAGATCAATCCAAAAAATTTAATGAGCATGTCTTACTTGTGGGTGGAAGTTATACTAAAGGTGCTACTTCTCCTCGTGAAAATACTTTTATTTATCAATTTAAAAAGTTTCAAGAAAATGCTGGAAGGCAGGGGATATATAATTTTGCAATTGGTGAAGGCTTTTGGTCTCCAACAAATATCTTAAATTATTTAACTGATATTTATCCATTAGAAACTATAGTTAAGAATACAGATGGTGTTATGATTTATAATTTTATCTACAACCACTTTTATCGAGTGTGCCCTGATGAAAATATTATTCGAGATCAAAGGGGTAAAATGTTAGGTTATACTCTTAAAGATAATGAACTTTTGTTTAATGGACTGTTAGAAACAGGAAGTTCTAGTGAGTTTGTAAAAACCTATAGTTTCGACGCTAATAAGAAGAATTGTATGCAACTCTTTGTCAAAGTTCTTGATGAATTAAAAAAATTATATTTGCTTGGAAATACTGACAGGAAGTTTCATATGGTTTTTCTGCCTGATCAATCACATTTTACTGAGTCTTCTGATTTTAAAATATTTTCAGAAATTTTAAATGAGCATAAAATTAATTTTTCAATAATAAAGTTAGATAATAGTAATATTAATAATTACTTTTGGAAAAATGATTCTCACTATAGGCCTATTGGTTATAGGGAGGTCGGTAAAAAACTCTTTGGTATTTATAAGTCCATTATAAGAGATAGTTCAGAATAATTCATATTCCAATCTGTAGTGGATCTGATATTTTCAATCACCTTTTCACGCTCAGGATGACTCTTTAGGAGAAAGAAAAAATAACTGGCCTCTCTTATAAGTTTTAGCCTCAGGCTTGGATTTGCTGATTTGCTTTAATAGTTGGGATAAATTAAAGTTCCATCACCATTTCCACCAAAATTATAAATATCCGTGCTTGGGTTTATTCCATATTTTCCAAGATTCCATTGTTCTATTGAATTATAATATAATAATGCTTTTATAGGGTATTTAAGGCCTAAAGCATACATAACATATATATCAAACGCTGAAGCTTCTATACTTAAATCTGGTTCACCTGATAAGTACTCATATGGTGATGCTATATGTGTATGTGGATTATTTTGAAAGTATCTTGAAGGTCCACAACCATGACTCATACAACTTATATACATCCATAATTCTTTCTTATTTTCTTGTAAGATGCGAACTTCATCGTCTGTAATATGTTGAGCAACCTCACAGTAAATATCAATGGGTAGATTTTCTCTAAAATGAGTTGTAACCATTCTTTGAACATGAGGATATTGTCTTTTAAGTCTAATTAAATCTTTTTTTAATGTTGGGATATAATTATCTGTTGGTTCATCAAAAACATAAAACCAAGGGGTATAGTCTTTAGTTTGAATTTTATTAACTTCACCTAACATAGGTATGTTTAAGTAGGTTGAGGATTGTTGTTTTAAAACATAGTTATAAAAATTATATTCACGTTCATGATTATAAGGCTCTAACCAATTTTTTATTGGTTGAATATTGTGTTTAGATAATAAATCCATAGGGCCTATGCTTAAAGATTCCTCTCCATTTATATATTTCCCTTTGTTTATCCCAATATTAAATGCATAAGGCTCAAGTGGAATGAAAATAGGCATTAGGTTTTTAAATTGTTTTTCAGTTTTAGTGATTACGAATTTTAAATATTGATTTTTAAAAGACTCAGTTAATTCTAATAGTGCGTACTCAAAGTTTTTACAATTCGATGTGTTTAATGGAATAAGTTCATCATGATAAAGTCCTGGCCTATATTCATTTGCTGAAACTTTATCTATTTTTATACTTTTTATGCCATAAGCTGAAAAATTATTATTACCGTCAAAAATAAAGCAAGTATTACCAATAATAAGATGTGTGCTTATTTGATTATTTAAAATTGTTTTATTAATTTCAGCTGACAGCATATCTTTTTTAAGATCTTTAGGCTTAATTAGGTACTTTGTTGCATAAACATTATTTTTATCAATTGTGATTGGTCGATAAATTAATTCATTGGATCTATCTTGATTTTTTTTGTCACCACAACTTATAAAAAATATTAAAATAATAATAACTTTTAACATCCATGCTTTATCTAATAAGTAATAATAAGTGTTAAGGCACTCAGCGTTATACCTTTTTAGTAACCGTTGTAATTTGTTATGGTTCTTATTAAAATTTATTAATGAAGTTTACTTGTCTTTTATTATTTATATTTTTTAGTTTCAAAACCCCTAGTTCTGAAACCACTGAGCAGATAAAGGTCTTAAAAGTTGGAGTCTATAATATAGAGCCATTTTTTAACTTTAAAGAAAAGGATTTAGTTGGAGGGGTTACTCTTAAATTATTAGAACTAATTCGTAAAGAACTCAATATAAGCTTTAAGTATGAAGTATATCCTTATCCTAGAGTATTATCTAAACTTAATAAAGGAGAGATTGATCTAGCAATTTTTTATCCCTCTAATAATAAAAATGATAATTATACCGCAGCCAAATTGGATACATGTCAGAAAGGGGCTAGATCCTGCTCTAAGGCAAGAACTTATCAAGGCCAATAATAAAGTTATTAAAAAATATGGCCTTAAGTCTTTATATGATTTGTATAAGTAGTCGTCTTTGTAAAATCTACACTGTTTATATGAGTTTTATATCATTTTTGTTATTACTATCCCAAACTTACTAATTAGGGGAAATTATGAAATTTATTTTTGCGTTATTACTTGTTACTTCTTATTCATTTGCAGATTCATTTGATTTTGAATGTGTTGGTCCAGATGAGGTTTATATTAATAGCTTTTCAATGCAAGGTTTTACTGAAACTCAAGATGATGATTTGATCTTTGATGTGCAATTTCGCGAGAATGGATATGCTGGTGAGACTTATGAGCGTAATCAAGTTATGAGAAAAGCTCAACACTCTATGATTACTGATCCAATTACTGGAAATAATATTGGTTTAAGAATTCTTTCATTAGATAAAGAAAGTGAAATGGTTTATATCAATATCATTTTAAATTATCCTGGAAAACTTACTTCTACAATTCGTATGAAAAGTGGAAGAGCTTTTAAATCTACTTGTAAAATTCTTTAATATTAAACAGAATATATACTTTTAAAAAAAAGGCCCAGATAATGGGCCTTTCTTATTTCTTAGTCATTTATTTATTGAATTTCTAATTTAGTTTCTTGAAAATTCTAATAATTTCTCAATAATACTAAAAACGACTTCTGGTTGTGGTCTAAAAGGATAGCGACCATTTTCATCCATATCACTTGTATAATCTAGATTCATTTCATAGCTTGCACTAATTGCTGTTTGTGCCCAACTTGCTGGTAGTGGAGCTCCTTCATGCCATGTACCTGTTGCTTTTGCTTCTTGAAATGCAACTGGCTTCATACCTCTTGGTGCGTACCAAAGAAAATCAGGTTTATCACCAGCTTGTTTTCTTTCTACAATTCTTCTTCCTTGACGTCTTGTTACTGTTTTATTTATCCATTCACCACCAACAATATTACCATCTTTATCAAGTTCAAGGTCATAAAGGAATTTACGCTCTTTAAGTTTTTGCATATCTACATCTTGAGCATTCTTTTTATTTAAAAATTTATAGTCTACAAAGATCATATTCATTTCAACCCCAACTACATATTTAGCTCTCGGGTCTCTAAATTCTTTTCTATCGTCTTCTTTGTATAAATCAATGTCAATTAAGGCATCTCGAAAGCTTCGTTTAACCATCCCGCTATCAAGATTAAAATACCTTATTTCATATCCAGCAGTAGGGTGATTGTTAACTTTTTCATTATGATCAATGTCAACAACTAGTCCTTGCTGGTGTCTACCCATAAGGTTCATAACAGTTAGGTGCCAAAAACCTGCATTTACATCTTCGCAATTACTAAGATCTTCATTAATATCAGTTTCTCTCACTCTAACTCGACCTGTTTCATCTACTCTAGGTCTTTTTTGTCTACAAGCATATCCATGAATAGGCATGATATTATCTTTTGACCATTCATTAGGATCACCACTTGTTTGAATTCTGGCATCATCTACATAGGCCTTAATATTATTGGCAAATGCTGTACTTAAAAGAGACTTAATATCATTAGGGTAGAAAGGAATTACGTACTGTCCATCAGCTGAAACAACTTCTACCGTTCTTAAGGGAGCTGGGTGTGAAATTGCGGCGGGAGACCAACCATGACACATACCTGTCCAAAAAGTTAATTTCCCAAAGCGTTCATGTAAAAAGTCTGCTTGTTCAAATAGTCTTTTTGCTAAAGAAGTTGGAGACTTAAAATTACCAACTAGCAGGTCATACTTATCTGCACTAGAAAGGCTTGCTATGGTCTCTGCATCTAAAGTCATTCGACCTTCTTGGAATTTTTCCATAGATCGTTCATATTTATTTCTATTTCTTTTAAAGAATAAAATATTAGATCCGCTTCCAGCATAAGGATCAGCAGCAAAGCCTCTGATAGCTGGAAGGTAAGTAGATGTCCAAGGCTGTTGTGTTAAATTAAAATTATTAATATTTAATTCATTCAGATCATATATATTAGAGACAACGTCTTGGCCGCGACTAAATTTTTTAACAAGGTTTACATCAACGGTAGATGCCATAGTGCTCATACAAGATAGTAGCATTATAGATGTGATTACTTTTTTCATAGTTCCTCTTTTATTAATTATTAATAAGGCAGTTATATAGTTATTTGAAATTTTGCGTTAGTTGAAACCATACTTTTGGTATATGTTTCACTTATTTTGGAACACTTCGTTTTTAGCTAAGTGCATGAAATCACAAAACTAAATAAAATAGTCAATTATACCGATAGTGTTCTTATGAAAAATGTAATGCAAATAACACTTATGACATTTCTTATGACTCTTTCCCTGACAGGCCTTACTCAGGAGATAAACCTTAGTGACCATTGTCGCTTTGAGGGAAGTAAATGGCTTGGGGAGAGGCACTTGGCAGGCTCATGTTTAGCTAATCGTGAAGTTAATAATACATGTGCTCGTAATGTTAATAGTGCAACTAACTCACAAAATAGACTGCAAACTTGTGAATGTTTAATGGAGAATGTTGATTTCTACTCAAAACTAAGAGAAGCATTTAATTTTAAAATGATGAGGTCTCCAGCAGCACTTGAATATAATAATGAAAATGGCTTTATGGCAAAAAAAGAGCGTACTAAAGAGATGTATAAAGAACTTTGCTATCCAACTAAAGCGATTGAACTTAGAGGACCATGCGAAGGTGGAAGTTGCGATCGTTATTATGCTATTTATATGTATAAAGAAAATAATTCAGGAACAGATCCAGAGTGTATGTTAATTAGAACTTCTTCTAATTATCCAAATGTTGGAGAACAGAAATTTAATTTTCCAGGGGCAATGAATGTGACAAAATTATTCTCTAGTCATGTTGATACAATACCTACAATTGAAGGCTATAATGGTCCATTAAATCCAGAAAATTTTGGTCGACATGATTCAATTGATGGAGATGCCAATTGTCATGGTTCATTATCTCAAGTTGCTGAGGAAGTTGAAATAGCCCATAAAGAGGCCTTAGAGAGTGGAAGTGTAAATAATGATGATAGAAGTTTAGAACCAAGTTTTACTCCTAGTCAAAGTTCTACTAGTGGATCAGGTTCAAGCGAAAGTGGTTCTGCTATTAATAATTAATAGCAGTTTTTAACATATGATTTCTCTATAGATTTTACTGAATTATAAAATTCACAATTGTTATTTTAGCAAAATGATATTTTTAATTTTATTTTTTTAGTCGTAATTCTAATAGTATAGTTAATTTAGGGCCATGCTGCGTAGTGTCTAAGTGACACTGGTGACACAATGCACAATTATTTTTGAATCCAAGTAAATAATATCACGTCCTTTTGTATTGGTATGGCCTTTGCTAACAAGGCTTATACAAAAAATCAGGAAGATTTTGTTAACAAGAGGAGTGATTATGAAAAAGTCATTAAGTTTAATTATGTTCTTATCTATCTTTGTGTTTGCAGAATCTGTAAGTGCAAAAGACTTTAGGATTGTAAGAGCTACAGTTCAAGATGAGTCAAGAGTTTTAGATTTAGTTTTAGAGTTGGATAGTCGCAGTGATATCAAAGCAATGAGAATCGATGAGAAAGACAAAGGTAAATTAATCGATTCAGGTCACTATCCCGTTAGTGGACCAACTGAGTTTGTTCTCCTTAAGGAGTCAGGACGTGAAGTTATTAAGCTTAGATCAGGTAACTTTGCATCTCATCAAGGTGGTGATGTAGTTCTAGATTACTTATACAATGGTATAACAGGTTCTAGGGGAGCATTAGACCTAGATTTATCGCGCAATGGAGATACTTGGGAGTTATCTAGTAATGGTAAAAAGATTAAGAGCTTGCACTTTGTAAAGAATAAGAAGATGTGGCAAGTAGTTGGTATAAAGTATATTCAAGTTAGATAATATATAAATTTGCCTTAAAGCTTAGGGCTTCATAAAATAATATTATGAAGCCTTTAAGTTTTAAATTAATAAGTATTCATTGTTTTTTAATAAGTTTTTTAACTCTTATTCAAGCTTTTCTCTTCTATTATATTCAAGGACATTCATTTAATCATATAGGTCATGCTTCAATTTTAGTAATTGGATTCGTTTTTTTTCTTTTAGGTTATTTCTATCATACTTCTAAAGTAAAGGAGTGGTTAGTATTCTTGTTCTTACCTATTTTATTTGCTGCTCTGACATTAAAGGTCTTATGGACAGGTGGCCTTTACTCTCCATTTTTGCCTTGGCTTTTTTTAATTACTTTTCAAACTTTGTACTGGGTTGAAAGTCGTTTTTTTAAAGTCATAACACCGCTCTTTTTGGTACTATCTCTTGCTTCACTATTGTATTTTATAAAATTAGAGCAAATGAACTTTGCTCATTTAATTTTTAAACTCACACCTATTAACTATTTTATGCTTTATTTAATTCCATTTTGTTCGTTAAGTTTTTTCTTTATTGCTGATGCTATTAATTTTCATCAATTTTATGAATTTAATCGAACTTATCATTTAGATCATGTTCAGCTCACTGCTTATGCTAAGCTTTTTTTTAAAATGGAACTTGAAACTGAAGTTCTTGATGAGAAATTATTTAAATTAAAGGTTTTAGGAGGAAAGTTTGATCAAGACTTTATGTACCATCTAAATCAATTGGGTTATCAGTTAGATAGTCATTTCTTAGGAGATGAGTATGCTGAGATTTTAATTAGAAAAATATAAAAATAAATTAAGTATTATTTTAATCTGTAGAATTATTGTTCAGATGCTTGAACTTCAGTTGTATTACCTTGTTTTTCAGTAACCAAACCACAATAAGGACAAGCATTCCAATCTTTCTCAAGTTCCATCCCGCAGCCTTTACAATAATCATCTTCTTCATCATGCCAATGATCATCACGGTGATAAATAATTTGTCCAATAATGATAAGTACAGGAATTGTAGTTGCTACTTGTTTTACCATAAATATGGTTGAGTTTTCAGCATAGGCCGTATAAGTTAGGATCCCAAAACCAAGAGCAAGCATCACATGATAAATCATAGATAAATCACGTACCTCTTTGTGCTGGTGTATTTTCCATATTTGGAACCAGTAACTTACTGATAAGAGTACAATTGCTGTCCAAGAAAGTATTTTCATCATATCCCATTCGACCATGCTTTATTTTACTCTGATATTTTTATAAATTACAATCAAAAAAAAATATAAAGAACTGAAATTATTAAATTCTTGCTCATTTTCTAATTCATAATATAATATAAGTATGTATCTCAAGGTAGACAATAACGGCGAAGAGCAGATTTACTCCTTCCAAAACCAAAATATTGTGGTTATTGGCCGAGCACCCACGTCAGATATTCAAGTTGTTACTGATGGAATTTCCAGAAAACATCTGGAAGTTAGGGAGAGAGATGGAGAGTTCTTTATCATCGATTTTGGCTCTACTAACGGTACTTTTTTAAATGACGAAAGACTTGAGCCAAATGTAGAACATTCTTTTAATTCATTTTTCCCAATTAAATTAGGCTTTCATGTTTACTTATATTTGGTAGATGAGATAAGCCCCGAACAATTAGAGGCCGCTATTACTGATGGTATTGAGGCCAGTGAAGAAAAAAGAAGATCAGAACTCAAGGCTCAACGTACTCAAAAGTTAAAAGCTAGTGGAACTAATAGTAAAATTAAAATAGGTGATGGTACCCAGTCAGGAAAACGTAAAGTTAAAGCAAATAAAAGTACAAAATCTGGTTCTGAGTCTAGTAAAAGATCAAGAACAAAAAGAAAGAGTAGAAGAGAGCAAGATAGCTCAGATGATGAAAAGCTAAATATGCCCCTTTATATTGCGGTATTCTTAGTGATACTTGCTGGAGTTGCTTATTCTCAAGGGTACTTAGATCGATTTATTAATTCTGATGCTCCTAAAGTCGTTAAAACAACTAAAAAAAGACCACCAAAAAAAGTTGCACCTAAAGTAGATAAGAAAGATGACAAGTTGACCAAAGAGCAGGTTACGACTTTTATGGGAATGGATAAGTGTTTTAGTGATGATGAAGCTGCACTTTGTAAAGATTTAGAGTCTTTTATGAATAGGGATTTTAATGAGGGCTTTGTTGATGTCGTTGATTATACCTATATGATTGTTGAGAGAAATAAGTTTATTAAAAAGCTTAAAGATTCTATTCAACTAAGTGAAGAAGATAAGAAAGATATTCTTAACTTAGGCCGTAGATATATGGGAAGAAATTTTAATCAAATGGATATCGTTAATAATAACTATCGTTTTAGAAATGATGCTGAAAATGATAAGAACTTAATTTTTACTAGTTTCATTTTCTACTTATTAAGATCAAAAGCTTTATCAATCTTAGAAAGTGTGAAGGCAAAACATTTTACTTTTATTGCTTTTCAGCAACTTAATGGAAAAAATCAACCGGTCTATGCTATTGATGTTCCTATCAAAGTCTTAAAAAATCTTAGTCAGGACAAAGAGCTTTATAAGGTATCTCGTATTGCTCTTTATTCAGGAAGTTTTAAAGCAGTTGATGATCATGTAAGAAGAAATAACTCTCAAGATATTAAATTAATTTTTGATAATATTTACAGATTTAATGAAGCTCCAAATGCCAATGCAAATGGAGCGAATCAATAATTTTATAAAGTTTTTAAGAACTCAATAATTGAAAGTTTATCTTGATGATTAAACTTCTCATTCCCATTTTCGTCTAATAACATTTTTGTGTGTCCACTATTACTCATACCTGCTTTGCGAGTGTCATAGAAGTATTGACGATCATTTCTGTATTCCTCTCTTATATATTGTGGTCTTGGATAGCCATTCTTTTCTTGATCAAAGTCTAATTCTTTATCCATAGCGGCCACAGCAATATAGGTCTTTGGTCTCTTGTTACTTGGGGTAATGACATCATAGAGTGTTGGCACAGAGTTATTATGAAAGTATGGCCAACGAGCCCAGATACCTACAAGTGGTGGTGGTATATATCCAGGTTGTTCTTTTACAACAGTTCCTAGGGTTTTAGAAATTTTTAAGCGATTTAAATCTTGTGCAAAGTAGGCCATACCTTCTGCACGTAGAGGATCGGTGTCTACGTCCTTAATAATAGACTTTTCATGATACCAAACTTTTGTGGTAAGTAATTTTTCATCATAATTTAAAGAGTCTGCATTAGGAGAGTCCCAAGCTTTTTCATACTTACCGTGACAACCGCTACAGTTTTTCTCAAAAAGTTTTTGTCCCTTTTGAGCTTTAAAAATATCAATTTGATTAGGAAAAAAGTCATTATAAAGCGGTGATTTAGTTGCAAATACAAATGTAGTAATATCTCTTACCACTTGATCATTATTTACAAGCCATGCTTCTAGTTTTTTTAAATCAGCTCCACGACCTATCTCATTCCATAGAAAGTTTGTATTTACTGGGTTCCCACTGATAATGGATCCATCACTAAGCCATTTGGTTTTATATTTAAGGTTCCACCAAACTTGTGGTTTTGAATCAGCTCTTTTCTTATTTAATTCATTCTTTCTTGGTCTTCTTCTGTACTTTGGTTCCATTGTGGCATACTCGTCTTGTGCACGCATGGAAAGACTGAGTCCAACTTGAGCTAAGCTTGTATCAAGTCCCAATACCTGTGGCTGTTTAACACTTACATAGCTTAGAGCTTCTTTCGCATCCTTAAATATTTGTAGGTCTCCTGCACTTGGCTTAAAGAGAGTTCTAAAAAGAAAAGTAGGTGTTTTTGAAAGTGCACTTTTTCCAACTCTAAAAACTTCATTCGCCCTTGGAAATCTATTTTGTAGGCCTAATACTTTGACTCCAAAAAGATCAGAACTATGGCAAGCGGCACAGCTTACTGTCAGTCCTTTTTCGCCGTGGCGATTATCAATGGTTACACCCATGGGGTCATTTTCAATTTCACCCATATACGGAATTGGATTGGGTCCATTTTCAGATGCTGTTTGAGGGTAGTCATTAAGACCTATCCAATCATATACATCTTCAAAAGAATTAAAGTTTGAGATTCTTCTAGCAATTCGATAGATAAAATTTCTAATGGCAGAGTTCTGAGTTGAATCAAACATTTTTTCCAAACTATTATATGGCGCCATTAGGGGAGTTGATTTCACAGGATAAAATAAAGTGTGTTTTGCTCCTCGCTCTTTTGCTTTTGCAAATTCACTTGGTGATAGTTGATAAATATTTTCTCTATTACCATCACGATAACAAACCTCGTGCCCATGATGGGTTTCGCACAGTCTTTGGCCTGGTAAAGATGCATCTTTGGACCAGTCTGGCTTGGTAAAAGCCATAACGCTCTGAGTATAAATAATAATTAGTGAAAAAATATAAACACTTGATTTCATGTTTGCTCCTGCCTATTTTAATCAATAATTGCAGGTTCATTAGGCTTTCGTCAACTGATCAAGTCTTACTTTAAATATTTAAAATCTAAGGGATTTAAGAAAGTTCAAATATTGCTCATTTATTTAATTTTGGGCTTGGTATATGATGTTTTCAAGATATGGTTTGTTGCTTTTGCCATATCTTTCCTCCCAGTAATAAATGTGTAAAAGCATTTATTACTGGTTTTTTTATACCTTTTTTACTGTCGTAATAAACTTCTCTTTATTAAACGGAATACTTAAATAAGCATGAGCTCCACTTTTTGTTTTCTTATGTTGCATGGCCTTTTCATCAGAAAGATTCTTTGCCATGATTATAGTTTTAACGTGAGGAAATTTAGCTTTAATTTGAACCGTTAATTGATTTACGGCTTTTGGGGCAGCATTATAATTAAAAATAACAACCTTATCTCCATCCTCTTGCATAGAGCTATTAAGGTCTTTGAGCTCACTAATAACTGAGAATTTAAAGTCATCACTTGGTAGTTTAGATACATTTTTTTTAAAAAACTCAGAGTTAAAGTCAAATAAGAGCACATTTCTCTTTTGTGCTTCATCTACTTCATCTTCAGAGAATAGTGCCTCTAGATCTTCAGGAGAGCTCTCATCTTCAGTGGCAGCAAATTCAAGATCACTTGCGATATCTTCTAGTTCTTCTTTTTTCTTGGCCATTTCCTCTTTTAGAGCATTTATGTCTAGTACAACTGTTGGTTTATCATCTTCATCATCAGACATATTTATCCTTTTTTTAGTAACTTAGCCGTTTTTAAGGTCTTTCTTAAGTTATTTTAATCAAAAAGCCCTAAGCTTCCAAGTAAAGAAGTTAAATATCTATTTTAATGGCAAATTTAAGCTCTCTCACTCAAGTTTATTTATGCACGTCCGATAAGATTACTAGGTCAATAGACCTTTGGCGTAGGAAAATTTTATGGCAATCGAAGACTTAGACCTCGAGTTTGAGGATGAGAATGAAAAAGAGAAGTCAGATGCCCTTGAGGTAGATGTCGATCTTTCTTTTTCCGCTCACGACGATCCAGCAAATGCTGGAGCTAAGCCTGCGTCTACTCCTAAAGTAAATCCAACTAATACTGTAGAAATAAATCCTGATGATATATTAAATCAATCTAATTCAGCACCTTCGTCTCAAAATATCTCAGAAGATGATATTACCGATCCAAATTTAAGAATCCCAAAAGAGTTGCAAAAGAGTCCTACGCCAAAAGATTCTGCAACTCCTAAGGATAATAAGAAACAATCTGCTCCTAAGGGGGACGCTTCTTCGGGGCAGAATGTTTCTGATATTAATGAGGCCAGAATTAAGGCCCAACAAACTGCCAGTGCCAACACTAGAGCACAAGTGAAGCCAACCAACCAAGTAAAGCCAGAAGCTAAAAATCAGCCAGCTGCTACTCCAAAAGTTGAACCTACGCCAATGAGTCAACCACAGAGTAATCAAGCAGCTCAGGTGAATGAAGTTTTAATGCAAGAGTTGAGTTATTATCGTGAGCAAGTTGAGAAATTGCGCACAGATATGGACTCAATGAAAGAAGAGCTTTTTAATGCCAAAAAAGACTCTGAAATTAAAATTGCAGTAGCACAGATGAAGGCTGAGCTTGCGGTAGAGCTACAAACAAATGGCCAGCTAATGGAGCAGAAAGTAAATCAAATGCTTCAGAGAATTGTAAAACGTGTACCTCAATTAAAAGGGGAGGCGGTGACTATTAAGAAGGCAGTACAAGAGTATATGGAGGTTGTTAAGAAAAATAGTAAGTAATTAATTTGCAAAGCGTGAAGAGAAAGTCACACTTATTAATATAAGCAACATTCCTGTAAGGCTCATCCAATTGAGTTCTTCGTGGAAAAATAGGTAGCCAGTAATTAGTGCATAGACACATGTTAAATAATTAAAGTGACTAATCTTTGAAGCTTTTTCAGCTAGGTACGCTTTTGTCATAAATACTTGTGCTATCTGAGTTGCTATACCTATTGAAATTAATCCAAATAATTCATTAAGATTTGGCGTTACCCATTGTGTATAGAGAAAGGGGAGTGTCATCGGTATGGTTATCAATGGAAAATAGAAAATGATTAACTGATGATGGGCCTTTCCCTTTAGCTTACGAATGATATTATAGGCCAAACCAGCAAAGAAAGCCGCAGTAACCCCCATAAAGAAGTGGATCATCTGTGCTCGCGGATCAAAATTCTTCATAAAAACAGCCCCAATAAAGCCCAAGATAATAAATGGCCATTGCAGCTTATTAGGTGGTTCTTTATTTATAAAAGCCGCTAAGATAACTGTGAAAATTGGGGCTAAATAGAGAATTGTTACAGCTGTTGCAAGTGGCATTTTTTGAATCGTATAAAAATATAAACAAAGTGCACAAGCACCTGTGAAGCCCCTTAAAAAAAGTAGCTTTGAATGTTTATTAAATATTTTTATATTTTCTTTTTTTATCACATAAAACGAGAGAAATAATGTGACAATAGAGCGAAAAAAGACGATTTGAATGGACGGAATATGAGAATAAAACTTAACTAAGGCATTTATCAGTCCAAAAAAGAGTGTTGCGAGAATTATGTTTTTTATGCCATCATTAATCACAATTAAACTATGCGACTAGGAGCGGAATCTTGCAAGTAGAAAAGTTTAAAAACATTGAATACTTATATGTCGACAATCAAAGTGAGCACTCAATAATCATCTTTCATGGGTATGGTGCTAATATGCAAGACCTCTATGGATTGCATGGAATGTTGTCTAAAGATTATAATTGGTATTTTCCAAATGGGATTCACTCTTTACCCTATCCCGGTATGAGTTTTGGTCGTGCTTGGTTTTCCATTGATATGCAAGAGCTAGAACAGGCCATGAGTCGAGGAGAGTTTAGAAAGTTTGCGGATAAGAGAAGTGATGAGTTTGATCAATCACAAACTATTGTGAAAGAATTTTGCCAACATATAAAAACTCAAAGTAATAAATTTATTATTGGTGGCTTTTCTCAGGGTGCAATGCTTGCAAGCCATCTCGCGGGACAATTAGATATTAATGCTCTGATACTTTTTTCAGGAACTCTTATTGATAAAGATGCACTTATGCAAAAGCTTGATGGCATAAAACCTATTCCATTTTTTCAAAGCCATGGTAAATCAGATATGGTTCTAGAATATTCACAGGCAATGGATTTATTTGAACTTTTAAAGTTATACAAATTACCAGGGGAGATGGTCTCATTTAATGGGGGACATGAAATACCAATGGAAGTAATAGATAAGGCCAAGCAGTTCTTAGCAAAAATATAAGACTTCTTTATGCGGCTTTGTCTTGGTCGTCATCATGAGATTCAGGAGTAATATTCTCATTTGCTTCTTCATATTCTTTGATCGCCTCTTTTAAAGGACGAGGTTTAGCTTGAACATTTTGCATCTCTTGATAAAGATTTACAATATTCTTCGCTTTTTGTTCAAGGATTAAAGATTTGACTGTAAGAGGGTAGTCAACAAAGTGTAAGATGATATTACCTTGCTCGCGTGTTTTAATCATTAGCGATGAGAATTTACACTCTTCTTCTGGCCCAATAATTTCACGAATATCTTTATAATGAATTACTTTATTAGTTCCAAAGAGGCTAAAATTAATATGCATATGATCTTGATAGAAGATTACATGATGATTTTTATCGTAGTAAAATAGTCCACAAATAAAAGCTATTAGTGATCCCGCTAGATAGAGTGGAAAATCACCGTATTCACCGGCCGGTGTAATTTGACTCATAATATAGCATTGAATACCAAAAACTACTGTAATTAAAGGTAATACATTGATTATATGATTTAAATGGTTTTCTCTGCCAACTTTGGCCAATGGACTTTTCACAAGAGACATATCGTCTTTTTCCTAGCTAGTCTTTAGATTTAATTTTTTGAACAAAACTTGCCGATTAGACAATTATGAAAGCTAAGATAATTTTAGTTTGGATATTTATAATGGTTGGTTTTGGAATTTATTTAAATTTTTCCAAAGATAAAGACCATGCTCTTAGTGGAAGTTTTAATAATTACCGACATAAGATATCTAAAGCAGAAATCAAGGCACAAAAAAAATATATCTTATCTCAACAGAGTAAAGAAAAAGTCGATTCCAAAAAACGTGAAGTGGCGCAAGTTGATAGTAATAATCAAGTCATTGATGTCGCAAATCCTCTAGAAAAAAGAGAAGAATTAAAAAAAGAATTGTCCATGCGTGGTAGAGATAATCGTGTACGTAATTCACGTGAACCTGATACAAAGATTGTTTATGGAGATGGAAACGGTAATCAATATCGTCTTTTAAATGATTTTGTCGCTGTTAAAAAAACCAAAGAAAATGAAAATGATTATCCAGATGCAAAGATTAAGTTAGGGCACTTTATTGTGCCAGCTGAACTGGCTCCTAGTGATGCTATTCCACTAATGGAAAATGCCCAAACTGGTAATATCGCAATTTTTACTGGATTAATTAAAGTTAAATTAACAGATATGCGCCAAGCAGAATCTTTAATTAGCCAAGTTCGTTATGATATTCATTTGAGATATGAGCATATTGGGCTAGTTATGTATAAATTTAGCTCTTATGAAGATACTATGCTGGCAAAGCGAGAATTAGATCAAAGCTCCTATGTGAGAAGGGCAACAATTGAGCTCTTAGAATATGAGCGACAACCTCAATAATCAGTATTTAAAGCCATTTCAAGCGTTTTAGGGGGTAATTTTATCCCTTGATACCACTTATATATTTTGTTCTAAAGAAATAGATGAAAAAAGCCGTAAAGTATACCGTATGACTCAAGTAATGATAACACTATTTAGCCTTCTCTTAATCAGTAGCTGTACTGAATCTGCCGCTCCTGGCACAGGTAGCTCAGGCGGTGGTGGTTCTCAAGATGTTTATACACCTGAAGCAACTGTAAAGTATGAGGGAGATGTAAATCTCTTAGAAGACATTGAAGATAGCTTTGATGCTAAAGCATTTATGAACTTATCAGGTTCTGGTTATACATATTCAAAAGTTTCTGGGCCTTCATGGCTAAGTATTAATTCAAGCACAGGTATAGTAACAGCAAGCCCAAGTAGTGGTGGTCAATTCAGTGCTCAATTTAGAGCAACAAAAATTGGCTCTACAATTACTTCATCTTTTATTGATATTGCAGTTAATGGTGATCCGTTAAAAGATTATGCATGGCACTTGGTAAATACAGGTCAAAAAACTTTTGCCTCTCGTAGTGGTAAAGCAGGCTATGATATAAATCTAGGTAGTGTTCATGCTAATGGTATAACTGGTGATGGCATTAAAGTTGTTGTTAGTGATACAGGTGTTGAAGTTAATCATGATGATCTAGTAGCAAATATGTTAACTGGTATGCATAAAGATTATACTCAAAGTTCACCATGGTATGGAGAACCAACTGCAAGTAGTGCCCATGGTACTGCTGTTAGTGGAATAATTGCAGCTACTGGATGGAATAATATTGGTTCTATGGGTATTGCTCCAAAAGCTAAGATTGCTGGTTATCAATTTTTAGATTCTTCTCAGTCCACAAGTATTTTAATAGACCAAGCTTCTGGTAATTTTGATATTTTTAATTACTCGTATGGAGATGTAATCTATAGAGATAATTTATCTGATCCTGATTATCTTGATCATCTTGAATGGGCAACTAAGAATCAGCGAAATGGGCTTGGTTCTTTTCATGTCAAAGCAGCAGGAAATGAGTTTATAAACTTAGATGATTATGACAATCCAAGTTTTTGTGTTTCTCATAATGCTAATGCTCCATTTGAAAATGAGTCACCTTTTATGATGATTATTGGTGCCATAAATGCTGATGGTGAAAGAGCAACTTATTCTAATGCTGGAAGTAATTTATGGGTGAGTGCACCTGGTGGAGAGTATGGTGCTATGGACCCTGCTATTTTAACTACCGATTTACCAACTTGTTTTAAAGGTTATTCAAAGGCGACTAGTGGACTAGTTAATGATTTTGAGTATGGGCATAGTTTAAATACAAAATGTAATTATACTTCGAGTATGAATGGAACATCATCCGCAGCTCCTATGGTCAGTGGTGTGATTGCTCTTATTCTTGATGCAAACCCTAATTTATCTTATCGAGATGTAAAACATATTTTAGCAGTTAGTGCCGATAAGGTTGATAATTCAATTAGTGCATGGCCTGGAAAAAATCACCCTAGTGGATATATCTCTGGATGTCCTGATTTAAGTTTACCAGGGCATGAGTATGAAATTGGTTGGGTTACAAATGGTGCCGGTAGAAGTTTTCATAATTTTTATGGATTTGGTAATGTTGATGTTGAAGAGGCGGTTAGTATTGCTCAAAATAACTCACTCGATCCAATGAATTGGTTACCTATGCCAGCACAAATTCAAACCAATCCAAATTGGAATATAGCTCAATATGACTCAGGTTCACTTTCTAAAACAATCCCTGATAGAAGTTATACTGGTGTAAGTGATTCAATAAGTATTTCAACCAATGTAAATGTAGAACAAGTACAATTACAGATTAATATTACACATCCAAGAAGTGGGGAAGTTGGGATCGAACTTACAAGTCCTAATGGAACAAAGAGTATTATTAAATATGTAAATGATAGTTTTCTCATTGATGGTGACTCTAATCTGAATATGAAATTCTTATCTAATGCTTTTTATGGCGAATCAAGTAATGGGGTTTGGACTTTAAAAGTGATAGATGGTAAAACTGGAAATAATGGTATCTTGACTCGTTGGAAAATGAATATCCTTGGTCATACTCCTTAATTAATAATAAATTTTAAATAGTAAACTCCATAATGAATAAGAACTTAGCACTATCGCTCTTACTTTTTATCCAAGTCCTTTTTGGAATAAACTTCACGACATCAAAAATTATAGTGCAAAAACTAGATCCCATTCTATGGTCTAATATAAGATTTTTTACGGCAGGAATTATACTTCTAGTTTATACGCTATTAACTAAAAGAAAACATCCTAAGGTAAATAAACACTTTTGGCTAAGTATCATTTCATTATCCTTATTAGGTATGGCCTTAGGCCAAGGACTTTTCTTATTTGGTCTTAAATATACTACATCAATTAATACATCTATTATCACCACTACCATTCCTATCTTAACTTTATTCTTGGTAGTTTTGCGCAAGCAAGAAGAGCTATCATGGCCAAAAATTGTTGGTATCGGTCTTGGATTTATGGGGGTTGTCTTTATTCGAGATTTAGGCAAGCTTTCTTTTTCTTCAACTAGCTTACAAGGTGATCTCTTAGTTTTTCTTGGAGCCTTTTGTTTTGCTCTTTATTTGAGTTATGGAAAGTCTTTCTTACAAAAGCACGATAATTTATGGGTAACTTCTTATATGTTTTTAATTTCTGGTCTTTTCATGACAGTTATTAATATACCGAAAATACAAAATTTTACCTTACCTTCGTTTGATGGACTCTTTTATGCTTCTGTCGCTTTTACAATTATTGGGGCAACTCTTTTAACTTATGTTTTAAATAATTTAGTTCTTAAACATGTTAGTCCAGCTCAAATTGCACTTTTCATTTACTTGCAGCCTTTAATAGCAGGACTTTTTGGAGTGTACTTCTTAGGTGAAGCTATAGATGTGAGAACTTTTATATGTTTTATTTTAATTTTAAGTGGTGTGACCATTTCTTTAAATGATAAGAATATTAGAAATAAGTTTAATTAAAAAAATCCTTTTAGCGGAAGACCAATAGATAGTCCCCACATTTTGGCACTAAATTCTTCTTTACCCCAGTATATATAATTCACTTCCCAAAAAAATCCTTTACCCCATCGAATCCAAATATTTTGATAATCAATATTTTCACTAGGAGAGAGAAAGAATCCGCCACCTATCACATAATTTTTAATTCCAAATGCATTGCGATAGACCGCCTCTATACCTTGAGGGAAAATAGGCTCACTAATCTCTTTTGTATCTTCATCAAATGAGAAGTAGAGGTGTTGCATTCCAATTAATGTCGTAATAGTAAGCTTTTTATCAAATGCACTTCCTACATCATTAGCAAAGTATGCACCAAAATTATTAAATTTACTTTCTTTAAAGACAAAAGCGTCAAAGCCTCTTAGTGAAACTTCTTCATTAATTTTATAATTATAATAAAGCATTAATGCGGGTGCTGTTGCCTCACTTTTTTCTTCTCTTGTATCTGAATCTTCAAGATCACTTTGATAACTTGTATCAAAGGCATAGGGGCCAAATCCAATAGCGGTATTTATGCGGTGTAGTCTTTTTGGAACTTTTGCATGAATTTCAATTTCTCTAATTTCATTTTTATGATTTTTAACTTTTACTTTTACTGGTCTATTATCTAGAAATACTGCTATGTAGGGTGGTTTGGTACCATCTAAAAGTCGCCAATTACTACTGCTCCAAAGGACTTCTAGCATTGGCTTTTCTTTTCCAAAAACTCCAATTCTTTGGGTGCGACAACCAGCACTTAGAAATTCCCCACCTAAGTTTTTAAATTTTACATCATTGCGTGAGCAAGAATAATCTATTAAGTGAGTTTTGTATTTTTTTGCAATATTATTGGCCTTAATACTAATTCTCGCGGCCAGTTTGCCTTTTTTATAAATATTAATTTTTTGATCATTAAATAAAGAAACATAGAAAGATGAATGCGCGTAGGCCTTTTTATTTTGAAAGTGTAAGCTTCTATCCAAGTAATCAACTGAGAATTGAGATTCATGGCCTAAAATATAAAGAGAAATTCGTCCACGAGGGATAAGAAGAACATCCCTGACTCTGACCCATTGAAAACTTTTTTTTACAAGAAAGGCCTTAATGGATATATCTTGAATTTTTTCAATTTTAACCTCGAAGAACTTAGGAACTAAGCGCATGCGATTTTCACCAAGTTGCACCTTTCCAAATGAAATATTTTCATCGGCAAAGAGCTGATGACTTAGACATACAAATAAAAGAGTAACTTTAAATAGCTTGTACACAAATTTGTATATAAAAATCTCCGGCGTTTGATGCAAAAGGCACTAATAAAGTTGGAATCTTTGCTTTAGGTGAAATTTTATGGTTTTGGCCGCGTATTACTTTAGGAATTACTCTTTGTAATCTATAACCATGTTCATTTAATTTTACTTTGCTTCGCCCATAAATAACATTTAGTATTTCAGCTGCACCATCATCAGTTTCAATATTTATGGTATTCGATTCAACCTCAAGCATTTGAGCGATAATTCCTTCATAGACTTCACGATTAAATGAAAGAGCGATGGTTCCTTTAAAAAAGGGAGAAGCTACATTAATGCTGCCACTTATTTGTATGTTCAATTCATCTTCTGCTAATAGGTGAGGCTTTTGAGCTTGAATATCATTGACGCCACACATTTCATTTAAAGTGGCGATTGCACTATCAATAAATGGATTAACAAAATCAACGTCTAATTTAAATTTTTTCTTAGAAGGATCTGTATTGGCAAGTTTGTGGATACGATCACATAGCTGATCATAGTCAGCTGGCTTTTCTACAAAGTATATATTTTTTAAATCTTGGCATTCTACTTTTGCGAGTTGAACATCTTTTGTATAGATAACAATATGGCAATAAGCATTGATATTATTTTCTCTAATGGCCTCAACTAGTTTAATACCAGTAATCTTCTTTGTGGTGTAACTCATAAGAATAACCGCAAACTCTTGGTTGCGACATTTTTGGTAGGCCGTTACACCATCAGCAGCAAGAACATAATTATAATCACTCATATTTCTGAGTTCTTCTACTAGGTTATTACGAATTTCTTCATCTTCTTCTGCGATTAAGATATTTTTCATGTGCTTATTATATGCAATAAATAGGTGAGAATGAATTCTTTTTTTATCTTTTATTTGACGCAAAATTTTTAATGCAGCATATTTATTATATGTATTTTTTGATCTTAATAACCATATTTCTTGGTTTGATTTTCTTTCTAACTTGGCCAAACCGTCTAAAGTCCGGTGTGCAAAGCTTTTATAATAAGACCTTTAAAATTGAACCCACAAATGAAATAAGTGTTCTCTCTTGGAATATGGCCTATTTATATGGTCCTGGTAGTGAAGGTATAAACTATGCTAAGAAAGACCAAGTGTTTTTTAAACATAAATTAAGTGAAGCAATTGATCTTCTAAAGCGCTCCAATGCCGATATCATTCTCTTACAGGAAACTGATTTTAAGGCAAAGAAAACCCACTATATTAATCAGGCAAAAGAAATAGCAGATGCACTAGGCTATAATTATGCCCCTGCAAAATCATGGCATTGTCGCTATGTACCTTATCCAATGAAAGATTTTAAAAACCACTTTGGTTATGTAGAATCAGGTGGAGCTGTATTATCAAAATTTCCTATAAAAGATAATTATATTCATCTCCATAAAAAGCCTAAAAAGAACTACTTCTTTAACTTATTTTATATATTTCGTTATTCACAAATTGTGAGTTTAGAAATTAATAATAAAGTTTATCAAGTTGTTAATAATCACCTTGAGGCATTTTCTAAAGAAAATCGCTCAGAACAAGCTGAGTTCTTATTAAAGGAACTTAGAGATAAAAATATTTTACTTATAGGTGGAGATCTAAACACATTACCAAGTTCTGCTATAAAAAAATCTAACTTTACTCCCTATGATATTGAAGATTTTATCGATGATAAAACATATGACCTTTTTGCGGGAGTGTATAAGGATGTACTTGATACTTCTTTGTATCAAGCGGATGAAAAAAAATACTTTACCTTTTCAAGTGCGCATGAAGATAGAAAATTAGATCATATTTTCACGCCTCATAATGTAGAGGCGTTAAATTTTGAAGTGATTAAATCTAAAGTTTCTGATCATTACCCAATAAAGTGTACTTTAAAACTTTCAACTCACGGCTAAAAAATTAGTTTTCTACAATAAGTTTTTGTCCTGGATAAATTTTACTTTTATATATTCCATTTATCTTTTTTAACTTAGTCACAGTCATATTATGTTTTTCAGCAATTTTTAAAAGATAATCACCTTTTCTTACAATATAATGACCTTGGTTTGATAGTGGTAAATAAAGCTTTTGACCTACATATATAGTCTTTCTTGAAAGTTTATTTTCTTTAATAATTTTCGAAATACTAGTGTGATTGATGCGAGCAATATTATATAAATTATCACCACGCTTTACGGTGTACACATATCTTTCAACTGCATCACCAGGTAACTTAAGTTTTTGTCCAATATAGATCTTAGAACTTCTTAGATTATTAATTCTTTTTAGTGTTTGAACAGATGTTGAATTGCGCTTAGCAATTTGAATAAGGTTATCACCAGAGCTTACTTTGTAATAATGAGGTGTAGCTTTCTTTGCAATTCTTCTATCTCTTTTAATTTCATGATTGATTTTATCAAAAGAGCTATAGTTCTTATCAGGTAAAATTATATTATAACCACCACGAACATATGGAATAGATCTCCAATAGATATCTGGATTAAGTTTTTTGATTACATTAACAGAGACACCTGTCTTTTTAGCAAGTGTATTGATATTAATTGAACGCTTTAATTTTAATTCTTTGGTATTAGCAAACATATCATAGCTAGATTTTTGGATATTGATTCCATATTTATCCGGCTCACTTAATAAGAGCATAGCTGCAATAACCTTTGGTACATAGTGACGAGTTTCTTTAGGCAGTACTTTCTTTTTAGATAATTCATAATAGTCTCTTGTATTAGCACCACGAATTCTACGGATAACTCCATATTCACCAGCATTATAGGCACTCAGTGCAAGTTCCCATGATCCAAAAATATTATATAAGTCTTGAAAGAATAGGGCAGCAGCTTGAGTTGATTTTATAATACTTCTTCTCTCATCAATTCCTGAACGTACAATTAAACCATATCTTTTGGCAGTATCTTTAATAAATTGCCAAGGTCCTACAGCATTGGCGTGACTTTTGGCACCTAGGTAATATCCAGACTCAATTAAGCCAACGTAGTAAAGTTCCTTTGGTAGACCGTAGTCTTCAAAAGTTTTTTCTATGATTGGCTTGTACTTTTCACCATTTTTAATAAAACGTTCAAAGCGTGCTTTATCTCTTTTTCCAAAGTAGTTCATCCAAAATTTCACTTTGTCATTTTTTACAATTTTTAAGAAATATGGCTTTTCAGTTTTCTCATCAAGAATAATTGTATCCAATTCTCTTTTTTGACTATCATATTTATATTGATTAATGACTTGGCTAGGAGATGATTTTTGATATTTTTTACTGGGTTTTATATGAGCACAACTAATAAGAAAAAGAGGAGTTATGAAAGGTAGAATTTTGAACACTATAATATCCTTTGTTGCTTTTTTTCTATTTTAATGCAAATGCTAAGAAGCATCTAGCAGGTAGAACTTACTGCCTTTAAATATAGGATATTATATTTATTTTACTTAATTATTGCGGGTTACTTGTTCGAAATAGTCAAGATTGGATTTCTTCTTTATATCTGGCAATCTTGATTGAATATCACCAAAGAAAATATCATCATCCTCACGCGCCTTTCTTAGGGGGTATTCGATGCCAATTGCGTTGTCTTCTTTGATAACTTTAAAGTCTTTACTTGGATTTTGAGCCAAGTTCTTGGTGTATTTAAACATAAGATCTGGATCCCAAAAATATAGTTCTTTGTGCTCTTCATCTTTTTGAGCCCATTTTGCATTGGCCATAGCAAGCTTAATAAAATTAGGTTGGTTATTTGATATTGGACTTCCAATATATTTCATCGGTGCAAGAACTCGCATCGAGCAATTTTTTATAAAATTCTCGTCTAAAAGACCAGCTGTACTTAGAAAGCTGGCACCGAATGCGGAACAACCTGAGCCTTCACCGTGCAGTGGGGAGTTAACGAGACCATAAAATTTATCAATTTGATTTTGTTTAAAGTGCTCATAGTAATCAGCAAGCTTTTGAGCCGCTTTATGTGAAATATTCCATCGCATAAAGTTTATTCTCTTGCCAGTTTTCTTATAATTATCAAGTTCAGGAATTAACTCTTCTTTTGTTTCTAGTCTTCCTGGAAAACTATGCCAAAGAATTCCAAGTCCTATTTTCTTTTTAAGTAAGAGTGGCACCGCATTCAAGTTAGATGCAACCATGCCTGTAAGTATATGCTCTTTTTCACCTTGTTCATTTTGAAATTGAATATCTATATTTACGTGCCCCATAAAACGAGGTTTGAAGGAATATTTGTTAATAATTATAGTACGTGCCAATTTACTTGGACTTTCCCAATTTAGTCCAAAAGGTGATGGAATAAAATAAAGGGTGAGTTTGGCATTTTCCATATATTTCCTTTACAAATATCTTTGAATTTTTAGATACTTATTTTAAAGCACAATTATAGGAAAAGATTATGAAAAATGAAATAAAAGAATTTACGCCTCTTGCTATTGGTTTGGGCATAATCATTGGCATTATTATGACTGCGGCCAATGTATACCTAGGACTTTATGCTGGTATGACTGTCTCGGCTTCTATTCCAGCAGCTGTTATTGCGATGGGAGTTTTTAAGGGAATTCTCAAAATTAACAGTGTCCATCAGTCAAATATTGTGCAAACAATGGCAAGTGCTGGTGAGTCTTTAGCGGCTGGAATAATCTTTACTCTACCTGCACTCGTTCTCGTTGGTGCTTGGAAGGATTTTGCTTTTTGGCCAACTACAATGATTGCCATTAGCGGTGGACTCTTGGGGGTGGTGTTTATGATTCCCCTTAGAAGTGCACTTATAAAAAATGAAAAAGAACTTATCTATCCAGAAGGCGTTGCCTGTGCAGCTGTATTACAAGCTGCTGGTAGTGATGTAGAAGGTGATAGTGAAGCAGGTAAAAAAGGATTTCTTTCGATTTTAAAAGGACTTTTTATTGGAGGCTTTTTTAAATTCTTTGCTAGCGGTATTTCAATTTTTGTAGGTAGTGTTGAGTTTGCTAAGAAGGCAGCTGGCAGTACATGGTTTATTGGTAGTGATATTTCACCCGCTCTTATCAGTGTGGGTTATATTGTACGTTTAGAAATAGCCATTTTAGTTTTTATTGGTGGTCTTATTGGATTTAGTGTTTCTATACCAATGTTGGGAACACCTATTGGAATGGAAGACCTAGGTGCACTCGATTTAGCTTGGACTCTTTGGTCTACAAAAGTGCGCTATCTTGGTGTTGGTGCCATGATTGTTGGTGGTGTTTGGTCAATCTTTTCTGTGCGCCAAGGAATTAGTGCAGGAATTCTTGGTCTAAAAACTGCTTATGCAAAGGGGAACGAGCAGGCAAGTCGTATCGATACTGATATGCCTTTGATGGGAATGATGACTATTTTATTGGTATGTTTTTTTATCATGCTCTTTTTATATAATTCTTTAATTGGAAGTTTAGGCCTTAGTATTTTTACAACTTTTCTTATGATTATTTGTTCTTTTTTATTTGTGGCCGTATCAAGTTATATTGTTGGTCTGGTAGGAAGTTCTAATAACCCAGTTAGTGGGATGACGATAAGTGCACTATTAGTTAGTGCTGCACTATTTTTAATACTTGGTGAAAAAGGTGATAGTGCTATTTTATCTACTTTAGGAGTTGCAGCTGTAGTCTGTTGTGCCGCTTGTACCGCAGGTGATTGTTCGCAAGATTTAAAAACAGGCAGTATTATCGGAGCTACCCCAAAGTATCAACAATACGCTCAGATTTTAGGTGTTGTTATTCCGGCATTTACTATTGCACCGGTGCTTACTCTTTTACATACAGCTTATGGAATTGGAGATGGATTAAAGGCACCGCAAGCTTCATTATTTGCTTCTATCACTGAAGCTCTCTTTGGTAAGGGTGAATTACCTGTGAATATGGTTATTTATGGAATGGTTTTAGGTGTTTTAGTTTTATTAATTGATAATATTTTATTAAAAGATAAAAAGTTTAGACTCCACCTTATGCCAATGGCAGTAGGAATTTATCTGCCAGTTACATTGGCCTATCCAATTTTATTTGGTGGATTGATTCGTTACTTTGCTGAAAAAGCTAGAACTGAAAAAGTAGATGATGCTAAAGACCAAGGTGTTTTATTAGGTTCTGGTTTGATTGCAGGTGAGGCTATTATGGGAGTTGGTGTGGCCCTTATGCTCTATTTCTTTGGAGATGCACTCAAACCTAATATAGGGTTAATGACAAAAGAAATGCTCTCGCTTATTTTCTTTTTCGGTTTAGGTTTTTACCTTTATCGTAAGGCGAGAAATTCTTAGTGCTTTTTTTACAAATTTTAATTTATATTGGTGGTCCTTATTTCTTTTTAAGATTTAAGGACCATAAAGCTATAGATACTTTATCTCCAGTTGTTTGTTGTTATGTTCTAGGTGTTTTCTTAGGAAATCTTCCATTTCTTAATTTAAATTCAAGTCTTGCTAATGAATTTGCTGAAATCTCTGTGCCACTGGCAATACCATTATTATTGCTTTCAACTGATCTTATTAAATGGTCGCGACTTGCTCGCAAGACCGTTCTTTCTTTTGTCTTTATTCTGTTAAGTGTAATGCTTGTAAGTTTTGTAACAAGTTTTTTCTTTAAAGATATTATAGCTGATCATTGGAAGGTTGCAGGAATGCTTGTAGGTGTTTACACCGGTGGTACTCCTAATATGACTGCTATAGGAAAAAGCTTAGAAGTTACTAATGAAGTCTTCTTATTAATGAATGGTGCAGATCTCATATTAGGTGGACTATATCTTTTATTCATTTTGTCTATTGGCCATCGATTAATGGGAAAAGTTTTAATTCCATTTAAAAAAGGTAAGGGAGAAAGTGATGAGTATGAACTTGATGAAGAGTTTTTAAAATTGAATTTACTGCCTAAGATAAAAAGAATCTTTCTCTTTTTAGGAATTGCTCTATTAGCACTTGGTATATCTGCTGGCTTGGCATTCTTATTCCTAGGTTCATTACATCCAGCTGTGATTATCTTAGGTATAACGACTATCGGTATTGGGATTTCATTTAAAAAATCAATTAGAGAACTTAAGGGAAGTTATGAAGTAGGCGAGTTCTTATTATTAATTTTTTGCGTTGCTGTAGGAAGTATGGCCAATATTCAAAACCTTGCCAATTCTAGTATGGACTACTTGCTATTTGCGGGAATAGTAATGATTGGTTCAATCATACTTCATTTGATTTTATGCATTATATTTAAGATTGATAAGGATACAGCTATTATAACCTCTGTTGCAGGTGTTTTTGGTCCTCCTTTTGTTGCTCCTATGGCAGAAGCTCTTGGGAATCGTGAAATTATCATCTCTGGACTGACTAGTGGACTCGTTGGTTATGCACTTGGAAATTACCTTGGAATTGGTCTGGCCTATTTAGTTCAAAGCTTTTGAATCAATACATTGCATTAACTGAATAATAACTCAATAAAGGCCGTTATGCTTTTGTAGAGCGGCACTTAAGTTCCTTTTATATTGATTTTGTGCACCTAAAAAGATAAAACTGTCACAAAAAAATTAAAGGGTTTATCGTGCAAAATAGAATAGTTATAACAGGTATTGGACTCACTGCGCCTAATGGTAATAATCTCTCAGACTTTAGACAAAATCTTTTAAATAAAGTTTCTGGTATTAAAAATCAAGAAGTACGTTATATGGGGACTCACCCTGCTGGGCTTTGTGATTTTGATGAATTTAAGTATCAGAAAAAGAAAACAAGAAAACGTGGAACTCGTGCCGGTAGTATAGCTATTTATTGTGCTAATGAAGCGATTGCTGATAGTGGAATTGATTTTGATTCATTAGATAAGAATATGGTGGGTACATACTTAGGTATTACTGAGCATGGTAATGTTGAAACTGAAGAAGAAATTTTTCAATTACACCAAAATAATCTAGATACAGCTTTCTGGTCTCACCATCATAATCCAAGAACAGTAAGTAATTCACCAGCAGGTGAAGTAAATCTTAATCTTAATATCACTGGACCTCATTACACTATTGGTAGTGCTTGTGCTGGTGGAAATATGGGTGTGATTCAAGGGGTACAACAATTAATGCTTGGTGAAGTAGATTTTGCACTATGTGGTGGAATCAGTGAGTCACCTGCAACATTTGGTATCTATGCCGCATTTGCTGCTCAAGGTGCTCTAGGTAGCCATGAAGATCCAACTAAGGCCTCACGTCCGATGGATAGTGATAGAAATGGAATTGTTATTTCAGAAGGTGGATGCGTTTATACTCTTGAAAGACTTGAGGATGCACTTAAAAGAAATGCAAAAATCTACGGTGAGATTATTGGATATGCCACAAATACTGATGCAACTGACTTTGTTCTTCCAAATACTCAAAGACAAATGGAATGTGTATCAAAAGCTGTAAAAAGAGCAGGTATTGAATTAGGTGATATTGATATTGTAAACATGCATGCCACTGGTACAAAAGCTGGTGATATTAATGAAGCTATTTCAATTGCAGAATTATTCAATGCTTGTGAAAACACTCATATTAATTTTACTAAAGGACATATTGGTCATTGTATGGGAGCGGCGGGTGCATTAGAGCTTGCAGGTAATCTTCCTAGTTTTGATGATCATCTCGTTCACCCAGGAATGAATTGTGATAATCTTGATCCTGAGTGCCCAATTAAAAACCTTGTCACTGAAAATGCAAAAGAATTAGATAAGGTTGATATAATTCTAAATAATTCATTCGGTATGCTTGGAATCAATTCAAGTGTACTCGTTAGAAAATACTAAATTCCGTAAAGATAGAAGAAGGGGATGTATAAAATGACACAAGAAGAAGTTAAAAACATTGTATTAGACATTATCGTAGATGTAGCTCCAGATGAAGATGTGACTGATTTAAATCCAGCAGAAAGCTTAAGAGATCAACTTGATTTAGATTCAATGGATTTCTTAGATATCGTTATGGAATTAAGAAAAAGACATAAAGTAGAAGTTCCTTCTGAGGACTATCCAAAGCTTGCTACTTTAGATAGCTGTGTGGAGTATCTAACTCCAATTATGCAATAAATTTTAGAGGTCGATTTGTCTCGATATGATGCACTCATTATCGGTGCAGGAATGTCAGGACTTGCATGCGGTATTCGTCTTGCAATGTTTGATAAAAAGGTCTGCATACTTGAGTCCCACACAATCGCTGGTGGGCTCAACTCTTATTATCAAAGACGCTCTAGAGTTAATAAGGAGATCATAAAGTTTGACGTTGGTCTCCATGCTCTTACTAACTTTGTTAAAAAAGGAACTAAACGAGCACCACTTACAAAACTACTTAAGCAATTACGTTTTCAATACAATGATCTTAAATTGCAAGAACAGTCTCATTCACTGATAAAGTTTGATAATACACAACTTAAATTTACAAATGACTTTGAGGTTTTAAAACTCGAAGTTTCAGAAAAATTCCCTAGTGAAATAGATGGTTTTATTAAACTTGTAAATGCTGTGAATGAGTTTAATGAGTTAGACCTAAGTAATTCTGAATACACATCTTCTCGTGATGTTTTAAAGAATTTTATCAATGATGAATTATTAGTTGAAATGCTCTTGTGCCCACTGCTTATCTACGGAAGTGCATGGGAACATGATATGGATTTTTCTCAATTTGTTATTATGTTTAAATCACTTTACTTTGAAGGCTTTTCTAGGCCTGAAGGTGGAGTTAGAACTATAATTAATTTATTAGAGACAAAGTTTAAAGAATTAGGTGGAGAGTTAAAGTATCGCCATGGTGTTCAAGAGATTCTAACTAAAGATGATAAAGTCGTCGGACTTAGAACTAAGAAAGGAGACTTCTTTTCAGATGTGATTTTCTCTAGTGCAGGTTTACCTGAGACTATGTCTTTAATTGAAGAGAATAAAGCTAAATATGAAGTCGGTAAAATGACTTTTATGGAGTCAATTGCAGTTCTAGATCGCCCAATTGATCCAAAAGACTTTGATGCAACTATAATGTTTTATAATAATGGTCCAAAATATCACTATGAGGGTGCAAAAGATTTTTTTGATCCAAGAAGTGCTGTTATATGTGTTCCAGATAATTACCAAGGTAATAATGACCCATATGGAGTTGTCAGGATTACTTATATGGCAAATTATGAAAAGTTTAATGCTTTATCTAAAGAAGAATATAATCAAACAAAAGATCTTGCATTTGATAAAGCAATGGAACTTGTAAAATCACAATTTAATAATTTTGATTATAATATAATTCTTAAAGATACATTTACCCCCACAACAATTAAGCATTATACACAACACTTTCGAGGGACTGTTTATGGAAGTCCTCAGAAAATTAAAAATGGTAAAACTCCTTATGAAGGCCTTTACATTATTGGAACAGATCAAGGTTTCTTAGGAATTGTTGGTAGTATTTTATCCGGGATTAGTCTTGGTAATCTCTATGGATTAATGCAAGAATAAAGGGCATGAATGAAGTTTAAAAATGTATATATTCACGCTATGGAATACTTCGAACCAACAGATTATCTATCTAGTTCTGAATTAGAAAATGAATTAGCACCATTATATAAGAGATTAAAATTACCAGAAGGACGTTTAGAGCTGCAAACAGGCATAAAGCGTAGAGGATTTTTTAAAGAATTAATTCCTTCAGATATTTCTTATGCAGCGGCAAGAAAGGCCTTAAGTAAATGCAAGTTTGCAAAAGAAGATATTGGGCTTTTAATCCATAGTTCTGTTTGCCGTGATATGCTTGAACCGAGTACTGCTTCATTTGTACACTCAAAATTAGAGTTAAGTCCTAGTTGTGTAGGATTTGATCTTTCAAATGCTTGTTTAGGTTTTTTAAATAGTATTCTTATAGCAGGTTCTCAAATTGAATCAGGACTTATTAATAATGCCCTTATTGTAAGTGGTGAAAACTCTTGGGCCTTATGGAAAGAAACAAAGAACTTTTTAATAAATAATATGGATATAACCCGTAAGTCAGTTAAAAAGTATATTGCTAATTTAACAATAGGTTCGATGGGAGTTGCCTTTGTTCTCTCTAATCAGAGTGAAGGTGCACTTTGCAAAATAGAAGGTGGTATCGCTTTATGTGATACAGAAAAAGCTCATTTATGCCAAGGCGATGGTGATACTAATGGTCTAATGATGGAGACTGAAAGTGTTGAGCTTTTAAAGGCCGGAATAAATCTTGCTAAAAGAACGTGGGAAAAAACAAAAGAAGAATTAGAGCTTTTTTCGGTTGATCATACTATTGGTCATCAGGTCGGGGTAGCTCATAGAGACTCATTACTAGAAAATTTAGAATTAAATAAAGCAACTGATCATTATAGTTATGATCAATTTGGAAATACAGGTTCAGCAGCTGCACCTATGACTTTGGCCTATCATAAAGATAAATTTAAAGTTAATGATCGCATTGCCCTCTTAGGGATTGGAAGTGGTCTTCATAGTGTAATGCTTGGATTAAAGTGGAATTAGTATGTTAGAAAAAATAGAGAACTTTTCAAAATTATATCCTTTTCAATCAAACTTCTTAGACTTAGATGGTTTAAATTATCATTATGTTCACGAAGGAAAGGGCAATGATGAAACTGTAATTATGTTACATGGAAATCCAACTTGGTCATTTTACTACCGTAATCTTGCATTTGCATTTAAGGATCGTTATCAAGTACTTGTCCCTGATCATATAGGTTGTGGTTTTTCTGATAAGCCTGAGTCTTATGAATATACTTTAGAAAACCATATAGAAAATGTATTAAAATTAATTAAGTTTCACGATGTAAAAAATTTCCATTTAATTGTACATGATTGGGGAGGAGCAATAGGCTTTGGTGTTGCTTCAAAGCTTAAAGATCAAGTTAAAAGTATAACTATATTAAATACTGCTGCTTTTAAATCTGATTTTATTCCAGCTCGTATTGGTCTTTGTAAGAATAAGCTCTTTGGAGAGTTCTTAGTTCGTGCTCTTAATGGTTTTGCATGGCCTGCAACTTTTATGACAACTGTAAGGCCTTTACCAAAATATGTTAAAAAGGCTTATTTGGCTCCATATAATAATTATAAAAATAGAAAAGCAATCAGTGAATTTGTAAAAGATATTCCTATGGATAGAGCTCATCGTTCATATGGGACTCTAGATAAGATTGAAAATGATCTGAAAAATATAGACTGCCCTAAGCTTATCCTATGGGGAGGCCAAGACTTTTGTTTTAATGATCGCTTTTTTAATAAGTGGCGTGAAATATACCCTGATGCTAGTTATAAATACTATCAAGATGCTGGTCATTATGTGCTTGAAGATAAAAGAGAAGAAGTTATTCAAGAGATTGCAAAATTCATAGGATAATAGTTTTGTTTGGAGTTTAAAATGAATGTTAGTGATCAAATTACAGATATTGCCTTAAAACTGCCTTATAAGGTCGCTAATGTCATGCCTGAAAAAAGAAGAGGCAAACAATATCTTTACTCTCACTATACCTTTATTCAATTTGAAAAAAGAATTAATCAATTTGCTTATAAGCTTCAGGATCTCGGAGTTAGTCCAGGTGATAAAGTTCTTGTCTTTGTTAAACCATGTCTAGACTTTGCACCTCTAGTTTTTGCTCTTTTTAAAATGGGAGCTATCTGTGTCTTTATTGATCCTGGTATGGGTAAGAAAAATTTCTTAAATGCAGTTGAACAGGTAAAGCCTGATGTCTTGATTGGTATTCCTTTAGTAAATATAATACGCCATTTTTATAAGAGTTCATTTTCTACAATTAAACACTTTATTAACTTCTCAAATTTTTCATTGTTTGGAGCTAAAGGTATTTTTAAAGCATTAGAAAATGCACCAGTTCATTTTGAGTCTTATGAACCTCAAAAAGGTGATCTCGCTGCAATTTTATTCACTAGTGGTGGGACAGGTATACCAAAGGGTGTTGAGTATACTCATGATATCTTTATTCATCAGACAAAAATGCTGCAAAAAGAGTTCTCTTTAAATGCAAGTGATATCGATGTGCCAGGTTTTCCTTTATTTGCATTATTTACTCTCTCGATGGGGATGACATCTTATATACCAGATATGGATCCATCTAAACCAAGTAAGGCCAGTGGTGAAAAACTAGTTCAAAATATTATGGACTGTGGAGCCACCTTTGTTGCTGGTAGCCCTAGTATTTGGCGCAATGTTGCTGAGTATTGCTTAGAACAAAGAATACAATTACCAAGTGTGAGAGTTGTGTGTATGTTTGGTGCACCAATACCAAATGAATTACATCGTAAATTTTCTAAAATTTTACCAAATGGTACAACCTATACTCCTTATGGAGCAACCGAGTCACTACCTATCGCAAATATTTCAGGTAAGGAAGTTTTACTAGAAACTGCAGAACTCAGTGATCAAGGAAAGGGGACATGTGTTGGTTTCCCCCTTGAAGGTGTAAAAATAAAAATTATAAAATCAACTCCTGAAATTATTCATGACATTAATGAAGTTACACATCTTAATTCTTTTGAAGTTGGTGAAATCATAGTGCAATCACCGACAACAACTCGTGGTTATTATTTGATGGAAGCTAAAACTCGAGAAGCAAAAATTAACGATGGTGATGGCTTTTGGCACAGAATGGGAGATGTTGGCTACTTTGATGATAAAGGTCGTCTATGGTTTTGTGGCCGAAAAACTCATGTGGTTGAAATTAACGGTCAAGCCCATTATACCATTCCCGTAGAATCTATTGTTAATCAGCATCCAATGATTACAAGATCAGCTTTGATAGAATTTAAAGATGAATTAGCACTTGTTATTGAAAGAGTAGATAAGAAGAAAAAACTTTCTATGGATGAGAGAAATTCTTTTTTTGCAGAAGTTTTTGAAATTCTAAGCAGTCATAAACTAACTAAAGATATTCATCATCTTTTTTTATTAGATGCTCTACCGGTAGATGTAAGACATAATATTAAAATTGATCGTATAAAGCTTAAAAAGATGGCAAAGCATGGTGAGCTTTCATGAAGGTTCTTGTTACTGGTGCTGGTGGTTTTTTAGGTTTTGAAGTTGCCAAATCATTGGTAGAATTAGGCCATGAAGTTACAAATCTCTCAAGACACCACTATGTTAGTTTAGATGCCTATAATATTAAAACCATTAAATATGATCTTGGCCAACCAAGTGATATTGATTTAAGTGGTTTTGATGCCATTATTCATTGTGCTGCCATTGCTGGAGTATGGGGAAAAAAAGAAAGTTTTTATCAAACGAATTATACAGGAGCAGTTAATCTCTTTGATTTAGCCAAGAAATCAGGAGTAAAGTATTTTGTCTATACATCTACACCTTCAGTAGTATTTGGAAGTGATGATATTATTTTAGGCGATGAATCTTTAGCTTATCCTGAAAAGTTTTACACCTATTATGCTCATTCAAAATCTATGGCCGAAGCCTATATTCTAGAAAACTCTGATGATCAAATGCAGTCAGTTGCTTTAAGACCGCATTTAATATGGGGAGAAGGGGATCCTCACTTAGTTCCTCGCATACTAGCTAAGGCAAGAGCGGGTGCTTTAAAGCGTGTAGGCAATGGGGATAATTTAGTTGATATTATACATGTTAAAAATGCAGCTCTTGCACATACACTAGCATTAAATGCACTCTGTTCTGGTAAAGATATTGGTGGCAATGCTTATTTTATTGGTCAAGAAAGACCTGTAAACCTTTGGGAATTTATCAATCAAATTCTTCACTATAATGATATTGAACCTGTTGAAGATAGTGTCTCATTTAGTACTGCTTATTTCTTTGGAATGATATTTGAAATAATTTTTAAATTCTTAGGAATAAATAAACCAGAGCCACCAATGACTCGTTTTGTGTCCATGCAATTGGCAAAAAGTCATTACTTTAGTCATGAGAAAGCCAAGCGTGACTTTGATTACGAACCAATTATTTCAATAGAAGAGGGGCTTGAAAAAACTTTTCGAGGTGAAAGTTATCAATTTAAAATGCAAAATACTTTAGATAACTTAGAAACTTCAAACGATTAATTATTCTCTATTCTGGGCATAAGTTTTAACAACTTTTTGATCAAAATAATTACTACTCATTCCAGCATCGACAATTATATTTTGGGCATTTATTCCACTACTCATTGGACTAAGTAAAAAAGCAGCTGTATTGGCAACTTCGCTTGTTGCAAGATTCTTTTTACGAATGGTTAATTCTTCACTAAAAAGATAATTATCAATATAGTCTGGTATACCTGCACTTGCACTAGTCTTAAGCGGTCCAGCACCAACACTATTAAATCTAATTTCACCGATAATGCTAAAAGATTTTGCAAGATAACATACTGTTGTTTCTAACATGGCCTTAATTGGGCCAAGATAGCCATAGCTGGTTGCTCTTGTATTTGAGATAGAAATTGTAACAACGCTAGCATTTTTTTCTAAAGTATTCTTTAAGGCATTTGCTATTTCAACTAAGCTAAAAGAGCTTATTTGTGCTGCTTCTAAGAAGTATTCTCTAGGTGTTTCATGAAAAGCTACAGGTGGTAGATCAAATCTTGCAAAAGCTATTGAGTGTAAAATTCCATCAAGTCTTGTTGTATACTTATTTATTTCACTGCTTAAATTATTAATATGGTCTTTATTCGTTACATCTAATATGAATGCAGGGGAGTCTGGAAATATTTTTCTTATTTGTGCCAAATTATCAGCATTCTGTGCTGAAAAGATACACTGAGCTCCATTGGCAATTAGAGTCTTGGCAGTATGAGTAGCAACTGATTTTTTATTAGCTACGCCTGTAATAAAATAGGTTTTATTCTCTAAATTTAAACTCATGGGTTTTCCACTAGGGTTACTGCGAAATCAATTAATAGGGCCTTTTTCTTATCAACAGTTATTTTGCCTTTCATAAATGCTGCGTTTTCAATTTGCTCTGTTAATTCAACTTCAATAATTAAGTTATCACCTGGACGTACGAGATTTTTAAATTTTGCATTATTAACTCGACTCACCACTGCAGTCTTTCCATCTAGTCCTGTTTCAAACTTATAGCTCATTAAAAGTGCACCTGTTTGAAAAGCCGCTTCACAGAGGAGAACTCCGGGCATTATTGGCATGTGTGGAAAGTGACCTTTAAAGAAGTCTTCATTTCCACTAATTTGATAATTTGTAATAATTTTATCTTCACCTTGCTCAATAATATCACTTATAAAAAGAAATGGATCTTTTTGTGGGATACGCTTAAGTATTTCAGGGTTAGTCGACATTATAATCCACCACTTATTTCTATAGTTGTTCCTGTAATATAACTAGCTTCACGACTGGCCAAAAATAAAACGGCATTTGCAACTTCTTCAGTTGTTCCAAAGCGCTTCATAGGTACAGATTTTTTATATTCTTTAACCTGCTCTTCTGGGAGGTCTGCAATTAATTCAGTTTCGATAAAGCCTGGAGCCACATTATTAACTGTAATATTTCTTTTTGCGACCTCTTTACTAAGAGACTTACTAATCGCAATTTGACCCGCTTTTGATGCTGCGTAATTTGCTTGGCCTGGTAAGCCTAGTGCACCACCGATGCTTGAGATGTTGACGATTCTACCATAACGTTTTTTCATCATCTTTAAGACAGCAAAACGTGACATATTATATGTACCTTTTAGATTAATATCTAGCACTCGATCCCATTCATCTTCAGATAGGGTAGCAAGTAGATTGTCTTTTCTAATTCCTGAGTTATTAACCAAAACATCTACATCTTCAATTGAGTCAAAAAAGCTTTCACATTCAGTAGTCTTACTTACATCAAACTTCTTTAAAATTAAACGCTCACCATATGTAATCATTTCTTCTTTAAATTGATTAGCGGCAGAGTCATTACTTGCGTATGTAGCATATACTGTGGCACCTGCTTTTAAAAAAGCTTCTGTGATTCCTCTTCCAATTCCTCTTGTTCCACCAGTAACTATTATTTTTTGATCATTAAAGTTGAACATGGGCCTCCCTTTCAACATTGATATTTTGATTTGAGTTTTGTTTTTCCATATCTAAAAGATAGCTTTCAATATTATTTGATTGGATAACTCCATAATTAGCAGCACCTAACCAACCACTCATTATAATTCCCACACTCCCTGCGTGGTATAGGCCTGGAAGTTCTTCATGCATTTTAGTAGAAATTTCTAGACCCTCAAACTTAGTACCAAAGCTAGAGCCTTTATAGTGATGAGTATAGCGCTCAACTGTTCTCGGAGTAGCCGCATCAATGAAATCAATTTGTTCACGAATATTAGGAAGATAATTTTCAAGGCTATCAATAGTCTCTTTAATCATTTTTTCTTTTTCAGCTTGGTAATCTTCATCACTTAAATTGTTCCAATCATCATAATGAGCATTTGTTGAAGATACGATGGCACAACGAGGGATTTCATCATAAGGCCTTCCTTCAGGGTAGTATACCGAGAATGTTCTAGAGGTAATATTTAAATCCATCAGTGCATCAGTATCAAAGCTTGGATGAGTTGATGTAAATACAAGATCACCTATAAATGGAATCGTTTCACCGGTTTTAAGACCTATATAAACTTGGCATGATGAAGAGTTCATTCTTACTTTTTTTGCCTTTTCAATATAGTCAGCTGAGAAGTGTTCACTTCCTACCATCTTGAAAATAGTATTATGTAAATTACCATTACTTACAATTGCTTTAGCGAAAACTTCTTGGTCCTTAAATGCAACCCCACATGCCTTTCCATCTTTAACTATTATCTTTTCTACTTTTGCATGCATTTTAATATCAACATTATTATTTAATAATTCTTCACGCATCATTTTTATAATGACGTCAGTTCCACCTTTAAATGTCCAAACACCTTTTTTCATAAAGTTAGAAAAAACGATTCCATATGTTATCGCCGGGTCATCAAGTGTTGATCCATTTGCATAAACAATTGGCTCCATTAAAAAACGAACTACATCATTGCGATCAGGAAAGAACTTTTGAAATAATTCTCGATTAGTCATTGATTGATCATCATAAAAGTTCATGCCTTGTATATAGTCGTAAAAGGCATTTACTGTCTCAAGAGGGATTTGAAAGTGATTCACTAATTTAGTAGTAAAGTCTTCCTGGGTGAATTCACTTTCTATGGTGTACTGAGGATTGGTAAACTTAACTTTTTTTATTTGAACAATATGATCTGCAATTTCTTTATTCCAATATTTGCGACATGTTTTTTTCATACCGAATGGAAAACCATGAAGGCTTATATCAAATACATGTTTTTTCTTTTCACGATAAAACCATGTTGCGAATCCACCAAGTTTATTATGTGCTTCTAATAATAGAACTTTGCGTCCATCCTTTGCCATTTTATTTGCTAAGGTCATTCCACCAAGTCCAGAGCCAATAACAATCACATCATAATTCTTTGTGATTTTCTCTTTAGCTTTTATAAGCATTGTAACCATCCTCTTATTTTGCCGGTAACGTAGTGCGTTATGTATATTTTAAATCTATAGAAACATACCAAAAACACTCACAATAGACCAGCTATTAAAGACATGAACAAGAGTGAAACAATGAATATTTTATAGCTAATATTGTCATTGAAAGCCTATGCTGTAATGGTGTGTCAAAACAAAGGGCAAGCAAATGAAGTTATTATTATTAGGATTATTATCATTCGGTGTTTTCGCACAAGCATTAGATTTCTCTATGGAATCAAAACTAGATGAATCATTATATAAAAAACAAAAAAACAAAGCAGTTGAGAATCAAAGACTTAAAGCTGTAGAGGGTATTGAAGATCTTGCTCAAGTGGTAATCGTTGTTAATCGTGCACCAAGAGGAAGTGTAGCTGGCGCACAAACGCTCAAGGCCTATCAAAATGGAGTCTTAGTTAAAGAAGTAAATATTTCAACTGGTAAGTGGGGACATGCAACCCCTGTAGGATATTTTAGACCAATCTATACAAATCATATGCGTATCTATGATAATTATTTTTCAGGTGCTTATAGTGGTAGTCCAATGAAATGGGCAGTGTTTTTTAATGGCGGAATAGCACTTCATTCAACAACAACATCTGCATACTCAAGATTAGGTCAAAGAGCTAGCCATGGTTGTGTAAGAATGACTATGGAAGATGCTGAGGAAGTTAATGAGCTTATTCGTCTCACTGGTTCAGCCAATTATGTTATGAGAAAGTGTCAACATCAAAAACATCAAGGAACTCATATGTGGAATGAATACTTTAAAAGTGTTGAAATAAAAGTTCCTGCAGTTGATCGTTATACTGGTGAACTCAAGTCTTGGGAGCAAAAATCAGTTGATACAATTATTGCCGTGATTGATCCTAGATAAAATTAAGAAGCACATATTAGCTCCCCTTAGGGGAGCTTTTTTTTGCATAGACCTATTACACCAAATGCTCCTATTCGTCACATTTGATTGTAGAATCGCTCTGAGCTTTCATACTTATGCATAGACCTATTACACGTTACTTATCTGTTCTAACTGTAATCGTATGGTCTTGATCCGCACTAGGTGGATTTTCCAGATAGTATTCACAACTTTCTTTCACTCTAAGGCTTGATTTATCTTCAGGGTGTTTTGCTAGTACTTGATTGAATTTTTCAATCGCACCCTTAAAATCTTTTGCCACAAAGAGCTCATAAGCTTCTTTAAATGTTTTTAAAGAGTCTTGATCTAGCATTAGTGGATGATAGCTATAGAGAACTTCATAGACTTTGACTGGCTCAGTTTTACCTTTAACTTGAACATTATCAATTAATCGAGTGGTAAATTTTCCTGGCTCTAAGCGATCATGGGTATATTCAGAAATAAGAATTTGTGCTCCATAGAACTTACAACTTGATTCTAGTCTTGCACCAAGGTTCATATTATCACCAAGAGCGGTATAGGCAAAAATTTGATCACTACCCATGTTTCCAACATTACATTCACCACTATTAAGTCCTAGTCCAATTTTAAACTCTGGTAAATTCTTGGCCTTAAACTCTTCATTGATGGCGGGTAAGGCCTCTAGCATCTTAACTGCAGCATCAACAGCCTGAGTAACATGATCACCAATATCAAGGGGAGCTCCCCAAAATGCAACAATCGCATCACCAATATATTTATCTAAGGTACCATTTGTTGCAAAAACGATATCAGTCATCTCTCCCATATATCTATTAAGGGCACTTGCAAGTTCATTTGCACTTAATTGCTCAGAGATACTGGTAAAGTCACGTACATCAGAGAACATACATGTTATATCTCTTCTTTCACCACCAACTTTTAATTTATCTGGGTGATCTAGCATATCGTTAACAATGGCCGGTGCTACATAACGAGAAAATGCTCCTTTAATTTTCTTTTTATCCTTATTTGATTCAGCAAAGTTTATTCCTGTAATCCAAGAATAGGATAAGGCCAAGTTTAAAAAGGTAAAGAAGAGTCGTAGCTCATAACCCTCTGGTAAGAAGTATGAATAATCAAGAAAGTATGTAATTGCGATTAAACATAATAAAGTGAGAAAATCGATAATGGGATTTCCAAAATACATTACTGTCATTAATATAGCTAAGCATACTAATAAGAGTAAGAATGTATACTTCATTGATTCATATAAATCTTGATAAAAGAAATTATTTAAAAACATATAGAGAATATTCATATGGGCGTAAACCCCAGGCGTTTTAGGGTCAACCGGAGTATTTCTAAAGTCGTGGGCACCAAGTGCAGTCGATCCAATGAAAGCGACCTTGCCTGAAAGTCGTTTCTTTAATTCAGCATCGTCTTTATCCGCATAGAGAACATCTTGCATACTTATTTCTTTAAAGCGAAAACGGTCAGCACCATACCAACGAATTTTTGTTTCACCCATATTATTAAGGTATAAACTATTATCTTCAAAAATTAGGTTTCCATTTAAGTGCTTTCCAACTGTGACCTTTACATCTTTTCCGGTGTAGGCCTGAAATGCTCGAATACCGAGACTTGGAAAATATAAACCTTCATTAAGATTTCTTACTACTGGGTAATGCCTAAATACACCATCTCTGTCTTCAATCATATTGATATAGGCTAGATCTGTGCCACTGTTAGCAATTTCATCAATAGGGAAGTTACTTTTTTCTACATAAAATAATGCTAATTGATCCTTATCGCTATCAGCTTGAGAGTCCATAAGATAATCCCATAAGCGATCAGGTATTTCTTCGTAACCATCTTCTTTGTACTCTGAGGTTGTATAGGGAATAATAACTTTATTCCCTTCTGTTTCTTGAAACTTAGTAATAGAGTTTGCAAGTAATTGATCTGGAGACTCTTCATAAGAACATGATTTAGATTTTTCGGGATAAAAAACATCGAAGGCAATTACCTTAGCACCAAAGTGATTTAAATTATCAATGAGCCTTGCCCAATTATCTCTTGGAACCGGATAGATACCAATTCTTGCCAAAGTTGCATCATCAATCTTAACGAGAATAATATCATCTGATTGGTACTCTTCTAATAGTTTGGGATCTTCTTTAATCTTTTGGTTTTCTACTTCCATTTGTTTTCGAAGTCTAAAATCATAAAAATTACTTTCAAAAGATGTTGAAAAGGTCACAAAGAAATCCATATAGGTAGAATTTCTAAATTCCCTTCCTACCACGGAAATAATAATTGCAGCACAGCAAGTAAGAGTAATAAGAAAGACACCGAAGAATTTAGCAAACCTTCCCAATAGATTCATAGATTATCCTATTATAAAGTAATGATTAATTGTAATATCGGAACGTTAGATATATATTCTTAGGTTTATTCTTGGAGAAATTATGGCAAATAAAGAACTTGAACAAAAGAAACTTGAATTTTCTAATCATGTAAAAGACCTTCAAAATCAAATTACCAAGAGAATGCAAGAGCTAGATCCAAAGCTCAATCTCATTGAAGATAATTGGAAGCGTACAGACTTTAAAGATCAGCCAGGTGGTGGAGGTATTACTCGTGCCTTTGAGGGTGAGCTTTTTGAAAACGCTGGAGTAAATACCTCTGAGATATTTGGTGATATAGATCCTACTTTTGCTGCAAGATTACCAGGAGAAGGCACTCAATTATGGGCCGCAGGTATTTCCTTAATTATCCATCCAAGAAATCCAAGAGTTCCTACAGTTCACGCCAACTTTAGAATGATTCAGCACGGAGAAAAGTTTTGGTTTGGTGGAGGTGCAGATTTAACTCCTTATTATCCACACACTGAAGACTTTAAGTATTTTCACCAAGTATGGAAAGATGCTGCTGGAGAGAACTATGCTTGGATGAAAGAAGAGTGTGATAAGTATTTTGTTAATCATCATCGTAATTCAGAAATGCGTGGAATCGGCGGACTCTTTTTTGATCATTATAATAAAGAAGGTCTTGATCAAGATTTTAAAATGGTTAAAGAACTTTCAGAGTCTTTTATTACATCTTATTTTCCTATCGTAGAAAAACGCATGCATGAATCATATACTCCTGAAGATGAAGAATTTATGCTTCACCGTCATGGACGTTATGTAGAGTTTAATCTATTGCATGATCGTGGAACTCATTTTGGCCTAAAGAGTAATGGGAGAACGGATTCCATTTTAATCTCTTTACCAAAACGAGTGAATTATACCTATAAGTATGCTCCAAAAGAGGGAAGTCCTCATAGTGAAATGATGGAGTATTATTATCCAAAGGATTGGGTTTAATTAATCTTTTTTAAGTACTAGCTTTAATTCTTTTTCACCATCTTCTACGGGTGCAGTTGTGCTGACCTCAATGCCACTTTTATCAGTTGCACTTCCACTAGGACTAATTCTTGCAACAACTTTAAACGGGCCTACAAAGGGCATATTCTTCATCATTTTATCAGAATCATTTAAAGTAAATTTAAGTGGAAATTTTGGATTTTCAATTCTTTTAACTGCTAATGGCATTGGCATACCAGAGAATTTCTTTGCAAATACATATAATACACCCTTGGGAATATCACCTTTTATATCAACCACACCACTTATGCTGGCAGCGAATAGTGTATTGGTACTTATTAATAGAGCGATTAAGTATTTCATTTGTATCCTTTATTTATTTTATTCTTCAGGTGCAATATAAACTTCTATTTCTGGGTCATACTCATCTTGTAAAATGGCACGTATTGCTTCTAGTGTTCCTGTCGTAGAGCTAGGACAAGTTCCACAAGCTCCTTGGTATTTGATGATGAGAACATTATTTTCATAGCTCACACAGGCCAAGTCACCACCATCACCTTGCAGACCTGGGCGAATTCTGCGATCTAAGATCTCTTCAATTTGTAAAAGATCTGCAGGTAGATTCTTTCTTCTTTCAAGCTCTGGATTATGTTCTTTAAAATTTGGATCATGATCTTCCAACATATTCTCTATGGTTGTTACAATACTTGGTTCAAGGTTATCCCATGGTTCAAAGGTAAACTTTGAAACTGTAATGACATTTTGAAAAAAGTGAATTTGATCAACACCACGAAGATCAAAAATACTTGCGGCCAAAGGTACATCTTTTGCTTGATTTGGGTTTTTAAATGAAGTTTTACCATCATTTTTTACATCTTGATCTAAGATAAATTTTAAGGCATTTGGATTTGGTGTTGGTTGTATTTGTATTCCCATATTTTTCTCACTTTAAGTAAAAAGCTCTACCATTTTTTTAAGATTAGTTACTAGATGATCAACATCCGCTTTATTATTATAAACGCCAAAACTCGCTCTTGCTGTTGCTGGAACATTTAAACGCTTTAATAGAGGTTGTGTACAATGATGGCCAGTTCTAAGTGCTAGACCATATTTATTTCCTATTGTTGCAATATCATGGGGGTGCAAACCATTTATAGTAAAAGAGATAACGCTTGCTTTATGTTTTGCTTCACCAATTATTTTTAAACCAGGAACTGTCTTTATTTGTTCTGTTGCATAATTAAGAAGTTCTGATTCATATGATTTAATATTATCTAATCCTAATTCATTAATATAATCAATTGCGGCCCCAAGACCTATCACACCTGCTATATTAGGTGTACCAGCTTCAAACTTATGTGGAAGAATATTGTAAGTCGTTTTCTCAAAAGTAACCGTATCAATCATATCACCACCTGCTTGGTAGGGTGGCATTTCATTGAGAATATCCTCTTTACCATAAAGCACGCCAACACCTGTTGGCCCAAACATCTTATGACCAGAAAAAGCTAGATAATCACAATCTAATGTTTGGACATCAACTTTTTCATGCGCAATGGCCTGTGCACCATCAAGTAATACTCTGGCATTCTTGGTTTTGGCCTTTTTAATTATGTCATTTACAGGGTTAATGGTACCTAAGCTATTTGAAATATACACAAGACTAACGAGCTTAGTTTTATCAGTAATCATATTTAGCGATTCTTCAAGTAAAAGCTCCCCTTGATCATTAATGGGCATAACTTTTAAAATGGCTCCAGTTTTCTCACATACTCTTTGCCATGGAACAATATTTGAATGATGTTCCATTGTACTAATCAGAATTTCATCACCGGCTTTAAAATAATATTCACTAAGAGATTGAGCAACTAAGTTGATTGAATCAGTTGTTCCCTTGGTGAATATAATCTCATGTCTTTCTTTTGCGTTTATAAGGCTTTGAACTTTATCACGTGTTTGTTCAAAGTGATCAGTGCTTACTTCACTTAAAGTGTGAATACCTCTGTGCACATTTGCACACTCATGCAGATAGTACTGTTCAAGTTTATCCATTACACTTTGTGGTTTTAAAGTAGTGGCCGCACTATCAAGATAAATGATTTTTGTACCTTTATAGTCTTCATTCATTTGAGGGAAGTCTTCGCGAGCTTTAGTGATATCCTTAGTCATTTTGCCCTTCTTTTTTAATTAAGGCCTCTTTTGCCAATTTAAAAATATCTTGGTCTTTAATTTTTAAAAGCACATCATTTGAAAATGCACGAGCAAGAATTTTTCTCGCTTTATCACTTGGGATACCGCGGGCATTAAAATAAAAAAGTTCATCTTCGCTAATTTGACCAGTTGTTGAGCCGTGTGAGCATTTAACATCATCAGCAAAAATTTCTAATTGAGGTCTTGAGTGAGCATGTGCACCTTTATGTAATACAAGGTTTTTATTCAATTGATTACTCTCTATAAGTTGAGCATCTTTTTCAACTTTAATTAGACCAGTAAAGATTCCATGGCTTTTATCTTTCATTACACCTTTGTACAATTGGTGAGAATATGTATGAGGAGCATTATGAGAGATAAAAGAATTTGTATCATGATGCTGGGAACCCATTAGATTATACACACCACTTATTGTCGTCTCTGCATTATCAGCATCTAAAGTGGCTGCTAAATTATTTCTAGAAAAGCTACTTCCTAGATCAATCGTGATATTTTTAAATTTAGCATCTCTTGCAAGCACAGCTCTGGTATTATTAATAATTGAGCTTTTATCGTTTAATTCCTGTAAATAAGTAATATCAAGACTTGCATTTTCTTTTACATAAACAGATTTCGCACAATTAATAAATCCACTAGCTTCTTCAGTACTACTGTAAGTTTCAAGTAGGTGAGAGCTTGAATTTGTTTCAGCTAGGATATGTAAATGAGAGCTTGTATGTTTAGCAAATTCAGAAGTATTAATGTGCTGAATAAGTATTTTATTTTCTTTTTTAAGTTCTAAGAAATATTGATTTAAACCATGGGCCTCAATTAAATGCATGACAGCTTCATCACTTAAGAGCTTAGTGTTTTTCTCTTTTATGAGTTCAATATCTTTTTGATTCTCTTTACAAAGTTTTTTAATACTAATGTCTTTGTCAGAGTGAGCTAATTCACCATTAATAAAAACCAGGTTAGAGAAAAGGGGATTAAGTGTATACTCAAGTTTACTTTGTGCTTGTTTAGTAATGTCCATTTCTGGAAAATATTTTGCAAGATCAGTGTATTTCCACTTTTCAACCCTTTGATTAGGTAAACCCATTTCACTAAGCTTACTTAATGAAAACTTAGAGAGTTCTCCAATCGGATTATCATATTTTTGAGCTTCTTTTATTTCCATTATTGATGATCCTTAATAATCCAATCATAGCCTTTTTCTTCAAGCTCTAGAGCAAGAGACTTGTCTCCAGACTTAACAATTTGTCCCTTATAAAGAACATGTACATAGTCAGGCTGAATATAGTCTAATAAACGCTGATAGTGAGTAACCAGAACAATTCCATTATATTTTGATTTAAGTGAATTAACACCTTTGGCCACTGTTTTAAGAGCATCAATATCAAGGCCTGAATCAGTTTCATCTAAAAGTGCTAGTCTTGGATTGAGTAGAAGCATTTGTAAAATTTCATTCTTCTTTTTCTCGCCACCAGAGAAACCTTCGTTTACTGCACGATCAAGAAAATTTTCACTCATTTCAAGTAGAGGTAATTTTGATTTCACATATTCACGAAACTCAGCTTCTTCCATTTGTGATGCACCCTGATTTTCAGAAATTGCATTAAAAGACTCACGCATAAATTCAATATTGGTAACACCTGGGATCTCTACCGGGTATTGAAAGCCTAAAAAGATTCCTTCACGACTTCTTTCATATCCTTCCATTTCACTTATATCAGTCATTTTTCCATTGATATCAAATTCAAGTTCACCGCTAGTCATTTCATAATCAGGATGGCCTGCAATTACTTTTGATAAAGTTGATTTACCACTTCCATTAGGTCCCATTATAGCGTGAACCTCTCCGGCCTTGACTTCAAAATTGATTCCATGAAGAATTTCATTGTCTTCAACACTTGCTTTTACGTTTTTTACACTTAACATTTTCTTATTCCTATTATTTTGTATTTTTTATTAACCTACTGAATTTTCTAGTTTCATCTCTATGAGCTTAACTGCCTCCACACTAAATTCTAGTGGGAGAGTTTTAAAAACATCCTTACAAAAACCATTTACAATTAAACTGATTGCTTTTTCAGGATCAATTCCACGTGATTGAAGGTAGAAAAGTTGTTCTGCACTAATTTTAGAAGTCGAAGCTTCATGCTCAACAGTTGCAGTATTATTTTTTACATCTATGTATGGGAAAGTGTTTGCGGCACACTTATCACCAATAAGCATTGAGTCGCATTGAGAGTAATTTCTTGCATTCTCTGCACTTGGCATTATTTTTACTTCACCACGATATACATTCTCAGATTTCTCTGCACTTATACCTTTAGAGATAATGGTTGATTTTGTGTTCTTACCGATATGGATCATCTTGGTCCCTGTATCAGCTTGCATATAATTATTTGTAAGTGCTACCGAGTAAAACTGACCTTCTGAATTATCACCTTGTAGGATACAGCTTGGATATTTCCATGTAATTGCACTTCCAGCTTCTACTTGCGTCCATGAGATTTTAGAGTTTTTACCCTTGCAAAGTCCACGCTTTGTCACAAAGTTATAAATTCCTCCAAGACCTTCTTTATTACCAGCATACCAGTTTTGTACAGTTGAATACTTCACTTCAGCATCATCTAGGGCCACGATTTCAACAATGGCAGCATGTAATTGATTTTCATCTCTTTGGGGAGCTGTACATCCTTCAAGGTAATTAACGTAGCTTCCTTCATCTGCAACAATTAGTGTTCTTTCAAATTGTCCTGTTTCTTTAGCATTGATTCGAAAATAGGTAGAAAGATCCATCGGACATGTTACACCTTTTGGAATATAGACAAATGATCCGTCAGAAAAAACTGCACTATTAAGAGCGGCGTAATAGTTATCTCTTACAGGTACAACCGTACCTAGGTACTTTTTTACAAGATCAGGGTATTTTTCAATTGCTTCACTTATTGAACAAAAGATCACACCTGCTTTTTCTAAGTCCTCTTTCCAAGTAGTTCCTAAACTAACTGAATCAAATACAACATCAACTGCGACACCTGTAATCCTCTTTTGTTCCTCAAGTGGTATTCCGAGTTTTTCAAAGGTTGCCAGAAGCTCTGGATCAAGGTCATCAAGGCTATGAGGCTTTGCTGATTCCGCTGTTTTTGGTTTGGCATAATAGTATAAACTTTGAAAATCAATTTCTGGTATTCTTGAATATTGCCAAGTAGGGTGTTCTAATTTTGTCCATGTTTCATAGGCCTTAAGTCTATAATCTAAGAGCCATTCAGGTTCGTTTTTCTTTTTTGAAATAAGTCGAATAACATCAGGGCTAAGGCCTTTTGGAAACTCTTCGCTTTCAATATTTGTTTCAAAGCCCCATTTATATTCTTCTTTAATTTTATTTTCAATTGAACTCATGTTGAGTTTCCTTTTTGCTAATTAAGTTTTTTATATCAATTAAATTATTTTCTATTAATAAATCCTTTAAGCTTAAGTCTTGAAAAAAGAGAGTCAGGTATTGATTAAGTCTATTAACAGGAGTTGTGATATTGCAGGTATCAATGAGTGAACATTTCATTTTTACACAATCCATAGCAAACTTCTTTCCTTCAATAAGTTCACTTAATTCGAGATAGCTAATATTGTTTAAATCTGCCTTTAAGAAGTAACCGCCTTTAACGCCTTTAGTAGAATCAAGTATGCCAGCAGTGTTCATGACTTGCATGACTTTAGCAGTTGTATCAAATGGAATATTAAATTTTTCGCAAACTTCACGGGCCGTAGTGAGGGTTTCGTTTGAGTTGGTTTTCTCAGCTTTTTTGTCCACAATGTATTTGAGTACCATAAGAGCGTACTCAACTTTCTTATTGATTTTTAACATGTTATTCCCGCAATAATTTTAATAAGTTAAAATAGGTTATTTTTACCCTTATTTAAATTAAGTTAATTTTTATCTTATTTAAGCGAAATATACAAGAAAAATGGGTTGGAAAATGAGTAAATAAAGGAAATAATTAGAACATGATTAAAGAAATAGCAAGACCTTATAGACGATCTCGTCAATTAAAAGAGCTCAGTGAACTCTATGCTCAATCACAGGGCAATAAGTCTGCCATAATTTGGCAAAATAATGATGGGCATAGATACGTATATTCCTCAGATTATTTTAATATAAATAAGAAGTTCAGAACCTTTATGTTTGTCATTAAAGAAAGTGCTGGATTTGATTTATCCAAACCTATTTATATCCGTTTTGAAGAAGGGATGATGTTTAAGGCAACGGGCCTAAATATGATTGAAGAGTGTTTAACATTAAAAATGCCTGAAGAATTTATGGCATATGAGTATAGGGATTACCCACGTATCAAATTTACTCCAGATGATAGTGAGTTTGCACATATTATTTTAGAAAGTGATCTCGTTAAAAGTGCAACTCAAGAGTTAAGTTTTCAAATTATCGATTTCTCAGAACAGGGAATTGCTTTAAATCTTTCTGATATACACCTGCGAAAATTTAAAGAATCAAAGAAGATTATTTTAAAGAAGCTCTTTATGGTCTCCCTTGCAAAAGAAATTGAGCTAGATTTAATTTATCATAAAAAAATTCGTTATAAAAAAGATGGGGAAATATACACAAGTAATCGTTGTGGCCTAAAAACAAAACAACCAATAGAGCAATATCTATTAAAGCTATACTCTCATTAAAATTACATACGACTCGGACATTTAATGCCTAAGAGCTCTAGGCCCTTACTAAGTGTTTTTGCCGTCTTTAGACTTAGGTGAACACGAGCATTTTTTAAAGCTTCATTATCATTTTTTAATACCGGACAATTTGCATAAAATTGATTAAAACTCTTTGCTACATCGTAGAGGTAATTGGCCAGTATATTTGTTTTGTTTTCTTTAAGTGCCTTTTCAATAATATCGTTAAAGTTTAATAGATGAAGTGCTAGATTTCCTTCATAAGCGTCAGTTAAAAGAGTAAAGTCTACTGACTCAGGTATACTTGTCTTAGCAAGCATAGATTGAATACGTGCGTATACGTATTGAATATAAGGCCCACTTTCTCCATCAAGTTTAAGCCATTCTTGCATATCAAAAACAATTTTCTTATTAGGATCAATTTTATTCATTCCAAATTTAATTGCACCTTTAGCAATCTCTTTTGCTGTTTCTTCTATTTCAGTTTGATCCCATTCACCAATATACTTATTTAAATAATCATTTTTTATTTTTTCTTGCATATTATCTATGAGATCTTGTAGAGGAACGATATTCCCTTTACGTGAACTCATGGCACCATCAGGTAATTCAACCATTTCATATTGTAGGTGATAGCAGTTTTTAGCATTTTCAAATCCCATAATCTCTAAGGTTTTAAAAACTTGTTTGAAGTGAAGTGCTTGACGATTGTCTACAACATAAATACTGCGCTCAACATTATGATCTTGAAATTTTCTGCGTGCAAGTTCAACGTCTTTAGTTGCATAAAGTCCTGTGCCATCACTCTTAAGAAGTAGACAGAAACCTAATTTATAATCACTTAAATCAATTCCAATCGCTCCATCATCTTTAATGAAGAGCCCTTTATCATAATATTCTTTTATAAGTTTTACTGAATCACTATCAACAGTGCTTTCCCAGTACCAATGATCAAATTCAACATCGGCCCATTTATATACATCTTTCATTAAATCAATAGACCACTCACGTGTTTCTTGCCATAGATCAAAATACTTACCAGAACCTGCTTCAATCTCTTTTAGGATTTGAGTGAGAATTTTACGGTTCTCTTCTTCTTTAGCAGTCCCTTTTTCTTCTTCTAAAAGATTATTACCTTTAGTGTAAAGAGTCCCCAGCCAAGCTCCTTTACGATCCTCACTTGGAGCTTTTTGATCAGTGTAATGAGTGTAATACCATAAACATTTAGCAACATGTGTTCCCACATCTCCAGGGAAAGTAGTCGCTATTGTTTCTACACCAGCAAAGCGATGAAGTTTGATAATTGCATCCCCAAGGCATAGATTTCTCATATGGCCTACATGCATTTCTTTATGAGTATTGGGTTGAGAAAATTCAATAATTGTTTTCTCACTTCTTTTTACTATATCACCAGTAAGACAAATATTTTTTAATATAAACTCAGCACTTAGTTTGAAGTTTAAGTATGGGCCCATTGCAGTAATAGACAAAACATAATTATTCTCGTTTGGTTCTTTAATTTTTTCTGAGAGTACTTTAGATATTTCTGGCGGTGACTTTTTTAAGTCCTTACTCATTTTAAAACAGCCAAACGCAAAGTCACCATTTTCTAATTTGGGTGGAATGCTTAACATTGAGTATATTTCTTCTAATTCAATATCCTTACTGAATGACTCGGAAATAGCCTTTTGAATTAGTTCACTAAGGTATAGTTTAACGGGATTATGTAATTTGAATTCCATATTTTACTCTCTATTAGGGCTCAAGGAGCGGGCAAATAAGCTATATTTAAAGTCGCAAGTGTAAAACTACGATAAGTATTAAAAATAACATGTTTTGGGGTATATGAAAATATTAAGCCGACACTTATTGCATAATTTGAAACTATTCTTAGTGATAGGAATCATGTTTAATGCCCAATATTTGTATGCTCAAGACACAGAAACTAAGCCTGATGTAGATGAGGTTGGTGAAGTTAATAAGAACACTTCAAAACTGCAAGTAGGGGTGGACTTTGATCAACAAGATCCTTTTGTGAATGAGATTTACCAAAAAGGTAATTATTTAATCTATGATTGTGTCGGTAAGTATTGGGTCTGTACTGGTAAAACTGAATACAATATCTGTAAGAGAAATCGTAAAAATGCCAAGGCAGAGTTCGAAAAAAATATAAGATGTGGCTATTTTGCAGAATTTGATTCACGAGAAGCTTGTTATAAAGAGCAACAAAAAATGACTCATTACGGAGATATCGCTCGTTTTTGTCAGCACCCCTTAGAGCGCAAGCGAACTAAGAATTTTTAGTAAATTATTAGGCTATATTCTTTTTTCCATTAAGTAATGTGCACCAATAGGCTCAATCTCAAATTCATCAGAAATAACTTTGAATCCAACTTTTTCATAAAAGCCAAGTGCACTTTTACGGGCATTACACCATAGGACATGTATATTATTTTTTTCAATAATTGGAATAGCGGTATTAAGTAAAGCCAATGAATAGCCTTGACCTCGATGCTCCTTAAGTGTGGCCATGCCTCTTAATCTATATTGGAATTCATCTTTTATTTCAGGATGAGCATCGATATAAAATGAAGCCACACTAACTAATTCATCATTTACAAAAGCTCCTAGATGAAAAGAGCCTTCGTCATCATCCCCTGGATAGATAAGATCACTAGGTTCTTGATGAGGTCTTAGAATTTTATGTCTTAGATTATGTGTATCTACAGCTTCAATTTGTTTAACTTCCATGCAAAGAGTGTACTTAAGAGTTTGAGAATAGAAAGATACGTTGCGCTATATCTGACTTTTACGCATGAGGACTTCGCCTCCAATACGGGCCAAAGTCTCCGAGAATAGCTCTATAACCACTCCTGGAATATTTGTTTTATTACCTTTCCAATAAGAATGAACATAGAGTCCACAGCGTCCATTTAGTTCTTTGATTATAAAATCACCTTTAAGGCCGGTGAAGATGCCACTTGGAAAGACAAAGGGGTATTTACCTTCTTTTGTTGGCCTTTTAACGAAGATATACACAATCATAGGATAGGGTAAGAGGGTATGATCAGCTCTAACGGTGAAGAGATTGTTCTTTTCGCTGTATTTTGAACTTTTTATAAAGCCAATCCAATTTTGGTATTCTTCTAGTCTAGAAAGCTTTCTTAATACTGTAGAGCAGTTCTTATTGTGAAGAGCAGCTCCTTGCATAGTAAAGATTTGCTTATCCCCAATGGTTTCAACTTGCGCATCTGATAAGATCTCGCGCTTTTTAAGTGCACTGATTGCTTGGTCTGATAAATTCCAATGCGCCTTGTAAAATTTAGAAATCTCATCAGCTGATATATTCAGATTTATAAAAAGAGTATTAAAAATAAATATTTTGATGAGTAATTTCATAATCTTATTATTATTCATGCTAAAGCTTAACGCAATAAGACTTTTCATGCTTGCAGTCATTATTTATCCTAAATATCTGAAAATATTAACCATGTATTCGAAGGTATGAATTTAATGGCAAAGAAGGCAGCGGCGAAGAAAGTCAAAGACGCAGTAATTGAGGCAAAAGATCAAAGATGGCATTGTCGAAATAGGGTAACACTCGTATTTGGATCCAATGATATTGAAGAACTTGATACCTATGTCTACACACAAGACTCATTAGAATTTAAAACAGTTAAATTTCACCAAGCAAAGTCTAAAGCAATTGAAGAAATTTTAGATAATTGTATTGATGAATTTTATCGTGGTCATGTGACTGAAGTAAAAACCACTCTTAAAGATGATGGGAAAACAGTTATCATCCAGGATAATGGAATTGGCTTCCCTTTAGATAAAGTGAAAATGGTTTATACTGAATTTAGAACTGGTTCTAAGTTTAAAGATCAAGAGGTAGATGAAAAGGGCTTCTTATACCGTACATTAGGTCAAAATGGTCTAGGTGCCGCTGCAACTTGTTTAACTAGTGATCTTTTTAAAGTAACAATTAAACATTTAAATTCCCATAAAGAACAAACTTATACTTTTAAAGATGGTGCTTTAAAAACATCTAAGACTCAGGCTAAGAAATTTAGTGGTAAAACTGGTGGAGTAAAAATTGAAGTTGTTCTCGCCCCAGAAGTTTATAAAGATAATAAGATTGATGCAGAACTATTAAGAAAGAGAATTATTGATCTTGCATATAATAACCCTGGTCTTAAGTTTACTTTTAATGGTGAAACTTTTCTTTATAAAAAAGGTCTCTTGCAATTAGCTGAAAGAATTGATCCAGATAAGTCATATCACCTAGCTGATGAATCATATATTTATGAAGGTATTAATTTAAAAAAGAAAAAGTATAAGGCCAAAGTTGATATGAGTGTTTCACTTGTGATTGACCCTCGCAGTGAAGAGCGTGAAAAGTTTATTTCTTTTGTGAACTCCACTCCAACTTATGACGGTGGTTTTCACCACGATCGTGTGAAGAGACTTTTTATCAATATAATAAAAGATAAATTAGAAAGAAGTGCTAAGAAAGAAAAGGTTACTCTCGTTGATAATGATATTGTCAGTGGTGTAACTTTTATTATTGGTATTATTATGCCAAACCCACGTTTTGAGTCTCAAACTAAGAGAAAACTTGTTCGTGATAAAGATTTAGAAAAAGCACTAGAAGAATTTATGTCTAATAATATGGCAAAGTTCTTACGTAAACATAAAGATTATCTCGATGTAGTGATTGAAAGAGCAAAAGCACGTCAGCGTTTTAATGCTCTTAAAGATGCTTCAAAGAAAGGTAAGAAACAAAGAAAGCAAAGAGTTGAAAAACTTCTTGATGCAAACGAGAGAAGAAATAGAGATAATTGTACATTATTTATCTGTGAAGGGGACTCTGCTATTGGAGGGCTTCGCAGTGCTCGTAATAAACTTTATCAAGGTGGGATAGCATTACGTGGGAAACCAATGAATGTAACTCAAGCGAGTATTAAAGATGTACTTAATAATCAAGAATTCTCAGACATTATGGCCAGTGTTGGTCTAGTTATTGGTCAAAGAGCAGATGAGAGTGATCTACGTTACTCTTCAATTGTTTTCCTTGCAGATTCTGATGTAGATGGTGGACATATTAATACCTTACTCGCCAATTTCTTTTTTCAGTTTTGGCCAGAGCTTTATGAGATGGGATCTATTCAATTTGCAAAGGCACCTCTTTTTGAAGTCATTACTGATAAAGGACCCATTTATGCAGAAAGTGATGGAGAGTTAGAGAGTATTAAGAAAAAGCCAGGTATAAAAATTAGAGAAATTCAAAGAAATAAGGGTCTTGGTGAGATGAGTCCAGAGGCCTTTAAGTATGTACTCTCTCGTGATGCCTATACAAAAATTACGACTGAAAACATGGAAGAAGCCAAGCATATGCTTCACACTTGTTTTGGAAAAGATACTCAGTTAAGAAAAGATTTACTTATTGATGAAGATGAATTTGTTCCTGATGTAAATGCAGCACTCAAGGGCAAGGACTTAGTTAAAAAGTCAAAGAATACTGGGAAAGTTACTGGAACAGCTAAAGCGGTGAAAAAAGCTGCTAAAAAAGCAGGTAAGAAAGTTACTAAAAACGTAGCTAAGAAAGCTGCAAAGAAAACTGCGAAAAAAACAGCCAAGAAGACTGCAAAAAAGAAAGTAGCTAAGAAAGTAAGTAAGAAAACAGCTAAGAAAAAAGTAGCGAAGAAAAGGTAATAGCGAATGGAAGATAAATACTATCACTCAATGGATGCAGTACCTCTTGAGGAAATCGTAAGAGATGAGTACAGAACTTATCAAATCTATACCCTGATGGATCGTGCGATTCCTTATCTTCAAGATGGTCTTAAACCAAGTCAAAGAAGAATTTTATATACACTTTATAAAAACCAATCAAAAGGTTTAATCAAAGTTTCTTCACTCACTGGACTTGTCTTAACTCTTCATCCCCATGGACCTGCAAGTGTAGAAAGTTCAATTGTTAATCTTGCTCAGGACTACACCTTTTCAAATAATTACCCTTTGATTGATAAAAAGGGTTACTTTGGTGAAAGAATGGAAACTCAAGCTGCTGCAGCTAGGTATATTGAGTGTAAGCTGGGGGAAGTTGCTAAGGTTCTGCTTTTTGATGATATGAATCAAGTTGAGATGGTTCCCAATTACGATGAAAAGGTTATGGAGCCAGTTGCTTTTCTGCCTAAATTACCAATCATGCTTTTAAATGGTGCTGAAGGTATTGGAACTGGTTTTAGCTCGGTTATTCCTAGTTTTAATCATAAAGATATTATCCGTTCAATGATGAATTTTATTGATACAGGTAAAGCACGCAAGATGAAGCCATGGGTAAGAAATTATTCAGGGAAAGTTGAAGAAGATAGTAAGAGAAAAATTCAATTTCCAATGGTATTTGAAGAAAAGGGTGGAAAGATTTATATCACTGAACTTCCTCGTGGTTATGATGCTCAAAAGATTTATAAGTATATAAATAAATTTATCGATAAAGACTTTGTTAAAGATTATATCGATTCTTCAGTTGATAATGAGATTGAAATTGAACTTATCTTTAAGCGTGGTCAACAACCAAGCTTAGCTGAAGTTGAAAAAGAAATGGGTACAGTAACTAGTCTTACTCCTAATTACACTTTGATTAGTGAAAGAGGTGTAAAAGTTCTAGATAAAGCAGAAGAGATTATTGAAATTTTTACTGCCCAAAGACTTGTTGTCGTAAAACGTAGATATGAGCTTTTAATTGAAGATGCTAAAGAGCGCCTTAATAAGAATAATGAAATTATTCGATTCATTAAAGAAAAGCACTATGCTGTCGCAGAGAAAAAGGCCAATAGAAAAGATTATGTTGATTACCTTGATAAAAAGAAATTTCATTATAGTGATTATCTTGCAGATATGGCCATTTACCGCATGACTAAGGAAGAAGTTTCTAAGAGGCAATTGCTAATTACTGAAGATAAGGCAAAGATTAAAGAGTATGAAAAGATCTTTAAATCACCAGCTCTAATTAAGAAAAAACTAATTGAGGAATTAAATTCAGTAGATAAATCACTAGATGATATTATGAAGAAAAAAGAAGACGCAAAGAAAAAAGTTTATAAGAAACTATCAAAAGCGACTAAGAAAAAAGCTTCAAAGAGATAAAGTGTAATTATGAATAAAGATACAGTGATCAATAAATTAAAGGACCATTATTCTTTAATTTACTTGATCATTGCTTTATTGCTCTTTAATTACTTCTTAGGCAATTTTATTAATAAAGAATTGTGGATAGATGAGCTTTTTTGTATCTTTGTTGTGTCTCATAAGCATCTTAGTATTATTCAATTTTTGGTGGAACATGATACAAACCCGCCGTTATTCTTTTTAGTCTTACATGTTTGGCATAAGCTCTTTCAATTAGACCCTTTTAATTTAAGGATCTTGCCAATACTCTTATCAAGTATCTCGTTTATCTTCTTATACCGGCTCTTTATTAAAAGGGGCCTCTTAACAATTGCCTATGCTTTACCTATCTACCTTTTTACATCTCATATCTATATTTTTCATACAATAGATTTAAGACCTTATTCGTTTTTCATATTAGGGATATGTATGAGTATGTATGCTCTGTATTCTCCAGGCGATGATAAGCAGCTTTTGAATAAGATCCTCTATGTATTAGGTATTTCCATTGCACTATATTCACATAACTTTGCAATGATTTTTTGGTTCTCGCAATTTGTTATTTATTTAATATTTTATAAATGGGTAAGAACCTTTAGTTTTAAAGAGCTTTTTAAATTAAATGTATTTGTCTTTATTATTTACTTACCATGGCTAGTTAATATTCCAAGTCAGCTCAAAAATAGTCGAGCTATTTCGTGGATAGAACCTCTTGGAAAGGGGACTTTAATAAACCTAGACTTTTGGTTTCATACCTTTGATTACACTCCATTAGTTGTCCTTTTTTGTCTTCAATTGATATGGATGCTCTATAAACGAGAGTCTATGCGCTTGATAGTTGCTCTAAAAGTTTTCTTGCACATAAGTGCTGCAGCTTTATTTATTATCATTTGTGATTATTTAGGGAAGCACTTATTCCAGGTTAGGTATTTGCAACAAACTTTTATTTCTATGTACGTTTTCATTGCATTATTATTTTATTTTCCAAAATATCAAAAAATTCTTGGCGTTTTCTTAATGGCCTTCCTTGTATTTAAGATTCAAACTTTTTCTATTATAAAGTTTAAAAATGATACACAAGGATGGACATCAGACTGGAAGTTATTAGCAAAAGAATTAAAACATAAGAATCAAGAAAACCTCTCAATAGTATTTGAGCCCTACTATTTTAATACTCCGATCCTTGTGCATGATCCAAGTTTAAAGTTAATCCCACTAGAGGAAATTAAAAAGCATCAATTTGAAGTTTCCAACCCATTTTATTTCTATATTAATCACCAAACGAAAGAAGAAATTGAGAGTTTCTTTAAGAAGGATTTCCCTTTTAAGAATTGCAAAGCGGTTGAATTAAGAAACGATATAAGAAGCTTATCTTTGGCCAAAATTCTATGTGATTAAACGATGCGTTGTCTGTGATTAAATAGTGCGTCATCTTGGTGAGTATGTATTATGAATAAACACTGCGTTATTTTTAGTCTTAACACAATCTTGACATAAAGTTAGAGAAATCGATATTCTATATACTTAGGAGTGTAAGATGTATAAATTTCTAGCATTAATCGGACTTTGTTTAATTTATTATAAAGCTCTTTACGTTTAAGTTTAACGTTTAAACTTAACGTTTAAGTCGCTTTAAACTGTTCTCTAATTTCATTTACTAGCATTTTGAAAATGGGTAATTCCATTTTATTCATAGATATACTTAGTCCAATTTCATGTTTGTACTGAGATATTTTGCCAATTTTGGCCAATTGCACTTTTTTGATTTTCTTCTCAGCCACTAATTCTTTGGCCACATGACTAGGTAAAAGACCAATGCCAAGTCCTTTTTTAGTAAGAGCTTTTACACTCTCAAGACTATTAGTCTTATAGCTATTGCTATTATAATTAATTATTTTGTTCTGAGTTTGATTATCAAAATTACTAATAGCACTTGGCATATAGATAAGTGGTGCATTGGCCATGTCTTTAAAATGTGTTGTATTTGCACAGTAAAAATCAAAATAGTCTTGGTCAATTGCTATGACTTTAATATAGCGACTTTCAGTTGGCTCTATGGTTAAGGCCAGGTCATAATCACCATTTACTAATTGTTGTTGGATAGTACGTGAGCGATTCGTCTCAAGTTGAATATTTATATCAGGGTATTTCTTTTTTAAATTGATAATAAAGTCAGGCCAAAAGTATTGTGAAATTGAGTCATATGTCCCAACTCTTATATCCCCACTCATTTCATCTTTCTTGGTTAGGCCTTTTTCAATACTTTCTAATTGATCAAATAATTGTAAGCAATACTTAAAGAGCAGATTACCTTCCTCTGTTAAGTGAACGCCTTTAGGTGTTCTGATAAATAAGGATTTTTCAAGATCTGCCTCAAGCACCTTAATTGATTTAGTTAATGTCGGTTGAGTGATAAAGAGCTTACCCGCTGCTTTATTAAAAGAGCCCGTATTAGCTACCTCAAAGAAGTATTTTAATTTTTCTAGATGATCGATTAGCATATAAAATATTATTATACCCCTAATGAAAATAAGTCAATTTATTTATAGCACTAAGTCCTTTATACCTTTGAATAGGAAAAGGAGTAGGTATGAAAAAATTAATTTTCTTAATGTTAGGACTCTTAGTGAGTTTAAATTTATGGTCACAGGAAGTAAGAAATGTGGCTCAATACAATCTTAACAGTGCTGGAGTGAGTGTTATCGATGTAAGAAGCGGTGATGCATATGATCCTGTGGCTTATTTCCCTGAAGGGGGAGAGCAAGCGTTAAAGGGAAAGGCAAGTATTTCTCTAATGTACAAAGGTGTTGAGTATTACTTTGCAAATGAAGAAAACAAAAGAACCTTTTTAACTAATCCATCTAAGTATGAGCCAACTTATGGATCTTGGTGTGCAAGAGCAATGGTGACAGGTGCCAAGGTTCCAATTGATGCAGAACTTTTTACTGTAAAAGGTAATCGTTTGTTCTTATTTGTAAACACACGTGCCAAGAGATTCTTTGATCGAAATATCGATAAGTATGCTCAAGATGCTGATCGTGAATGGAAACAAATTTCAGGTGAAGAGCCTAGACTTTAATTAACTTAAATGAGGAAAACGATTGTGAAGCATTTATATCTTATATTTATTCTTTTACAAATTGGGTGTGGAAATAAAACTGAATTGAAAGAGGAAATCCCTAAATTTGCTCTCAATCGTTTTCCCATTGAAGAGCTAAGTTTTGATAAAGTGAGTGCTAGTATTTTTGAAAAATCATGCACTCAATGTCACCCAGGATATAGTGATTATCAAACTGTGAAAAAAGATGCACAAAAGATTTTAGAACAAGTTTTAACTGACCGTATGCCTAAGAACTCACCTGGATTAGATGAGGATTTAAAATCTTTATTAAATGCTTGGGTAAGTGCTGGTGCTCCACTAGGTGGAGGGGATACTGATAATGAGGAAGATAATGAGCTCAAACCTACTTGGGACTCTCTATCAAGGAAGGTTTTCTTTCCAAAGTGTGTGAGTTGTCACAATGCTAATGGACAAGCAAATTTTTTAGAACTCGATGATAGACAAGATTTTTTTGATAATCGTGATTACTTACTAAATAACTTTGAAGATGTTGAAAATAGCTACTTAATTGAAGTGATATCAGATCCTGATGAGCCAATGCCTCCATTTTGGTCACCATTTACTCAATTGAATGAAACTGAAATAGCAACAATTAAAGAGTGGATTGAAAAAGGTCTACCTTAAAAAGGAAATAATAATGAAAAAGATATTTATAACAGGTTTAATTTTATTTAACTCTAATCTTCTCCTGGCCTCTCAGGTGAAAGTGCCATCTGATGTAACTTTCAGTGCAGTGGGAAGGCCAAGCTTTTTAAAAATTAATGGTAAGAGTAAAGAATTAACTCAAGACCTTATGCTAGAAGAGAATCTATTAAGTGGCAGTTTTAGTTTTCAACTCGCTAGCTTAAAAACTGGAATTGAATTACGTGATGAGCATATGAAAGATAATTATTTGCAGGTTAAGAAATACCCTAGTGCAATACTAAAAATTAATAATTTAGATATATCTCAGGAAAAAACACATAAACTTCGAGGTAGCTTAACTCTTCATGGTGTTGAAAGAGAGATTGAATTAGAGCTAGATCTTGAAAGAAATAATAATTCAATTGCTTTAAATGGAGAGTTTGAAGTTAATTTAGATGATTTTAAAATTGATATTCCTTCTTTTCAAGGGATCACTGTCGCAAAAACAGTTAAAGTAAAAGTTGAGACTAAAGTCGATACTGAGAAATTATCTAAAAACTCATCTAAATAGATATCTAAGGAAATGAAGAAGTAAGATGAAAATATTATTTAGTTTAATTATATTTATTACTCCACTTTTTGCTTTTGTAGAGAATACGACTAAGGGATATGCAAATTGTATGGCCTGTCATATTTCCCCAAATGGAGGTGGAGTCTTAACTGATTACGGAAGAAGTCTATCTAGGGAGTTAAGTACATTTGAAGGACCTCAAGGTTTTGAGCAACCTTTTTATGGTTTAGCTAAGAATACTGAAAATTTAAAAATAGGTGGGCACTTTAGAAAGTTACAATTTAATGCTGAAAATGATCAGGTAAAATTATCACGTACATTTACGATGCAAAATAATGTTGAATTTGCCTATAAGTATCATAAAGCATTTTTAGTTGGAACACTAGGTACACAAGAAGGACCTGATGATAGTGAGGGTAAAGGTGAATACTTAAGTGAGAGGCATTATGTTTTAATTGAGTCCTCTGATAATTCAAGAGTACGTTTTGGAAAATTTAGACAACACTTTGGAATAAATGATCCTAATCATACACGCTTTGTTAAAAATAACCTTGGTTTTGGTAGTTGTAGCGAGTCTTATAATCTTGAGTATATGCACTTTTTTGAGTGGGGTGAAATTAACCTCTCACAGAGCTTAGGTAATTTCTTTGACGAGGATGAATTTAATAGTACTGAGAAAAATATAGCTTTTAATTATACTCATTACCTAGAGGGTTCAAGTCGTATTGGATTTAGTTTATTAACTGGTAAAGATGAAGATTCAAAAAGAAACTTATATGGCCTTAATGCAGTTTTTCCAATCGGAGCTAAAGGACTAGGTCGCAGTGAAATTGACTTTGAAGAAAAAGCTGACCTTGAAAGTACTCAAAATCAAAATGCTCTCTATGGTTCACATGTCTATGGATTAAATATGTATCGTGGTGTTTTTGCTTACTTAGTCTTTGAACATGCTCAGTCTAATTTAGATGAATATGAGACATTAATAACATCCCCAGGCCTTGGCCTACAACTATTACCAATTGCACATTTGGAGGTACAACTTGAGTATCAGAAAAGAGAATTTCATAATGATTTGGGTAATGTGCAAGATCGGTTTTTTGCAGTTATGCATCTTTATCACTAAGAGGTTTATTATGTTAGAAGAAATAGAAAGAAATGAATTTGATCACAATCTAAGTTTAAATATTTCTCAAAAATTAGTGAGATTATTTAAAAAGAGAAGAACAACACGCACTTATAGTGGCGAGAAAATTCCAGAAGAAATAATTGATAATGCCATTCAAGTTGCGGCCAGTGCACCAAGTGGGGCAAATAAACAACCATGGTTATTTTGCAAAGTTAGTGATCCAATACTCAAAAATTATATAAGAGTTTTAAGTGAGGAGGTAGAATTAGATTTTTATAAGAATAAACCAAATCAAAAATGGCTAGAAGATTTAAGTCATTTGCATACTAATGAAGATAAAAGCTTTATCAATGATGCTAGTCACTTAATTATTATCTTTTATAAAAATATTGATAAATCCAATGGAGAGGTATCTAAGAATTATTATGCAAAGGAATCTACTGGAATAGCAACGGGAATGCTTTTGAGTTCATTACACCTAAGTGGAATCAACTCTCTAACATACACTCCTAAGAATATGCATTATTTAAATGAAGCTTTAGAAATTGATAAGGAATATAGAGCAATGATGATTGTAGTTGCCGGGATAGCTCCTAAGCAATACCAAGTACCATTAATAGATAAGAAAGGTTTCGATGAAGTTTGTAAGAGTTTTTCTTAATTATTCTTCGTATTGATCAAACTTATGAACATCAACTTGAATCTCCATTTCTGGATTTTTAAGTTCAACTTTATGTTCTTGTTCCTCTTCGATTTGATTAGGAGTACGCTCAACTTTTTTATCATCACCATAATTTCTTTGTTCGTGGTGAAAGTTGATAAAGTTCTCGGCAGCAAGTGCAATTTGAGCAAATATGAGAAGTACTATGAATGTGAAATACAATTTAATTTTTAAAGACATAACTACCTCTTAATAATTTTTTTAACTTCTGTTCCGTCGGCCATGATCTCAAATTGAATGATGACCTCTTCTTCATTATCGGACTCAGTATCTAAAGCTTTAGTGCTGGCCGGCATTCGGAAAGCATTACTGGTAGCTGATCCGCTAAGACCATACTTTGATTTTAAATTATTAATATCACGAGTATGAGGGTAGCGATTATTTACTGATCTAGTAATAGTTGGAAACATAACTGACTCATTCACACTACTTTTATCATGATATAGGCCTAAGAGGTGACCCATTTCATGTAAAACAATTGTCTGTAAATCGTATCCCCATGAGTAGTCGGTGGTGAAGTCAAAGTTATCATAATTAATTAAGATATCTGCATGATCTATTCTAATATATTCACTTGAACGTCCTATATTCTTTCTGGTTCCATAGATTTGAGTTACTGCAAGCGCAGTCTGAGGAAGCTCACTAGGCCAGCTAGATAGTTTATAAACGCCAATTAATGAATCAACATAGCTATTAAGATTATTAGATTTTGGTGCTGTATCACCATCATCATCAATAAATGTCTCCTGATAATTAACTGAATCATTCCAAGCATCACCCATGTCTTGAATGGCAAACTTCTCATCATCAGAAAAATCAGTAGATACTTTTACTTTTAAAGGAAAGGCACTTGCAGGCCATTTACTTGGTGCCATCGCAGAGCTAGCTGCAGATGAAGATGCTTTTATTGTGGCCTGTGTAGGTGGCTCACAAGATGCTAAAAGCATTAAAGTAAATGTTAATAATAGTTTTTTCATTTAAGCCCTGTAGGTTTTAATACTTACAAGACTAGTCGGTTACTCTTTGGCATATCTTGAGTAGAAAAATATGTTATTTACCATGTTTTTCTACTCAAGATTGTAAGTTGTTGATTATACTATGAGTTTGCTTTCTTATGATCCGCTAGGAATTTCTCAATACCAATATCTGTTAATGGATGCTTGAATAATTGCTCCATAACACCAAATGGTAATGTAGCAACATCACTTGCCATAAGGGCAGCTGCTTTTAGATGCTCAGTATGTCTAATTGAAGCACTTAAGATCTTAGTTTGAAATGCATAATTATCAAAGATGTCTCTAATCTCACCAATAAGGGCCATACCAGTTTGACCAATATCATCTAAGCGACCAATAAATGGGCTTACATATGTAGCACCATTTTTTGCTGCTAAGAGTGCCTGATTAGCTGAAAAAATAAGTGTGATATTAGTTTTAATATCATTTTCACTTAGTTCTTTTAGGGCAATCATTCCATCTTTAGTCATAGGTAATTTAATAACAATATTTTCATGAATTTTTGCAAGTTCATATGCTTCTTTTAACATGCCCTTAGCATCAAGAGAGATTACTTCTGCACTAATTGGGCCATCAACAATTTCAGCAATACTTGTTATAAGTGTCTTTTGATCGATACCTTCTTTTGCCACTAAACTAGGATTAGTTGTAACCCCATCAACGATGCCCCATGAATAGGCCTCTTTAATTTCATTTAAATTCCCAGTGTCGATAAAAAATTCCATATGAACTCCCTTGAGTGTTTTAGTTGGTTATCTTTAAAGCCATAAAGGATGCTTGCAAAGATAGAGATTTGCCTCATAATAGATAATATGAAGTGGTTTTGTCACATAATTTTCTTATTTATTTTTGGTATCTATGCTGTGCCACTTCATGCCAACTTGCTAACGCCAAAGTTTCCAGATGAAGGTGTCGCGGAGCCAGATAATAATAATTTCATAGACCCACGTGTTGATTACTCAAGTTTTATGGGAAGAGTGACTGATAAAGATTCAAAGTCTGGGCGTAATATTAAAGTTCAAGTCGAAGTTAATAATACAAAATTCTTTAAGGCCGGAGATGTGGTTTATTTTCGTGTGAATCGCCATGATACTGAGCTACCTTGTCGTGCTACTGTAAAAGATGTTGAAGATAATTACTTTACTGTATATGTAACAGATTTTGATCCTTGTTGGGGTAAAGATAAATACTTTCCCCGTGGTCTGCAATTAAACTTTAAAAGCTCAGTTTTATCCCAAAGAGTTTTTGAGGCCTCAAAGTATCGTGAAGTTCTTATTGAAAGAAAAGAAGGCTTCTTAAAGCAACTCTCAAATATAAATCACTTTCTTTGGACTTATGATCAACAAAGAATGCAAACAGCTGCAAGCTATGATGAGCAGATAAATAAGCTTAAAAGAGAAAAGCAATTGGCCATTGATAATCTACTACAAGCAAAACAAGAGAATTTACTATTGCAGGTAGAATTAATGAAGAAGTTAGATAATATTGATGAGTCCATGAAACACTATCGAGTTGAAAGAGGTGAGTATCTTGAAGATAGATGGAATCTAGACCATGATCTAGGAACAACCTTTCCACAAAGACCGCCTAAGCTTAAAAAACCCTAATTATAATTTAATACGACAATCTTTGCCTTGATAGCTAAATTCTTCTAGTTCATTAAGAGGTGTGATCTCAATTTGGTTTTGTTTAGCATACTCAATTAACATCTCAGTTGCTCTAACAGTTCTTTTTTGAATATCGTGTTGTAAAATAACACCACCATTAAGAGCATTTTCATTATATGCTGGCCTTTGTAGGATCTGACCATTGCGAACAGTATAAGTCATATAAGCTCCGCCTTTGATGAAGGCCTGGATATTTTTAAATACTTGTGTACTACTTAAACCTGGAATCCAGTCACCACTATCGATATCCCAAAAAGCAAAGTTGATACAATTATCATTAAAGAGTTTTTCACTAATAGATAAAATACTATTCATATGATGATAATTTTCATTACCTCCATACTGAGCATAAGGAAAGCGATACCAAAATCCTGGTTGCTCAATCCCAGCTCTTTGATAGAGCCTTGCAATTAGTTTTATGGAAGTTTCAAGATTAGACTCAAACTCATCTCTTGTTACATAATCATTTCTATTATGATAATGATCATGACTCGCGATAAGATGACCTTCCTTTAATATTCTTTGTAAAATTCTTTCATTACGACTAGTAAATTTATGTGTAAGTACAAAGAAAGTTGCTTTGACTTGATGCTTTTTAAGTATATCTAGAATTTGATCCGTATAAACAGGATGGGGTCCATCATCAAAAGTTAATACAATTTTATCACGGCCTAAAATACTCGGAGTATTGTATTGAGTATAACCCGTATCAACTCGTGGGACATAGTATCTATCTTCAGGGAAATGATCTAAAGAAGCATATAGTGGCAAACTAAGTAAAAAAAATAGGATAAACTCTCTCATAATATAAGGTTTATTTTATTAATTTAATTCTGACAAATTTAGCGCCCTAAACTAAGTAAAATATACATTTTCTTACATCTAACTAGTTGTTCTGGCATTGTTTCTTACATCGGCCTAGAATATAAGAAATATTGGAATTTTCCATGGATTAGGAGGATAAACATGAAAAGAACAAGGATCGTTCTCTTTCTTTCACTATTGGCTATTTCACTGAATGCAAGTGCAAACAGTGAAGTTCAGGCATTATTATCAAAGAGATTTATTTTTAAAAAAGATGATCAAGGAAGACTTGATACGGTTAAGATGAAATTTTCTTCAAAATTTTCTATTAAGCCTTATTTAGTTCAAATCAAAAATGACATCAAAGCTGAAATTGAGCGTATGCAATCAAAGAGCTATGACCAAGAGTTAGATGCATTCATTGACTACATTGAAGCAGATGGAAATCACAAAGACATTGATGAAAACTCATTAGTTATCCGTGATGCTTTAAAGAATTTACCAAATGTAAAAGTTGACCAAGCATTTAATGACATTCACGCTCATGGTGTTTTAAAGAAGTTTGAATTCGAATTAAAAGACGTGTTAAAAATGTTAGACCTTACTATCATTTCAAACCCTAATGATGCTCGTTTCTTTTATAGAAAGAATGTAACTTATGAAGTAGTTACTCGTGCATTAAACTTTGCAAAGAAAAAGTTTGATAATGTTCCTATTTTAAACTTAGTTTCTTTTGTCATTGTTAAAGTTCATGATCTCGTTTTAGAGCAAAGATTATTTCACCAAAATATGCTTATGCACTATTTAGAAAATCATGATCATACTGAACTTGGTTTAAGTATGAAAGAAGTAGATCACATGATGTCATCAATCTACGAGTCTAGAATTGCTGCTATCAATTTACCAGAGTCTAATAATGCTGCTCAAAACTGGAATAGCTACGGTTTTGATAAGTTCTTTACTATGGTTAGGGGTGCTAATACTAGAATTAGAAGAACAAACTCTACTTACGATGCAATCAATGCAAGATATAACTTCGCTTTCGTAGAAGTTGTAGAAGATGGTGAGAGAGTTGTTAAGAACTTAATTGATAATAAGCACTCTTTTTCAACTAAGGCTCCAACTGCATATAATTATGATAAGCCTGGTAAAATCAAAAGAACTCGTGCACTTTTAAACCTTGGACAAGTTGCACTTGGTTTCTTGCCAATTCCAGGATGGCTTAAAGATCAAGCTCAAAACTTCTTAGAGTCTTTCTATGTACAGCAAAAATTAACTGAGGGTGCATTAGTTGGGTACTTCGAAGAAAATGGTAATAATGAAATGGCCAAGAAAATTAAGGCGCAAAACATTAACCCATATATTCAATTCTAATTTGATATACATTTGAAATAATAATGAGGGACTCTATAATGAGTCCCTTTTTTTATGTTTATTATTGTATGTTTATTGTTCGATAATTTTAACAATTTCTTCAGCATGTTTCTGTGCTAATTTCTTACATGCTTCAAAGCTTAGTTTACTTACCTGTGTACAGGCCTTGAGATAAGATGAGTGGGCTAAGTTTTTTACGGCCAAAATAGATATATTACCTTCGTCCACATCTTTTTTTATTTGTGGCACTTTCTGAGTCTGATGAGCACATGAACTCAAAAGTATTGAAAGAATTAAGTATTTAAGCATTTGCAGCTCTTTTTTCTGTGTTCTTGTCTGGCATATAGCGAAGAGCACTGAATACTAAAAATATAGTTTGTACTGCAAAGAAACTACCAAGAAAAATAGCTCCACCTTCACTAAATCCATAGCTATGAAGTCCAGAGGCCAAAATATAATTAACACCAAACCAGGCCATCATTACAGTCATAAAACCACCTGCAACACTGAGAATAAAACGCTTGGGATTTAACCAATTAGTATAACGTCCATGCAGTAGGGTAATATAGAATAAAAATACAATTAATGACCAAGTCTCTTTTGGATCCCATCCCCAGAATCTTCCCCAAGAATAATCGGCCCATACACCACCAAGGATAATACCTGCACTTAGGAGAGTTACACCCACAATAACACAAGTGTTAATGAGATTTTCATAATACTTTTGTTCATTCTTCTCAATTGTTCCTCTTGAGGCCTTGATTAAAACAATATTGGCCAATAACCAACTTAGTGCAAGCGCCGCGTAGGAAAGAATTATAGTTGTTACGTGAGTTGAAAGCCAGAAGTTATCTCTTAGCACTGGGACTAAAGGGGAGATACTCTCATCTAGCATATTATTAGCAAACTTCATCATAAATAGACAAAGTACATTATAACCAAGACCGGCCAGCAGAAATAATTTATCTTTTTTAAATGCTAGAATGATAAGTGAGATAACTAGTGCTCCAAAACCAGAGAACATAACAGTTTCATACATATTCGTAATAGGTGCTCTACCACTTACTATCACCCTTAGGCTTATTCCAATAATCTGCACAATAATAGTAAGTGCAGAAAGTACCGTGGCAGCTTTAACGCTTTTAAGGAGTACTGTTGCAAAAATCGCTATAAGTGAAATAAGCATAGCAATTGAAAAAATATGACTTTTAAATAAAGTTAATTCTACCAGGTATGTACTACCATTATCTTGTACATAGTCAGATGAACTTTTTAAGAGAATCTTTTCAATATCTTTATCAGTTGTTTCAGCAGTAAAAAATGTATTAAGAGCAACCCAATTACCTTCTTTATAAATTTTAAAGTCTTCTCCTGAACTAATTGCTTTATAGCGATTTAGTCTAGCCCAAAGGCTTGTTAACTCTTTTTTAAGTGATGTAGATTCTTTGATTTGCATCACCTTAGCACGAATAAAATCATGCTGAGGTAAAAGTTTGTCCACATCAAAGAGCATTTTATCTGTAGGTAAGTTTAAAAAGTTCTTAGCATCTATATGTTCAATTAAAATTGGTAATTTAAAATTGCTATCAACGTATAATTCTTTGGTGCTTAGCTTATAATAGGCCTCAATAGCACTTAATTCTTTATAGCTAGTTTTTCCAGTTATAAATTTAATACTTTCTCTTGCCTGAACATAGAGTGGTTTGACTCGACCACCATTTAGTGTTGGTGTCTCTTCTAGAATTTTAGAATCTATAGCAGAATAGGCAAAGGTACTTAGTAATAATAAAAAGCTTAGTAGTTTATGCATTTACTTCTCCTTGCAGATGCACATTATTGGTCTTATTTACAATTGTTTTCTTTTGTTTGCGTCGGCGTATGTAAAAGTGCCAAATACTGCCAAAAACAATGAGAAAAGAGCCAAAATATTTTAAAAAGCGGCCTGGATCATAATTAACACTTAAAGCACTACCATAAGTATCAGGTCCAAGCTGGAAATAAGATGATTGATAGAAAGTAAATTCATCATACTTTAGAGGATTATTCATATAGATATGATGAGGTTTATTATTAAGATTATCTCCTTGGGACTTTCTACCATCAAGGAGAGTGACAAATGATTCATAACTAGCAGGGTCGTTTGTGCCTGGATTTGTATCCATTTTAAATTTCTCAAGTGTGAATTGATAAGGTAAGCGCTTTTCATTTTTAATAATCATCATTTCAATACTACGAGTACCATCTGATAACTTTAAAGGTTGATCGTTTCTAACCCAGTGATCAACCCCAAATACACTTACTTTTATGGCCTTTAAATCACCTTTAATAATTTCACTCTTACTTTGGATTGGACGCGTGTATGCAGGTATTTGAGACGGATAAGCATCATTTCTATGCTGTAAAAGTTTAATTTTGAAATTCATCCAAGGCAATTTGATTTCACTATTTAAATCTGCAAACTCTTTACCCACCCAAAGCTTCTTACGGGCACTATAATAGGCCAAAGACTTACCAAATAAGAATAAATTTGGCTTATCTTTAAAGATATCCTTAGAAAATACTCTTAGAGGAGTATTCATATTCTTTGTTAGATCATCGTTTATGGGTAGAGGAGAAACATTAGGAAAGAATTTTAAATCTTTATTATTCCATTTATAGACAAAAAATGGATTATCTTGTTCTGTTTTTCCAACCAAGTGAGTCTTAGAGTCAATATTCACACAACTTGATTGCACTACATTCCATAGGATAAATTCAGTATCACTTTGCTTTTTAAAACAATTATAGAGTAGAGCAGGCATATAGTTTACATTTAAGGGACCAAGTTTCTTAGTCGATTTAAAATCACTTAAACTTGCAAGGCTTAACATGAACTGATCGGAAACATTCTCATTATAAAGAAAATACTCAGAACTATGCTGGTCTTTTCCCTCTTTAAAAGGAACCCACTTTGTTATTAACTCACTAGAGGGTAGGTATTCTTTAAGTTCAAAGCCTTCAATATTTTGGTCAAGATTAACCGGAAAAGCATTATAAGGAAGTATTTTTCGAATAATCTTACCGCTGGTTGTTCTGATGGCCAGTACATCTTCTTCTAATTGAATCTTATTAGTTGGCTCACTAGGTCTTAATTCAACAATTCCATCAATTCCATTAATATAAGTAATAAATGAACCAATAAAGAGTAAAATCAGTCCAGCGTGAATGGTGTAAAAGCCATAAAGACGCTTCTTAGCTGGAAGGCGAACTAAGGTAGCTAAAAGAATACTTAAGAACATTAAACCTTGGATTCCCATAAACCAAAATGACTTATATACTAAACGGTTTGCAAATTCACGTCCGTGATAGCTTTCCATAAAGGTTCCATAGGTCAAGGCAATAGAGAATAATAAAATTATTACTACCGCAAACTTCATACTCGCAAGCAACTTTTCAATCTTTTGATAAGCTGTTTGAATACGACTAAATAGACTTATTATATTCTCTTTCATAATTAAAAACCTGATTAAATTCCCATATTTATACTGCGTTTGCAATGATTGAGGTCATCATTTAATTTTTATCAAATACACTTTAGCAATTAAAAATCATCAAAATAGGGTAAGTATTGGATATCTCGAATAATCCCTCAGACTTATTGCTTAATCCTATTGAAGATAGAGGTCTCACTTTTACAGGCATCTTATCTTTTGGATAGTCTGTGTTTTGATATTTTATAAGCTGTTCTCTGAGGCTAAAAAGAGAAAACTCTCCTTTGTGATGAAAAGTACTTTGTTGATGAGAGCTAAAGACCCAAGCTTCATGGGTGTTGGTATTAAATTCTATTCTCTTATTTGGAAATTCTTCTAATAGCCCCAATATATCTCCAATGAGTGCTATAAGATGGTCATTACGTGCACCATAAAAGCCATGCATAGCAATGTTATCATGTGCTTTAAGTAGGCATTTTAATGCTCCATAGCTGTCACTAAAATCTTTTTCAATAGCAAAAGAAATATCTAGTTTAGTATTTGTAGAGTCACCGTCACCAAAAGAGTGGGATGAGTGAGGGAAAAGCGATTTATACTGAAGACCACCATCTACAAAATAAGTTAAATTTTGAAAGTTAATTTGGTGAAAATTTAGTTTTAATGGGCCTATTAAATTAATTTTTTGCATAAAATGGTAAAATAATAATTGATTTCATTTGTCAAAATCACTAAAATATTGATTAACACACAAAGGGAAGTATGTCTGCAGATATAAAGCTATCATTTCAACCAGGTCAATCCAGTCAAGATATAAAAGAAATCTACAATTTCAACGTCAAAGCATTTGCTGATAGTCAGGACTTTAATTGGACTGAAGATAATATTAAACAGGAAATTAAAGAAGGTTGGACTCTATACTCAGCCCGCTTTGAAAAAGATATAATCGCCGCACTCTTTGTAAAAATTGATGGTGACACTCTTTTAACCAAGAATACACCAATTAAACTAACCCACCAGGGGAATGGTTTTTCTCATATTATTAAAGAATTTTATGAACAATTTGCAAAAGACCATAATTTAGCAAAGATTGTAAATTATTGTCCGATAGATAATTTCAGAATGATTTCTCTGAACGAGGGACATGATTATAAAAAAACAGGTAGAACAATTGGACCGAATCAAGATATGATTGAATGGGAAAAGAGTTTATAAGATTAATATAGATTAAATCTAGCATACATTTCTGGGAGGAAATAATGGCAAAGAAAAAAGCAACAAAGAAAAAAGTAGCGAAGAAAGCTACTAAGAAAAAAGTGGCTAAAAAAGCTACTAAGAAAAAAGTGGCTAAAAAAGCAACTAAGAAGAAAGCTGCTAAGAAAAAAGCTGCTAAAAAAGTAGCAAAGAAAGCTACAAAGAAAAAAGTAGCTAAAAAAGCAACTAAGAAAAAAGCTGCTAAGAAAGCTACAAAGAAAAAAGTAGC